>ERZ1740059.1389-NODE-1389-length-12168-cov-6.907042_pt1 | contig 12168 bp, 12 predicted proteins | sample MGYA00581744_ERZ1740059 | MGnify/ENA primary metagenome ERZ1740059 (study PRJEB43018, sample SAMN04849738) | marine metagenome | isolation source: floating plastic debris | place: Pacific Ocean | collected 2008-08-28 | study: EMG produced TPA metagenomics... | reverse complement strand
GCAGCCCCCGCCAGCGCGCGCCTTCGAGGAGCGCATCGAAGAGCGCCGGCTCCGCCAGGCTGCGGGCGAGCGCGAGGCCCTGCTGCCGGCGGCGGGGGTGCCGGAGCAGGGTCTCGAGGGACGAGAGAGCGGCGCTCACGGCCCACAGGTTAGCCGGCCTGGGCCCCGCGCGGCATGCTCTGCGCCATGCACGTAGCGGCGAACTTCCACTCGGGGAACATCGAGGTCCTGGGATTGAGCGGTCACACCGCGCGGCTGGCGATTCGGCAGGACCATGGATCGCGACATCTTCAGTGGTTCCACTTCCTCGTGGCCGGCGCGAAGGGCGAGGCCGTGGAGCTGCGCATCGAGAACGCGAACCGGGCCTCCTACGAGCGCGGGTGGCGCGACTACCGCGCCTGCGCGAGCGTCGACCGGGAGCGCTGGGTGCGCGTGCCCACGCGCTACGAGGACGGGTCGCTGATCATCGAGCACACGCCCGACGCGGACCTCTGCTGGTACGCCTACTTCGCGCCCTACGACGACGCCCGGCATCAGGCGCTCATCGGCCGCTGCCAACAGGCGACCGGCGTTCGCGCCGAGGTGCTCGGGACGACGCTCGACGGGCGTACGCTCGATTGCCTGCGCTTCGGCGTGGGGCCGAAGGTAGCCTGGGTCATCGCGCGGCAGCACCCGGGCGAGACCATGGCCGAGTGGCACGTCGAGGGGATGCTGGAGCGGCTCACGGACCCGGCGGATGCCCTCGCGCGGCAGCTCCGCGAAGCGCTGACCTTCTTCGTGGTGCCCAACATGAACCCCGACGGGAGCGCGCGCGGCCATCTCCGCACGAACGCCGCCGGGACCAACCTGAACCGGGCCTGGGCCGAGCCCTCCATGGACGAGAGCCCCGAGGTGCAGCTCGTACGCGACCGCATGGACCGCACCGGCGTGAGCTTCTGCCTCGACGTGCACGGAGATGAGGCCCTGCCCTACAACTTCATCGCGGGATCCGCTGGCGTGGGTAGCCTCCCCGACGCCATCCACGCCCTGCGGCCCCGCTACGAGACCGCGCTCGTGCGCGCGTGTCCGGACTTCCAGACCAAGCACGGATACCCGCCGGCGGCACCGCGGGAGGGCAACCTGAAGATGGCGACCAACCAGATCGCCCACCGCTACGGGGCGCTGGCCATGACCCTGGAGATGCCCTTCAAGGACAACGCCGACGCGCCGGACCCCGTGTACGGCTGGTCGCCGGCGCGCTGCAAGCAGCTCGGGCGGGCGCAGCTCGACGCCTTGCGCGACGTGCAGGACGAGCTCCCGGCGCCCCGGCCGCTCTAGCGGGCGCGCGGAGGCAGCGGCCTGCTACGGTCGCCGCGTGGGCCAGGCCAGCGTCCTCATCGTCGACGACGAGAAGAACATCCTCGCGACGCTTTCGCGGGCGCTTCGCGTCGAGGACTACGACGTGGACGTGGCCGGCAGCGGCGGCGTCGCCGAGAAGCGCCTCGCGCAGAAGAGCTACGACCTGGTGCTCCTCGACGTGCAGCTCCCCGACAAGGACGGGCTCACGCTGCTCCGGGAGCTCCGCGCCGCCGGCAGCGAGGTGCCCGTGGTGATGATGAGCGGTCACGGCACCATCGAGACCGCCGTGGAGGCGACCCGCCTCGGCGCGTTCACCTTCCTCGAGAAGCCCATCGGTACCGAGCGCCTGCTGCTCGCCATCCGAAACGGGCTGGGCTTCGCCGAGCTCCGGGCCGAAAACCGACAGCTTCGCGAGCGCGCCGGCGCGACGGACGAGATCCTCGGCGCGAGCCGGGCCATCGCTGCGCTCCGGGAGCGCGTGGCGCTAGCGGCGGACGCGCACGCGAGCGTGCTCATCCAGGGCGAGCGCGGGACCGGCAAGGAGCTCGTGGCGCGGGCCATCCACCTCGGCTCCAAGCGCGCGGGTAAGGCCTATGAGAAGCTCAACTGCGCCGCGGTGCCGGCGGAGCTCATCGAGAGCGAGCTCTTCGGCCACGAGAAAGGCGCCTTCACCGGCGCCACCAAGCAGCGCCGCGGGAAGTTCGAGCGGGCCTCCGGCGGCACGCTCTTCCTCGACGAGGTCGGCGACATGCCGGCGGCCATGCAGGCAAAGCTCCTCCGGGTGCTCCAGGAAGGCGAGCTCGAGCGCGTGGGCGGGAGCGAGCTCCTGAAGGTCGACGTGCGCGTGGTCGCGGCGACGAACAAGGACCTGGCGGAGGAGATCGCCGAGGGCCGTTTCCGCGCGGACCTCTACGACCGGCTCGACGTGCTGCCGCTCCGCGTGCCGCCGCTGAGGGAGCGCGCCGGGGACGTGGCCATGCTCGCGGCGACCTTCCTCGAGCAGTCGTGCCGGGCCAACGAGCGGCGCGCGAAGACGCTGAGCGCCGGCGCCCAGCGCCTCCTCGAGGCGTACGACTTCCCGGGCAACGTACGCGAGCTGCGCAACCTGGTGGAGCGTCTGGTGATCCTCTCCCGGGGCGACGAGATCACGGAAGCCGACGCCAAGGGGCTCCTGCCCATCGCGGGCACGACCACGGGATCCTATCGACCGGGCACGCCGCTTCGGGCGATGGTGGAGGAGTGCGAGCGGGCGCTGAGCCTCGCGCCCCTCGACCACCACGGCGGACACATCACGAACACCGCGGCGGACCTCTCCCTCGAACGAAGCCACCTGTATAAGAAGATGAAGGCCCTCGGCATCAAGCGAGGCGAGTCGTGAGGCTCGCCCTACTCTCTCTCGTGCTCCTGAGCGCGTGCGGCGACGGCGGCGACGCCGTGGTCTCCCCGGAGGCCACGACCCTGCCGCTCACGTGGGAGGCCGGCAACCGCGTCCTCCTGCTCACCGTGAGCCGACCCTTCCGCGACCCGGCCACGCCCTTGCCTCCCTTCGTGGAAGGCACGTGCACGACGGTCGCCCATTTCGGGGAGGCCACCGCGGCCGGAGCGCTCCCTCAGCTCGACGCCGAGGGGCCCTGCATCCTCACCGACGCGCCGGCGGACGACCTCGGCGACCTCGCGGACTTCACGGGGCTGCAGGGCGGGACCGTACGGGTCGACGCGCGGGACCCTGGCGATGGGGCCAACGTGACCCTCGCCGGGAGCTTCCCGCCGGCCGCAGCCCTGCCCTGCGAGACGCTCCAGGACCGCTTCGAGGTCGAGAGCTTCGGTGGCGAGTTCACCGACGACCCGCTCGGCGACTTCTCGGTCTTCGTCGACCGCGGGATCCGGCCGACGATCTCGACACCCGAGACCACCCCGGCGGGTATCGCGAACTGGCCGGCGAGCGGGGACCTCCGCGTCGTGTGGGCGGACCGGGACTCGCCGAGCATCGAGATCCGCATCACGCCCCGCGGCGGAGGGATCCCGGTGCTTCAGTGCTTCGTGCCCGACGAGGGCAGCTTCGAGATCCCGGGGCGCCTCCTCGACGCGCTCCGGAGCGCGCCGGCCACCATGGAGGTGGTCCGCGTGACCGGGGGCCCCACGCCGGCCGAGGGCGTCGAGGTCCGCATCACGGCGCGCACGAGCGACGCGATCTTCCTGGAGCCTTAGCAGGCTGCGTCGGGCGCCGGACTGGACTAGGACGATCCCATGGACCTCCAGGACGTCGTCGTCGTCGACACCCTCCGCTCCCCCATCGGCAAGCATCGCGGCGGCCTGGCCCGAAAGCGGCCGGACGATCTCGCCGCCGAGGTCCTCGGGGCGCTCCTCGACCGGCACCCGCAGGCCAAGGCGGACGTCGAGGAGCTCGTCTTCGGGGCGACGAACCAGGCCGGCGAGGACAACCGGAACATCGCCCGCATGGCCGGGCTCCTGGCGGGGCTTCCCATGGAGGTCACCGGCGTCACCGTGAACCGGCTCTGCGGCTCCGGTCTCGAGGCCCTCATCCAGTGCGCCCGCGCCATCCGCCTCGGTGATCACGAGGTGCTGGTGGCGGGCGGTGTCGAGTCCATGAGCCGCGCCCCCTTCTCCATGCCGCGCGCCGACGAGGCCTTCCCGCGGAAGGCCCCGGTCGCCTACGACACGGCCCTCGGCTGGCGCTTCCCGAACCCGAAGATGGCCGAGCGCATCCCGCTCATCAGCATGGGCGAGACGGCCGAGAACGTCGCCGAAGAGTACGGCGTGTCGCGGGCCGATCAGGACGCCTTCGCGGCGAAGAGCCACCAGAAGGCTGCGGCGGCGTGGGAGGCCGGCCGCTTCGCGGGCGAAGTGCTGCCCATCACCGTGCCCCCGGCGCACAAGCGCGCCGAGGCGACGATCGTGGCGCGCGACGAGTCGATTCGTCCGGGCTCGACGCCCGAGATCCTCGGGAAGCTGCGGCCCGTCTTTCGTGAGGGCGGCAGCGTGACGGCCGGGAACTCGTCCCCGCTGAACGACGGCGCGGCGGCGGTCCTCCTGGCGAGCCGCGCGTGGTGCGAGCGGCACGGTGTGACCCCCAAGGCGCGCGTCGTCGCGAGCGCGAGCGCCGGCGTGCACCCGAACGTCATGGGCACGGGCCCCATCCCCGCGACGCAGAAGGCGCTCGCCAAGGCCGGCTGGGCCGCCGACGAGCTCGACGCCGTCGAGCTCAACGAGGCCTTCGCGTCGCAGAGCCTCGCCTGCGTGCGCACGCTCGGTCTCGACCCGGAGAAGGTGAACGTCAATGGCGGCGCCATCGCCCTCGGCCACCCCATCGCATGCAGCGGCGCGCGCATCGTCGGGACGCTCATGAGCGTGATGCATCAGCGGGAGGCGGAACGCGGGCTCGCCACGCTCTGCATCGGCGTCGGCCAGGGCCTCGCGGTGCTCTTCGAGCGCATCGCCTGAGCACATCGTGCGTGCGTCGACCGTCGCACATGGTGTAGATACGCGGCGATGAAGCTCCGCCGACCCCGGCGCTTCGCCGCGGCGATGCTGCTCGGTGCGTTCGTGGGCGGGAGCGTCGCGTACGTTCTACGCCGGGTACCTGCGCGAGACGTGGCGCCCGAAGCCGAGCTCGGCGAGGTGCGCCTCGGCCGCTTCGAGGACGCCGACCTCGAGCGACCCCAGGTCCCCGCACGGCTGGTCCCCGTGGCGGCGGGCGTGGGCCAGCCGACGGACATCGCGTTCGTGCCGGGACACCCGTCGAAGCTGGTCGTCACGTCCAAATGGGGCTCGCTCCACCTCGTGGACCTCGCCACCGAGACGCGGGTGACGTGGCTCTGGCTCCCGGTCCTCGACGCCCTCGAGAGCGGCGTGCTCGGCCTGGCCTTCGCGCCGGACTTCACGGAGAGCGGCCGCTTCTTCGTGCATCAGACCCCGCGCAGCGAGGACGATAGCGTCGTGACGTCGGCGCTGACGGAGCTGCGCGTCGACCCGCAGACCCTCGCGGAGCCACGGGTGGTCGGCGAGCTGCTGCGCATCCCGCAGCCCCACGGCACGCACAACGCAGGGCAGCTCGCCTTCGGACCGGACGGCATGCTCTTCATGGCGCTGGGCGACGGCTATGCGGGCCGGCCGGCGCGGCGATCGCAGGACCGCACGAACCTCCTCGGCAGCCTGGTCCGCGTCGACGTGTCCACGTCGGGTCGCTACACGGTCCCGCCGGACAATCCCTTCGTCGGGCAGGAGGGCGTGCGACCGGAGATCTGGGCCTACGGGTTCCGCAACCCGTGGCGCTTCACCTTCGACGGCCGCGGACGAGCCATCGTCGCCGACGTAGGGGCCGCTCGCTGGGAGGAGGTCGCCGTCGTGCGTGCCGGCGACAACCATGGCTGGCCGGACCGCGAGGGGTTCGTCTGTCATCCGCCCGAAACGTGCACCGACGCGCCCGACGAGCCGGAGCCGGGCGATGAGGACGAGGGTGCGCCCAGCGCGGTGGAGGGCGTCGCCGCGCGCGAAGGCTCGACGGATGCGCCCGGAAACGCTGCGGCGCCGCCCGCTGGGCCGTCCTCCGACTTCGCCGACCCCGTGCTGGTCTACGATCACCGCGACGGCATCTCGATCACCGGCGGTGTCGAGTGGCAGGCCCCGGGGCCGCTCGAGGGCGCCTACATCTTCGGGGACTTCGGTACCGGGCGGATTTGGGCCGCCCGCCTCCCGGAGCCCCCCGCGCGCGTGGAGGAGCTCACGGCGCTCGGCCGCTTCGACGTCTCGCCCTCGGCCTTCGCGCGCGACGCCGAGGGACGCGTGTTTCTCACGGATTTCCGGATGGAGCGCGTCTACCGCATCGATCTTGCGTTATAGTTGAAACGTGCAGTCGGTCGTCGCACTGATACTGAGCGCGCTCGCTGGCTTCGGCCTCGCCTACGGGTGGCCGGACGGGGCAGAGGATGCGCCGACGCCGTCCTCGGCGCCGAGCTGGGAGCCGCCGCCGCTCCGGCCACCGCCCCTCGATCTGCCCGCCGCAGCATGCAGCCAGGTGGTGTCCGCGGAGATCCCGGAGACGTGGACGCGCGACGCCGCCGAGCGTCATCTGCGACGCATCGTCGACGCCCAGGACGGCGTGGACCTCCTCGGGATGGACTGCGACGAGGCGCCCTGCGTCGCCTGGCTGCGCTGGGACGACGGGCGCCAGCATCCGAGCCTTACCTACCGCTGGTGGTCCCTCGACGACGCTCCGAACGCGGCGCTCTGGACCGCCTCCCACACCTTCCACGGTGCGGATCAGGTGGTGCAGGCGGTCGTCATCGCGCCGTCGCGTCCGAGCGCCCAAGCGAGGGAGATCCTCGCGGGTCGCCTCGAGGCCGGTCGCGCACAGCTCGGCCTGTAGCCGGTCCACGTCGCGCGTGGCGGAAACGAGCGACGACCTGCGAGCGACCTGCTACCCGGCGCTCTCGATGCCACCTTCGCCGCGGGAGCGACGGAGCGCGTCGATGGCTTCGTCGACGTCGCTGAAGTGGCCGTAGTCGGTGGCTCCGCCCTCGCGCTCGTAGCGCTCCACCTGCATGCGCCCGACCACGCTCGCCAGCACCACGGAGGCGGAGCGAAAGGCCGTGAAGATGTCCCGTCGGTATTTGTGCTGAATCCGCTCGAAGGCCGCATCGTTTCGGCCCCGTGACCGCCGGGAGTCGATAATCATGTCGAGGTCCGCGCGGGGCAGCTCGCGGAGCACGGCCACGAACTCCGCGAAGACCTCGTCGAGCGCCACGTCGCTCTCCGGGAAGGGGACCGCGGTCCGCTCGAGCACGATGATCCCCTCCCCGGGCACCTGACGAATCGTGAGGTGCTCGGTCACGTGGGGCAGCCCGGGCAGGGCATCGGCGGCGGAGGACATACGAGAGGCTAGGTACGACGCGGACGTCGCCCTTCGAAGGGTCCTAGACCAACCGTCCCGCCGCACCGCGGCTGGCGCTGCCCACGCGCCTCGCCCAGCCTTCGGGTATGAGCGAGCCGTTCGTGCATCCGACGGCGGTGGTCGACGCGGGCGCGATGCTCGGCCCGGGCGTACGGGTCTGGCACTTCGTCCACGTCTGCGCCGGCGCGCGCATCGGCGCCGGCACCGTGCTCGGCCAGAACGTCTACATCGGGCCCGGGGTTCGGGTGGGCGCCGGCGTGAAGGTCCAAAACAACGTCAGCCTCTACTCTGGCGTCGAGGTGGAGGACGACGTGTTCCTGGGCCCGAGCTGCGTGTTCACCAACGTGCTCTTCCCGCGCGCCCATGTGGAGCGGAAGTTCGAGTTTGCGCCCACGCGCATCGGACGCGGCGCGACGGTGGGAGCGAACGCGACGCTCGTGTGCGGCAACGACCTCGGCGCCTACGCCTTCGTCGGTGCCGGGAGCGTGGTGACGCGCGACGTGGCTCCCCACGCTCTCGTCGTCGGGAACCCCGCGAAGCGCATCGGCTGGGCGTGCCGCTGCGGCGAGCGCCTCACGGAGGAGGGTCCGCAGGTGACGTGCCGCCGCTGCGGCGACCGCTATCACATGGCCAGCGGGGCCTGCGCCCTCCTCGAGGCGTCGTGACGGCGATCCCGCTCCTCGACCTCGGCGCCCAGCACGCGCCGCTCATGGAGGCGCTCGAGGCGGCGAGCCGGCGGGTGATCCGCAGCGGCCAGTACATCCTCGGCCCCGAGGTGGAGGCCTTCGAGGCCGAGGTCGCCGAGGTGGTGGGCTCGCCGCACGCGATCGGCGTCTCGAGCGGCTCGGACGCGCTCCTCCTGGCGCTCATGGCCCTCGACGTGGGGCCCGGCGACGAGGTGATCACGACGGCCTTCAGCTTCTTCGCGACGGCGGGGTGCATCGCGCGCCTCGGGGCCCGCCCGGTCTTCGTGGACATCCGGCCGGACGGCTTCGACCTCGACCCGGAGGCCGTAGCCCGGGCGATCACGCCGCGCACGAAGGCCATCCTCCCCGTGCACCTCTTCGGGCAGACGGCGGACCTGAAGGCGCTGAGGCACGTCGCCGGAGACCTGCCGATCGTGGAAGACGCGGCGCAAGCCCTCGGCGCCGCGTGCTGCGAGGGCCATGCCGGCGCCGTCGGCGCCTTCGGCTGCTTCAGCTTCTTCCCGACGAAGCCCCTCGGCGGCGTCGGGGATGGAGGGCTCGTGGTCACGGGCGACGCAGAGCTCGCGGCGCGGGCGCGGCTGCTGCGCGCGCACGGCGCCAAGCCGAAGTACACGCACCACCTCGTGGGCGGGAACTTCCGCCTCGACGCGCTTCAGGCCGCCCTGCTCCGGGTGAAGCTCCCGCACCTCGAGGCATGGATGCGCGGCCGGCAGGAGAACGCGGCGGCCTACGACGAGGGCCTCGCCGGATCGCCGGTGATGACGCCGCCGCGGCTCCACGAAGCGCACGCCTATCACCAGTACGTGATCCGTGCGCCGCGCCGGGACGCGCTCCGCGCGGCGCTCGCGGAGGCGGGCATCGGGACCGGCATCTACTACCCGAGCCCGCTTCCCTCGCAGCCCTGCTTCGCCGAGCTCGGGCATGCCCCCGGAGACTTCCCGGAGGCGGAGCGCGCGTGCCGGGAGGTGCTGGCGCTGCCCATCTTCCCGGAGCTCGGGGCGGCCCGGCGAAAGCGCGTCACCGACGCGATTCTGACGTTCTACGCCTGAGCCTTGAGCACTGCCGGGCCCGGGGGAGATTCTCCCCCAAGGTCCGCCATGCCGGCGGGGTCGGAGTCATCCATGCGCGCGTTCTTCGTCTTCCTCGCGGCGTCCTTGGGCGTCGGTTGCGCCGCCAGCTACGCGGAGGCGCCGCCCACGACGGCCCTCGAGCGTGCTCGGCAGGCTCGCCTGCAGCAGGAGCAACGGCTCACGGCGCAGGCCGGCCAGGACGCAGCGGGCCTGGGCGTGCGCTCCGGGGTGGAGCCGCCCGTCGCCCAGCTCGACGTCCCGCTCGCCGAGGCCGAGTTCGACGTCGCGACCACCCTCGCGGTGGAGAGCGCTCCTTCCCGACGCGAGCAACGCCGGGCGGCCCGGCGAGCGTCGGCCGCGAGCGGATCGGCCCCGCCGCCTGCTCCGCCCCCGTCCGCCGAAGACCAGCTGGCAGCGCGCACCGACGGGGACGTCCGCCTGGCCCAAAACGATGGGTCCACGCGGACGGCGACCGACGCCGTCGATACCTCGGGGCCGCTGCTGGTCTACACGGCCGTGCTCGGCCTCGCGGCATACCGGGTGCAAGACAAGATCGACCGCGTGGAGGCCATCGCCCAGGAGCGCGGCGGCTTCCTCGCCTCGCGCAGCATGGAGCGCATCGTCATCCGGGTGCCCGCCGCCCAGTTCGAAGCGGCGCTCGGCGAGGTGCAGGAGCTCGGCGACGTGGTGACGCGGCAGGTCGACGTGCAGGACGTCGGCGAGGAGTTCCGGGACACGGAGACCCGCATCCGGACGCTCGAGCGCATGCACGAGCGCCTCACCGAGCTCCTGGCCGCTGCCGACGAGATCCAGGCGGCGCTGGCCGTCGAGCAACAGCTCGAGCGCATCACCCTGCAGCTCGAGTCCCTGAAGGGGCGCCTCCGCTTCCTTTCGGATCAGGTCGCCTACTCCACGATCAGCGTGCGCTTCGCCGAGCGCGCGCCGCAGACCGAGCCCAGCTTCGAGCTCCCCTTCCCCTGGCTCCGGCAGCTCGGCCTCGACTCCCTGATGAGGCTCTGACATGCGCGCGCTTCTGCTCTTCACGCTCCTCGGTGCCTGCGCGCCCTCCTTCACGCTCCCGCTCCCGGAGCGCTTCGTCGCCCTCGAGGACCAGGACCGAAACGAGCCCCCCTACCGGCTCCGGGCCACGACGCCGGACGGCGTGGTCCTCTCCGTACGCACGCTGGACAACGACGTCGACGGGAGCCCCGCGTTCGGGACCGAGGCGGTGACGCGGCGGGTGCGCGACCAGCTCGGCTACGTGCTCCTGGCGGAGGAGGAGCTGACGGCGGCGAGCGGCCAGCCGGGGACCCTGCTCCGCTTCGGTCGGGACCTCGAAGGCCACGGCTACCGCTATCTGCTCGCGCTCTTCGTCACGAAGGACACGCTCTACCTCGTCGAGGCCGGCGGCCGCGACGAAGCCTACGCCGCGCAGGAAGAGGCGCTCGAAGCGGCCATCCGCAGCTTCCGCCTCTGAGGTAGCGTCCGTCCCATGGACGCCCGCCCGACACGGCCATCGCTCGCGGCCTTGCTCTTCGGCCTCGACGCCCCCGTGGACCGGCGCACGTACGCCCTCACGGGCTTCTCGCTCATGGCGTTCAAATACGCCCTCGACGCCGGTCTCATCTACGCCTTCACGCGCACCTTCTGGACGCCGCTGGAGTACCTCAGCCCCGCCCTCTTCACGCGCCGCGAGATCATGGAGGGCGACCAGGCGTGGCTCCTCGTGGTGCTCATGGTCATCGCGCTCCCCTTCCTCTGGGTCGGCCTCTCCATGAGCATCCGGCGCGCTCGCGACGCGGGGTACGGCGGGACCCTCGGCCTTCTCTTCCTCTTCCCCGGGCTGAACTACCTCATGATGCTTGCGCTCGCGGCGGCCCCGAGCCGGCCGCGACCCGCTCCCACCACGCCCCCGCATCTCACGCCCCCGGATCGGCGGCCGCAGCTCCGCGCGGCACTCCTCGGCACCGGGGTCGGCGTGCTCATCGCCCTCGCCATGGTGGGCTTCTCCGTGTACGCGCTCGGCGACTACGGCAACACGCTCTTCGCCGTGACACCGGCGGTCCTCGGCGCGACGTCGAGCTGGTTCTTCAACCGCCAGGCGCGGCAGAGCGTGAGGAGCACGCTCGGGGTGGCCTGCCTCTCCGTCATCGTGGCGGGCGGCGCCATCTTGCTCTTCGCCCTCGAGGGCATCGTGTGCCTGATGATGGCGGCGCCCCTCGCCATGATCATGGCGTGCCTGGGCGCGCTCGTGACCCGGGTGCTGGCGAGCGAGCCCGCGCCGCTGCCGGGGCAGCCGGTGCACTTCGGGTGGCTCCTGCTCCTCGCCCTGCCGCTGGCGGCCACGCTCGAGGTCGCGCCACGCAGCGGCCTCGACCCGATGGCGGCGCCGGAGACCCAGCCGCTCCGCGAGGTGCGGACGTCGGTCGTCGTCGACGCGCCGCCGGAGGTGGTGTGGCCGAACGTCGTCGGCTTCGCCGAGCTGCCGCCCCCGCGCTCGCTCCTCTTCCGCGCGGGCATCGCCTACCCGATGCGTGCGCGCATCGAGGGCCAGGGCGTGGGCGCCGTCCGGCACTGCGAGTTCTCCACCGGCGCCTTCGTGGAGCCGATCACCCGCTGGGAGCCGCCCCGGCGACTGAGCTTCGACGTCGTCGCGCAGCCGCCGCCGATGACCGAGCTCAGCCCCTACAAGAACCTCCACCCGCCGCACCTCGGAAGCACCATCCGAAGTCGCCGGGGTGAGTTCCGGCTGGTCGACCTCGGCGACGGACGAACGCGCCTCGAGGGATCGACCTGGTACGCCCTCGACATTCACCCCCGCGTCTACTGGAGCGTCCTGAGCGACGCGCTGCTCCACGACATCCATCGCCGGGTGCTGCAGCACGTGAAGGCGCTCAGCGAGGCCTCGCTCCCCGGAACTTGAGCAGCCCCTCGCTGTCCTTTCCCAAGGACCGAGCGCGCGCCGGGGTCAGGGGGACACCGCGCGACGCGGAGGAGGACAGCATGAGGACGACGACGCTTGGGGGAGTGCTTCCGGGAGTGCTCGTGGCGCTGGTGTGGCCGGCCACGGGGGTGTGGCCGGCGGCCATGGCCGGATGCAGCGGGGGCGCGGCGGAGACGCCGGACGCCGTGGAGTCGACAC
>ERZ1740059.1388-NODE-1388-length-12176-cov-5.691527_pt1 | contig 12176 bp, 9 predicted proteins | sample MGYA00581744_ERZ1740059 | MGnify/ENA primary metagenome ERZ1740059 (study PRJEB43018, sample SAMN04849738) | marine metagenome | isolation source: floating plastic debris | place: Pacific Ocean | collected 2008-08-28 | study: EMG produced TPA metagenomics... | reverse complement strand
CCGGACAAAATGTTTCGAATGGTGTCGAGAGCCAGGAAGACAAGGACAGCGCCCTGGTCTGGCGGATTGGCGGGCAATACTACATTGATGATACCACCAATATCTTCGCCACCATCTCTCAAGGCTACAAGGCACCAGGCATTGTCACAGGCCTGTCGGTCAATCCCGTGGTCGGCAACACGTTGCCGCGTGTCGCGCCTGAAATCCCGACACAGTTCGAAGTTGGCTTCAGACGCACCAGTCCCGATGGCCGTCTTGTCACCAACCTAACCGGCTTCTTTACAGAGATTGAAGATTTCCAGTCGCAAGCCCTGGTGCCAGGACCCTCCGGCACCACGATCTTCTCTGTCGCCAACGCGGGTAGCGTTGAGACTTACGGGTTTGAGGGCGAGATCACGGCGCTCCCGACCGATGCGCTGACACTGTCCGCCGCGATCGCCTATACGAATGCAACCTTCGCAGATTATCCCAACGGGCAATGCTATCCCCTGCAGACCGAAGCTGAAGGGTGTTCAGTCATTGATGGACAACGGGTGCAGGACCTTGCCGGTGCTGATCTCGCCAATTCACCGGACTGGGTGATCAATGCGCTAGCACGGTATGACTTTGACCTCTCGCCAACCATGCCAGCTTTTGCGCAACTGGGTGTGCAGTATCGCGGCGAAGCGCAATCCTCCATCACCAATAATCCAAGCACGTTGATGGATGCATACACATTGCTGGATGCGCAGGTCGGTGTCGATCTGTTCGACGGACGCGGCACGTTCACCCTGTTCGGTCGCAACCTGACCGATGAGAGCTTTGTCGAGGCAATTGTCGGCATGCCGTTCGATACGGCGGGCTATGCCCAGTTCGTGACCCTGGAATCGCAACAGACATGGGGTGCCAAATTGAGCTTACGGTACTAAGCTCAGCTCCCAACCGCGCGGAGCAATCGCAAACACTTGTGGGGTCGGAGTACCACCTCCCATCCCGACCTCACTTTTCTCAACAGGCGGCATCATGAATCTTCAATCCCATCTCTTCGCAAGCCTCACGCTCTTTGGACTGGCGGCTTGCTCGTCGGTCTCCAGCACAGAGACCGAACCGGCCAGCGAGGACACGGCCCAACCCAATATCATCGTGGTTCTGGCCGATGATCTCGGCTGGGGTGATGTCGGCATCAATGGCGCCACCATGATCAAGACCCCAAACATTGACCGGATCGGCAATGAAGGGGTTCGCCTGACCAGCTTCTATGCCGGGTCGAATGTCTGCACCCCGTCGCGCGCGGCGCTGCTGACCGGGCGCTATCCGATCCGGTCTGGCATGCAGCACGTCATCATGCCGCATTCGCAAGATGGCTTGCCGCAATCCGAGATCACCGTGCCGGAACTCCTTAAACAGGCAGGTTACGCCACAGGCATGGTCGGCAAATGGCATCTCGGCCATTCCGATACCTATTGGCCGACCGCTCATGGCTTCGATGACTTTTTCGGGGTCGCTTATTCAAACGATATGCAACCTTTCGATCTGTATGATCACAAAACCGTCATTGAGTCGCCGGTGGATCAAACCGCTTTGACCGATCGCTATGCCACCGCCGCATCAGATTTCATTCGCGCGCATGCGGAAACACCGTTCTTTCTCTATTATGCCGAGACCTTCCCCCATATCCCCCTGTTCACGCCAGAGCGCGTCAATGGACAATCAGAAGCGGGGCATTATGGCGATGTAGTCGAACACCTGGATCATGGCATAGGCGTTATTCTGGCAACGCTGGATGAGCTTGGTATTGCGGACAACACGCTGATCCTGGTGACCTCAGACAATGGTCCCTGGTTCGAGGGCGATGCCGGTCCTTATCGCGATCGCAAGGGCGGCACGCATGAGGGCGGTTATCGCGTTCCATTCCTCGCGCGCTGGCCTGCAACCATTCCGGCCGGAAGCGTCAGTGATGAAATGACTATGGCCATCGACCTACTGCCTACCTTTGCTGGGATGGCCGGCGCAGAGGTGCCAACGGACCGCGTGATTGATGGCAAGGATATTCGGGGCGTCATGCAATCCGGCGCTGAAAGCCCACATGAGACGCTCTTCTTTTTCAACGGCAATAGTGTTGCGGCGGTTCGGGACAAACAATTCCGTCTGGTGCTGTCGACCTATTACAAATCCTGGGAAGTGCCGTTTGAGCAGTTCGGCGGCAAGCTGCTCTTCGATCTCACCCGCGATCCAAACGAGCGTTTCTCTTATGTGCGCGAATATCCCGAGGTCGTGGCACGGCTCCAGGCTGAGGTAGACGCGATGCGTGCGGACGTGTCGCCTATGGTCAAAGACCCGATCAACCCCTTCCCGCCAACGGATCCTAATATCACGATCGGTCCTCGCCTGGACGACGAGTGATCGGAGACACGCATCAAATGGTGCGCCGTCTCCAGGTGAGCGCTCGGCTGAGCCGCGCATGTAATGTGTGATCGAGACGGTACTGGGTCATTACGACCAGGCCGGCAACCGTGAACACGATCGGGAAGATAAAGGCCGCGAAGCGTAATCCTTCAAGGGTCTCGGCACCTAAAGGTTCGGTGCGCAGTTCGGGCGCTTGATATTGAATCATGGCCAGGAATATGCCGAGCACAAAGGCCGCAAGACTGCTGGCCGATTTGAGTGCCAACTGTATCAAGCCGAAGCCGATTGCTTCATCTCTGACACCGCTCTGCCATTCCCCAAACTCAACCGTGTCTGGCGCCATTGACCATAGCAAAACGGGCGTCGCGCCGGCAAACAGACCTTTGACAAAGACAAGGGCCGCGAGCGGTTCGAGTGCGCTCGGCGCCACAGCAAACATGACTAGGCTGACCAGAACACTGGGCACACCAGCAATTAGCCAGGTTCGCGCTTTGGACGTCCTGGTCGCGACCCAGGTCCAGATCGGAATAGAAAACCCAAATCCGAGCAAAAGCGGCAAGAGTACCAACCCCTGCTCCCCCGGCGCGCCAACATAGTCGGCAACATAATAGTTCAGCGAATTGATTCCGATCGTGCTGCCGATCGACCCCAGGAAGATGGCCGATGCGAGCACCCAGAAGACGGTATTCCCTTTCAGAAAGCGCAAGGTTTGCTGAAAGGAAAGTTGGGTCGAAGCCCCCGGAGCGACCTCTGTTTCATGGGTCGCGAGACCGACTATCAGCATAGCGATTGTCGCAATCGCCGCATACAGCGCGGCGACCCAAACAAATCCGAGGCGGATGTTGCCATCGCCGAATACCTCCGCCAGCGGGAACATTAGCACAGCCGCCATCAAGCCAGCCGTCATGGCGCCAATCATGCGCGACGCGGCCAGGTAGCCTCGCTCCTTGCTGTTTTGCGTGAGCACGACGGTCATTGCCGTGTAAGGGACATTGACCACGGTATAGAGCGTCCGGAACAGGAGATGGGCGATCACGCTCGACGCGATTAAGGCTGATGGAAACAAGACCGGCGCGGCGAACATGGCCACAAAACTCAATCCACACAGCGGCGCCCCAAACAGTACATAAGGCCGATACGCGCCGAAGCGCGTTTTGGTTCGGCTCGCAATCAGTCCCATGATCGGATCCGTAATAGCGTCCCAAAGCACAGGCCCCGCCGCCATCAAACCTGCCGTTACCGGCGCGATATTGAGGACATTTGTATAATAGATGAGCAAGAACAGGCTGAGCGTCGTGTAGAAGAGATTGAACCCCAAATCACCGACACCATAGGCTGCAATGGTTCGCTTTTTCAGTCGATCAGTTTGCCCCAGCATTCAGGTCGCCTCTCACCATTCCGGACCACCAGGGTCCGCCTTATGAGAGGTAGCATAAAGCGTTCACAACTTTATCCAATTGGATAATTTCAGATCTTACGCGACGGCGCGTCATGCTCCGGGCGAAAACGCACTCATTCAGGGACGAAGGTGGCGACGATGAGGTCGGCGTGGTCTTCGATGGCCTGGCGCGATAGCGCATTATAGTCGAGCGTCACTTTGACCTCGGGCGCCAGCGCAAACAGATTCTGACACGCGCCCGAGATCATGTACATGATCGAAGCTGGCGGTGCATCCATCTTCAATATGCCGTTCTCTTGCAGCAGGCGGATCTCTTCCACCGCCGTCTGATGGGGCTCGCGCAATTGCTGTTTGAGCGCCTTGCGCATGCGCGGTGTCGGGCTGACCGTCTCTTGCATGAGGATCCGGGCATGCTCGGGATATTTCGCACAATAATAGACATAGCGCCGGAGGAATTTCGCGAAGCGCGCACGCGTCCCGCGTGGAAATTCCAGCTCTTCCGCGTCTGAGAATTTCAAAAACTCGAACTGACGCTCAAACAAGTGTTCGACTGCGGCGAACCAGAGCTGTTCCTTATTATCATAATGATAGCGGATCATGCCGTGGGTCAGATCAATTCTAGCCGCGATCCCGCGCACGGTCGCACCGTCAAATCCACGCTCTGCGAATTCTTCCAGGGCAGCCTGCAGGATATCCGCGCGCGAACGGGCCGGGCGTTTGGCCGCCTTCGTTTTCTGTTCCAGTGTGCTCATAATATGTCTCGCATAACATCAAACTTCTAACAGACTCAAACCGTTGCCAATTTGATTTCGGACATTACTATCCATCTGGATAATACACGAGTAACCTATGCCTTGGCAATGCCAGGCGTGACTTCAAAGGACACAGGATGGACGGGCAAGCTGGCACACGAGACTTTTCACCGCAGAAGGGACTTTCGGAACAAGACATAGAGAGTCTCATCACCGACATCCTGGCAGAAGCCACCATGGAAGAAAAAGTCGGCATGATGTCGGGGCGCGGCTTCTTTGAATCCATGGCGCGAACAGGCGGCGTCTGGGGCGCTGAACCTTATCGCGCGGGAGGCGGCATCGACCGATTGGGGGTGCCCGCCCTCTATTTTACCGACGGTCCGCGCGGCGTGGCGCGGGGCAACTCCACCTGTTTCCCCTGCACAATGGCCCGCGGCGCCAGTTGGGATCGCGATCTTGAGCGGCGCATTGGCGAAGTGATGGGCATGGAAGCCAGAGCGCAGGATTGCAACCTGTCCGGCGCGGTGTGCGTCAATCTGCTCCGCCACCCTGGCTGGGGTCGCGCACAGGAGACCTATGGCGAAGATCCGTACCATATGGGGGAGCTTGGCGCCGCACTGGCAACCGGTATCCAAACGCACAATGTCGTCGCCACGGTGAAGCACTATGCGTTGAACTCAATCGAAAATGCACGCTTCAAAGTGAATGTGAAAATCTCGGATCGCGACCTGCGTGAGGTTTACTTGCCGCACTTTAAGCGCATCCTCGACGCTGGTTGCGCGTCAGTGATGAGTGCCTACAACAAAATGAATGGCGAATATTGCGGCCAACATCGAGAATTGCTGACCGACATTCTGCGTCATGAATGGGGCTTTGACGGCTTCGTGCATTCAGACTGGATGTTAGGCGTGTACGCCCCTTACGGCGCATCAGCTGGTCTGGATGTCGAGAACCCCGAACCGCTGCAATATGGTCAGAACCTGATCGACGCGGTGACCAATCGCCAAATCGAACCCTCGGTCATTGAGACCGCATGTCGACGCATCCTGCGGGTGACGTACCGGTTCGCTTGCGCGGAAGATCCATTTGAGGATTATCCGATCGATCTTGTGGCGCGAGAGGACAATCGTGCGATCGCACTTGAAGCGGCGGAGAAGTCCGCCGTGCTTCTCAAGAATGATGGCGTTCTACCGCTACAAAAATCGCAAAAGGTTGGGCTCTTCGGCGAACTCGCCAACCTTGAGAATACTGGCGACCATGGATCGTCGAAAGTGATGCCTCCCTATGTCATCACGCCATTGCAAGGAATTGCCGATTATCTTCGTACGCCTGACCTCTCGATCAGCGGAACGGAAACGGATGTAGAGGCGGCGGCCAGGGCCGCTAAAGATCTCGATGCCGCAATCATCGTCGTCGGCACCACGGCTGATCATGAAGGTGAGTGGATTCCTGGTGATATCGGTGCGCAAGCCCTGTTCGGAGACGGCGCCCAAATTCCCGAAGGCTTGATGCAGTTAATGTCTGCCATGGCCGAACAGCGCGAAAAAGAAAATGAAAATGCTGGCGCATTGGGCGGCGGCGGCAATCGGGGCGGCGATCGTGAACGCTTGCGCTTACCAGACAAACAGGTCGCCTTGGTCAAAGCCGTCACTGCCGCCAATCCAAAAACGATTGTCGTCATTGTCTCAGGCTCGGCGATCTTGTCGCCAGACTGGGGGCCAAAGGCTGGTGCGATCCTGCAGACCTTTTACTCTGGCATGGAAGGCGGTAACGCGCTCGCCAAGCTGCTTTATGGCGAGGCTAGCCCATCCGGGAGATTGCCGTTCAGCGTCGCTGATGATGAAAGCGCCTACCCCTTCTTCGACAAGGATGCCGAAGAAATCCAATATGGCAGCCTGCATGGCTACACCCTGTTCGAGAAAAACCAGACGAAGGCAAGCTTCGTATTCGGACATGGCTTGTCCTATACCCAGTTTGCCTATCGCGGTTTAAAGGCCCGGCGCGCGCCGGGCGGGATTCAGGCTCAGGTATCCATCAGCAATATTGGAACCGTTTCCGCTACAGAAGTGGCACAACTCTATGTCGGCTTCCCTGGCAAAACCGTAGAACGACCACTGAAGCTGCTCCGTGGATTTGAACGTGTGCCTCTCGCCGCTTCTGAAACGCGGACCGTCGAGTTTTTCGTACCGGACGCAGACCTGTCTTATTGGTCCGAAAGCGGTCGGTCCTGGGCTTTGGAACCTGGCGCGCATACCGTGTCGGTCGGGGGCAGTAGCGCCGACGACCGTTTGCTGAGCACCTCAGTCGAAATCTAATCGCTCAACGGTGGTGTCAAAGGAACTGAAATTCATTCTTAGAACGTCGATTTTCGGTGACATCGACCAAGTGCAAACCGTACGAACTCAAAGTGTGTAAACCCCACATGGCCGGCGCGAATAAAGAACCTGGTTTTCGTTTGACACTTCCGGTTTGTGTCATTTGCCTGATCTTTGTTGACGCATTCTCCGACACCGCGCGGAGCAATAGACAATCTCATCCCATTGTTGCGCCCACTTCTTGCGCCTGCTAAACGGACGCTCGCAGATGGGACACATTTTCGACGGCAGGTTCGCCTTCTTCATGGCTCACCTTCCTGACTATCGAACGGTAAGGCCAGTTGGTTTTCAGTCTTTGGTTTTGTCTGAGATTTTCGACCGCGCATCGGAATGCCGGACTTGCGGCTGCCATGTTTGGTCTGAATGTCATTGGCACTGTTTCGAAAACCAGGCTCCTTGCGCACGGCCCAGACTCTTTGGCGCGCTTGTTTTGCACTTGCGAGGTGGGCGACAATAGGAAACGGATAAACTCTGCCAAGAATTTCGTTCGCTCCCTCCCATGACCAGGGCTCATGTATTTGGGCATCTGGCACGTCATTAAGCTCCGGCACCCATCGGCGCACAAATGCACCATCCGGATCTTGATCGTGTCCCTGCTTGATCGGATTGTAGATACGGATTGTGTTTATGCCAGTCGTGCCCGATTGCATCTGAACCTGGGGCCAGTGAATCCCTGGCTCATAATCGGTAAAAAGCCGAGCCAGGTGTTCACCTGGCTTTCTCCAATCCAGCCAAAGGTGATAGCTCGCCACTGCCATCAGCATCGCCCGCATACGAAAGTTCATCCAGCCGGTTGCCTGAAGCGCGCGCATACAGGCATCGACAAATGGAAGACCCGTTTCGCCCTTGCACCAGGCAGCGAGCCGAGCCGCGTCTGGCTCTACTGGCCGCAACCCTTCATAAGCGTGGTGTAGGTTGCGCCACTCAAGCTCCGGTTCATCTTCGAGCTTCTGCATGAAATGGTCACGCCAATGCAGCCGTCCCTGAAAGGAAGACATCGCACCTCGCCATCCACCTTTTATGCCGTCCGTTTTCAACTGCCGCTGCCGGGCCCAAACGGCCTGCGCAACTTCCCGCATGGAGAGTGTGCCCCAAGCGAGATGCGGTGACATACGCGAACAATGCTCCGCACCGGCTGCTGGGCTGGACATAGCCTTTCGATACGGCGCCCCTCGGAGATGTAGAAACGAATGCAAACAGTCTAGCCCAGCCTCTCGCCCGCCGTGCTGCCGGCCCGGGCATTGGTCCGGAGCAAGACCAAGGTCAGATGCTTCGGGTATCGAGCCTGTTTCGATATTGTCCAGTTTGGGCAGAGCCGAAGGCGGCGCTGCTTCGGGTTCGGCCATGAACGTATCCCAGCGCTTTGCCCATCCGTCGCGTGATGTCAGTCGCCGAACAACGCCGGTTTGGCGTATCTCCTCCCACTCTGTTCCATTCGCAGACGCCCAGCGAGCAACATTCTTGTCTCGCGCATACGTCCATCCATTGCCGGTCTCCTCATGCGACCATAACTTGATTTGCCCATAGCGTTGGCGCGCTCGCTCGAGGATCTCCAAAGCATCCCCAATTCTCACAATCAATGGCTGACCAAGTTCTCCAAGATTCTCGCGCAACGAGTTTAGGCATTCGCGCACAAAAGCCCACTGCCTCGCCGACATGTCCGGAGCTTGCCAGAGTTCCGGTTCGACAATGAACAATGGCAAAACTGGGCCGCTTCGGGCTGCGGAGACCAGAGCGCGATGATCTTCAATACGAAGATCTCGCTTGAACCATACAATCTGTATTTTGTCTTCAGATCCCATATGATCGAAATAGAGCAATTCAATCAGGAATGTAGTCCAGATGCCTTTGGCTTAATGTCGCGTCAAAACGAGCATGATTTGAATCGGCATAGACATCCTGAGTTAGGCTCGAATCCGATGACTTCAGCGTCTTTCTAAGGGCGACTAAAGACTCAGAGCTCACGTCTTCTTTTGTGCGCCCCCCAGAGTTTAGTCGCTCCCGAAACGGGCTAAGCCCGAGCAATGAGTGTCAGACGCCGTCTGTTGAATGGGATCGAGTATCATTGATATTGATGGCGAGCGAAAAATCCACCGATCCAAGATCTACGTACAACTCAGCATGAAAACGACTTTATTCCTTCTCGGTGCGCTCACAATTTGTGCATGCAGTGACGCGTCCATCGCGCCGCCGCATGCAGACGGAGCGGGAGAAGGTCGCGACAACACACGCATTCAGGAATTAGGCATGGCGCACGAAGCATCTTTCACGACCATCGATGGAAAGCCCCTACCCTTTTCAACATTTGCCGGAAATGTTGTTCTCGTCGTGAACACAGCCTCGCAGTGTGGATACACGGGGCAATATGAAGGTCTCCAGGAGCTTTACACAGCTTTCAAAAGCCAGGGCTTCACAGTGCTCGGTGTTCCTTCGAACGACTTCGGCGCTCAAGAACCCGGTACCGAAGAGCAGATTTCCTCATTTTGCGAGATTAATTACGGGGTCGAATTTCCTCTGACGCGCAAAACCAAAGTAGTTGGGGAGGATCAGCATGAGTTATGGCGCATAGCCAAAAACGCATTGGGCGACAAAGCTGAGCCGAAGTGGAATTTCCATAAAATATTGATCGGTAGAGACGGATCGTTTCTCCAAGCCTATCCATCGGCCATCCGACCGGCGGATACCGAACTCATTGCTGATATCGAGCGCGCGCTCAGCGAGCCCTCCTAATTCGCGCTAACACTTATCTCCAGCGATAGCTTTTCAGCATCCTCGATCTCAATCTCTGACATTACGGACCTCAGTTTGTTGAGCTCAGCTGGTGCCATATCATTGCCGAGCTTTTCAGCCTCAAGAAACCAAGCATAAGCCATTATGAAATCTGGTGGGGCGCCATGACCCCCGGCATTGGCGATGCCAAGATTGAATGCACATCGACTGTCGCCCAATTTTGCACCTTTGGTCCAATAGATTCGCGCTGCGTTAAAATCTTTCGCGCCGCCTTCACCCAACATTGCCATACGGCCAAGATGGGTCAAAGCATCGACATCATCTCCAGCGGCCGCTTGCTCGAACAGGCGACGGGCAACATCGACGTCCTTATCTGTTCCAAGGCCGTGCAAGTACATAAACCCAAGATTGAATACCCCTTCCACCAGTCCGAGCTCAGCCGCCTTTTGATAGTAGACAAGTGCCTGTTCGAGACTGAGGTTAACGCCTCGGCCGTATTGCAGCATCGCGCCATAATTGTTGGCAGCGCCGACGTGATTTTGATCGGCCGCATCTTTCATGAGCGCCGCCGCGCGTTCTAACATCTCGCCGCCGTCACTCTGCGCCATCAGACCATGCGCTGCTTCAAATGAGTGTTGCGGGTCGCGCATCCGTTGTCTCCAAGCCAATTTCACTGAGGATTTGAGGGATCTTCTTTTTCAAACCAAAGAAACCGCGTTTCGCGTGCGGCCAAGTGCATTGGTCATACACCCTTGTGATTTCCAGCAATTCAATACCCGCTTCTCGGCAGGCCCGCTTCGTCCGCCGCGCAACTGGACCGATTGGCAGACGAGATGTGACGCAGACTTCCAACTCGTTGGTCGCCATCCATTCTGAAATAATGTCTGACCATTCACCCTCGTTTTGGACCGATACGTCTACGCCAAAATGCGCATCGAAAGACTGGGCGCGATGCCTGAGCGCTTCGGGGGCGAAAATCGCGCTCGCTTCGCCGAGCGGCAGGACAGACCGCGGCGTACGTCCGGTGAGAACGACGACTGCATCCGGCCGAAGGGGTGCAAGACTTTCGGGATGCGCATCTTCCTCTGTGACGAGCAAACCAACGCGTCGCCCGGCAAGATCAGGGTTCACGTATTTCGGAGCGGTGACGGAGACGGGTCGTGGGTCTTCCAGCGCATTCGCCGTCCGCGCCAATTGTCCTTGAGGCGCGAACCGACCTGCCGTGAATTTCTCAATATTATCAGCGCGTGCAAGGTAAGTTTTGCCGACCGTGTGCAGCCCAGCCACCCATCGCCAAGAACAGGTGTTCGAAGCCGGATCACCATCCAGCAAATGACGATAGAAAAAGTCCGCTCCCAATTGCCATGGAAGCTGGAGCGTAAAAATCCAAATGCTCGCAAACCACATTCGCGCGTGGTTGTGTAAGTAACCCGTTGTCACCAGCTCGCCCGCCCAGGCATCAAAGCAGGCGATACCGGTCTGGCCCGACACAGCTGCATCGTACTCACGCGCTAGGGCAGCATCTTTGTCCAGACGGTCAACAAGCACGACAAGGTCGGATTTATAATAGGTCCAAACATCCGGGCGATGCTCTAACCATCCTTTAAAATAGCCGCGCCAGAAGACCTCTTGGATGAACTTCTCAGCTTCCCTCACACTGAAATGTTCGAGGGTCGCCGAGAGCACTTCATTTTCCGTTATGATCCGGTGACGCAGCCAAGGCGATAGGCGTGAAACCTTATCGTGTCTCCCCGCGCCAAAATCGAAGTTTCTTTGCTTTGCATAGCTCGCGCCTGTTTTTGGTGCGAACGCATGAAGCCGGCTGAGCGCATCTTGGCGCGAGGGCGACCATGTCAAAGACGCGGAAGTCACGTCGTTGGTTCAGCAAGCCGCAGAAACCGATTTCTCAGATCTTTGTCGGTTTTAAACACGCCGGTGAATTGAGTTGTGATCGTTGCGACATTCTTGTGGTGCACGCCCCGCGTGGTCATACACTGATGCTTCGCATCGATCAGGACCGCGACGCCAGCTGGGTCGAGGACATCTGAGATGCAATCAGCGATTTGGGCTGTCATCGTTTCTTGAGTCTGCAATCGCTTCCCGAAAATCTCGACGACGCGAGCAATCTTGGAAATGCCGACGACCCGATCTGTCGGCATGTAAGCAATGTGGGCCTTGCCCAGGATTGGAACGACATGGTGTTCGCAGTGGCTTTCGACGTCGATGTCTCGCAGCATCACGAGATCATCATAACCCTGCACATCCTCGAAGGTGCGTTCTAGCACTTTTGCGGGATCCATTTCGTAACCAGCGAAGAATTCTCTGTAAGCTTTTGCAACGCGCTGGGGGGTGTCGATCAAACCTTCTCGGCGTGGGTCGTCACCGGCCCATGCGAGCAGCGTGCGAACGGCATCCATCGCTTCTTCCATGCTTGGTCTGATTGTATCTTCGGTTAGAGGGATCTGATCACTGGGAGTGATGGCATCCATGGCCATATGTTTAATCCTTGGTCTGAGGGACGAAGGTCGAACCCAG
>ERZ1740059.1387-NODE-1387-length-12178-cov-6.734142_pt1 | contig 12178 bp, 10 predicted proteins | sample MGYA00581744_ERZ1740059 | MGnify/ENA primary metagenome ERZ1740059 (study PRJEB43018, sample SAMN04849738) | marine metagenome | isolation source: floating plastic debris | place: Pacific Ocean | collected 2008-08-28 | study: EMG produced TPA metagenomics... | reverse complement strand
GGTCGCGACCATCGCGAAGATCACCTCGATCGTGCTCGGCGTCGGGGTGGCCCTCGTGATCGCCGGCACCGCCATCGTCGGGATCGGCGCGGTGCTCGGCTCGCTCGCGGCGATCGCGTCGGCGGCAGGCCCCGGCGGCTCGGGCGCCGCGGAGTCGTCGTCGGCCGCGTCGGCGGCCGCGGCCTGCTGCTTGCGAAGCGCCTCGATCTCCGCGAGCAGGCGCTCGCGGTTCAGCGCCATGGTGGTCTCGGCGAGCGTCCGCCGGGTGGTCGCGTCCGCCGTCTCGTCGTCGGGCAGCACGATGTCGCCGCGCCGGAGGCTCGCCGCGAGCTGCTCCACGTAGCCGCGCTGAAGCCGCGCGATCACGACCAGCGCCGCCGCGGCCGCGATCCCCGCCGCGAGCACGCTCGCGTTCACGATCTCGCTCCCCGCCACCGCGAGCAATCCGAGCACCAGCACGGACCCGAGCGCATCCCCGAGCCGATTGCCAGCGACGTCGATGACGAGCTTGGCCGGTCGCTTCTCCCGCGGCGCCACCGGCGTGAAGAGCAGCTCGTAGGCCGAGCGGTGCACCGAGCTCTCGAGCACGGAGGCGACGCCGCGCAGGGCCACGACGCTCCAGAGCCGCGCCACCACGGTGCCGAGCGCCGACGTCGCGAGCACCGCGACGGGGAGCAGCGTGAGAGCTCCGCCGATGCCGAGTCGCGTGAGCGCCAGCCGCGACGCGAAGCTCTGCACCAGGAAGGTCAGGATCGAGAGCCCCGTGTAGTAGGCGCCGAAGAAGGCGGCGAGCTCCCGCTCGGAGGTGAGCTGCTGGTCCGCCTGCGCCTTGAGCGCGAAGTCCGCGAAGGCGCCCACCACGGCGAGCAGCACCACCGCGCCGGCGATGCGCTGCAGATACGCGCTCCCCCGAAGCGCTCCGAGGCCCGACACGCGCTCGGCCTCCGGCGTCGTATCGTGCGGGACCCCGCGACCGAGCGCCGCCACGCCGATCCCCGCGAGCGCCGTGAGCGCCCCGAGCACCGGTAGCGCCGCCGCCGCGCCGAAGAGCGAGGTCAGGCGTTCCGCGAGAAGGCCCCCGACCACGCCGCCGAGCGTCGCGCCGCCGGCGATGCGCGCCACGCGGCGCTTGGCCGAGTGTGGGTCGAAGCGCTCGTTGACGACGCTCCAGAAGCCCGAGACGACCATGGCCCCGAAGACGCCCACATGGAGGTAGAGGACGTAGGCCGCCAGCTCGGGCGCGCTCCGTACGAGCACCGCCTCGCCGGCGTAGAGCGCCGTGCTCACGGCGAAGAGGAAGGGAACCACCCGCGCCGGCCCGCGGGAGCGCAGGAGACGAGAGAGCAGGAGCACGCCCACGAGCGCGCGCCCCGCCGAGGCGAGCATGGCCCTCGGTAGCTCCCGGGCGTCGTAGGCCGCGAGGAAGAGCGTGTCCCGCACCGCCTTCGAGGCGATCTGCTGCGCGATCATCGCGAGCGCGACGAGCGCCGCGACGGCCGCCAGGCGGTCGTCCGCCCGCGCTTGCCCCTCCGCTGCCTGCTCGGCGCCTCCCGCCTCGCCGTTCGGCCCGCTCACCGCGCGCGAGCATAGTCGCTTTGCCGTAATGAGCCGGTCTCCGCCGCGTCTCGCGGCCCCATGCCCGAGCTCACCGCCCAGAAGCAAAAAGTCCCGAAGGCCTTCGATGGCATCGCGGGCACGTACGACCTGCTCACCGGAATGAACCCGGGTTATTCCAAGCATTTGCGCATGAGCGCGCGTCGCCTGGGCGTGCCCGCGGAGGCCACGCTGCTGGACCTCTGCTGCGGCACGGGCGTGAGCACGGCGGCGCTTCGCGACGTGTACCCGCGGGCGGAAATCACGGCCCTCGACGCCTCCGAGGGCATGCTCGAGAAGGCCCGCACCAAGCGGCACCTCCGCGCGACCTGGCTCCTCGGCGACGCCATGGATCCCGCGGCGGCCGGCGCCGAAGGCCCCTACGACGGCATTCTGATGGCCTATGGCATCCGGAACGTGCCGGACGCCGATGCGTGCCTAGAGCGTCTCTTCGCACTGCTGAAGCCCGGCGGACGCATCTGCTTTCACGAGTACTCGGTGGCCGATTCCCCGGTTCGCAAGGCGGTCTGGAACGCGGTCACGCTCGGTGTGATCATCCCCGGTGGCATGCTCACCGCCGGCAAGACCGGCATCTACCGCTACCTCCGCCGCTCGGTGAACGAGTTCGACGGGGTCAGCGGCTTCGAAGCCCGGCTCCAGCGCCACGGCTTCACCAACGTTCACACCGAAGCGATGGACGGCTGGCAGCGCGGCATCGTGCACTCCTTCCTCGCCGAACGGCCCCTCGCCTAGCAGCTACGACGAGAGGCCGGGAGCTCTCCTCACATGACGGATGTTCTGATCGCCGGCGGCGGGCTCGCCGGCCTCGCCGCCGCCACGGTGCTCGCCGAACAGGGCAAGCAGGTCACGGTCGTCGAACGCGAAGCGTTCCTCGGAGGCCGCGCCGGTGCGTGGCAGGACCAGCTGGCCGACGGCACCCCCTTTCAAATGGAGCGGGGCTTCCACGCCTTCTTCCGGCAGTACTACAACCTCCGGCAGCTCATGCGCCGGGTGGACCCGGACCTGGGCATCCTCGAGGCGCAGGAGGACTACCCGGTGTACGGCCCGGGCGGGGCCATGGAGTCCTTCAGCGGACTGCCCAAGCAGCCGCCGCTCAACGTCGTCGAGCTCCTGCGGCGCACGAAGACCATGGGGCTGATCGACGCGCTCAAGGTGCCCACCAAGCAGGTCATGGCGATGTTCGCCTACGGCCCGCACACCTACGGGCGCTGGGACGAACTGAGCGCGGCAGACTACCTCGACTCGCTCCAGTTCCCGCCGGAAGCGCGCCGAATGCTCTTCGAGGTCTTCGCGCACTCCTTCTTCAACCCGGAGGAGAACTTCAGCGCCGCGGAGCTGCTGATGCAGTTCCACTTCTACTTCCTCGGCAACAAGGAAGGCCTCATCTTCGACACGCTCCGGCGCCCCTTCGGCGCGGCGCTCTTCGAGCCGCTCCAGGCCTACCTGGAGGAGCGGGGCGTGACCTTCGCCCTCGGGACGAGCGTGGACCGCGTGGCCCCCGCGGGCTCTCGCTTCACCATCGAGACGAGCGCCCCCGGCGGCGCCCGGAGCCACGACGCCGGCGCGGTCGTGATGGCGCTGAGCGTCCCGGGGCTGCGAGGCCTCGTCGAGCGTTCGCCGGAGCTCGGCGACGCCGCATGGCGCGAGGACGTGATGGCGCTCGAGACCACGTGGCCCTTCGCGGTCTGGCGCCTCTGGCTCGACCGGCCCGTGAACCCCGACCGCCTGCCCTTCGTGGGCACGGCGGGCGTCGGGCTGCTCGACAACGTGAGCGTCTACGAGAAGCTCGAGGACGAGTCGCGTGCGTGGGCCGAGCGCACCGGCGGGAGCGTGGTGGAGCTCCACGCCTACGGCGTTCACCCGGAGATCCCGGAGGACTCCATCAAGGCGAACCTCATGACGGGCCTCCACGCCGTCTACCCGGAGACGGAGGGCGCGACGGTGCTCGAAGAGCGCTGGCTCCTTCGGGAGGACTGCCCCGGCTTCCCGCCGGGCAGCCACGCGCGCCGGCCCACGGTGCGCACGCCGATGCCGGACCTTTGCCTCGCGGGCGACTTCGTGAGGTTCGACCGGCCGAGCGCGCTCATGGAGCGGGCCGTGGCCTCGGGCTTCGAGGCCGCCAACATCCTCCTCGCCGAGACGCGGCAGCCCGTCGCGCACGTGCCGAACCGCGGGCTCCTCGCCCGGCTGCGGCTCTAGAACGAGCGTATGGGAACGACGCGCGAGGACGTGGTGATCGTGGGAGGCGGCCTCGCCGGCCTCTCCCTCGCCATGCGCCTGGCGCAGACGGGCCGCCGCCGCGTCCGGGTGGTCGAGCGGCGTACCCAGTACACGGAAGACCGCACCTTCAGCGCCTTCCACACCGGCGAAGACCACCTCTTCACGGACTGCGTCGCGCACCGCTGGGACCGCTGGCGGGTGCAGGACGGCGCCCGCGCCCTCGAGCGCCACGCTCCTGCTCGGGCCTACGAGACGATCTTCGGCTCGGCGGTCTACGAGAAGGCGCAGACCGTCCTCGCGGCGAGCCCCACCACGACGCTCGAGCTCGGCGTAGGCGTGAAGGCCCTCGTGCCGCGGGGCGAAGGCACCGACGTGCTCCTCGACGACGGGCGCACGCTCCTGGCGCGCGACGTGATCGACGCACGCCCCGCGCCCCTCGAGGAGACGCCGGAGACGCCGCGCTTCTGGCAGCATTTCGAGGGGTGGTTCGTCGAGACCGAGCGACCCGCCTTCGACCCCCGCGTGGCCATGCTGATGGACTTCCGGCCCTATCGGGACGGCATCCACTTCGTCTACGTGCTGCCCTTTTCCGAGCGCGAGGCGCTCGTCGAGGACACCTACTTCGACCAGCGCCGGAGCGGCGACTACCGGCCCACGCTCGAGGGCGACCTGGCGAACGTCGGCCCCTACCGGATCACGCGCACGGAGTCCGGCTGCCTTCCCATGAGCACCGGGCGCGCAGCCGCCGCGCCGGGACACGTAGCGCGCGTGGGCCTCGGCGGGGCCGCCGCGAAGCCGTCGACCGGCTACGCCTTCATGTTCACGCAGCGTCAGGCCAGCGCGATGGCGCGGGTCCTCGACGCCGGCGAGCGGCCACGGACGCAGCCGCCTCGCTCGGCGTGGACCACGAGCCTGGACGACGTCTTCTTGAGCTACCTCCGCCGCCACCCCGAGCGCGGCCCGGGGCTCTTCCTTCGCATGTTCGAGCGCAACTCGTCCGACGTCGTGGCTCGCTTCCTCATGGAGCGGACCACCCGCGCCGAGGACGTAGCGCTGATGCTCACCATGCCGATCCCCAAGCTCGGCGCCGAATCGGCCCGGGCACCGCTCCGGTGGGCCCGCGACGCGGGCCGACGGGCCTTGTCGCGCGTCACGCCCTGACGCGACTCACTCAGCGAATGGCCATCACCCCTCCTCTTTTGAAGACGTTCGGTGCGCGCATGGAAGCCGGTCTGGGCGCCATCGTGGACCGCAGCCTGAGCGAGCTGGGTCGCGTGGCGGGCGACGAGGACGGCCTCATGCCCATGGGCCGGCGGCTGCCGCCGATGGAAGGGCCCGCGGAAGCGACCCGACCCGATTGGGTGCAGGCCGACCCGCAGCGCATCGACCGAGCGCTGCGGCGCGCGCTCCTCCGGGAAGGCGGCGGCTGGTGCGTCGTCGACGCGAGCCGCTCCATCGGCCCGGCGCCGACGCGCTACGTGCTCGACGGAAAGGCCTGGGTCTGCTGGCGCGACGACGACGGCCACCCGCACCTCGCGCCGAATAGCTGCCCGCACATGGGCGCCGAGCTCCACTGCGCCAAGGTCGAGGGGGGCGAGCTCGTCTGCCCCTGGCACGGCCTGAAGCTAGGCAAGAAGGGCCGCGGCACCTGGCAGCCGGTGCCCTGCCACGATGACGGAGTGCTGGTCTGGGCCAGGATCCTCGAGGGCGAGACGCCCACGGACGCGCCCATCATGGCGCCGCGCCCAAAGACCTTCCTCGAGGGCACCATCCGCATGACGGGGCGCTGCGACGCGCAGGACATCGTGGCGAACCGCCTCGACCCTTGGCACGGCGTTCACTACCACCCGCATTCCTTTGCGCGGCTTCGGCTCCTCGAAGCCTCGGACGACGTCCTGACCGTGCGCGTGGCCTACAAGGTCGTGGGGCCCGTCTGCGTCGAGGTCGACTGCACCTTCCACAGCCCGCAGCGCCGGGCCATCGTGATGACCATCGTCCGCGGCGACGGTGCGGGCAGCGTCGTCGAGACGCACGCGACCCCGGTGCGACCGGGAGAGACCGCCATGGTCGAGGCCACGCTCGCGAGCTCCGACCGCGAGGGCTTCCACCATGCGCTGCGCATCGAGCGCATGGTGCGGCCCTTCGTCGAGAAGCGCGCCAAGCGCCTCTGGCAGGAGGACCTCGAGTACGCCGAGCGGCGCTACGCGCTTCGCCACGGCGACGCGAGCTGAGCCGCTCCTCGCGCGCTCAGCCGAGGTCGCCGAACATCGCGGCGATCTGCTCGGAGCTCAGCCGCTCCTGCGCCCCGGCCAGGTGATACGCCTCCGGCTCGAGGTCGGCGTACCACTCGCGGGTAAGCGTGAGGCCGCTCTGGTCGTCCAGGCTGCCGAGCGTGAGCGTCGTGAAGCCCTGATGGGGGCCTTCGGCCGTGACCCGGTAGAAGATCCCCGAACCGCACTTCGCGCAGAAGCCTCGCTCAGCCCACGCTGACGAGACGATGGTGCGGAGCGACGCCGGATGGACCGGGTCCCCCCCACCCGCGCCAGCGGCGCCATCGACGAAGCGCACCGTCTCGGCCGGCACCGCGAACAAGGGCCCGCCGCACCAGCGCCGGCACATGCTGCAGTGGCACGCGCTCACCTCGGAGCGCACCGCGGCCTCGTAGCGGACGGCACCGCAAAGGCAGCCGCCCTTTCGCGTCGTGGTCTCGCTCATGGGACGCAGCATAGCCTGCATCCGTCTCGGGGCGTGGGGGCGAGGACATTCGCCATTGAAGCGGCGAGATTGTTCACCTTTGGTCGCACTAATACGCGCACGATAGAGCATATCTATCAGGTTCTCTCAACCTCACTTTGTCACACAGAAGACCCAATCATGGGCCCGCTGATGAGGAATTAGTCAAGCCTTCAAGGAGGACACATGCCCACGTTCATTGCCATCTGCTATCCGGATATGAATCGCGCCCATGAGGTGCGGCTCGAGCTCGCCAAACTCCAGTCGGACTACCTCATCGACCTCGAAGACGCGGTGGTCGCCATCAAGAACGACGACGGCAAGGTCAAGCTTCATCAGGCCGTGAACATGACGGCTGCCGGCGCGGTGAGCGGCGGTATGTGGGGCACGCTGATCGGCCTCGTCTTCATGAACCCGCTTCTGGGGCTGGGCGTGGGCGCCACCGCCGGGGCGGTCCGCGGAGCACTGACCGACGTCGGAATCGATGACGAGATGATGAAGACCATCGCCGAGGGCCTCCGCAACGGGAGCTCGGCACTCTTCGTGCTCGTGCGTAAGGCGACACCGGACAAAGTGGTTCCGGAGATTCAGAAGTTCGGCGGCACGATCGTCCAGTCGAACCTGAGCCACGACGACGAGGCCAGGCTCCAGGCCGCGCTCGACGAGGCACGCGCCGCCGCGCCGGCCGGCTGAGCCGACGGGGACCACGCGGCGCACCCCGCGTGGTCCCCATTCGCTCAGCCCCGTGCCTCACCGAGGTCGATCTCGGCCTCGGCGAGGTCGAGCAGCGCCTCGTGAACGTCGTCGATGGCCATGGCCGCGACCACGAGGCGACCGTCGACGGCGTCGGCCTTCCGCGCCACGCGACGCTCCAGGTGCTCGACGTTCTGCTCGGCGAGCCAGGCCTGGACCTTCTCCTTCGTCTCCTCCGCCTTGGCCTTGGTCTCCGCGCTGATCTTGTTCTTCGCCTCTTCGAGATCCGTACCGACCTTCTCGGCCGTGGCCTCGACTTCGGCTTTGGCGGACGCCAGCGCCTCCTTCGTGGCGCCGGGAACGCCCGCGACCTTTTCCTTGACGGAGGCCAGCTTGGCTTCGAGCTTGGCCAGCCGTTCTTCATGACTCATGAGTGCTTCTCCTGCGCGAGGGTGAAGAGCCGAGGGTGACCCTTTCGCCGGAGGAGCGATCGCCTTTCCACCGATGGGTGCCATCGGTGTCACCGATGACGGCTCAGCTGGGTACGAAGGGGGCGGCGCCGACCACCTCCACCATGCACTCACGCAGCCATCGGTGGCGTGCCGAGGCGTCCTGCCTCCGATGCCAGAGCATCTCGATGTCCAGGTCCGGGATGGCGAAGGGTGGAGTCTCCACCGCGAGCGGAAAGGCCCCTTCGTAGAAACGCGCCAGGCTCTCGGGCACCACGGCGCGGTAGCCGCTGTGCGCCGCCACCCACAGGAGGGTGTGCAGGCTCGGAAGCAGAAGACGGTCGTTCTGCGCGAGAGCATGCTGCTCGAGGGCGAGCTGTTCGCTGTTGCCCGCGAAGACCCGGTCGAGGCGAAAGCTGGCGTGGGGCGCGGCGAGGTAGTCCTCGAGGGACTCGTCGCTCACGTCCGCGTCACGACGCCGCACCACCACGTGCCCGTCGCGCCAGAGCCGCTTCCGGCGCAGCTCCTCGACAGGTACGCGCACCATCTCGAGCGCCCGGTCGAGAAGCCGCCGCGGCCCGATCACCAGGTCGACGCCGCCCCGACCGAGCGCCGGCAGATCGGAGAGGGTTGCGTGCGTGAACTGGACGCGCGCGGATCCTTGGTTCCGCGGCAATAGATCGGCGAACCCCGGCGCGAGCAGCACCTCGACGTAGTCGGCGCTCGCGATGATGAGCTGCGTATCCGCGGCTTCCGGCGCGAAGGAGTCGCTGAAGAGAAGCTCCCCCATGGACGCCATGAGCCGGTCGAGCGGTTCGAGGAGCTCGGTCGCGCGCGGCGTGAGCACGGACTCCCGTCCATTCCGGACGAGCAGCTCATCGCCGAAGTGATCCCGGAGAGCGCGTAGCGACCCGCTCACCGAGGATTGCGAGAGGTGCAGGCGTCGCGCTGCTTCGGTGACGCTGCCCGCCCCGAGCAGGGCGTGAAGGATGGGAAGCAGGTTCAGGTTGACGGAGCGCAGGTCGCCTGAGGCCATCGAGAGGCAGAGTGCCATCCCCGCCCGGGGGAGCACGACGCGAAAGGCTCAGGACGCTTCGGCGACGGTCTTCAGCTTGGCGAGCCCCTTCTCGAAGTCCTTGCCGATCATCTTGTCGAAGCTCGCGAAGAGGCTGAAGAGGCGCGTCATGAAGGTGTGCTTCGCGTCCATCCGCCAGCGCACCGTCGTGCCCTCCCCGGCCGGCTCGAGGAGGAAGGTCGTGACGCTCTCGCTCTTGAAGGGCTTGAGAAACGCGAGGTCGAGCACGACGCGCGCCGGTGCCTCCGAATCCCGAACGGTCATTCGGCCTTGGCCTACCTGTTTGTTGCCCTTCCACGAGTAGCTCGCGCCGGGCCCCGCGTCCGGGCCCTCGTAGCTGCGCTCCATGGTCGGGTCGAGCTCCTCCCAGGGGGACCACTTCGGCCATGCGTGGAGATCGTCGATGAGCGCGTGAATCGTCTCGGGCGGCGCCTGCATGTCGAGGGACCGCTCCACCGTGTACCCACCAGCCATTCGGGAAGGGTAGGCCTGAGCGCCCTCCCCGATCCAGGAGGGCAGCGTCCTCCGGCGGCCACGTCAGCCGCCGATGGCGCGCCAGCCGAGCTCGAAACGGAGCGCCGGCGCGAAGCCATAGCTCTCGATGGTGTCCTGGAGGAAGGTCTCGGCCTCGTCGCGGAGGTCGTCGCGCTCGACGTCCGCGCTCGCCCTGGCGGAGACCGTATGCACCCACTCGAGCGCAACGCGGAGAACGACGTGGCGACCCAGGACGAAGCGTCCTCCGAGCGAAACGTGGGCGGCGTGGAGCGTCGCCGAGACGTCCACCGGGTCCATGCCGAGGCCGACCGTCTGCGCCACGAGGTCCTCGCTCGCGACGCGGCCCCCGACGGTGATGCGCGTGTAGCCCACCATGAGCTCGGTGCGCTTGCCGATGCCGAAGCCCGTACCGGCACGGAGGACCAGGGTACGGTCGATGGCCTCCTCGACCCGCTCCGCGTCGCTCTCACCGAACGCGCCCACGCTCGTCAGCGCGCTGTTGATGGCGGCGAGATAGGCCCGCGGCATGGTCCCGGCGCGAACGTCGAGGAGCAGGCGCCCCGGCGTCTCGAGGAGCACGCCGCCGCCCGCCGCGAGCGGGAAGGAGGTGCTGGCGGTGAAGTCGAGGGCCCAGCGCGACGGCGGCTCCGGCGCATCCGCGATGCGCTGGGCGAGCGCACGCCCGGGCAGGAGGCCGAAGACGACCAGGGCGAGAGCGAGCAGTCGGTGGGTCATGCCCATCCGTACGACGCCAGCGGAAAATTATTAGCTGACGGCAATTGCCGCCATGTCGAATTGTCCCGTCCGAGCCACGCGCAGGTAGGTGAGCAGGCCGCCTCGAGCGTTCAGAAGCGCCCGTTACGCGCGGTGCGCGTGTCGCTTTCAGGGCGTCGCGCGCTGAGCCAAGGCCAGCGCGCGGGAGATGGAGGTGCGGAAGGTCTAGACCTCCAGGGCGGCCAAGACGAGGCGTAAGTTGATGAAGACGGCCGGCGTCCCGATGCGCGCCCCGGCCTCGCGCACCACGGCCATGTCGGCCTCGACGGCAGCGCGATGGGTCCCGCGCGTGAGCGCACGGCGTACGGCCCGCGCGTTCACGCCGCGAAGCTGCCCCGCGAGGCGCACCAGGTCATCCGTCTCCAGCGTTCGCTGATTCGCGAAGAGGAGGTCGTGGTAGGCCCAAAAGGCGTCGTTGCCGCGCTGCCGGAAGACCTCACGGGCCGCCTCCGCGGCGGGCTTGGCCTGCTGGTGAAAAGGCAGCGGGTAGTCGCGCCAGATGAGCTGAATGCGCCCTTCGTACTCGCTCAGGAGCTGGGCGACCGTCGGCAGGACCCGCCGGCAGAATGGGCACTGGAAGTCGCTGAAGATCTGCACGACCACCGGCGCCCGCCGGCTTCCGCGCCGCGGCGCCCGGCGTGGGACCGGGATCTCGTAGACGCGGTCGGGGTCCCGCGCGTCCGCCCGGGCGGGGGCGGGGCCCTGAAGCGTCTGGGCGGTGGTCGCGCCGCCGCGGATGATGCGCGCGTAGAGCTGAGCGCGCGGTACACCCTCGGCGACGAGGCGCCGCGCCTTGGCGAGCTCTTCGTCGATGAGCGCCGCGAAGCGATCGAAGGGCTGGGCGCCGCGCATGCTTCGTCCGTTGATGAAGAAGCTCGGCGTGCCCGACGCGCCGAGCTGGCGAGCGAGCTGCTGCTGCCGCTCGATGGTCGCGCCGTGGGCGTCCCGCGCGATGGCGTCCTCCACGGCGCCGGCGTCGAGGCCCTGGGTCGCCGCCCACTGGACCAGGTTCGCCGAGGTCAGCTCGCGCTGATGGTCGAAGAGCGTGTCGTGATAGCGCCAGAAGGCGGCGTCCCCGCCCTGGCGGAAAACCTCGAGCGCGGCGTTCGCCGAGGGCCCGGCCCGCTGATGGAAGGGCAGCGGGTTGTTCATCCACACCAGGCGAACGTCGTTGCCGTAGCGCCGCAGCACGGACTCCACGGTCGGGCGCACGCGCGCGCAAAAGGGGCACTCGAAGTCCGAGACGATCACCACGGTGACGAGCGCGTCGTCCGGCCCTCGTTGCGGGAGGTCGCCCTCGAGCGGCACGCGGTACACCGCCGCCGGGTCCGGACGTGGGCGCGGACGCGGGGTCGGCGAAGGCGCCGCGCGCTCCTGCGCCCCGGCCATGTGCGTGGCGTAGATGGCGCCGGGTGCCACCCCGTTCGCGTGAAGCCGCGCGGCCAGGACGAGCTCTTGGTCGATGATCTCCTGGAAGCGCGCGAAGGGCTGCGCGCCCGTCAGCTGCCGCCCGTTGATGAAGAAGTTGGGTGTGCCGCGCGCGCCGATGCGCGATGCCACCTGTTGGTCGGCGCGGATGAGCGGGAGCCGGGAGCGCCCATCGAGAGCCTGCTCCACGTCGGCGCGGCTCAGGCCGAAGCGCTGGCCGTAGGCTTCGAGGTCCGAGCGTTCCAGGGCGCGCTGGTTCTCGAAGAGCACGTCGTGAATCGCCCAGAAGGCCGCGTCCCCGTCCCGCGCATGGACCTCCATGGCGAGGAGCGCCGCCGGCTCGGCGTTCTGGTGGAAGGGGAGCGGGTTGTTGCGCCAGACGAAGCGCACCTGCTGAGGCCCATAGTGCTGGCGGATGCGCTCGAGCGTGGGCTGGACGCGCATGCAGAAGGGGCACTGAAACTCGCCGAACTCGACGATGGTGACCGGGGCGGCGGCGGCGCCGCGCGTCGGCTGCCCGTCGATGGGCACGCGGTAGCGCTCGATGTCCGCGGGGATGGCTACCTCGGGCGGCGAAGGTGCCGCCGCCGGCGGCGGCGCCGCCGGGACGGGGAGAGGCGCCCCGCCCGGGCGTACGGGCTGCACGGTCAGCGCAGCCGCCTCGAAGCTAAGCGCGCCGGCGGGCCCGGCCCGCGCC
>ERZ1740059.1386-NODE-1386-length-12194-cov-4.354889_pt1 | contig 12194 bp, 15 predicted proteins | sample MGYA00581744_ERZ1740059 | MGnify/ENA primary metagenome ERZ1740059 (study PRJEB43018, sample SAMN04849738) | marine metagenome | isolation source: floating plastic debris | place: Pacific Ocean | collected 2008-08-28 | study: EMG produced TPA metagenomics... | reverse complement strand
CGCATTCTATATGTTCCGCATGTACTTTATGACCTTTGAAGGTGAGTTTCGCGGCAATGATTCGGGTATCAAGCAACAGTTGATGACTGAAGCTGGACTTGCTTTTGGACCTGGAGCAATGGATGCTAAAGAAGGCGATAGTCACAGTCATAGTGAATATCCCCATGAGTCTCCTTTGACTATGGCGTTACCCTTGGTTATTTTAGCCATCCCTTCAATCTTTATTGGTTGGCTAGGTCGTCCTTGGGATAATAACTTTGAAGAGTTCATTCATGCCCCTGGTGAAATGATTGCCGAACATGGTTTCGACAAGAGTGAGTTTATTACTATGGCTGGTTTGTCAGTGGCGATCGCAGTAGCAGGTATCATTGTGGCACTGTTGATGTACCGTACTAAAAACATCGACCCCAGCACTATTGCCAAGAAAGTTCCTACTCTTTATCGTTTTTCTCTCAACAAGTGGTATCTTGACGATCTTTACAACAAAGTATTTGTCACTGGTATACGTCGCATCGCCAGACAAATAATGGAAGTTGACTATCGCGTTGTAGACGGCGCAGTTAATTTAACTGGTTTGGCAGCAGTACTTAGTGGAGAAGGATTGAAATACTTGGAAAATGGTCGAGCGCAATTCTATGCCTTGATTGTTTTTGGTGCAGTATTAGGATTTGTTTTGGTATTTAGTTTGGGCTAAATAGTCACCAATTATTGATTGTTAAAGCGATCGCTTTTTTGCAGAGAAAAGGCGATCGCTTTTTTTATTACTCTTAAAGTTTTGAGATGCCATTAATAGTTATGTTACCAATAAATTTTGGGCAAGATATCGATATATAGCCGTACAAAGTCAAAATCTATGTTGGCAGTGCGACACAAAAAAATATTGATTATATCGTGATGAATTTACCCAAAAAAACCTCCAATCTCCAACAAGAGTTGAATATATATTTGACTCCCAGAGAATCTTTTGCTGCAATTATGCTGTCTGCAGTTGCTGTGGATGGATATATGGCAGAAGAAGAGTTGCAAAGTTTGATGGTAGCCCTTAAAAGAACAAAGCTATACAAAGATAAAACGAAAGCAAATATTGTTGGCACTTTAAACAAGCTGCTGAGAATTATTAAAACCTATGACGTAGACAGCCTGATCCAGTTAGCTTTGCCTAACTTACCAGACTATCTTCATGAAACAGTATTTGCTTTGACAACAGATATAGCCTTGTGTGATGGTGCAATATTTGAAGAAGAGTTAGAGATGCTATCTAAATTATCTGCAAGTCTCTCAATTCCTGAAGATACAGTTAATCAAATCACCACAGTGATGATGATTAAAAACAAAGGCTGATCAACCAACAATTAATTATTAATTATCGATGGTTGTAAGAGATATCCGCTTTTCCAAACGCTCAAGAGTACGATTATTTTCTTCGGGCGTACCGATAGAAATTCTGATCCCACCACCTGTATGGCGAATTAAAGTTCCTTCTGTTTTTAAAGATGCCGCGATCTGAGCAAGAATTTCATCTTGACTATCGTCACTAATGTTTTTGAGACGAAGATATACAAAATTAGCATCACTCCGCCACACTTGAATGTGGCTATTTTTTTGTAATGCTGAATATACTCGTTTTCTTTCTTCTATGATTTCTTGAACCAGTGGTAAAAGCAGTTGGCGTTGCTGCAAGACCAATTTTGCCGCTATTTGAGAAAAGCTGGGAAGATTGTAAGGCAAACGGACTTTTTCTAGTACCTGGATTAATTCTGGATTGGCGATCGCATATCCTACACGATGAGCAGCTAATCGAAATGCTTTGGAAAAAGTACGCAAAACAACCCAATTTTGACGCTGTGCTAATTCTCCGATGACGGATGTTTGAGAAAATTCAAAATAGGCTTCATCTATTACCACCAAAACATTGTCTGGTAGACTTCTCAACCAATCGAGTTCTTTTTCAATTAAGTTATTGCCCGTAGGGGAATTGGGATGTACCATAAACACCACCCTAATTGGTGGGTTTTCTGTTTGCTCGATCGCCTGTTGTGCCGCTGTTAAATCTAGGGCAAAGTCAGTTTCGTTTCTTGATACTGTAACTACGGGAATTCCTAAAGTTTTGGCTAAAATACCGTACATAGAAAAGGTAGGAGTCGCCACTAAAATTGAGCCTTCTCCTCCCAAACAAGTAGCAATTAAAATTGAGCGAATTAATTCATCCGAACCATTTCCCACTGATATGCAATTGCCAGTTAGACCGTCAGCCAAACCTGCCGATTCAGTAGAATATTCGGCGATCACATTTTTTAACTCCGTGTGACTGCCATCTGGATAACGATTTGCCTCTATTTCTTGCTGATATATCCAGGCTAGCTTAGATTTAATATCTGCGGGTAAATCAAGGGGGCTTTCATTTGTATCTAAACGATCAACAATAGCTGGACTTTCTCCTCCTGAATGGGACGTATATGCCTCTAAGTGAGCCAAGTCGGAGCGAATAAAAGATGTGCGATCGCGCATGGTGTTTTGAAGTCTATGTGGAGATGTAAATTATAAAATATTTAGTCTACATAAAACTAGTTTTGCAATACAAACAGTAGATTTAGATCGCCATATTCAGGGATTAATTTTGCGATAATTTATTTCTTTGCTTGCGGAATAGCCTTTTATAAAAGTTGTCCTTAAATAGCATTTGCTTGTGAAACTTAACCAATAATTCTTTAGTCTCTTCGTAAGATAATTCTTGAATTTTAGCTGCAAACACTTCGTGCTTGAATTCTTGTTCTAAAGACAACTGATTAGACTCGAAATTCATTATCTAAACTCCTGATGTGAGGAAATTAACTATTTAGATTAAGACAAGAACAAATTTAACGAAAACTGAAGAGGATTTAATCAAGTGGGAGTAAAAACTATGGGTTACAATCTCTTGAGCATGTTAGCTACCAACATACCAGAATATAAACAGTATATTTGGCTACGTTCTTGGTTATTCCTTAAGAAAACATTAAATCATGATATCAAGCAACATCAAAATTCTTTTTAAACATTCATTACCTAAGATTTTTCTATTCTGCTGATTTCATTGCTTATAAAATAAAAGAGTAAATTCAAAAAACCGTTTAAAAAGGAGAATCACACCAATGAGAATGCTGCACACTATGTTGAGAGTTGGAGATCTAGATAAATCGATCGCTTTTTATTGCGATATTTTAGGCATGAAGTTATTGCGTCGCAAAGACTATCCTGGTGGAAAGTTTACTCTAGCTTTTGTCGGTTATGGAGAAGAAAAAGAGAATAGCGTTATTGAGCTTACTTATAATTGGGGTGTAGAGAAATACGATCTAGGCAAAGGATACGGACACATTGCTTTAGGAGTTGATGATATCTACGGTACTTGCGATCGCATTAAAACTCAGGGTGGTAAAGTTAGTCGAGAACCAGGTCCTATGAAACACGGTAGCACTGTAATTGCCTTTGTAGAAGACCCAGATGGTTACAAAATTGAATTAATTCAGTTAGGTACTCAAGGATCGGCACAAAAAAAAGCCGCCGCGACAGCATAAATCTGCAAATGCTCGATTGCCATTGTTGATTGGAAAAAAAGAAAGTAATATTACTCTTCGATCGCGTAAAAGCTAAGGGTAGTGTTGCCATAGGTTTTGGTGCGGTATATTTCTAATCCTGGTATCTGCTTTGCTTGCCAAATTTTAGGATTGTGTTCAACAGCGATCGCACCTTCTAAAGTGACTAAATTAAGGGAAGCGATCGCTTTAAGAACAGGTAAGTATAGATAGCTATCATAAGGAGGATCGAAATAGATCCAGTCAAATTGCTGCCCTGCTAATCCTTTAATTTTGACAATTACATCCCCTTTGATTACTTGAAAGGATTGTTCTGGTTGAGCAACCTGCTGCCAGTTTTGCTCAATAATTGTGCAGGCTTTAGAATACTGTTCTATACCAACTACTTTGCTCGCGCCACGACACAAAGCTTCTGCACCCATTGAGCCATTTCCCGCACACAAATCTAACCAGCAACAGTTAGTAATGCGACCTCGCCAAATATTAAACAGTGCTTCCCTTACTCTGGCAGAAGTGGGACGAGTTCTTTGTCCTGGAACAGTCTTTAGTTGACGATTTCCATATATCCTCATGTTTTACAGTATATACGCGATGTGCAACTTGTAGAGATGATTAATCTTCTCCCCCTTATAAAAGCCAGCCCTCCCCCAAGCTTGGGGGAGGTTAGAGGGGGCTGGAACTTTTAAAAGTTCCACAGAGCGTAGTATATATTTAATTTTATTCAACGATCTTTTGTAGGTTATATAATGGCGACCGAGTTTATATCTATATTAGCCATACCTAGAACTGGAACTAACTATCTTTGTGGTTTGCTAGGGAGATTCTCTGAAATAGATTCTTTGTACGAAATTTATCACAATCAGGCAGTTTACCTAGGTAATCAACAGCTTGCTCAAAAGATAATAGAACATGTTAATCGCAAATATCAGCTAAAAATCAAAAACCACAAAGACCTTAGATTTATCAATTTTGTCAATCATAATCCTCAAGAAATCATTAAAATCATCAGGCTATATAGTACTAGTAAATATATCAGCTTTAAGATATTTCCTAATCACTTATCTAAGCAAGATCTAAGCAATGTGATTATCCAAAACAAGCAAATTAAAAAGATAGTGATCCAGCGTAATTTGCTAGATGTATATTTTTCTCTAAACTTTGCCAAGATGACAGCAAGCTGGAGCGATCAAGATACATCGAATTTAAGGTTGGATTTCAATCCAGATCATTTTCTCAGTTGGTATACTTGCCATCAAAAGTATTATCAATTTATTGAAGAAGAGTCAAAAAATCATCACTGCAAAATTTCAATACTAAAATATGAAACAATTCATCGGTGTCAAACTAACCGTGATAAATTTATTTTTATGTTCGATTTTTTAAGATCTATTGGTTTGCAAATTGCAGAAAGTAACTTATCTACAGCACAACAAAAGCTAAGTAACTTGAGAGTCAAACAAGATAAACGTCTTAATATTATAGATAAGGTAAACAATCCTGATTTATTAACTACTACTCTCCAAAATAATAAGCTCGAATTTTTACTAACCTAAAACTCTTTAAATAATTTCAATTACGTCATGATCCAATTAATAAGGTGTGACTTTAAATCCCTCAAAAATAGTGGTAAATCCTTTTCCTTGAGGAGAAGCGCACATTATTCCCACTTCTAGAGTTTCAGTCGAAGTCAGATAAGCAATTCTCAACATTGTATATCGTTGGTTGTCAATCGAATAATCTATCTCCATTGCCGAACCTTTACTATTAATTCTCAGCCAAATTGCAGGAGGGTTATTCGGCATTGGGACAACAGACCAATCAGAATAATCGCGAGTAACCACTGCGCTAACGTGCTGTACTCCTTCAACTAATTCAATTCCAAATTTAAGCCAGTTTTCCTCATCCAAACGCACCATCAAACCCGCTTGGTCGTATATATCCCGATATTCACCACTAATTTTTACGGTAGCAACAAAGTTCCCTGTAACCTTCTCATAATAAAAGTGTCCGTTATCTCTGATAAATCCATAATGAGTTTTACGCCAAAAGTCAGTATTACAATCTGAATTGACCTCAATTATATTATTGCGATTGCTCCAAGAATTAGGTTCATTCAGCCATTTCATAATTTTAGTAATTATCGATTAATGAGAGATAAAACAGAAAGAGAAAAAATGCTCGATGGCGAACTGTATTTGTCAACAGACGCAGAATTGACTGCAATGAATATCAGCGCGCGCCAAAAACTTCACTATTTTAATTCTTTTGCACCCAAAGAAATAGATAAACAGCAAGAAATTGTTTTAAGTTTATTTGCCAAAATTGGTTTTAATTTTACAATCAGACCGCCTTTTTACTGTGACTATGGCTGTCATATTATTGCTGGGGATAATTTATACATCAACTACGACTGTACGATCCTCGATTGCAATATGGTGTATCTCGGCAATAATGTTTTGATTGCTCCAAAAGTTCAAATATACACGGCATATCATCCCATAGATCCCCAAGTAAGACTGTCGGGAAAAGAATTAGCAGCACCTGTCAATATTGGTGACAATGTATGGCTCGGTGGTGGAGTAATTGTCTGTCCAGGGGTTACTATTGGCAACAATGTAACTATTGGTGCGGGTAGCATAGTGACTAAAGACATACCAAATAATGTTGTAGCGGTTGGTAATCCTTGTCGGGTTATTAAAAAAGTGTGAGTTTGGCTATTATTTATAACTAAAGCATTTTTAAAATGGCAGATATAGCAATCCTATTTGAAACTAGAGAATGATTGGTTATAACTGTCTTTTGTCCTAAAGGATTCCTAAAGGATACCGCTGCGCATAACCGCTCCGCATATCATTAGACATACTCCAAAATGATTTAGGGTTGCTATATAACAATCAAAAACATACCCGATCGCCTTTATCAAAAAATAAAAGACACTTCTTGGCAAAATCGACGCATTATTAATGCTGAAGTTAATTAATGCTGAAGTTATTGTTTGCTTAGAGGACAAACTACTAGGATCTAATTCTTCCCAAGTAAGTCTTAAACTGATACGCCTTACTAGATCCTTAACCCAGAGATATTTTTTAACTGAGTCAGAAATTTCAGATCTTAAACGAGAAAGAAGAGTTTGATAGTTGCAGATAATATAATAATCTAATTGCTTACTTACTATAATTGACGAAAAATTCACTAGACTAGCAGAATTAGTTTATCAATCCGACAGTGATTGAGTTGCTCCTTATCTATGAATCTCGGAGTTTTGTAATATATTGGTTTTGTACTTAAGAAATAATTATTTGTCTTTGGCGGATGTAAAAACAATAATGTTTCAAGCCGAAGATTTAATGAAGATGAAGGAATATGAAATTGACTACGAATCAATTTTTTTTTAATATCTTAATGCTCACTTTCTGCAGATGATTATGAGTATATAGCTTTACCTCAAAAGCTAGATATTAATTTGGTAACGAGTGATAAAAACATCTCAAAGTCTTTTCCAAATATTACTATTTCTCTCAAAGATTATAAAAGATAATAGCAACATTTATTCCACATAGTAACCAAAAAATTATTGAGCAAGACGATGATGGTGAATAACACTTTTGGTGGCAAAAAGATTATCTTTTTTCACAGTACTGCATTATTGAGTTTAAAATCATCTGGAACAAAGGAATAAACTACAGCATCGTGAAATTTATCATGGATTAACAGCCTGTTTCTACTTATTCCTTCTCGACAAGCACCTGATCTTTCTGCAACGCCTTGGCTATCAATATTTTTTACTGAAGCTACAATTTCGATGCGTTTTAAATTCAACTGTCGAATACCATACTCGACTACTAACTTAGTCGCGATAGTTGCATATCCTTTTCCTGTATATCCAGTCCTCAACCAATAACCTAAATTACCAGACCAAGAGGACAATCCCATAGTAATACCGCAGCCACCAACTATTGTACCTTGGCGATCGCGTATACTAAAACCAAAATTTTTTTAAAACAATTTCATTAGACTCAAGCATAAGATTAAGATCTATAGTGAGCAAAGCAATAAAAAAAGAGGCTAATCAAAAGAGTTGATATCTTTCTTTGCCTCTTCTAGTTTTCTGTCTGTAGAGCTATTATTTACTGACGTTACGCAGAACAATGAAAAATAGATAGTTTCAATGAGTAAGAGCAACAGACTAATTAACCCTTTACCCTTTAACCGTTTCCCTGTCCTAACAGATTAATTAGTGCGTAACATCAGTTATTTAGTCATTATCTATCCACCACAGGGGAATACCATATTCATCAGTTGATGAGTAACGGGCAAAGTATCCACAATCATCGCAACGCACAATAACATCATGTAAAAGATGGAATATTTTAACATTCCTCTTGCCAATTGATTGTTAGTGGGATCTTGTTTTAATTCCCAAGCTTTGTAGAGAAACTTGTATCCGAGATAAAGTGCGATCGCTCCATAAAGAATAGTCAAATTACCAATAGGATACATCAACAACAAGCTACAGGGAACTACCAAAAGGCTATAAATCCAAATTTGTTTAACAGTAGCTTCTTCTCCTTCCACCACAGGTAACATTGGTACGCCAACTTCAGCATAGTCTTCCTTGATCATTAGTGCCAAAGCCCAAAAATGGGGAGGAGTCCACAAAAAAATTAGCCCAAACAGCAACCAGGGAATAAAGCTTAATTCTCCTGTTACCGCAGCCCAACCGACTAGAGGAGGAATTGAACCCGCTGCACCACCAATCACAATATTTTGAGTAGTGTGGCGTTTTAGCCAGTGGGTGTAGATGAGCATATAAAATATGATGCCAGACATTGCTAACAGTGCGGATAATAAGTTAGCAAAAATCGTTAATTGAGCAAAGGAAAGTGCGCCTAAAACAGCAGCAAAAATAAGGGCGTGACGAGGCTGTACTCTGCCAGAGGGGATAGGACGTTTGCGAGTCCTCGTCATAGTGTAGTCAATGTCTTGATCGTAGATGCAGTTTAATACTTGTGCTGAAGCTGCTGCTAATGTTCCTCCTATTAGAGTAATCAACAGCAAAAATGGACTGACTCTTCCATCAGAAGCAATCCACATGGATGCAGCGGTAGTGATTAATAGTAAGGGAATTATACGAGGTTTAGTTAGCTGATAATAACTTTTGATTACTTCAGAAAAACTTTGATTACTGCGGGCTAGACTTGTCCCTGTCATTATGATTATTCCTAAGATTGACTTTTGTGTAGTGTGGAGTTGTAAAGTAGTGAGTTTTTTGTATAGATAAGGTGTTGGTATGCCTCGCCTCTACTTTAGGTTGCTGCTTGAGAATCAGCTTTATCTCTGATTGCTAATACCGTAAAGGCAATTAATACTCCTAATAAACTTGCTCCTACTGCCTGATGAGTGACGGTTAGGGGTTCAACCTGTAAATGCAGCTTAAAAGTAGCAATGCCCAGTAAAATTTGTAGGCTTACCAAACCTGCTGCACAGTTGGCTAATACTCTTAAACTTCTGTGTAAACCAGGGGTTTTCCAAGCAAACCAGACAACAGCAACAACTGTTAAGGTTGGGGGAACAACTCCTAAAATATGAGCGTTCATCACATTACACAATTGTGACCCTGCAAAACACTGGTGTAATGCCCATTGAGAGCCAACTAATCCACCCAAAATGCTTTGCATATAAACCAACACTGCCGCACTCAAACCAAACCAGCTTAATTTCCCTGCTGCTTTTGTTCCTTGATAAGGTAGCAAGGATGTACCGATGATGATTAGAGTGCTAAAGAACAATAATGCCGTACCCAAATGAGCCGTAACAATATCGAAACGTAGTAGCTGAGTTACAGTAAGCCCGCCCAAAATTCCTTGGAAAACAATTAAGAATAAAGCGAAGGTGCTAGCCCAAGGCAACCAAGAGGGCAATTCTTTGCGATACCACCAAGATAAACCCGACAAAGCGATCGCACTTATCCCAATCAGTGCTGCATCTAGACGATGAAACCACTCTAAAAATACTTGAAGATTCATCTGTCGTGTTGGTACAAGCTGACCATAGCATAGAGGCCAATCAGGACAGGCTAATCCCGCATTCATAACTCTGGTGGCACTACCTACTGCCATCAAAAGCAATGTTGCGATCGCAATTTTCCAAACTAAACGACGAATCCAAATTTGTGGTTGAGATGATGTTTTCTTCGCATTACTAATGGTTGGTTGAAAAATAGATTCGGTCATAGCACACTCGACTAGGATAAATGAGATAAAACTTTACTAAAGTTAAGAGTAGTCGCTTTAATTTCAAACTATAAGCTATTTTTTTTCTAGTTTATTCTTTTGCTTCCTCTGCTATCACTCTAACTATGTTTTCCTAATAGTTTTATCTTTTTAGATATTCTTCAGATTAGGGTACAAAACATCCTCAATAAAACTTAAGATACATAAAGAAAAAATTAAATTTGACTGACAAAAATAAACTTATAGATTAAGCCCACTGTAAAGGATTTGCCAATCCCAAATAAAAGCTAAAGAATTTATGTAAAGAGTGATGAATTTGCTCCTACACTAGTCTATCGTCTAGTAATTTGAACTACCCTAATAAGTAGACCAAAAAATATTTTCGTAACTGAAATTTTAGTATTAATACCATCAACAATTCCAATTAGAAAGTAATAAATTGTAAACAGTCAGAAAATAAAAAATCAGTTAATACTGGTTTCCTGAAAACACTACCCCATATTTATTAACGTGAATATTCCTGGTAACATAATCACTCTCATCGCAGGAGTTGCGATGACTCTTATTAGTCTGTGGTATGGACAAAATCACGGTCTTCTTCCTCTTGCTGCATCAAAGGATGCGGGAGATGTAGACGAACTGTTTAATTTTATGATGACTATTGCCACGGGTCTATTTCTTTTGGTAGAAGGAGTTTTGGTCTACTCCTTGTTTAAATTTCGCCGTAAAAAAGATGATACTACCGATGGTCCACCTATAGAAGGCAATGTTCCCTTGGAGATTGTTTGGACTGCCATCCCAACCGTAATTGTTTTTATCCTATCTATATATAGTTTTGAAATCTATAACCGTATGGGAGGATTAGACCCCATGGTGGCAGGAGATCCAGGCCCCAAACTGGCTCACGCTCATCATCATGGACAATTAGTAGCTTTGAGTCCCATTATAGACGTAGCTTTGGGTTTGGGTGTTTCTCCAGATTCAGATCAAGGGATCGCTCCTCTAGAAATTAAAGTCAATGGGATTCAGTATGCTTGGATATTTACCTATCCAGAAAGCGGCGTAATTTCTGGGGAGATTCACGTCCCCGTAAATCGTCCTATAGCTTTGACTATGACTGGAGGGGATGTTATTCATGCCTTTTGGCTACCTGAAATTCGCATCAAGCAAGATGTAATCCCAGGAAGGGAGACTAATTTGGTCTTTACTCCCAATAAAGTCGGACAATATCCTGTAATTTGCGCAGAATTGTGCGGAGCATATCATGGGGGCATGAAAACACAACTTTATGTCCAGAGTGAAGAAGAATATGCTCAATGGATTAAAGACAATACTTTTGCCATGAATGATAATGGCGAATCTGTAGCCATGAATCCACCATCCAATCCTGATGCTGAATTTTTAGCATCCTATGCTTCAGACATAGGCGTTGATGCCGATGCTTTAGCACAGTTAAAACCATGAAATTCTCTACTTTAGTAGTAAAGCAAGCCAGTAGGAATTAGGGAGTCCCTAATTCTAGAAAAGCTATTAGCTTTACTGCTAATAGCTTTCTGAACAAATCAATTAGATTTCATAATAGTTACACCAAGAATGAGTACAACACTAGAAAGAAATACTCCTGTCTCGCCACCACCACCAGAAAAAAACGAACACCGTCAAAGAAAGTGGTATGAATACTATGGATATAGTACCGATCACAAAGTGATAGGAATCCAATACCTCGTTACCGCTTTTATTTTATACTTTATCGGTGGTGCCCTAGCTGAAGTTATGCGGACAGAGCTAGCTACCCCTGACCCTGATTTTATTCAACCCGAATTTTATAATCAGGCAATGACAATGCACGGCTCTATTATGTTGTTCCTCTGGATTATTCCAGCAGGGGCTGGATTTGCCAACTATCTCATTCCTTTGATGATTGGAGCAGAAGATATGGCATTTCCTCGTCTTAATGGGGTGGCGTTTTGGATAATTCCCCCTGGAGGAATCTTTTTCCTATCCAGTTTTTTCTTAGAATCGGGTACAGCTCAAGCTGGCTGGACATCCTATCCACCTCTTAGTTTGATTAGCGGTACTTGGGGTGATGAGATTTGGATTCTGAGCGTATTTCTATTTTGAGTATCCTCTATGTTGGGTGCATTTTACTTTGTCACCACCATTCTTTTAATGCGAATGCCCGATATGGACATTCACAGCATGCCCTTATTCTGCTGGTCAATGCTGGCAACTTCTGGCTTAATCATTTTGGGTACTCCTGTCTTGGGTGCAGCTTTAATTTTGCTCTCCTTTGACTTGATTGCGGGAACGGCATTTTTTAATTCTGCGGGGGGTGGAGATCCGGTGGTATATCAACACATGTTTTGGTTTTACTCCCATCCAGCGGTAT
>ERZ1740059.1385-NODE-1385-length-12197-cov-7.443914_pt1 | contig 12197 bp, 10 predicted proteins | sample MGYA00581744_ERZ1740059 | MGnify/ENA primary metagenome ERZ1740059 (study PRJEB43018, sample SAMN04849738) | marine metagenome | isolation source: floating plastic debris | place: Pacific Ocean | collected 2008-08-28 | study: EMG produced TPA metagenomics... | reverse complement strand
CGTTTCTTTCTCTCTCCTTCGTTCTTATACCATCTTCATCCCCTCCCCTCTTTTTTGTTCTGGGTCCGGCCTCTGTTGTGTTGCTCCCTGGCCGTTAGCACCAGATGTTGAGAACCCCCTGTCGGTCCCCCTTGGTAAGAGAGACATCAGATCGGGGTGATGACTTTTCGCTGCTGAGCCTGACCCAAACAACAAGGCCCGCTCCTCTGCAGCCAGAATATCTACCCCTTCAATCTCCTGGTGGGCATCTTCCAGCCAAGCATCCAACAGGTTACAAAAGTGTTCAGTTGCCCACTGACGCTGCGTATCAGCAATTAAATCGCTATTAAAATCAAACTGTAGGGTGAAACTCCCGGTGGCATCAAAGTCTTGCACCTCTAGCCGCAGATGGTGCTGGCTGTCTCCATACCCCGAATGAATCCAGTCTGTTTTGACTGGCATGCCATGGAAGTCGGGAAAGGTGACGTTAATGTAGCTGAGAACAACATTAACATCGCGGCTGATGCCATGGTGACTGATATCGGATTGGGCATAGCGCAAAAATGCCATGGATTCCCTGGCCACCTTGCCTAACAGTGTGGTGAAGGTTTCCCCTGGCTCGATGTCCACCTGGAGTGGAAACAGCTCCATAAAGATTCCCGGTGTCTCTTTTAGAATCGGTGTTGGTCGATTATGGGCCGGGGCGGCAATGGCGAGTTCATGGCTGCCACTGACTCGATATAGATAGGCAAATACCAGGGTTAAAAACAGATTGAACTGGGACTGATGAATGGATAATGTTCGAGCTTCTGGGGTTTTGGCTAAGGCTCGTAACGCCTCAGATCGCTCTGGTCCCAGTTCAAAATAGGTGCGTTCTGTGCGAGCGGTGGCTATGTCGGTCGTTTGGCCATTCTGACCATACAGGGGCACTGACGGTGGTGTGTGTTCTCGTTTCTGTTGCCAATGGGTGATGGCTTGCCACGCTGCTGGCTGCTGCTGTGATTCAGCATAGTCAAGATAGGCGGGTAGGTCAGCAGCTGTTGCTAACGTACCGGTCAGTGATTGACCATAGTATTCCTGTAACCGTCGGTAGAGCAGTGAAACCGACCAGTTATCGGTAATTAGGTGGTGCTGATTTAAATACCAAATAAACCGATCCGACGATAGTTTTAGCAGTGCCGCATCAAATAAACAATCTTGCAGGTTTAGCAGACAGGTAGAGCGCTGCTGCATCCATGTCTGTGACGCCTGGGTAGGTGCTGTATCTGTAGAAAAATCTATAATTGGAAGCGAATAGTTTAATGTGGGAGCGACCGTCTGGTGGGGAATACCATCCGACTCGGTAATGGTCAGACGGAGAATGTCGCTATGGGCTATTAATGCTTGAAATGCCCGTTGGAAGTGGACGGGATCAATCTTTCCCTGGATGGTGAAGCTAAACACCATGTTGTACAGGGGAGTCTCTGGGTTGAGCTTTTGGCCCAACCATAGCAGCAGCTGCCCCGGCGTCAGGTTAGACATTGCTGCTAGGGTATCAATCTGCTGGCCCAGGCTGTTGGAGTGACCGTTTGACTGGCTGTTGGATGGACTATCCGGCACCATGGCTGATTCTCCCCACTAAATACTGATCAATGGCTTCGATGGTGCGAAAGTGTTGAATCGTAATGTCTTCTAGGGGAACCTTAAGGGCAAAGGTTTCTTCGACAAAAGCAACTAGCCGCATCATCCCCAGGGAGTCGATGATTTCTCCCATCAGCAGGTCGTCGTCGGCTTCAACCTGCATACGGCCATTGAGTAGCACATCGCTGATGTAGGTTTGGAGCACTGACTGATGGTTGGCGCTTTCTTGGGGCTGGATAGGTTGAGTGGTTGTCATAGGTTTTCTCCTAGGGCTAGATAGTTGAGGGTTCACGGGATTCGGCGGTGGCTTGCAGTCGGGCAATGGCTTGGGTTTGTAAGGTGCGCCGGTCGATTTTGCCGCTGGTGGTGCGGGGGAAGGAGGTTGCGATCGCAACCCGCTCTGGCACCGCATAGGCCGGCAATCGTTCCGCCACCTGGCGTTTTAGCTCAGCCTCATCCAGCCCCCCATCCGGTTTCAAAATCACCGCCGCCTCAATCTGTTGGCTGCCCCCCGCCAGGGGCACCCCGTAGGCGGCGGCTTCTTCCACCTGGGGATGCCCCACCAATGCCGCTTCCACCTCATCTAGCTCGATGCGATAGCCCCGCGTTTTAATCTGCCGGTCTTTGCGACCCACAAACTGATAGTTACCATCCGGCAGCTGCTGCACCAAATCCCCGGTGCGATAGAACACCGCCGTTTGATGGGCGACCTCAGTCCGGTAGAAAACCCGCTCATTCAGGTCGGGCCGCTGCCAGTAGCCGTTCATCATGGTGGGGGTGCGTACCAGTAGTTCACCCACCTCCCCAGACGCCACTAGTTGGTCCTGGTCATCCACTACGCGCTCTTCGGCATTGGCCCAAATTTGGCCAATGGGGGCGATCTCCGCTGCAACAGCCCGTCCGTCTGTTAGCGGTGGCACATGGTAATAGCTACACTGATTGATTTCTGCCGGACCATACACATTACTAAAACGTGCCTGGGGTAGGCGCTCCATGAGGCCATACATGTACTTTGCCGGGTAGGGTTCGCCACCAAACAACACCCATCGCAGCGAGCGCAGATCTCTCTCATCTAACACGCCCCGTAACAACAGCTGAATCAGGGCAAACGGTACCGAATACCAAATAGTTAACGCTTCATCCTGGGCCAGCTGAGAGAGACTGGCGGGCATCTTGGTATAGGCTTCAGGAATAATCACCGTTGTTGCCCCCACCAGCGGCCCTGAGAAGTAGTCGAGGGTGGACATATCAAAGTGCAGGGGCGAGTGATTGCCCAGGCGATCTGTATGGGTCAAACCATAGGTGTGGGCCGCCATGCGCGCATAGTTTAGACCACTGCGATGGGTGTGCATAATCCCCTTTGGTGTGCCCGTAGACCCCGAGGTATACATAATATAGGCTAGGTCTTGCTCCATCATGCGGATAGGGGGCGACGTGTCACTGGGGAGAATATTTGACCAGTCACGACGCTGTACTGGGCGAGGTAGGGTAAAACTCTCTGGTAGGCCAATGATGCAGCTCAGCTTGGGGGCGGCTGTGAGCAAATCTGCCATCCGCATCCGCTTAGATTTTTGGGTAATCAGGTGGCGGATGCCGCAGTGGTCAAGGGTATAAGCCGTGCGGGCCAATGGCGCACTGGGATCTAACGGCACATAGGCAGCCCCCGCCTTCCAGATGCCGTAGATGGCGACGGCACTCTCCAGACTCTTACTCAGGTAAATGCCTACCCGGTCTCCCCGCTGCACCCCCAGGTCAATCAGGGTATGGGCCAGGCCATTTGCCTGTTGTAACAGTTCGCCATAGGTAAGACGTTTCCCCTCACAGCGAAACGCTTCGCGTTCAGAAAACTGCTCGGCGGAACGGTCTAAAATGTGAGACAACAAATACATCATCGCTAAAGCCCCAACGAACGCGCAATAATGTTGCGCTGAATATCTGAGGTGCCTGCATAAATCACCCCACCAATGGCATCTCGCAGGTCTCGCTCTATCTCATATTCAGTGAGATATCCATTTCCCCCGTGGATGCGCACTGAGTCTAGCCCCGACGCCACAAAACACTCACTGAGATATAGCTTGAGTAGCGCCGCCTCCAGCATGGCGGGCTGTTCTCGCTCTTTGAGCCACGCCACTTTATACAGCAGCAGCCTGGCGGTTTCCAGCCGCAGCTTCATATCAGCCACCCGGTTTGACACCGACTGAAACTTACCAATGGGCTGACCATACTGTTCCCGTGACTTGGCGTAGTCAATGGTTTTCTCCAGCTGGCGCTCCATTGTCCCCAGCTCGCTGGCCAGGTTAAAACAACGGTCGTATTCTAATGAATTGTGGGAAAAGCTAAAACCCGCCCCCTCTGGCCCCAGCCGATTGGCTTCGGGCACAAAACAGTTCTCAAAGAAAATCTCTCCAAAGGGCACTGTCCGTAGCCCCATTTTGTCCTTGACAGGACCGGTGGAGAATCCATCGGTCGAACGTTCCACTAGAAAAGCGGTGACTCCCCACTTACCCAGACTAGGGTCAACGGTGGCAAAGACCAAGGCCAAATCACAGATGGGGGCACAGGTGACAAACTTTTTGCTGCCGTTTAGCACATAGCCGCCGTCACACTTTTTGGCATGGGTTTTTAGACTGTAAACATCTGACCCAGCATTGGGCTCAGACAGGGCATGTACCCCAATCCACTCGCCATGGCACAGCCGTGGCAGATATCGCTGCTTTTGCTCGTCTGTCCCAAACTGTTGCAATAAAATTTGAACGGTCCACATCTGGGCGTTAAGACCCAGGGTGAGGCCATTGTCTTCACAGCCGTAGCCTAGAGCTTCCATGGCCAGCACCGCCGTCATAATATCTAGGGCTGGAGAACCGCTATATTCCTCCGGGATACACATGCCTTGGATACCAAACTCAGCACACTTTTTCCAGTTCTCCCAGGAAAATTTGCCCTGGTGATCCCGTTCGACAATGTCGCCATTCAGGTTTTCTTGCGCAAACTGAATTACGCGCTGCTTAAAAGCAAGTTGTTTATCTGACCAGGAGAAATCCATTTCAAGTATTGGGGTGGGGCAGGTGGGGCAAGAAAACTATAGAACAAAGCTGTAGGGATTTTTGGCAGCGGCGGCGCTTTCTAATTCAACTAATGTGCCGATGTCTAATTCGGTAGCGTAGTCTAACAGCATGTTCATGGCCACCTGATCTTCTAGGGCAAAGCCGGTGGAATCAAAGACGGTAGGCTGTTGCTGGTGGTGACGATACTGGTCTGGATTTTTAACGACGTTGGATAGCTCAGCTCCAATTTTTGTTAAGTCTTTGAACTGCTGACATTCTCCCTCGCGAATGGCCTGGTCTCGAAAGTCAGGGCAGACAAAGCTGCGGTCTAAAAGACTCAAGGGCACCTCAAACTTACCGGGAAAATCTGCTCCGACCGCGTTGACATGGAGCCAGGGTTTGAGGTCTTGGTCGGGAAAAACAGGGCCGTTGTCCACATTGACTGAGGTGGCGGTACAGAGAATATCGGCCGTGGCAACAATGTCGGCAATCTCTGCCTGGCGGATGGCCAGATGGTCTAGGCCTAAACAGGCAACGCGCTCAGAAAATGACTGACTCACCGCCCCATCGCTGTCAAAAATTAGCACCTGGGTGAGGTCAAAGCAGCGGGAGAGACCGTGAAGCTGGGTCACCGCCTGGTCACCTGCGCCAATGAGACCGAGAATTTGGCTGCTGGGTGAGGCTAGATGTTGGGTTGCGATCGCAGATGCCGCCCCCGTTCGCAATGCCGTTAGGAACGTGCCATCAATCACAGCCACCAAATGACCCGATGCCGGATCATAGGCAGAAACCGTAGATAGCACCGTTGGTAAGCTATACAAACTCGGATTTTGAGGATGATAGCCCACCGCCTTAACCACAATCTGCCGATGTTTCTCAAACAATGGCATCCACTCCACCAACCCCACATGGGGATGGTCATAGCTAAACCCAGTTCTTACCGGCACCACAGTTTTAGTCGAATCAAACTGCTCAAAGGCCTGGGTGAGTCGGGCAATCATCTCATCCATGAGCGCATCCAACCCTACATGCTCAACAATCAGCCGAATATCCTCAACCGAGAGCACCAGGGTATTTAATCGTGACGTAGATGTCACAACAGCATTAACCGCACTAGTTTGTGCCAAAGAAACCATGAGAAAACTGTTCGATAAATAGCTGTTTATAACCGTGACGCGTCTGCTCCGCTAGCAGAATCTAAAACAGACCTTGCAGCACAGGTAAAACGCGAATATTGACACTAAATGCCCGCTCAATAAACCAGTAAAGCGACATTGCCCCCAAAAGCAAAGCACCTGTTTTCAGGACGATGCCGGGATAAAATTTCTGATTACGCAATAAATAGAGAACAGGAAAGACCACTGCAATAATGGCCAGCTGCCCAATTTCCACCCCTAAATTAAATCCAAACAGAGACAGTAGCGCATACTGGCTAGTAACCCCCAGTTCGGCCAGAACATTGGCAAAACCAAAGCCGTGAAATAGGCCAAAAAGAAAAATAATGGACCATGAACGCCCCCGAAAAATAGGATAGAAGATATCCACAGCCGCTAACCCAATCGACGCGGCAATAACCGATTCCACCATCCTGGAAGGGACCTGTACCAGCTGCAGTGTAGCTAAACAGAGCGTAATACTATGGGCAATCGTAAAGGCCGTCGCAATCTTGACAATATAGATAAACGACGTTGAGAATTTGCCCACCGGCTGCCACTTCGAGTCTTCCTTGCGCCGTAGCACCGATGGCAACAGCAGGGCTACCAAAAAGAGAACGTGATCAATACCTTCTAAAATATGAAGGATTCCGAGTTTAACAATGGCTGAGAACCCTTGCCATAACCCCCCAGATGACAGGTCTATGGTCTCGGTTTGTCCCGGTTGCCTAAAGATTATCAGCGGACTAGACTCATTTTGAAATGTACCTGTTTTCCAGTTCTCTTCGATCAGCACCATATTGGTATGCTGAGGCAGCTGCTCTAAAATCACATCGTAGGCTACATCGATGGTGCTGGGCAGGGCTTGAAATCCTTCTAAATCATACTCCAGCAGCAAAAACTGAGAAAACGTTGTATTCAGAAATCGATGATCTTTAAAGACCATCTCACAGGTCTCTGGAGCACAGTTCAGGGTAGTATTCTTGTCCACATAGGCTTTAATCTGCTCCATATAAGGGGCTATAGCCTCCATGCTGACCTTTTTTTTGTCATCCGGAAAATCTAGGTCAAGGACCTGGGCCAGCTCCTTAATCGGCATCTCCACCCTGGTTGAAATAGTATCCTTTCTAATTTGGAAATATATGTAACTTTGGCCCAAATTGTGTGCTGTTGTAGCAGGCACCAGAGATGAGCTAAAAATACATAGCAAACATGCTAATGTTGCAAGCGCAATCCTGGCTGCAGTAAAGCGCATCAGTTTACTAAGCATGGTCGTTATCGGGCCCCTAAATGCCCCTCCCAAGTTACTAATCAAATGTAAGGAATAACTGATATCGTCTTAATACTAATTTTCGTTAAGACCTAAGCTAACCCAAAAAGTCAGAGTGCCTGTATGCAGGCATATAGAGTGTTGTAACACTTCTTCAAGAAGTATACATTAGACTCTCCCTGGTTCAAACCACTCTAGGCATAACCCGTAACCGTTGCATTACCATCGCTTAATTTCATTCACTACACCTAGTACGGTTCAACCCTAAGAATGGTTTTAAAGCTGAAATAAACCTTCCTTGAAGGAAACGTAAAGACTGCAGCCTAAGCATCAAAATAACCACCACAAGTAGTTCAAGGGGTGCTCTCTCTAAATATTGCACTGTATCCATGACTCAGTTTCTGTTGTAATAGGCCAAATACCCATTACATAAGCACGGTGTCTTAGCCGCTCTATTCTAGACAACCCCATAGGGACCCATCATGGGGCTAAAGACCCAAATTATGGTCTAGGTCTTTAGCCCTACGTTGGATTATTTTTGTTGTGGACAAGTTAGCGATATTGCAACTGGTATTTTAAGCAATCTCTGTTTTATCCAATTCCAGAAAGACCTAGACAAGACCGGTGGGCGAGCAGGCTGATGGCTTCCTTTTTTTAGGTCTGACCACTGAAACCCTTATAAAAAAATGGGCGTTGCTGATCCTCGGTATGGTTTTATCTGCGAGATACTGTTCTATGGCATATCTCACCGATCAGGTCATCCTCTAAATCAGCAACGGCAAAAATTGAATTCTCTTTTTGTAAGCCTTTGTGAGTCAGTCAGCTTGTGCTATTACAGTAAATGTTGATATTAGAGCCCCCACGGGCATGCTAATAGGGCCTTATACGTTTGGTTCAAAGCCAGCCTTAACAACGGTTGATTTTATGGCAGTGCGATCTAATAGCCCCTTATCTACTGGTATAGCCACTGGGCTGAATGCCACTAAGCGGATTGTCTCTATTCGTTGGAGCTTACCCCTGTGTGTAGTGACGCCCTTAGTGTCTGGTATTCTTTTGAGTAGCTGGTTGGCTTTCCGCAGCAGCCAAAGGTCTATCGATGAATTGGTCGGAAAAATCAGTACAGAAGTTGCCGCCAACATTGAAAAACAGGTAGCTAGCTATTTGACCAAACCCACTTTAATTTCTGCTGTGATTGAGGCAGAAGTTATCAGTGGCAATCTAAATATTCAAGATATTCGTCAATTAGGGCAGTCCCTTTGGTACCTTACCCAGTCAGACTCTCTCACTAATAATCTCTACTATGGTAATAGTTCGGGAGAGTTTGTCTATAGTGAACGACAAAATGAGCAAAACCGGATTGACTTTGTCGATCAGGCTACCGATTTTCGTCGAGTCTCTTACAAAGCAGAAGAGGCAACTAACCTGACTAAGCAGCCTGGGGGTACCGACTATGATCCTCGCGGCAGAACTTGGTACACAGAAGCCGTCTCGAACCAGGCACCGATCTGGAGTCAGGTCTATGTTGCCAATTCTAGGGCTGATCTCACCCTGACGCGTGCTATTCCTATTTTTAATAAATCTGGTCAGCTGGAGGGCGTGTTTGGCACAGATGTTTACCTTGTTGAACTAAGTAACTTTCTGCAAAATTTGTCCGTTAGTCCCAATGGCAGAGCATTTATTATTGAACCCTCTGGAGATCTGATTGCAATTTCTGCTAGTGAGAAACCATTTATTGTGCGTGGAGATGACAGACTACGCCTGGCGGCTACAGATAGTCAAACCCCACTGGTGCGAGAGACGGTCACCCATCTGCTAGAAAACATTGACGACCTTAGTAAGATGGGAAATGAGTACTCCTTTGAGTTTGAACTAGAGGGAGAGAAGCAGTTAGTTCATATTTATCATCTCAAAGATCTGGGAATTGATTGGATCGTTGGAGTTACTATTCCGCAAAATGACTATATGGAGACAATTCGAGCCACGGCTCGGCATACGCTGATTATTGGTGTAGGCATTACCATGGTGGCCACCTCCATAGCCGTGGCAGCAGCACTCCATATTATTCGACCTATCAATAAGCTCAATCAAGCCGCTGATGAGATTAAACGAAACCGGTTTGACCCGAGCACATTAGCCCGTGTAATCGCACGTCCTGATGAGTTTAGTAAATTGGCCAAATTGTTTAATGATATGGCCATTGTGGTTATGAGCCGTCAACAGACACTTTCTGAGCAGGTAAAGCTGCTGAAAACAGAGGTGGGGCAGAATGGTCGGGCCAATTGTGGGCAACAGCAGCTAGAAACAGCGTTAAAGCATGCCCAGCAAGTTCGCAAAGCCTATAGAAATCGTTAAAGAAAATATGGTGGATTTTCTCTGAAAAATCTATGATGTTTGTCGCTTTTCTATGTCATTTAGCTTCCTATCCAAAGGGCCTTTTCTGACAGGCTAAGCATTGAACTGGGTTTAGCAACGGCTGGAATATTATTTTCAGCTGTTTGACTCTCTAGTCGACCTTCTTTTGCCAACTCGCGGCGGATGCCATTGAGCACATCATCTGGGTTGATTGTTTGAAGTGGACGGTTAACAGCCTTGAGACAGGCGTAGTGCAGTACGTTGATGATGCTGCCGCCAGTGAGTTCGTATGTATGTGCTAATGTTTCGAAGTCAACGTCTTCGGCTACGGTGAATGGCTTGTTAAGAAAGGTATCTTGCCACAGATGCAACCGTTGTTTGGCACCAGGCATGGGAAAATGAATGATGGATTGGAATCGACGGGCAAAGGCATTGTCCAAGTGGGTACGTAAATTTGTGGCGAGAATGGTAAGACCGGCATAGCCTTCAATGCGTTGTAGCAGGTAAGAGACTTGTTGATTAGCGGCGCGATCGTTGGATGTGAGGGAGTCGATACGTTTGCCGAACAGGGAGTCAGCTTCGTCAAAGAACAGAATCCAGTCTTGCTGTTGGGCACGGTCGAAGAGTTTAGCTAGATTCTTTTCGGTTTCACCGATGTACTTTGAAAGGACCTGTGAGAGATCGATACGAAAGACGGGCAACCCAGATTTTTTGCCTAGCAGACAGGCGGTCAGGGTTTTACCAGTGCCGGGAGGGCCATAGAACAGGGCACGAAAACCTGGCTTGATACGCTGGTTTAGTTGCCAGGTGCTCATGAGAAAATCTTTATTTTGAGTCCAGGTGAGAATGTCGTCGATGTCCTGGCGGGTAGCTGGGTCGAGGATGAGGTCTGGCCAGTCTAAATTAGTGGTGATTTTTTGGGCAGGGAATTCATTGCTGAAGGTGGGAGTGTAGGGTTTGCCAGAGATGAGTTGTTGGCGGTATTCGGGGGTGATATTTAGGGCTGCGGAGAGGGGAGGTTCGTGGGGGTGTTGATGGTCGAGAGTGAGGATGCCTTGGGTGAAGAGAATATGGTCGGGTTGGAAGAGGTGATGGTACTGGAGGCGGGCAGTGAGGTCATCGCCTGCGAGGAGGAACATGGCGGTTTCGGCGGTGGGGAGAAAGCCGCTATGGGAGTCGCCGGTGAGGCCGCCGAATTCGGTGTAGCCGCGATTGAGATTTTGGTTTTGGATAAAGAATGTGTCAAGGAGATGGGGTTGGAGGTGGGGGATAACGCTGAGAATTAGGATGAGGCGTTCGGCAGGTTGGAGGTTAAATCGTTGTACTAGCTCAGTATAGGGTGCATCGACAGATAGCAGTTTTGGTGGAGAAATAGGAGTGAATAAGTCTCCTGGCGTTTGCTCACCCTTAAAGTAAAGTTTTATCCGAGTTTCTAAAACGCTTTTGAACCAGCTAAGTTCGCGATTGATATATTCAGTCTCTTGGTTGAATTTAGTTAAACTCATAAATAATAAGTAACCAGCAACAAGTTGTAGCTACTGTGAATAATTTATTTCATACTTTCCCTATTTGAAGGCTTCCTAAAAATAGCAACAGGGGTACAGTATTCTAGGTGAACTGGTTCATCAACTTTTGGTGTTGTTCAATGTCGATATTATCTGAACCCCTTTGATCTGCGAAAGGATCTTCGTAGACACTGAGCATATCGTTGTATTCCACCACATTGATAACTTCAGACGTAGTCTTATTGAAAATAACACTAATAAAGTCGGTAATTAGGACGTATGGAAAATGCTCCTTACGTGTTTGCATTTCTCCAGGAGTATCGATATTTCCCAAAGTATCAACCTCGTTTTGCACTGGCTTTATGCCAGAACGTGGACCGTCAAATGCCCATTGAGCTTTCGCTGCATGTACCTTTTTAACCTCCTTCTCGAAATCTGATTGGTTCCTGTAAAACAGTAACATTGAGGGTGCTTTGATCTTCTGGAAGGTAACATAACCGGGAACAGTATGTGAGAGATCTTTTGCTCCACGGAGCTTAGAAGCACGCACGAAGCGAATATACCCAATATCATTTGAATTTTGTGTTTCCTGTGACACATTTGGAACCGAAAGTACATGTTCTGTTGAAACTCCGGTTGTATTAGGATCGAGGTTCTCTTGTTTGTTTAGCACAGGGGTAAGAGTTTTGGTAGCGATAGATTTTAGGAAATCGACAAAGCCTTCCTGTGATGGGTTAGGTAGTGTTTTTAGAGCACTGGGCCATTTTGAAGAATCCTGACCTCCACTGCCACGGATAGAGTCAAAGTTGCTCCCTACAGCATCTTGAAAATGTCCAACAACGTTTGTTTTACCAAATACGCGAATCTCATTTTTTACATCGTCGAGCAAAAGCTTACCGTTTTCTCCTACCGAGATGATGTGTTCAGAACTTGAATCTTCAGCCATCTGCTTGAGCATAGACCATTCGAAAGGAGATAGGTCACTGAGTTCAGTGCGATTTTTGAGTTCTCCAAAGCTGATCAAATTTGGTTCATCTTCCATTTCCCCGAGTTTAAGGACACGTCTCTGTAGAGGGGTTTGTACTAAATCATGAGTCTTCGATTCTTTTGGGACTTTCCTTTGTACAATGCTCTCGGGTCGATTATCTATAAAATTAGATCCTCGAACCTCAGCCTTTTTCCTGTGTGTAACAGAGTTAGCACATGCTCTGCTTTTATTATCTTAAGATATTTTTGATCTTGAGTACATTTCTACACATTCTTTTGATTCACC
>ERZ1740059.1384-NODE-1384-length-12201-cov-5.548905_pt1 | contig 12201 bp, 10 predicted proteins | sample MGYA00581744_ERZ1740059 | MGnify/ENA primary metagenome ERZ1740059 (study PRJEB43018, sample SAMN04849738) | marine metagenome | isolation source: floating plastic debris | place: Pacific Ocean | collected 2008-08-28 | study: EMG produced TPA metagenomics... | reverse complement strand
CGGGCCCCGACGCGACCACGTCGTCCGCCCCGGCGGCCATGCACGGCGCCCGCAGCGCGGCGTCGGGATCCGTCTGCGCCACCACGAGCGCCACCTCGTCGCCCCCGTCGGCCATGCGCAGCAGCTTGATGGTCGCCGGCGCATCCTCCGGTCCGAGGAGCACCAGGTGAGGCCGCTCGCGGCCCAGCGCGCGGAGCACGTTCGAGAGCGCCTCGTAGCCCTGGAGGGAGGCGCCGTGCTCCCCGAGCGCCTCGCCGAGGGCCGTCGCCGGGCCCTCGTCCGTCAGCGTGACCACGCGAAGCGGCCGTCCCTCGCCGAGCGCCTCGAGGCGGAAGACGCCTCGGGCGAGCTCGATGGCGCCGAGGGGATGCGCGAGGAACAGGTCCGCGCCGGCCTCGGCCGCCCGGTGCCGGAGAGCGTCGCTTTCCTCGAGGGCGAAGAAGCCCACGGGCAACGCCGGGCCCATCTCGCGGAGGGCGCGGAGCGTAGCCTCGGCGCTCTCTTCGGCGTCGGGTGCCTCGGTGCTCGCGAGCCCGACGAGGGCCGTATGAACCCGCGGCGCGAGCTCGGCGGCCTCCGCCGCCGTATGGGCGACCTCCACCTGCACCAGCGTGTCCGCGAGGGCGCTGGCGATGTAGTCGACGATCGCCGAGTCGCGCTCGACGAGCAGGAGGCGCGGACCGAGCAGCCGGCTCCGCCGCGAGCGGAGGCTCGTCTCCCGAACCTGCGCCGCGGCGAGGAGCTCGCTGTCCGAAGGCGGAGGGATGCGCGAGCGCCGGTAGGCCAGCGGGTCGAGGCTGTCGCTCGATGAGGGCGGCGGCGCGGACGAGGGCGGCCGCGAGCTCGGACGCGAAGGGAGAACCGGCCGCATGCTCGGGTTGGTCGGCGTCGGCGTGCGGGCCGGCGTGGGGTAGCCGATGAGCGTCGGGAACGCCTCGAACTCGTTGGCCTGGGTGACCACCGGGCGCGGAAGATCGGGCGCCGAGGGCTCGTCCGTCGCCGGCGGGAGGCTCGAGGTGCCCGGTGGCTCGAAGCTCACGTCCTCGCTGACCAGCGCGAGGCCGTCGTCGGCGCTCGGGAGCTCCTCCACGGTGGGCATGGCGTCGGCGGCGGCGTCGAAGAGCCCCGCGTCGATGATGGGGATGCTCTCCTCGCGAATCGCGCCGCCGTCGGTGAAGAGGTCGGCCACCTGCTTGGCGAGCTCCTCGGGGTCGAGGGGCTTGTGCATCACCGAGTCGACGCCCAGAGCCTTGAGCCGCTTGTAGGAGTCGAGGTCGCGATAGAAGGCGCTCACGAAGATGGCGGGCACGTCGACGCCGGCCCGTCGGACGCCTTCGAGCCACTTCACGCCGTTCGTGTCGGGGAGCAGCCCGTCCACGATCATCGCGCTCGGCTTCGTCTCTTCGACGAGCCGCGTGGCCTCCCGCCCCTTCGCGGCCTCGACCACGTGCATGCCCCGCTCGTCGAGCGGCTCCCGGACGAGCGCCCGGAAGGCAGCGTCGTCGTCGAGGAGCAGGACGGTCTTGCGGACGGCCACCGCGGGACCCTCACTCCGTCACGCGCCACGGGCAACGCCCGCGCGGGATCCCGGCGAGAAGGCTCAGACGGGATCGACGACGCGAAGCACGACGTCCTCGGTCTCTTGGACCAGCGTCAGCTGGCAGCAGAGACGCACACCGGGCTCGTTGCCGAAGATCTCGAGCACGTCGAGCTCGTCGTCCTCGGCCGGCAGCATCGCCTCGGCGCCCTTCACCACTTCGACGCGGCAGGTTCCGCAGCTCGCGGAGCGGCAGGAGTAGGGCACCTCGGCCTGGGGATGCTCGTCCGTAACGTCGACGAAAGCCGTACCCGGGGTGACGGTGGTCTCGAAGTTGGAGGGCTCGAAGCGGACCTTGGCCATGGCCGCGGACCGTGAGGCCAGTTGGCTCGCGCCGCAAGCGTCAGCCGGTCTCGCTCTCGGCCATGCGTAGGTACATCTCCGCAGCCTTGTTCCCGGGGTCGTCTTCGAGGGCCTGGGTCCACGCGGCCACCGCCTCGCTCGTCTTCTCCTGCGCGAGGAGCACCACGCCGAGGGCGATGCGCGCGGGCACGTAGTCGGGCCTGTGCGTCAGGGCTTCGCTCAGCTCGAAGCGGGCCGCCTCGAGGTCACCCTGCTGGCGGTAGACGTTCGCGAGACGAAGTCGAAGATCTGCGAAATGAGGGCAGAGAAGCACGGCCCGGCGGTACTCGTGCGTCGCCTCCGTGAGCATGCCGACGTCCTCGTAGGCCAGCGCGACGTCCGCGTGGAGGTTGGCGATCTTCCCCTTCACGAAGGGGTCGAGCTTCCCCGGAGCCTCCCGGCCGCGGCTGATGGCCTCCTGGTAGATGGCCTTCGCCTCGTCGTAGCGGCCGAGGTCGTTGAAGGTCACGGCCAGGTTGAGCGCCGCCTCCGTGTAGCGCGGGTTGATGGCCAGCGCGCGCTCGAAGGCCGCCTGGGCCTCGGCGAGCTGGCCTCGGTCGTGACGAATCACGCCGAGCATGTTGTGGACGTCCGCGAAGGCGAGGTCACGCTCGACGACCTGCCCGAGATAGTGGTCCGCCTTGTCGAACTCGCGCTTGTCGTAGTGCTCCCGCCCGAGGGCCAGGAGCTGCTTCGTGCGGTCGTCCATCGGCGCTGCGAGCCTATCGCGGGTCGCCGGAGCGCACCAAAGGAGCGCTCAGCTCCCGAGGCGCCGAAGCTCGCGTTCGGCCGTGCCTGCGGAGTCGCTCTCGGGAAAGCGTTCCACGAGCTCCTCGAAGGCACGGCGCGCTTCGTCGGGCTCCTCCATGCGTAGATAGGTGCGGCCGAGAAGAAGGAGCGCCTCGGGCTCCACGCCGCTGCCCTCGTACGCCGTGAGCAGCGTGCGGAGCCGGAGCACCGTGGCCGGATAGTGGTCCCGGGAGAGGTAGAAGCGCGCGACGTAGAGCTCGTGCTGCGCCAGCACGCGGAGGCAGCCGGCGATCATCTCGCGGACCTCGGCCACCCGCTCGTCCCGGGGGTAGTCGAGGAGGAAGCGACGAAGCTGGCGGAGCGCCTCTTGGGTCTCGCGCTGGTCTCGCTCGTAGACCGGCGGTGAGAGGAGCCACTCCCCGGGGATCTGCTCGTAGTGCGCCGCGGCGATGCGGAAGCGCGCGTAGGGCACCTGCGCGTGCGAGGGGCGGAAGCGAACGAAGTTGCGGTAGGCGGCGATGGCCTCGGTCCAGGAGCTCGCGGTGGCCTTGCAGTCGGCGATTCGCAGCTCCGCGAGCGCGGCGAAGCGGCTGTAGGGGTACTCGCGCCGGATCTCGGAGAAGACGGGCTCGGCGTCCACGCAGCGGTTGCGGCGCATGGCGAGGAGCGCGGTCTCGTAGAGCTCCTGGGCGTCGCGCCCGTAGCTGGCGGAGCGCGGCTCCTCGGCCGCCGGCGCCGCAGCGCCGCCGCCGGCACAGGCGAGCGCGAAGAAGAGCAGCGGAAGCGCGTGGCGCATCGGAAGGGGGCTAGCCCGCATCATGCTCCTCAGCAAAGCGTCGGCCCGGGCCGGTCATTCCCCGCGAGGCCAGCGCTTCAACCGCCGACCGTGGCCCGGGGCAGCGGCCCCGGCGCTGGCCGCTCTCCGCGCGCTTCGGCGAGGGCTCGCTCCGTCGCAGCGCGGTCGAAGGCCCCGCGCCCCTCGGAGAGCGCCCGCTCGTAAAAGCGAATCGCCGCCTGCCGGTCGCCGCGAGCGCGCATCGCATCGCCGTAGAGCGCGAGGGCCTCGCCGAGGTTCGGCTGCTGCTGGAGCAGCCGGTCGAGGAAGCCGAGCGCGAAGGTCGGGCGACGCTTCGTCAGCGCGAGCCGTGCGGCGCGCAGCATCCCCTCGGGGTTTCGCGGGTCGAGGTCGTTGGCGCGCCGGTACTGGGCATAGGCCTCGTCCGCGTCGTCGGTACCCTCGTAGGTCCGGCCGAGGAGCAGCACCGCGTCGACGTAGTTGGGTACGATGTCGAGCGCCTGAAGCAGCCGCTCGCGCGCCGCCGGGTGGTCGCCTTCCGCGTGGAGAAGCACGGCCAGGCCGTACTGCGCCGGCGCGCTCTCGGGCGTGGCGCGGAGCACGGCCTCGTAGCCCTCGCGCGCCGCGGCCGCATCCCCGGCCGCCCGGTCCAGGTCCGCGAGGGCCACGCGCGCCTCCATGTGCTCCGGCCGAAGCGCGACGACCTCGCCCAGGAGCCGGCGCGCCTCGGCGCCCTCCTTCCGGATCGCGAGCTCGTAAAGCAGCGTCGGGTCAGCCTGCTCCCGTGCGTAGGCCGCCTCGAGCTCGGGCAGGGCGTCCGCCTCGCGGCGGGCGGCGGCGTAGAGAAGCCCGAGGCCGAGGCGCGGCTCGTAGCGCGCCCCGTCCAGGGCAATGGCGGCGCGATAGGCCGCCTCGGCCTCGGCCACCGAGGCGCGCAGCCGGTGCGCATCCCCGAGCGCCAGCTGCGCTTCGAAGCTCCGCGGATCCTGCGCGATGGCCGCCTCGAGCTCCTCGAAGGCGCGACCGGCACGGTTCCACACGAGGAAGGCACGCGCGCGGCAGACCTTCGTGAGCACCTCCTGCCGCCCGCGGGTCTCGAGCTGCCGGCAGGCGGCGCGCGAGCGTCGGTAGTCGCCCTCGGCGAAGGCGGCGAGGGCCGCGTCGAAGTGCGCCGCGAGCGTGTTGCCGCGGAGCCGCGCGGCGTCGTGGAGCACCCGGTAGGCGTCGCGGTAGCGGGCCGCGCGGATGAGCGCGTGGCCGTAGGCGACCTGGGCGTCCGCGTCGCGGCGATTCGCGCGGGCGGCGGCCTCGAGCTGGGCGAGGTCCTGAGCGGCGGCGGCGCCGGGGAAGACGGCGGCGGCCGCGACGAGGAGGGAGAAGGCGAGGCGGAGCATGGGCGCCGCTGGGACGGGGTTCGGGGCTGGGGGATTCAGCGGGTGCGCGGCAGGTGACCCGTGGTGGCCCGAAAGGCGCGCCGGGTCGACGCGAGGGCATGCCTACACGCTGATGGCGCCCTTCCGGAAGTCGCTCGCGCCGATCTTCACGTTCACGAGTGCCGGCTCGGGGCAGGCGAAGGCCTCTTCGAGGGCCGGTCGGAGCTCCTCGCAGCGCTCGACCCAGAAGCCGCGCCCACCGCACGCGTCCACGACGCGGTCGTAGCGGGTGTGCGCGAGCTTCGTGGCGACGACGCGGTCCTCGCCGAAGATCTGCCGCTGTCCGCGGAGGATCTGCGTCCAGCCTGCGTCGTTGCCGACCACCCCCACGACCTTGATGCCCTGGCGCGCGAAGGCCTCGAACTCGAGGCCGTGGAGACCGAAGGAGCCGTCGCCGTACATGATGATCGTGCGCGCGCTCGGTCGTGCCAGCGCCGCGGCCATGGCGTAGCCCGGGCCGACGCCGAGTGTCCCGAGGGGGCCCGGGTCCATCCAGACGCCGGGCCAGCGCACGGGCAGCGTGTACGCCGCCGTCGCGACGAAGTCTCCGCCGTCGCCCACGACCACGCTGTCGTCCTCGACGAAGCGCGCGACCTCGGCGCAGACCCGGAGCGGATTCGGCGGGTCGCCGTCGGAGGCCATTTCCACCGCCATGGCCTCGAGCTTGACGCTCTCTTCGGCGCGCACCTCGGTGAGCCACGACGTGGGAGCACGCTCGGGGAGCGCGGCCTCGAGCCCTGCGAGGAAGAGCCCCGTGTCACCCACGGCGCCGACGTCGACCTCCTTGTTGTGGGCGACGACCGCGCCATCGAGGTCGACCTGCACCACCTTGGCCTCCGGGTGCACCGCCTTGCCGTACTTCATGCGGAAATCGAAGGGCGTTCCGAAGAGGAGCAGGAGGTCCGTCTTCTTCAGCGCCCAGCTTCGGGTGCGCTTGAAGAAACAAGGGTCCTCGGGGCGAAGCGCGCCGCGCGCCATGCCGTTCACGAAGGTCGGCACCGGAAAACGCTCGACGAGGCGCGCGAGCGCGTCGCGGTCGGGCGACCAGCGGAGCTGCGAGCCGACGACGAGCATCGGCCGCTCGGCCTCGGCGAGCAGGGCCGCCGCACGCTCGACGGCGCGCGGGTCGGGCGCGGCGACATGCTGGGCGCGGTAGCGCTCCGGCGCGGGCGCCTCCTTCTCTTTGCCGCCGATCATCAGCACGTCGAGGGGCAGCTCGAGGAAGACCGGCCCGGGCACGCCGGTCATGGCGTGCCGGAACGCCATGCGAACGTATTCGCCCACGCGGTTCCGGTGACCGACGCGCGCCGCCCACTTCGTGATCGGCCGCATGAGCTCGACGTGGTCCATGTCCTGGAGCGAGCCCTGGTGCTGGTTGGGCGTCGGTCCGGCGCCGCCGATGATCAGCATCGGAACGCCTGCGCGATGGGCGTTGGCGGCGGCCGTGACGACGTCGGTCACGCCGGGCCCCGCCGTGACGAGCGCCACGCCGGGGCGACCGGTCACCCGCGCATAGCCGTCGGCGGCGTGCCCCGCCGTCTGCTCATGCCGCACGTCGACGACGCGGATCCCCTCGTCGAGGCACCCGTCGTAGATGTTCTGGATGTGCCCGCCGCAAAGCGTGAACGCATGCTCCACGCCCTCGGCCCGCAGCGCCCGCGCGACCTCGCGGCCCCCGTGATGCATGCGCGCAGAGGTACCACGACCGAAGAGGGTCCGCGTCGCCGCCTCCGCCGCGGCGCGCGCGCCTCAGGGCCGCACGCTGCGGTTCATCAGCTCGGTCACGTAGACCGTGCCCCGGATGTTCTCCCCTGCCTGGTAGCTCGCGACCCAGATGTCGTATTGGCCCGCCGGCGGGTTCCGAATGTCGACCTGCGGGTTCAGACCCGCCGTGTCGTCGTTGCAGTGCCAGCGGCCCTGGGCGTCGTTGATCACGAGCGCCGTGTCGCCCTGCGCCTGGACGTAGAAGCGGAGGAAGCTCTGCGGGTTCTGGTAGTCCACGATGAGGTCGGGCTGGCCCGTCGCGAAACCCCGGCAGTCGGCGCCGAGGCCCATCTGAGAGACGTCGCGGTCGCCGCCGCTCACGATGTTCGGGATGGGGCGCGGGTCCGGCGTGAAACCGCCGCGAATGGCGTGGCGTCCGAAGTTGGCTTCGCTGCCGCCGATGCGGAGGCCCGAGCCACCTCCGCGACGCTGCGGCTGGGCCTGAGCCTGCGCCGGCTGGAGACCGAAGCGCTGGAGCTCGGTCACCGTGAGCGCCCCGCGGATGCGCTCTCCCGCGGTGAAGCTGGCGACCCAAATCTCGTACTGCCCCGAGGGCGGGTTCCGGATGTCGACCTGCGGGTCCGTGCCGACGAAGTCGTCGTTGCAGTGCCAGCGCCCGGCCCCGTCGTTGATGACGAGCGCCGTGTCGCCCTGCCCCTGGAAGTAGAGGCGGAGAAAGCTGCCGGCGTTGGTGTAGTTGATGATGAGGTCTGGCGTTTGTGCCGCGAAGCCGGCGCAGCCGCCGCCGAGCCCCATGCGGGCGACGTCCAGGCTTCCGCCGCTCACGATGTTGGGGAACTGCTTGGGGTCCGGCGAGAAGCCGCCGCTCAGGTAGTGCACGCCGAAGCTCGCGCGCTGCCCACCGACGCTGAGCATGCCCTGGGCCGTTCCCTGGCCCGCCGGCACCATGGTGAGCGCGGCCGCCAGGAGGGTCAGCGTCACCAGCGTGGGAGTCTTCGGCGTCGTCCTCATGCGTCTCTCCTCGCGCGCTCGGAGCACCGCGCGCACCCTCCAGCGTACGGCAGGCCGGCGCCGCTTTGCAGGAACTCGAAGACATGGGCGCACACGCCAGGTCCCGGCGACGCGGGTCAATCGGGCTCCCACCCTCCGCGAACGGGGGCGCTTCTCATCCCGGCGCCGTGGCTCCAGGACGCGGTGTTCATGACGGCTGCCACCCGCGACTCTTCCCCCGACGCCGGCCCCGCCGCGCTCCTCTCGCGCGCTCCCGCCGCGCTCGCGACGCTCGTGCTCGGGCTCGCCGTGGCGCTCCGCTTGCCCGCGCTGCTCGGGGTGACGGGGACCGCGAGCCGCGAGGCCGCCTCGGCGGCGGAGCTCATCGCCGTCTTCCTGCTCATCGTTCCACTCCCCCTCGCTGGGCTCGGCGCGCGGCTGCTGCCGCGCCGCCTCGGCGCGCCCGGGCCGGCGCTGCCGGCCCTCCATCGCCTCGCCTTCGCTTTTTGGGGGGCGGCGCTCGCCCTCTTCGTCGTGGGGCTCGCCACGCGGGACGCGAGCAGCTTCCACCCGCGCTGGCTCCTGCTCGAGGGCTTCGATGCGGACGCCGCGGCGACCTGGTTCTCGTGGATCCTCGCCGGCATCTTCCTCGTCGGGGCGAGCGCCACGCTCGACGCGCTCGGCGTGCTGGTCACGGCGCACACCCGCCGGCGGAAGGGGCTCTCGCTGCGGGGCGCTCCGGTGCTCGCGTGGGCGCTCTACGGCCGAGCCCTCGCCGCGGCGCTGGCGGCTCCGCTGCTCTGCGTGCTCGCGCTGACCACGCTCGCCGAGCGGGCCTTCGGCATCGGGCTCTTCGATGCCGCGCTGGGCGGGGACCCGCTCGTGCACCGCCACCTCTTCTGGCTCGCCCTCAACCCGCTGCTCGTGACGGCGATGCTCCCGGCCCTCGGCCTGGTCTTCGAGGTCCTGGCGGGCGACACCACGGCGCCGGCGACCCGGCGCCAGCGCTGGTCCTTCGTCGCCTTCGCGCTGCTGAGCCCGCTCGGCTGGGGTCAGCACCTCATCGCCTCCGGCGTGAGCGCGTACTCGGCGATGGTCTTCAGCGCCTGGGCCCTTCTCGGCCTCCTGCCGCTCTTTCAGCTCCTCATCGACGCCGCCCGGCGCGTCGCCGGTCTCTCGGCGGCCTCGCCGGGCGTCGCGGCCGGCGCGCTCGGCCTGCTCTTCGCGAGCCTTGCCTTCCTCGCCGTCGGGCTGCGGGCGGGGTCCCTGGCCGTCGCGGCGGGCCTCGACGTCGTTCTCTTCGGCCAGCTCGGGCTGGGTCTCCTCGTGGGCCTCTCCGGCGGCGCCTTGGCCCTCGGGTGGGTCGTCGAGCGACGCGCGGCACCCGCAAGTGCGCTGGAGCCGGCGACGGCTCCGGCGGCCTGAGCGCGCTCCCTTGACGCGCATGGCGCCGCGCCCCATCCCGGCGCCCATGCGCGTCCTTCGCTCCCTCCCCCTCGCTCTCCTCCTCGCCTGCGGCGGCGCGTCGACGGACGCCCCGGCCACCACCCCGGAAGCCTCGCAGCCGGCCGAGGGGGTCATGGCGTCGGCCCGCGCGGACCTTCCCTACGGCGATATGGCGGGCATTCTCGCCGGCGACTTCCGCCCCGAGGAAGAACGCGCCCGCGACGTCTTCAGGCACCCCGCCGAGACCCTGGCGTTCTTCGGCGTCGAGCCGGGCAAGGACGTGCTCGAGCTCTGGCCCGGGCGGGGCTGGTACACGAAGATCCTGGCGCCGCTCCTCCACGAGTCGGGCTCCCTCGTGGTCGCGACGACGGACCCGAGCGTCGACGGCTACCGCGGCGAGCGCGACCGCGAGATGCACGCGCTCTGGGCCGCGGAGCCGGCGCTCTACGGAAACATGGAGACGGTCGTCCTCGACCCACCCGCGCACACGAACCTCGGCGAGCCGGAGAGCGTCGACGTCGTGCTGACCTTCCGCAACACGCACAACTGGCTCGGCGATGGCACGCAGGAGGCGGGCTACGCCGCGGCGTTCCGCGTGCTTCGGCCGGGCGGTGTGCTCGGCGTGGTGCAGCACCGTGACGCCGACGACGCCACGGCGGACCCCTCCCGCGGTTACCTCCCGACCCCTTTCGTCGTCGCGACGGCCGAGGCAGCGGGCTTCGTCCTGGATGCCAGCAGCGAGGTCAACGCCAACGGCGAGGACACCAAGGACCACCCGAGCGGCGTCTGGTCCCTCCCCCCGGCGCTCCGCGGCGGCGAGGAGGACGCCGCGCGCTTCCTCGCCATCGGCGAGAGCGACCGCATGACGCTCCGCTTCCTGAAGCCCGCCAGCTGAGGGCTAGGCCTGCGCGACCTTGCGCGTGATCACGCGGGCGGGGTCGATGCCCAGGGAGCGAAGCGCCGTCTCCCATCGGGCCTCGAGGGGAAGGTCGAAGACGACGTCGGCGTCGAGGTCCACGGGGATCCAGCTGCCCTCGTGCATCTCGCTTTCGAGCTGCCCCGGGCCCCAGCCGGAGTAGCCGAGAGCGAGGAGCGCGCGGCGCGGCGCGCGGTTGGCGGCCACGCTTTCGAGCATCTGAAGCGACGCGCTCAGGGCGACGTTCTCCGTGACCTCGAGGATGTCCTTCGGCACTTCGGGCGCCCCCTCCGGGTCGAAGACGACCCAGCCGGTCTCCGGCGACACGGGCCCGCCCAGGAGCACGGGCAGGGACGGCGACGCCGGGTGGGCATCGAGGTCGAGCTCCGTGACCACCTGGTCGAAACGCACCGGCGACGCGCGGTTCACGACGAAGCCGAAGCTGCCCTCCTCGGAGTGGTCGACCAGCAGCACCACCGTACGGCCGAAGAAGGGGCAGCTCAGCGCAGGCGCCGCGACGAGAAAGCCAGGCGCGAGCGAGTCCCCCATGGGCGGAGACTGCCACCGAACGAGAAGGCGTGCGAGGCCCGGCGCAGGGCTTGCGTCCAGGCGCCGCGCAGGGCAGAAGCTGGCCTCGTGCAGCCCCGAGAGCGCCTTCGCGCCGCCACGCGCACGGCGCGCTTCGCCGGCCTCCTCACCCGCACCCTCGCCCAGTGGGAGGTGCGTCGCCGGCTCACCCCCGAAGACGGCATCGAGGAGGCGCGCAACGCCACGAAGCGGCGCCTCGCCGGGCAGCTCCTCGATCTCCTGGCCATCGAGCGGAGCTGGGAGGGTACGCTGCCCGCGGCCTCCGGGCCGCGGCTCATCGTCGCCAACCACCGGACGGCCCTCGACATCGGAGTGCTCATGGAGCGCGCCGGCGGGCACTTCCTGAGCCGTGGCGACCTCGCCGGCTGGCCCGTGATCGGCCCCCTCGCGCGCCATGGCGGGACCATCTTCGTTGAGCGCGGCAACCAGCGGAGCGGCGCGCGGGCCATCCGCGCCATCCGTCGCACGCTCTCCGAGGACAAAACCGTCATCGTGTACCCGGAAGGGTCGACCTACCGCGGCGACGAGGTCCGCCCCTTCCTGGCGGGCGCCTTCAGCGCGGCGCGCGCGACGAAGGCCGAGCTGCTTCCCGTGGGCCTCGCCTACCCCTCCGGCGTCGAATACGTGGACATCGACTTCATGGGTCACCTGGGGTCCATCGCTGCGCGGCGACGCACCGCCGTGAGCGTGGAGGTCGGCGAGCCCTTCGGCGTCGACGTCGCCGGGGGAAAGACCGCCGCGGTCGCGGCGCACGCGCGAAACGTGGTCCAATCCCTCGTGGAGCGAGCCCGCGCGCGCGCCGCGGGCTGACCGCGCCCGAAGACGGCGCGGGAAACGCGGCTCTACGGAGTGGCGCAGCGGCGCCGAACACGGTGAAGATCGCGAGCCTCGGTGCCGTCCCAGCACGCGAAAGGACCTCTGATGACGCTTCGAAGGACGTTGGTTTCGTTGGCGCTCACCGTGAGCGCGCTGGGTGCGGGCTGCACGGTGCACACCACCACCACGCGCCGGACCGTCGTCGCCTCTCCCGCGCCGGCGACCACCGTCGTGGCCCAGCCAGCTCCCGTGGTCGCGCCTGCACCGCAGGTCGTCGTCGCGCCGCAGACGGCGTATCAGGCCCCGAGCTACGCCTACGTGACCCAGCCGCCGCCGCCGCTTCAGGGCGGCATGGCGCCGGGTGCAAAGCCCGTCCCGGCCGCCGTCTGGGTCACCGGACACTGGGCCTGGCAGGGGCAGTGGGTGTGGGTCCCCGGGAGCTGGCAGCGCGCCCAGCCCGGCTACGTGTGGGAGCCGCCCGTGGCCGTCGCGGTGCAGGGCGGCGGCTACCAGTATCATCCCGGCTATTGGCATCCCGCGCAGCAGGCGCCCCCGCCCGTCTACACGACGCCGGGCACGATCCGCGTACATGTCGTCGGCCGCGGCGGCCGGACGCGCGTCGTCGACCGCGTCGTGCCCGTGCGCGGTCAGCCCATCCCCACGCGGGTCGTCGTCGTCGGCGGTAGCCAGCGCGGCGCGAGCGCGACCGTGCGCGTGCGACCGGCGCCCGCCCCCCGGACCGTGACCACGACGCGCACCACCACCCGGCGCGCCGACCCGCCACGCTCGTCGAGGCCCGGGC
>ERZ1740059.1383-NODE-1383-length-12216-cov-9.303347_pt1 | contig 12216 bp, 9 predicted proteins | sample MGYA00581744_ERZ1740059 | MGnify/ENA primary metagenome ERZ1740059 (study PRJEB43018, sample SAMN04849738) | marine metagenome | isolation source: floating plastic debris | place: Pacific Ocean | collected 2008-08-28 | study: EMG produced TPA metagenomics... | reverse complement strand
TTCACCTATTTCTAAAGCGAATCCACTGTAACTATTTCCCGTACCAGTTGCAGTTAAAATTTGGTCTTTGGGATATATTTTACTAATTTTGGAGGTTTTTGTGGCATTAATTCCTTCAATATTCAAATTTATCGGCGTTAGCGCCAACCATGTTTTTTCGTAGCGAATAAAGGTAACGTTATTTTTAGTTTCTATCTTTGCTGACTTTGGTAAAAAGAATTGAAAAGGCACCTCCTCCCTATCGTTGAGGAAGATTACCAAATTGCGGTATTGGGCGATGTTGTCACCACCGACGCTGGATGTAGATATTTTATTTGGATTAGTACCTGTCGCCGCAATAAAATAATCAACGCCGCGTTGAGAATTAAACGCCATCATCTTAAAACCATTCCAGTCACCACCAGAAGCTTTAGCTAAAGTACCTAGTTGAAAGGTATTACCGAAATACAATGTTTCATGAAATTGCGGTGCAATATCGTTACCTGGTTTCCAATTTTCATAAGTTGGTTTAGAATTAAGCAATTCTACTGGTTTTGAAAACTGCTTTTTTGCTAAAGCAATAATCGCCGGATGAGGGCGATAGCTGCTGGTAATTAGGTGAACTAAATCTGGAGAAGGTTTAGGATCCTCAATTGGTGAATCGTCAAAATAGAATCCTAATTCATGGCTAGCCAAAGAACACCAAACGCAATTACCTTTGCCGTAGTCGCGCTTACTTGGGCCACCAAATCCACCCCGCCAATATTTCATGGCACCGGAAGCAAAGAGCCAATCTAATCCAGCTTTAGCCAGGGATTTTACTTCTTTATCTTTGGCAAAATCATAAAGATTCAAATAGGCAGTAATAGTATGTCCGAGGTAAGTTTCCGAATCCCATTCACCTTGTCCAATTTGATACAAAGTACTGATGTTTCGCCGGATGCGTTGTTTATAAATCTTTCGCGTTGCTTCGTTTCCGGTTTCTTCAGCGAACAAATATACAGCAACATTCCGCATTGCTTTTAAATTATCGGTGTTGCGACAATCTACCCAAGTATCACAATTATCGGTCGATCTTGCCCAAAATTGACGACGGTTAGGAAAACGACGTTTTAAGGGATCTTCTTCTGTGAGAAGTTTCATCGCTTGTTTCATTCGCTGGCGATAGGCTGGTGAGAGGTATTTTCCAAAATAGAAATATTTGCGAACTTGTCCTTTAAGGGTAAAACTGGAATAGAAATCAATTCCTAAAGTGTGGGAATGACTTTTAGCGTCTGCATCTTCAGCTTGTAGAAAAGCAATTGACTTTTCACGGTTTCCCCCAAGAAAATCAATCATTGCTTTAGGATAAGAACGTTTTTCACTTTCAAAGGCTGTAGTGCCGTATTTCTTTCCAGCCAGTTGTGCAATTACTTTTTTTGCACGTTGTTGAAACTCTGCTTCCATTTTGGGTGTCCATTGATTTTTATTGGACTTTAAATCGAAAGATTTTTCGGATTTGGTTTGTAATTGCGGTTGTGATTGATTTTCTCCAGGAGTACGAGTGCAGCCCAGTGGAAGAAAGAGTAAGCAGAGGCTAATGGTTTTTAAAGTAAAATTTTTCATGTTAAAGGTTTTAACATAATTAGGAATTATCCACCCCGGCGATATTTTCTGAAATAAGGTTAATCGCCCTCAGCCTATAAGGCTGGGGCTATTGAAATAAAGCCCGTCTGCACGAGCTTAATTAAACGTATCTTTATAAATATAGGATTTACGCAACTGGCATATTTTATTGTAGGGTGCTCGTACACTCACTAGTTTTTAACGTAACAATAAGACAATCAGTGTACGGCACCAACCAGGGTTTTGTGACAATTGCGGCCATTCCTGAAATATTTGGTATAAGCAATCGAAAAAGTTATCTGCCTTAATTAATGACAGTTTTATCTAAATTAATGAATATATAAAAAAACCTGTTTAAAACAGGCTTTGGAAATAAAATATAGTACTCTCATAAGCCAAAATTAACGGGTGGAAATCAGTGAGTAATAATTTTTTAGTAGTGAGTGGAAAAAATTAACCAAGGACTTAGTTTACGCAGGTGTACTAAATCCTAAGATTGTTATACCTAGAGGTAATGCTAATAGAGTATTGATAATTTTTTTTAATTTGTAGGACTTACGTAACTGGCACATTTTTCTTGTAGGGTGCTTGTACACTGACTGATTATCAACGCAATAATGAGGCAATGAGTGTACCGCACCACCTGGATATTGTGACAATATCGTAAGTCCTGATTTGATTGAAAACATGATTATATTTTCAATTATTGATTTATTGGAATTTTATGTATAAATATTTTCATCTAATTGCAAAATAAACATCAGTATTTTTAATTAAATAACTATATACAAAATAATCCCCTCGCTGCAAACGGGAGATTATGATAAACTCAAAATGAAACTTTAATTAGACTTTTAATATCAGTTAGTAAAAGATTAAAAGTCTAATTATTATCAACCTTTAACCTTTGACTTTTAGTCTATTATTTATCATCAATTCTGATATCAATAACACTACCTTTAAAGTTGTAATTAAAACCTTCTAATTCAAAAGGCACACCAATTTTTACTTTACTGTTACCTAAAACAGGTCCGCTGTCAGTAATTGTTGCTTTACCAGCTAAAGTTAAAAGCATATCTGTACTAAAGATATTTTCTCTGGGGTCTGGAACTAATTTAATGCTACCATCGGGTTGAGTAACGATGATTTTTCTAGGTAGCACTTCAATCGATTTAATTGGAATTTGACCGTAGGGTTGATTGCGAATGATAACATTTGTTTTACCTCCTTTGTTAAACCCTTGATCGGACAGTCTATCAATGTCACGTACTTTTAATCCCCGGACAATCAAATCAACTTCAATGGGTTTTGTAGTAGTACCTACTTGGGCAACAGAACCAGTAGTACCGGGGAACAAAAATATACCTGCAATTACTAGTAAAATTACTAAGGCAGCACCAATATCTAAGATATTGAATTTACCAAATAAGCGACCTTTGGAATCTAATATAGCCATAACCAATTTTACCTATTTACAGAACAATAAAGGATTGATATTAGCGAACATGAAAATATCGGAACTAGAAGTTTAATGGTATGTGAGATGAAGTATCAAAGATAAAGGATGAATGATAAGCTGTTAGGCATTTAATTCGTATATTACTAGCGAGCAAGATGCTCGCACTACCGCATGTCCAGGTTTTCGTATTATCCAATTTTGCTGCACATCAGCTTAAAGTACCAGGATTAGTACCTTCGTCTAGTTATGAGACGTTTTATTACTAATCACTACTTTTCATCGCTTTCATGAAAGAATGCACGATTTGTTGCCATGTTTAACAGAAGCCTTACTGTTACGTCAAGCAAACTCGATAACTGATTATAACGGGTACCCAATATAATTTTTTTCTCCCAAAAAAAATGATAATGGGAACTCTTGACATTACTTAGTAATAAGTAAAACCTGCAACTTCTGAAGCTATTGTTCGTCCAAGAATTTATGTTCTTCTAAAAACCTCCTTGAATTTGATGATCATGGAAAAGAAAAGCTTTTCTTTAAATTTTCGTTCTTTAGGAAAAGGATTATTATATCCGTTAATTTCTCTAGTTACAATTATAAGCTTGTGCTTAACTACACCTTCAATTGCGCGAGGTATTTCTATATGGGATATACTTTTGCAAGGTGCCCAAATAATTCAACTTTCAAATATATCAGACCGGCAAGAAATTCGGCTTGGTCAGCAAATAAATCAGCAATTAATTAGAAGCGATGTTAAACTTTACAGCAATTCTCAAATAAATAGGTATATCAAAAGAATTGGTAAACGCTTAGAAGCTCAAAATACTCGAAAGAAAATTCCTTACGTATTTCAGGTAGTTAAAGATGACAGTATAAATGCCTTTGCTACCGCTGGTGGCTATGTTTATATTAATACTGGTTTAATCAAAGCTGCTGATAATGAAGCTGAATTAGCAAGTGTAGTTGGTCACGAAATCGGTCATATTGAAGGCAAACACGTAGTCAAACAGATGAGACAAACTGCGATCGCTAACGGTTTGGCTACAGCAGCAGGTGTTGAGGAAAGCAAACTAGTTCAGCTTGGTGTAGAAATAGCTTTCCGCCGTCGCAAAAGCCGTGCAGCGGAGCGTGATGCCGATCAACGTGGCTTAAGAATTCTCAGAGATTCAGGTTACGCACCTCAAGGGATGGTTTCCTTCATGAAGAAGTTAAAAAGCAAAAGTGGAGCTTCTACTCCTACGTTTTTAAGTACCCACCCTTCACCTGCGAATCGCGTGGAATATCTTCAGGGTTGGGTTAATGCGCAGCCTAGTAAAGGAAATGATGGCTTAAGTGAAACTGCTTATCGACGAAATATCCGACCATTATTGTAAGCTCGCGGAGTTAAGAGTTAGGAGTTTCTAACTTTTAACCTCTCAAGCCCATAACTTGCTGCTATTGCGACTAACTTTTAGTGAAGTCACATTTACTTTCGCTGACGCTTCTTCTAAGGGTAAGGTACGGACATTGTGTTTAAACACGTTTGCTTGATAAACCTGACGATTTGTGACATCGAATGCACTCAACCAACCGCTGCGGGGGTGGTATGCGCCTGTATCTAAACCTAGCCAACCGGCACTTCTGGCAATTTTACCTACTGGAATCCCAGGAAAAGTAAAGGTCATGGTATGACCAATGATAATTACTTTATCTGAAAAATAAGGCTCTTGAATGCTGTGAAATTTTTCTCGAATCCAGCAAAATTGTTCGGCGGTTTGCTCTTCTATAGTTTTTGCTGGATCGATACCTGCGTGAACTAAAAATATGTCTCCTAAATCTAGATATAATGGTAAATTCTGGAACCATTCAAGATGTTCTGGGGGGATTTTACCACTTTTATAACTTGCTAGGGTTGCTTGCCCGCCACTGTAAAGCCATCCTTGTACGCTTGAGGTAGATGCATTTTTATCTGTAAGAATTTTTACTAACATATGTTCGTGGTTTCCTAGCAAGCAAGGATAGGAATTTTCTTTGACAAAATCCACGACTTGGGAACTCTGGGGACCTCTGTCTATTAAATCACCGAGAAAATAAATTTGGTCGTCGGTTGTTGGGGCGATCGCGTCTAACAATTGCATTAAGCCTTGATAATGGCCATGGACATCCCCAATAACTATACGCCGGTGGCTAGTTGCACTCATGGGTTTGGACTTCAGTAAGTTTGTTTCATATTTCTGATTCAGTAGAAATTACTATCAATCAGAAAGAAAATGTAAAAAATTTTCCAAATATAAGTTTAATTAAGTTAATTTCATTGATAAAGATGGAAATGTTACAAAGCCTACGAATTAATTATCAATAGCCTATTTTTTTACTCAGATTATGCATCAGTATAATTACTATTATTTCTAATAATAGTATTTAAAATTACGATCTGGTATCATATAATTTTACTTAATAATCTGAGTATAAAATTTGTGCAAAGTTGGCGTTGTAATCTAGTTAATTTTTTTCTGCCTGTTTTTAAATAGAATTCACCTACAGTCCCCGTTTTTGTAGGTGTTGGGGGGATCTATAGGATACAACTCCATAAAGCCTTAAAATTCAAATTGGCAAAGTTAATTTTCGGGAGTATGTCATGTCCGATGAATTTTCTAATCAAGTTAGCGATCGCATTTGTAAGCATATGAACGAAGATCATGCCGAAGCAGTGGCGCTTTATGCTAAGGCTTATGGCGATTTAGCCGGTACAACGGCAGCAGAAATGCTTTCTATTGATGCTGAAGGGATGAATCTACAAGCTCAGGTAAATGGGGAAGAGGTACCCGTCAGAATTAAATTTGACCATACTTTAAAAAACGCTGAAGATGCTCATCATACCTTAATTGACATGTTGAAGCAGGCAAGAAAGTAAATTATCAATTATGAAGTTGAAGCAACACCTAGCATCCCAATTTTAAAAAAACATTTTACCCGACACCCTACAAGGGTGCGGCTACCAAAACGAAGCCCACCGTAAGGTGGGCTGTAGAAATTATTAGCCCACCTTACGGTGGGGTTTACTTGTGTAGCCCCAGGCTTATAGCCTGCGGGCTTTTTACCGGCATTGGGATGCTCCCCACCTGTTAGATATAGGAATCCTATAGTTGAATACAGTTTGCTTTATCCGCAAGCCCCCCAATAAATCGGGGGGTTGGGGGGGATCTAAAATGTCTGGAACACTATACTTTCCCTTATTGCTGCGTAATTCCTATATTTGTTACTTTCGCATTTTAATTCTGATTTGAAATCCTGCCTATTCTTCCAAATAAGTTATAGTTTATCTTATTAATTAATCAGTAAAGTTCTCCATTAATTATAATTTTTACAAATAAAAAACCTATCCATAAATAGTTGACATGTATGTCTACTTCGTTTAATCGTCAACTATCAACTAACAACCATCAACTATCAAACTTCTTGTAATAACCAAAACCCAGTGTAAGTCATCCCAGAATCATCTGGCTGCACTAACAAAAAATGTAATCCCTGACTTTGCTGCTTGCGCTGTTGATAAACTTTTGCAGCTTCTGTAACTTCCTCATCCTCAAACGTCGCCACAATCCATCTATCTACTAAACCGGCTTCCAATACTAATCCATCCGGCGCGCCAGCAATATAATTTAGCGCCACAGGACGATTTTCCTGTAACCACCTCGCCAAATACATAGATTTACGACCACCATAAATTACCACACCCGGAACCCTCACTGTTGAAGGCAAACCCAAATTGATCGGCAATAACAGATCGGGTGTTTCTAAAATCGGAATTGGACGACCTGAAAAAAAATCAGCAATATTACCAGCTTGTAAAGTAGCAAAACTCCATTTTTCACCCCAGATATTTTCCGATAAAGGTGTGGGAGGTGGCTTATCCAAAGCGGTGAATTGCTGTTTTTGTTCCAACCATTTTTTTAACGCAGCAGTGCGACGAGTTGCTTCTACTTTAATACCCAAACTTTTTCCAGCTTGTTCTATTAAACTAAGAGACTGGGGACGAAATACTTGAATAATATCTGGTAAATTATCCGATGCTGCTTGCTGAATTTGCGAAGCAACCCAATTAGAATTAGCTTGTGACTGGAGACAACTTGCTTCATATTTAAAATCCAGAGTTGAATCGCAAATCGATAAATCCCATATTATTTCTTCCGATTTATCCGGTTGCAGACGACGATAAAAATCAGCTTGCCAAATCATATCAATTTATTAGTGGTTGTTGGTTGGTGGAACAACTATCAACTATCAACTATCAACTATCGACTATCAACTATCGACTATCAACTATCAACTATCAAAGCCTTTGCATGATGACGAATATGCTCTTCCATAAAGGTGGAAATAAAATAATAACTGTGATCGTAACCTTCTTGATAACGTAAATTTAAGGATTGATTAACTTCCTTACAAGCTTTTTCAAAAATATCTGGAAGTAGTTGTTGCTGTTGAAGAAATTTATCATCGCTACCTTGGGATATTAAAATTTCACTGTGAAAACCAAATTGCTTTACTAATTCACTTGCGTCATATTCGCGCCAATTTTCTTTGTTTTCACCCAAATAACCCCTAAGACATTTTTCTCCCCAAGCACATTGCATAGGTGCGGCAATGGGTGCAAAAGCTGAAACCGATTTGTACTTTTGGGGATTTCGTATAGCGCATATTAAAGCACCATGCCCCCCCATTGAATGACCAAATATGCTTTGTTTATCTTCTTGTACTGAAAAATTTGCGGCGATTAATTCTGGTAATTCTTTGACGACATAGCTATACATTTTATAGTGAGATGACCAAGGTTTTTCGGTTGCATCGACATAAAAACCTGCACCAGTACCAAAGTCATAACTATCTTCTTCGCCTTTAATACCAGTATTACGGGGACTAGTATCTGGTGCAACTAAAATTAAACCATATTCTGCTGCATATCGTTGCGCTCCAGCTTTGAGCATAAAGTTTTCTTCGGTACAGGTTAAACCGGAGAGAAAGTAGAGAATTGGTAGATTTTGAGATTCAGCTTGAGATGGTTGGTAAATGGCGAAGCGCATTTCACCATTACAACTACTTGAGGCATGGGAGTAAAAGCTGAGTTTTCCATCAAAGCTTTTATATTCGGAGTTGAGGGTAAGAGACATTAAAAATCGCGGCAGTTAGATTCTGTTTGCTTAGTTATCCTACCCGGATATTTGTAGAAAAATCTATAGTAAGCTTATATGAGTATAAGAATTTTAGTTGTTGATAAATCTGGTTTTTTGATTATCGGAAATTGATTTAAGCTTGTCCTTGAACAGCAAAAAATCATTATTTCAATCAATTTTGCCGATTTTTTCGTATTTATAGTCAAAAGTTTTGTTCCCTCCCCGAAGAAGAGGAGGGTTAGGGTGAGGTTTTTCCTCAAGTATTAATTAACTAATTCTTGTTTTTGTTTTTACCATTCCGGCTTTTATATTAGGTAATTCTTTCATACCAACTTCTCTAACTTCTAAATATCTTTGTTCTTCTTTTGGTACTTCATGTTCTACAACAAATACGTTCGAGTACAAGTTAGCAATTATTTGTTTTCCTTGTTGGGTTAAAGATAAGTAGCGCAATCCATCCCTAATATAAGGATAAACTCCATTCCAATAAAACTTTGGATAATTATTACGTAGATCGGCTGGGTTGTGATAACCTAAAAGTTTATTCATACCAGTTTCTTCAAACTCGTAGAATAAGGAAGTAATTTTCTTTAAATAACGCGGATCGCTTAATTGTCCAATTAGATCCGCAGCACGTACTAAACCTGGATAATTATTAGTTTCTTGATGATCTTCTGCTACAGGTACTGGAAAGCGAGTTAATTCTATATTGGATTTTATCGCTTCAGAATCAATTAATCTATGACCGCCAAAACGCTCATCAATAAAAAGTTTTGCTCTATCGACATGGTATGGTGTAAGACTAGCATCTGAAGCGCCTAAGGGTAAAGAAATCATTCCCCCATTTTGCCCTGTAGCATACAGGCTTTCTTCTTCTCTATCTTGGCGACAAACTCCTTTAACATAACCGATATCATGACAAAGCAAAGAGATAATAAAATGCAACCAATCTTCGCTGGAAACTCCGCCTTCTCGTATATGTTTACCGCGTAAAACTTCTTGCCCTACAAGAGTCACTAAGATAGAATGCTCTACGTTATGATATAGAGCATCACTATTGGCAATATTTTCTAAAGCCATGCTTCCTACCCAAGCTATGATGTCTTGATAGTCAATTTTTAAACTTCCGTAGGTACGGCGGTATCCTTCTCTAACTAGATTTACAAAAGAATCTATCAAAACTTCAGTTGCATTAAACATATTTTCTACCCTGTTAACAATTTAAAATTTGTTCTTGATTTTTCAAGCCGATTGGAAAATCAAAAATCAGAAATCATGAGTTATTAATCATAGTCATTCCAATTAATTGTCCAGTATGGGAACTGTTCGTCTCACGCTGTTAATTATCTATTTTTTTCGCAGAAATGGCTATATGATTTATAAATCAATACTTGTCGATTCATTATTTCATTTGATACGGATTTACCGATAAATGGCTTGAGTAAATACACTTGATATTTAGTATATATAAAATTAATTAAAGCCTGAAAGGGTGACTAAGTAGGTCAGCGTTGTAAATAGTAATGCTGGATAACAGACTAGAGATTAGTGAGTGGTAATAAGGCTTTAAGCTCGGTTTACATTTTGTAACATAGTTGAGTTTATTTGTGCCGACTTACTTAAAAAAACATTTAGTCTCAGTTTATAAAATTTTTGATATTGCTGCTACTACCTTTAGGCATTCACCATTTAAAGACATGATTTTTTTCACAATTTAACATACTTGTTTAAAGATTATAATTCTGCGATTTCTACCAATTAATTAGGTTAAAATAAAAAAATAAGCAGTTTTTTTTATATTAGGAAATAAATCGGAAACAGCAATTCAAAAAATAGTTTTACTATTAGCATGAATATAAATTTCTATTTATGATATATTTTGTGTTTGTTTTGCGAAGCCAGAACTTATACTTAAGACTACATAAAATGAAGCTTACCCAAATTACACTAAATATATACACCGCCTGGATGAAAAGTTGCATCGCCACATAAATCAAGGTTATAACCTTATTTATTATTTTTCACATCAAGATAACTAGTCGCAGCGATCTGAATACCCACTCAGATGTGATTTACGTCCAGTCTTGAGTTATACATCCTCACCCATTCAAAATCGCTAGAGATAAGGATAAATTCCTAGTAAATGCCTAAAGAGAGCAAAAACATGACTTTTGTCATGGGTAAATTCCCTCTGACACTACAGCCATTCGACGGAAAAATGAGTCATAGTTAATATACAGTAATAAATTTCAACTTTTCTTAAGAAAATCCGCATCATCGCGGTTGGGTAGGAGGTGGAGGAATGACAGCAGGGGATCCGAATTTTTCAGATATTCCAGCACAAGAAGAAACAGCAATCGAAGAAGGAACTTTTAAAGAGTATCCAGAGACAAACAAACAGCGCCCTTGGTGGATGATTATGCTGTTGGGTATGGGTTTGGGTATTGGGATAACTTTTGGGGGAATGCGTTTGTTAAGCAATTCTGCCAACAGCGAACCGACTGTAACAAATCAACCTACTCAATCAGTAACTCCAGCAATGACAGTTACTCTGGCAACCGTAGAATCCACTAGAGTTGCCCGCAATCTCAGCGTTACTGGTACTGTTGCCGCTCGTGAGTTAACTCCGGTGTTACCTCAAACTAATGGTTTGCAAATCAAACAAATTTTGGTTAAACAGGGAGATTCTATCAAAAAAGATCAAGTAATGGCGATATTAGATGATTCACTCTTACAAGATCAAATTCTTCAAGCAAAAGCAGAAGTAGAATCTCAACAAGCCGAAGTTGCTTCTAGAGAAGCGGATTTAGCTTCCTCAAAAGCAGCTTTAGAATCAAGTAGAGCCAATGTAATATCAAATCAGGCAATAGTCGAGCAAAGACAAGCCGATTTGGCGCAAGAGAAAGCGAAGTTGAAAGAAGCCGAAAGAGATTACAAGCGCAATCAACAACTTTCCAATCAAGGAGCCATTAGTAAGCAATTATTTGAAACTGCTGAAACTAATTTAGAAACTGCAAAAGAAGCCATACGTATTTCACAAGCAAACATTCGTAGTGCTAGAGCCAATGTCAGTAGCGCTCAAGCAAGTATCAGCAGTGCAACAGCAAGTGTTAGCAGTGCCGAAGCTAGAGTTAACAGCGCAAAAGCAGGAGTTCGTAGTGCTAGAGCTAGAGTGCAACAGTTGAAAACTCAGTTAGGACAAACTGTAGTACGTGCCCCAGTTTCGGGAATTATTGCGGAAAAACTTGCAAGAGTCGGAGATATCACCGGTGTAGCACCGCAAACCCAAGTAGGAACGGTAGTTGGTGGAAGCCAAAAGCTATTTTCAATTATTCGTAACGGTAATTTAGAACTACAAGCAGAAGTTCCCACAATTCAACTATCACAAATAGAAGTAGGCTCGTCAGCGGAGATTACAACTGATGCAGATAATCGCGTTAAAAGCATCGGAAAAGTTAGGGAAATAGAACCCGTAGTTAACCAGCAACGCCGCGAAGCAACGGTCAAAATTGACTTACCACCAACAAATTTACTTAAACCAGGGATGTTCGCTCGCGCTGCAATTGTCACCGATACCACAATGGGCGTAGCAGTACCTCAAAAAGCAGCACTTCCCCAACCCGACGGCAGCGCAATTGTATTCACTATCGATGAAGACAATATTGTCACCAGCCAAAAAGTACAAACAGGAGAAATTCTTAAAGCTGGGAAAGTAGAAATTAAAAGTGGTTTACAACCCGGAAAAAGGGTTGTAGTTGATGGTGCGGGATATCTCAAAGATGGCGATAAGGTGCTGGTTGCGAATTAATGAGGGGGAGAGTGGGAGATGGGGAGATGGGGAGATGGGGAGATGGGGAGATGGGGAGAAAAATTCTTAACAACTAACTTCTAATAACCAACTTTTAACTACTCACTACTCACTACTCACTACTCACTCCTAACTCATAACTCCTAACTCCTAACTCCCAACTCCTAACTTCTTACTTTTTACTTCTTACTTATTACTTCTTACTTATTACT
>ERZ1740059.1382-NODE-1382-length-12227-cov-6.061617_pt1 | contig 12227 bp, 14 predicted proteins | sample MGYA00581744_ERZ1740059 | MGnify/ENA primary metagenome ERZ1740059 (study PRJEB43018, sample SAMN04849738) | marine metagenome | isolation source: floating plastic debris | place: Pacific Ocean | collected 2008-08-28 | study: EMG produced TPA metagenomics... | reverse complement strand
CAGCTGCCAATTTTCTCGTTATGTGCGTTTCGCTTCTTTTCCCGCTGCGGCGTGATTTGGGGGAAGGCATGTCGAAGCTGTCCAATTTGGCAATGGGCATCGCCATTGGATTGCTGGTCTATTTGTTGCTTGCGGGCCCCACGTCATTCGCGATGAACACAATCGTATCGGGCATTGGGCGTTACACCTTCGCCGTCTTGCCCGCCGGATTTTCAACCACTGAGTTCTTCAATGATACGATCTCCACCTGGTTTCAGGATTGGACGCTCAACTACATGATCTGGTGGCTTGCCTGGTCCCCGTTTGTGGGGATCTTCATTGCGCGGATCTCGCGTGGGCGCACCATCCGAGAGTTTCTCATCGGGGTGATCGTCGCACCAACGCTGTTTTCAATGTTCTGGTTTGGCGTCATCGGTGGGATTGGCGTTTACAATGTTCTGGCGATGTTTGGTAGGGGCGGCGACGTATATCCATCGCCGGCCGTGGGGACGATTTGGGGGGCCGTTCTGGGTGCTCTTGGTCTGGCTATGATCTTTGTCGGCGATGTTGGTCTTGTGCGTTCAATCATCGCGCTTTCGGCAATCGCATTTGTCTTTATCGTGCCCATTCTCGTCGTTTGCCTGCTGAAATCGTTATCAAAGGAGGTCGATAGATGACTGGCACACTCTTGGATACGGTTCTGAACGTCACCGTTTTCGCCTATATCGGATTTCTGATCTGGCTCGCTCTGCAAAAGGTTTAAGTCGTCTTTGGCGCGCCTTGGATCGAGTACGTCCGAAAGGGTGTAACCTCAATCAAACGTGCCCGTTATGCGGCCCAAAATCATGAACGCCCGAGACGTGCGGGTGTTTGACAGCTCGGTCAATTGTCCGTCGGTGGCGCGGTCCGCGAAATCCGAGATCATCTTGTCAAAGAGGCGCAGGAAATGATGTGCGGCGTCGCGGAAAATGGGATCATTCTTCATGCGTGCTGACGTCAAAGCCAGGGAAGAGCGATCTCGGATACCGCCGAGCATGCCGACAGAGCGGCCGCGCTCTCCTTCTGCGAACCGCCGCCAAATCTCAGGGCGCGCCAGATCGGGGCGCAAGTCGTCCATGTAAATGCCGTCATGCGACATCAGCGTCAGCACATCCTGCGCGGCTTGGATCAACTGCGCCGCTTTGCGGTCCTTGAGCGCGCGACGCAGAGCAGCGAAACCGTCTCTGTCCTGTGCTGTATCAGGGAAATTGAGCGCGCGGATGAAATCGACCGCGCCGAGTGGCGGTGTCATGTCTTCTGCAGGCGTGCCCAGAGGCAGTGCGGCCTGATCATCGGGCTCGGGCTCTAGCACCAATGGTTTTGACGCTGGCTCTGCCACCGCAGGCTTGGACAAAGCGACCAGCGCCAACTCGGTCTTGCGCTGCGCCGAGGCGATCTCTTCGAGCTTTTTGGCGACAGAAGGTTCTGCGACGGCGTGACGGTTTTGGCTTTCGGCGACGTAGGCGTGACGCATGGCATCCACGGCCACTTGCAGCCGTTGGCTTTCTTCGCGCATCACCTTTGACGCGCGCGCCGCCGTTGCCGCCACCCAGATCATGGCTACTGGCAGGAAGATCGTCAGCATGACCAGCATAAAACTGATTGTGCTGCCATCGCTGCGGTCCGCGGGGCCGAGAGACAAAAAGAAAATGGAGCACAAGGCCAACCAGATCACGGACAATATAACGGCCACAATCTCGATGCGCGTTACGCGTTCTTTGTACGACTTGTCAAAAATCCCCAATGACGTTTTGGGGCCTGTCGGTTTTTCTGCCATGTCTGCCCTGCTCAGGTGTAGGCGATCTTTAGGACCTCGTAGGCCTTTTCGCCACCGGGAGTGCGCACTTCGACGCTGTCACCCTCTTCTTTGCCGATCAAAGCCCGCGCAATAGGCGATTTTATGTTCAGAAGACCCTTCTCGATGTTTGCCTCATACTCTCCAACGATTTGCCAGGTCTTCTCTTCGTCGGTGTCTTCATCGACCAAGGTGACAGTCGCGCCGAACTTGATCGCGCCAGAAAGCTTAGAGGGATCAATCACATCCGCGAGGCTGATTGCGCCTTCCAGCTCTTTGATCCGGCCTTCGATGAAAGACTGCTTTTCCTTAGCGGAATGATACTCCGCATTTTCGCTCAGATCGCCATGCTCACGAGCCTCCGCAATGGCCTTGATGATCGCTGGCCGCTCTTCAGATTTCAGATGCTTCAGCTCTGTCTCAAGCGCCGCATACCCACCGTGGGTCATTGGTATTTTTTCCATCTGGATGCCTTTTTGGGTCTTCGTTCCGCCGTGTTTGCGGCAGTTCCAGGAAGTGGTTCACGCCGTATCAGATTGACCTGATGCACGATCGCTTTGCAAGTGGCGAAGCGGTACCGCAGCGTCAAATGGTCTTAAATGCGCCGCATTTGGCGTTTTCAACCCGAATTACGCCGGGTTTCGATTGAAGATTTTTCCCGCGCACCCATAACAAATAACAGTTGGAAATCCTTGAGCTACCACGCTTTAACGCAGGGCCGCCAAAAGAAGGAGGAAGCGCGATGTCAGAGATTGAACGCGAAGCGATGGAATACGATGTGGTGATCGTGGGCGCAGGTCCTGCCGGTCTCTCGGCCGCTATTCGCTTGAAGCAGCTCGATCCGTCTCGTGAGGTCGTTGTGCTTGAAAAGGGCTCTGAAGTTGGCGCGCATATCCTGTCTGGTGCTGTGCTTGATCCGATCGGCCTCAACAAACTTATTCCGGATTGGAAAGAAAAAGGCGCACCTCTGAACACTGAGGTGCACGAAGACAATTTCTACATGCTTGGGCCGGCAGGTAAGATCCGTTTGCCGAATTGGCAGATGCCGCCGCTGATGAACAACCATGGCAACTACATCGTGTCGATGGGCAATGTGTGCCGCTGGATGGCCGAACAAGCCGAAGAAATGGGTGTTGAGATTTTCCCTGGCATGGCCTGTTCAGAGCTGGTCTATGGCGAGGACGGCGCAGTGAAGGGCGTTGTGGCCGGTGAGTTTGGCAAAAACCCCGATGGCACCCCCGGACCCGCCTATGAGCCGGGGATGGAGCTTCATGGCAAGTATGTGTTCCTGTCCGAAGGCGTGCGTGGCAGCCTCTCGAAAGAAGTGATCGCCAAATACGATCTCGCCGCTGGAAAAGAGCCGCAGAAATTCGGCGTCGGCATGAAAGAGATCTGGGAGATTGATCCCGCAAAGCACAAAGAAGGTACCGTGACCCACACCATGGGTTGGCCTTTGGGAAGCAACGCCGGTGGCGGATCGTTCATCTACCACCTGGACAACAATCAGGTCTATGTGGGCTTCGTTGTGCATCTCAACTACAAGAACCCGCATTTGTTCCCCTACATGGAATTCCAGCAGTTTAAGCATCACCCGATGGTGGCGGAATTGCTCAAGGGTGGTAAGCGCATTGCTTATGGCGCGCGGGCCATTTCTGAGGGTGGCTACCAATCCATGCCGAAGATGGTCGCGCCGGGTGTGGCTTTGCTGGGTTGTTCCGTGGGCATGGTCAACGTGCCGCGCATCAAGGGCAACCACAACGCGATGCTATCCGGCATGGCCGCAGCTGAGGCTGCCCATGAAGCGATTGAGGGCGGGCGCGCCGCCGATGAGCTGACCGATTACGAAAGCGAAGTGCGCAACGGTGAGATCGGCCAGGATCTCAAGAAAGTGCGCAATGTCAAACCGCTATGGTCAAAGTACGGCATGTTGGCGAGCCTCGGCCTCGGTGCGATGGACATGTGGACCAACACCTTCGGCTTTTCCCTTCTTGGTACGCTCAAGCACGGCAAGACGGATGCAGAAGCGACAGAGTCTGTCAGCTTTCATGAGCCGATCGAGTATCCCAAGCCTGATGGCAAGCTCAGCTTTGACCGCCTGACCAATGTCAGCTTTTCCATGACCAACCATGAGGAAAGTCAGCCCGCCCATTTGCAGCTGACCAACCCGATGACGCCCATCATGGACAACTTGCGGAAATATGCTGAGCCGGCGCAACGCTACTGTCCGGCCGGTGTCTATGAAGTGGTTGAAAAGGAAGAGGGCCCGCAATTTGTGGTGAACTTCCAAAACTGCGTGCACTGCAAAACCTGTGATATCAAAGACCCAAGCCAGAACATCACTTGGGTGACACCACAGGGCGGAGACGGGCCAAACTACCCCAACATGTAAACTCATGTCGGTGAGGGAAGAGATTTTGAACCTGGCGGCTCAGATGAGCGGCCAGGCGAAAGACCTCATTGATGCAAGCGACGTACTGGGTTCGTGCCACTTGGAAGGGGATGACGCCACAGAGTTTCTGGAGGCGTTTGCCCAAAAGTTTCGCGCCGACATGTCCACTTTGCAGTGGGAGTATCACTTCAAGGCAGATGAGCCTCCGCCCAAGCACAGACGCGTGCTCCCGATCTCCAAGGACGGGACCGTCATCCCCTTCCAGCCGATCACGCTGGACGATCTTGAAAGTGCAGCTCTTGAAGGCGGCTGGGTGTATCAGTACCCCGACTATGAGATCAGAATATTTTGGCTCTATAGACCATGGGTTTGGGTCGCTCTTTGCGTGTTGGGCGCGGGCAGTCTTTTGACGATCAGCGTTCTCGCGGGGCTTTGAATGCCTGGGTACTAGAAGGTAACTTCCGTCCGTCGGCGATCTGCGAGAGGGACGTCAAGTGAGACCAATCTGCCTGAACTGGCAACAAAGTGATGACGTAGCGCGTTCCTCAGGGGGCGTTGCATTGCTTTAAGAGAGGCGCAGGACTAGGTTATGCGCTGTGCATTATCAACCAGAGGCTACTCTTCTTGACCCGCAACTCTCTTTCTATCATCGCGATTGTGCTTGGACTGGCACATGCTGCGCCTCCCCCTGCTATGGCGGAGGAGTCGATTGGCGCTTATCTCGCGGCACGGCAGGCCACGTTTGACAATGACTACAAGGCGGCAGCAGAGTATTTCACGCGTGCCCTGACGGAAGATCCGTCGAACCCCGCCATTATGGAAAGTGCAGTGATCGCTCAGATATCGCTCGGGCGGGTTGACCTGGCGATCCCTGTGTCGCGCAAGATCGAAGCTGACGGGCTCTTGAGCCATATAGCACATATGGCCTTGGTGGCTGACGACGTCGAAAATGGCCGGATCGAAGACGTCATTGCGCGCATGCAAGATGACCGCGGCATCGGGGACCTTGCAGATGGGTTGGTGCTGGCCTGGGCGCATCTGAGCAACGGGGATGTGCGCACCGCCTTGGCAGAGTTTGACACCGTGGCTGAGTCGCCCGGCCTGAGAAGCTTTGCCATCTACCACAAAGCGCTGGCTCTGGCCTCGGTGGGTGATTTTGAAGCCGCTGTGAGCATTTTCTCGGGTGAGAGCGATGGCCCAGTACAGCGCACGCGCCGCGGCACGATTGCCCATGCCGAAGCGCTCAGCCAATTGGAGCGCAACGAAGAAGCGGTTGCCCTGTTGGACGATGCCTTTGGCGGGGCCATGGACCCTGAGATCAAAATATTGAGGGACGTGCTGGTCGCGGGCGATATCGCGCCGTTCAGCATGATCAGCTCCCCAGAGGAAGGTATTGCCGAGGTGTTCTACACCCTGGGTCGCGCCTTATTGTCGGAAACCTCTGCTGATTACGTTCTGCTTTATTCTCGGGTGGCGGAGCATCTGAGCCCGTCGCATATCGATGCTGTGATGATGACTGCCGAGCTTTTGGAATCACTTGAGCGCTACGAATTGGCCACGGCTGTTTACAAGTCGGTGCCGCAGGATCATCCATCCTATGCGGCCGCGGAAATGGGGCGTGCCGAAAGCTTGCGCCGAGCTGAAAAACTTGACGCAGCGGTCGAGGTTTTGGAGCAGCTGGCGCGCACGCATCCTGAGTTGCCGCTTGTGCATGTGTCTGTTGGGGATATGTCGCGACAGTTGGAACGGTTTGACGATGCCGTCGAGGCATATGATCGCGCGATTGGGATCTATTCTGATCTGGGACAAGAGCAGTGGTTTGTGCATTACGCCCGCGCCATCAGCCTGGAGCGTTTGGGCGAGTGGCCCGATGCAGAAGCAGGCTTTCGGAAGGCGCTGGAACTGAACCCGGGGCATCCCCAAGTGATGAACTATCTGGGCTACTCCTTGGTCGAAAAGCGGATCAAGCTGGATGAGGCGCTGGATTTGATTGAGCGCGCCGTCGCGGCGGAGCCGAACAGTGGCTACATCGTGGATAGTCTCGGCTGGGTGCTATATCGCCTTGGTCGCTATGAAGAAGCGGTTGTGCATATGGAACGCGCCGCTGAGCTTATGCCGATTGACCCTGTGGTGAATGATCACCTGGGAGACGTACTTTGGTTGGTGGGACGCTACAACGAAGCGGAGTTCCAGTGGCGCCGCGCGCTGTCTCTGGTCGACGAAGAAAACCCCTCGCCCGATATTGATCCAGATCGGATCCGCCGCAAGCTCGATGTCGGTCTTTACGTGGTTTTGGAAGACGAGAACGCTGATTCATTGGAGGTCGTGGATGACGGTGGTTGAGACGTTTGTCCCGGCCAAGGTCACCTTAACCCTGCACGTCACTGGTCAACGCGATGATGGGTACCACACAATAGATTCGCTGGCCATGTTCGCCGATATCGGGGACCGGATGACGATCACGATGCCGGGGTCGTTCAAGTTGAGCCTTGAGGGGGCCATGTTGGACGGCGTTCCGGACGATCACAATAATACTGTCATACGCGCTGCTCGATTGATGCGCATGAAAGCGGATTTTGTCCTGGAAAAAAATATTCCCCATGCCGCCGGTCTGGGCGGTGGGCCTGGCGACGCGGCCGCCACCTTACGCATTTTGTCCGGATTTTCGGGCAAGCCTGTGCCCGGCGACGGGATTGAGCTGGGTGCGGATGTGCCGCTCTGTCTGCAGTCTGAATCGGCTCGGGTGACGGGCATCGGGGATATCGTCTCACCGATCCATGGTTTGCCGTCACTGAATGCCGTTCTGGTCAATCCACGCCTGCCGGTTCTAACCACAGAGGTGTATAAACGCCTGAAGCACAAGGTGAACCGCCCAATGCCGGATCGGGTGCCGTACTTTGAGACACCATCTGAGTTTGCCAAGTGGCTCAAAGGCATGCGCAATGATCTGCAGGAACCAGCGATCGAAAAAGAACCGGTGATCAGACAGGTATTTGACACGCTTGAAAGAACGCCAGGGTGTTTGCTGACACGAATGTCTGGCTCTGGTGGCACATGTTTTGGCATCTACAACGATCAGGAAACAGCAAGGTCAGCCGCCGGGCGTTTGCGCGAGAGCCACCCCTCCTGGTGGGTTGCTGCCACACAGTTGAATGCGCCTCAGTATCACTGAGCGGCAACACAGTGCGACGTCGAATTTTTTAAAAAAATTCGGACAGAAATCTTTGAAAGACTTCGACCTCGATCTGAGGGTTCAGGCCAAACGCGCCACGACGTAATCTGCCAGATCAAGAAGCATGCGCCGCACATCGTGTTCCGGCAGCTTCATCATTGCCGTCTTTGACTTTTCGGTCCAGACAAGAGCATCCTGGCGGGTCCGCTCGAGCGCGTCATGACGGTTCAAGATCTCCAGAGCTTGTTCTAGATCGCCATCCTGCTGGTCGCCTTTTTCAATCGTCCGCTGCCAAAAGGCGCGTTCTTCCGCACTGGCACCGGCCACTGCTTTGATCACTGGCAAGGTGAGTTTCCTTTCGCGGAAATCATCGCCCACGTTCTTGCCAGTAGATGACGCATCTCCTTGATAATCCAGCAAATCATCGGCGATCTGGAAGGCAATTCCGAGGGCATCTCCGTAGTCAAACAAGGCACGCACCAACTTTTCGGGCTGCTCGGCGATCACGCCGCCCACTTCTGTTGCCGCGGAAAAAAGAGCTGCCGTTTTACCGCGTACGACCTGAAGATAGACGGCCTCATCCGTGGCCAGATTGCGCGCAGCACTCAGTTGCAGAACTTCGCCCTCTGCGATCGTCGCGGCCGCGTTTGACAGAATGTCCAATACGCGCAGTGAGCCTGTTTCAACCATCAACTGAAACGCGCGCGCAAACAGGTAATCCCCCACAAGCACGCTTGACTTGTTGTCCCAAAGCAAATTGGCCGTCGGCCGACCACGTCTTTGTTGGCTCTCATCCACAACGTCGTCATGAAGCAATGTCGCCGTATGGATGAACTCCACCGTCGCCGCCAAGTACACGTCATATGGCCCGTCATAGCCGCAGAGATCTGCCGACGCGAGGGTCAGCATCGGACGCAACCGCTTGCCGCCAGCTTCAACCAGATGGGCCGTGACCTCCGGGATGCGCGGGGCATGCTCAGAGGCCATGCGTTCGCGGATCAACACATTCACCTTGTCAAGCCGATCGCCCAGGCGACGCGCCAGATCCTCGTGAGGTTTTGTTGCTACCTGGTCCAACACCATTCTGCCTCGCTTACACGGCTCGACAACCGCCCGCTTTCTTCCTACCACTTAGGCCATGAAACAGCTTTTGCGAACAACCGACATAGCGTCAATCGCCTTCGCCAAGGCCCTGCTAGACGGCGAGGGTATAGACTGCTTCGAATTGGACGTAAACATGAGCGTCCTGGAAGGCGGGATCGGGATATTCCCCCGCAGAATCATGGTCGCAGACGAAGACTACCAGGACGCTGTGGAGACCCTGACGGACAACGGGATCGAAGTGGATGACAACCCTTGATCCCCCTCACGATGCCGACCTGACGAAGGACGACTTTCTGGGTGGGCGGTTGCAGCTTTTGCAGCCACGTGCAGGGTATCGCGCGGGCATTGATCCGGTTCTGCTGGCTGCCAGTGTGACGGCGCGCAAAGGGCAAAGCATTCTGGATTTGGGCTGCGGCGTCGGAACTGCGGCACTCTGTATCGGCCGCAGGGTGCCGGGTGTCTCGCTGGTGGGGCTGGAGGTGCAAGAGCCTTACGCGGATTTGGCCCGCCGCAACGGCGCATTGAATGGCCTGCCGTTCGACGTGGTCACGGGCGATGTGGCCCAGATGCCCGATGCGCTCAAAGCGCAGCAGTTTGACCATGTGATCGCAAATCCTCCTTACTTTGATCGCGCGGCCAGCACGCGTGCCCCTGCAGCAGACAAGGAACGCGCCTTGGGTGAAAATACGGCCCTGTCTGTCTGGGTGAATGCAGCGGCAAAACGCGCCGCCCCCGGCGGAACCGTGAGCTTCATCCATCGTGCAGAACGATTGCCGGATCTCTTGGACCTTGTGGGAAGGCACCTGGGCAGTCTTGAACTTTTGCCTCTGGCGCCGCGGGACAATAGGCCCGCGCGCTTGGTTCTGTTGCGGGCCCGCAAAGGCGGGCGGGCTGATTTTCGCATCTACGCGCCGTGGGTTTTGCACGCCGGATCGCGCCATCAGGGCGATCGCGAAAGCTATACAGAAGCAACGGTTTCCGTCTTGCGAGACGGCGCTGCACTGCACTTTTCATAAGCAATCGACGAAAACTCGCATCACTTGCGATCGTCTATGCTGCGCGTGCAGCGTGACTCAAAGCGCAAATTGTGCTGCAATAGGGGCGCTACATATGGAGTGGTCAGCAAAAGAGGAGATTGCCAATGAGCTTGGGTTCACACCTAGAGGAATTGCAAAGAAAACATCAAACCCTCTCGAACAAGGTCGAAGAAGCGCAACGGGCGCTTGGATCGACAGACTTCGAAATCGCCGAACTCAAGAAACAGAAACTCCGCGTCAAAGAAGAAATAACGCGCCTTTCGCTGGATGCCTGAATAAACGACGCTCTGGTTCGTCAGAGTGAGACACGGGCGGCTTTTCGCAGCCCGAGAGGGGCGGTTTTTCCGCTCCTCGTCTTTTGAAACACCTCAAAATCGCTTTACCCATCGCGAGGATCCATCAGGTCATGATCTTGATCATGGCTTGCGGTGATCGCGACTTGATCCACAAGCCACTCTCGGAATGCCCTGATGTTTGGCAGGGTTTCGGAGCCTTTGACACAGACAAACCGATAATGCGCTATAGTTTTCAGCGCCGGTCGAAACGGTGCGACCAATCGCCCATCGCGCAAAAAACGCCCTGCAAAACTGATCCGTGCCATCACAGCTCCGGCCCCCGCCAAGGCCGCGTCAATCGCATGGTCAGCTTGCGAGAATTTCTGACCCGTCCAATCCCGTTTTGGCAGCCCCACGGCGCGGAACCATGCGGGCCAATCCGCTGGCGGATCTAGAAAGGTGATATCCTCCGCATGAATGAGCGGGATGGTCTGTAGCCCCTCCATGCCTGGATATGCCTCTGCCATCTCAGGTGACATCATTGGCGTGACCCAGTCTTCGAGAAAGCGCTCTGAATAGAGCTCTTTGGGGTCTGGGCCGTATCCAAATCGGATCGCGACATCCACTTCCGAGCGTGTCAGATCGACAATGCCAAGCGTGGCACTGAGCCGGAGTTCAATCTCGGGATGCGCCTGCGCAAAGGTAAAGAGGCGCGGCGCAAGCCATGTTGCCGTAAAGGCCGGGCCCGCCGTCACTGTGAGCGAAGATTGGTCGTTGGTCCGCGAGGCCGCGCGCCATGCCGCACCTAGTGCTTCAAACCCATCCCGCGCACCTGGGGCAAGCGCGCGACCGGCTTCGGTCAGTTCCACAGCGCGGTTGAGCCGGTGGAAAAGCGGTGCGCCCAAATGCTCTTCAAGAGATTTTATCTGAAACGACAGCGCGGCCGGTGTGACATTGAGTTCCGCGGCGGCCCTCTGAAAAGACATGTGTCTGGCGGCCGCATCAAAGGCGCGCAGGGCGGTGAGAGGTGGTAGGCGATCCGGCATATTCAGTTAAGTATCACTTAAGTGAAGGGGAAGAAAGTCTCGTTTGTACGAGTGATCATTCGCATCCATATTGCTATCAGACAAGAAATTCTCGATGGAAAGGAAATGCCATGATTGAGATCCCAACCAACGCCCGCACCCGCGACGCCTACCGCGCAGCCCACGAAGCTCGTGCCGAAGCGATGAAATCCTTCTTCCGCCGGTTCACTGGGAAAGCTAACTCTCATTGATCGTTGCAAGTCACTGAGATGTCATGGGCAATAAGGTCTTTTCCCAAGCCTTCGCCCAAGAAAGAAAAAGGCCGCAGTGATCGCGGCCTTTTTTGAGTCTGTTGCTGCTTTTACACGAAGAACTGCGCGCCGTTAGCGGAGATCGTTGATCCGTTGATGAAGCCAGCGTCGTCGGAGGCGAGGAAGCTGACGCAGCGGGCGATCTCTTCGGGCTCGCCGAGGCGGCCGGCAGGGATCTGCGGGATGATCTTGGTGTTCAGAACCTCCTCGGGGACCGCGCGGACCATTTCGGTGCCGATATAGCCCGGGCAGACCGCGTTGGCGGTGATGCCGGCGCGCGCGCCTTCCTGTGCGAGGCTTTTGACGATGCCCAAGTCACCCGCTTTCGTGGCTGCATAGTTGACCTGTGCGAACTGGCCCTTCTGCCCGTTGATAGAGGAGATCACGATCACGCGGCCGAACTTGCGTTCGCGCATGCCAGGCCAGACAGGGTGCACCGTGTTGAAGACGCCCGTGAGGTTGGTGTCGATCACCTGATGCCACTGCTCAGGCGTCATTTTGTGGAACGGCGCGTCGCGGGTGATGCCCGCATTGGCCACGACCACCTCGATCGGGCCCATATCGGCCTCGACCTTGGCAATGCCCGCCGCCGAGCTCTCATAGTCGCCCACATTCCACTTGTAGGTCTTGATGCCGGTGGCGTCGGTGAACTTCGCCGCCGCCTCGTCATTGCCCGCATAGGTCGCGGCGACCTCATAGCCTTTTGCCTTGAGGTCTTTCGAGATCGCTTCCCCAATCCCCCGGCTGCCACCGGTTACCAATGCTACACGTCCCATCTGTCTTCTCCTTAAAATGTCGTTCAAACCCCGGATGTATCTTCTGGTTCAAAGTATCCTGGGGGTGTGTAAGGGGGCAAATCCCCCTCGCGTTTCTTGCTCAGCACTCAGTCGCGCTCTCCCTAAAGCGAACGTTACCGTTCGACGCACATCGCAACGCCCATGCCGCCGCCGATGCACAGCGTCGCCAAACCCTTCTTGGCGTCCCGGCGCTTCATCTCAAAGAGAAGCGTGTTCAGAACCCGGCAGCCCGAGGCGCCGATCGGGTGACCAATGGCAATCGCGCCGCCATTGACGTTCACCATGGATGGCTCCCAGCCCATGT
>ERZ1740059.1381-NODE-1381-length-12229-cov-6.846969_pt1 | contig 12229 bp, 6 predicted proteins | sample MGYA00581744_ERZ1740059 | MGnify/ENA primary metagenome ERZ1740059 (study PRJEB43018, sample SAMN04849738) | marine metagenome | isolation source: floating plastic debris | place: Pacific Ocean | collected 2008-08-28 | study: EMG produced TPA metagenomics... | reverse complement strand
GTCTATGGTAGGTACAAACATCATTCAATGCCCATGTTGAATGCTGGTGTAAACTTTGTTTGTGCTTCAGTGACTACCACAGAGATAGAGACTGGTATTGTTAACAATCCCACAGCTTCAGGTACAACATACTCCATATACAGATGTCTACTGGGTGTGGAGGAAGATATCGAACATCCTCGTACTTACAAGTAAGATTGCGTTTACCTGGTAACACCTAAATATAAGACTGTTGTTACCTGGTTTCAGAAAAAAAGTAAGACCTAGCCTTGGACAGGCTCTCTGTGTGTTAGGGCCATCTTAAACGCGCAGAGGCAGCTGTTATTTGCTAAGGCTTATTGAAATGTGATGCAACACAGTGTCAAGTGCCGATCGTAAATTATTTTAGCATTGGTTTTGAAATGCAAACCAAGCTCTGCTATGAGAGACCTCTTTTTTTACATCACCCAGCCGATGAAATACCCCAGCAGACAATTGGAATTATAAAAAAAGTGTTGTTGTGATGGAGTTTCAGATGGCCCAGAAACAGATTCACCCGTATTCAACTGTTGCACTGTAGTGGTGTACATCGTTAGAGTTGTCCTATGTTTAACCACACAATATCACTTTTAATTTCAATGATGTCGTTTATCGAGGTGTTTCTCATTTTGTTACAGGTTTATTGACATAGATTATAGTGGGGACAAACCCCGAGTGAACAAATCGAATCTAGAGAAGATAGAAAAGTACATAGTGGGTCCTGTGAAGGAAGTTCTGATGCCTGAGAGCAGGAAAGCATATAGTGTTAAGTGGCATACAGGCGGTATACCGCAAGAATCTAAAGATCAGAGTGAGGTTAGTGATGTCACAGTGATGTCACAGTGATGTCACTGTGATGTCACTGTGATGTCACTGTGATGTCACAGTGTTATTATAAGGTCCTGCTGAATAACAACCCTACATGAAATTACAACTCTGAACATGCTTGCAGATTGGCAAAGAAAGTGAATATCCCATCAGACAATCAATTCTTACTTTATGAGGTCAAAAGTTTATCAACAACATCCAAGGATTCAGATCTAAATCCTTGCAACATCAAACTAATTTATTTCAGATACCAGCTGACAACTCTAAATGATTGCACACAGCTAGAATACACTCTATATACACATCATACACAGTTATATTTTTAGACTTTGCTGTAAAAGCTTTTGCAAATAGCTTTTAAGGTTGCTCATTATATAAATGTTCACGAGTTTTACCATCTGCTCTGAAGCTGTTGTATATGACTGAGTTATTCTGTTGCAGGATGATAGGAAATATTTGACAACTTTAGCCTCAGATCTAACAGACTACCTGACTAAGTCTGTGGACTTACACCTGGAGTCCGTAAGGAACCAACCTACAGAGTATGAACCTAATCTGAGTACAGACTCTAGCCTCTCTGCTGCCAAGTCACTGGAGAAACATGTGTGTACTCCGGAGTGTCTGATGAAGTGTGCACTCGCTAACAAGCAAGGTATGATATGTAACATGGTTTTGGCATAAATTCTCTTGGCGTAATCCTTTTATTTAGAGAAGTGATTATGAAATACTTACTGGGTTTCATTTTGAGTAAAGTTAGCACCATCATTGCAAATGTGCTCTCTCAAAACTTATAACTAAATTCTGCGATATTACGCAGATTCACACTCCTACTTTCAGTGCATGTCTGTGTTCTTGCTGGCAAACATGGTAACATGGTTTTGACATAAATTAGATTAACATTATCCTTTAGGAAAGGTGACTATTCATAACTAATGCTAGTTTTTTCATACAATCTTCACCATGATTAAAAACGTGCTTTCTCAATCTCTTAAAAAATGAGTCTATCTGTGGTGCAAGTATTGTACTGATTCACTTTCTATTTTCTCTGTGCAGATCTGTGTCATCAACCAGATACAACCATGTCAACCATTCCTCTTAAACCGACATAGCGATTATAAATGACTCCCTGTTATCCTTTTCTGAGCCACCCCTTTGTCTAGTATAGATCCTGTCAATCTTTCATGGCTTTAAACTCTACCTCTGTACTTTGGCACGGGGGTTGTTTAATTTGTCTTGTTTTTTTGTGCTTTTTTGTAGCTCTCATGGCAGAGTATAAGTCTATGGAGCGAGGTTTGTGTATATGTCTTCCTGCCAGTGATTTTAAGGAGATTCTTCATCACTTGAACCTGGCAGAACTCAAAACGAGGCTGTTCTGTGGTAGAAAAGCTCAGCTGGCTTCTGTTAAAACTTATCTCTCCGAGAAGCAGTGGAGCAGCCCCCTAATGATAGGCGGGGCTAGCGGTGGAGGTGAGTTGTCTGATTGTGTACATTATATGATGACAGGTGGCTGAAAATTTGATTGATTGCTATAAGTGCTTTTTCTCAACTAGCTCTGAAGTATGCTGACCTGTAATTGTAAATAGGATAACCATTTACCTGATAAGATTTTGTACAGAACGATCAAGACAGTTTACCCTCTGACTAGACTGTCCTATATTAGCTGTTGGAGAGGCTCAGGTTTGTATTGGTTGAAGAGTTTGAAAGTCGTTGGCTCTTGCTAACACTCATTAAACATATACTTTATGTCTCCCTGGTCCCGTAACAAATCATGAAGTAGAAGGCTAGGAGTTATCTGCTCTCTGATATATAGGGGACAACTCAGTGTTCCTCATAACAGTCAAAATTTTTCATCAATAATGTCATGCCGCTGATGATGGCACACTCTGCCAAACATTCCAACCAAGCCATCCGGAATTTTTTTGGTGTTGATCATGGTTTTCAATTTAGGCGTATGTCCACCGAAACAGGTTAATCGATTGACATTTTTTTATTATTTTGTGACTTGTGTTCCCTCTATGGAAGTAAAATTGTGTAAATGTACAATCTTTTCTACCAATCCGAAAGAGTAAGTCCTCATCGTGTTGTGCTTTATCATTGAAACAGGGTGTCTTATTTGTCTCAAAGCAATATTTTGTTCATTTTCTACATGTGCTATTAGAAATTGAGCAGCTTTATCGTTTACTATTTTCTAGGTAAGACACCGTTTGCGGGACAGGTAGCGAAGATGTCTCGTACTTGGCTCGGAGACACTGCAGTGGTGGCTGTCAGGTTCTTAGGATCGAGTATACAAGCAGAGCAAATACTTCCTGCTCTCAGGTGTGTACCAGGAGTAATGGTCAGGCTTTCTTAACTTTAGAATTATCTTCTCATTTTTAGGAAATTCCCAATTATGCATTTATGCTACTCAGACAAAGTTCTAATTGGTTGTTCATCACTCAGCAGAGAGTACTGTAAGCGGATTGGTTGATACTGGAAGATATTGGGAAGGCAACTTGACACATTGAAATGCCAACTATTACCAGATATTTTTTAAGATCAATCCATATTAAATGCTAACACTGATTGATATCCTCATTGATCTGATTGCTTGATGAATGGGCAGGTGTTGGAATATTGGCTGCATTAATTAAATAAGTGTTTTACTAGGCCTGGGCAAATTAAGCTTTGAAGGTTCAATTTAATGTTTTGACGATTACAATTCCATGTGATTGAATTGGATTTCCTTTCCAAACTGTGCATACCTGTCATAAAAAAGTAAGTGTAGTAGTTAACTTTTTTTAACTGTTTGAGTATATGTTTTTCAATTTATCATCCGTAGGAGTATAATAGTTCAGCTGTCCTGCGCGTATCAAGTACCTCTCAAAGTGAACAATACAGACTCACTCAAGACTCTGTCACACAAGTTCAATAAGATTCTCCACGCTATCTCTTTCATGGGCAGCGGCAAGGTAAGAACTGCTACTTTATTGAGTGCCTTTTGGGTGATTTGTGGGATGCCATAATAGATGTATATACATGTGTACTTGTGGGATATTTTGTACCTTAAAAAGGGTATTCCTTTGAGACTGCCTGTCCACGATGTGGTCTTCATTTTCTGTATAAATTTGCCGGTAGTCATCAGATCTTCAGTCTTCGGCAGTTTTAGAAATGCAATTTTCATCTTCGATAAATAGGCCATAAGTGATCTTTGTTCTTCAACATGGAAGAAATTTTATTTCTTCAAACCTTCATTCTTCACTAGAGGGTGAATTAAACTTCGTCTTCGTCCTCAAGCTAAAATTGCCATTTTCAGATCTTGCTGACAACCCTCAGGTAGTCCCTAAGTTGCGTATCATCTTCGTTCCAAAGACGATAATAAATATTTGAAGACATCATCTGCCCTCACAAAAGGGCATGTGTTAGTGTATCCATGCAATGCATCATTTTTGAATTCTTGAAATTACTCTTTTGAAAACACCTGACCAGATTTATACTGATTATTTTCCGGAAGTGTGGTCAAATATTGCATTGTGGGATGTTGTGAACATACCCTTTAAATTTCATATTACAGCAGCGACCCTGTGTAATAGTAATGGATGGGCTAGAGCACTTGAATGCCAACTTTAACACACATTACCTCACATGGATACCAACAAAACTACCTCCACATGTGTATATTGTCTGTACATATAACCCTACATAGTACGACCTTGAGAACATTGTCAAGGTAAGACCTTAGACCAAAGTTCATAAATAGATGATTGTCAGAATCGGAGAGCCACATTTTAGGTCATATGATCGTCACTTCTCGACCTAAATATAGTGTGAATACTGGCATTGCCTACTCATAAGGAGTGACTGTAGTCTAAAGACAAATGAGCCAAGATGACCTAGATAATGAGCAACCTAATAACAAGCCATCAGTTTATGAGTGTTTTTTGTTTTAGGGTCAGATTACTGCCTGTCTTTAAATGAGGTGGGGTTAGTGCCGCCTGCATTCAAACTTCTCTATGATTGACTGACAAGCATCTGATAGTGGCAGCCACTATGTCCACCCAATAAAGGCTCTTCGCACGCAAACCACAGGCTGTACTATGCTGTTCAACAGTCAATACTCTTAAGGTGTGGAGTGTAGAACAATGTAGGGCTGTACAATGTAAAGCAACAATAAAGAGCAGATCTAAAAACTAAGAATTTTCTTGCAAGGTGTATCACAACACTTCCCCAGTGATGTGTAAAGAGGTGTGGCGTAATCGAATGGCCAAAACAGTAGGTCTGGTACTCCAGATTCAGGCTAAGTGAAGAGCTGCTATAATTTCATGTTAATACATTGCTCTGGTCACATTACATTAACTATTCATGCTTTATCTAGGCGAGGTTTGATAGACATTTGGAGTTGCCCACAATGACAACGGATGATATGATGGAGTATATAGACTTGAGTTTATGTCAGATGGGAAGACGAATCATCGGAGAACAGAGACAATGTATTGAACTAAGTCTCAAAGCTAATCCTCAGCCTGTATTCGCACAACTGGTGAGATATAGTCATAGACTTAATAAAAATTATTTATGATTGAGTCTATGGATATAGTGTAAGTGTTCAGACTGCAAATCGCTTAGAGTTTGTGGTTCCTACAGTCAAACTCATGATAGTAAGGGCCACAACTCTGACCAATTCAGAGTCTGAACACTTCGACTAGGTAGGACATGTTCCAGGATCCCAACCACAGCAAGAAACCCCACATTGTAGGACTTTTCCTCATAGGTAATACAAAAACAAACTTAATGATAAGCCGATTCTCCTTACTGAAGACTCACCTTTTTTGGCAAAGTGTTTCTTGTTTGATTTTAGACTAGTACTGATAATTTGATAATCTTTTGACTACTATCAGGCATTCTCTTCCCGTTGTTGATAAAAGTCTCATACTCACCCAGTCACTTATTCGGGGGTAATGAGTTGGGGGAAAGTTGGGTAAAATTTCAATTGCAAGTTCCCAATGATGCTTATACAACACTCAGTCAAAATCTTATTGACTGTTCAACACTCCGTCAAGAATACGGCAGGCTAATTGGTTGATATTGGGAAATAATGAGAAGGCAACTGTGAGTGGTAACATGCCTATTAGAAAGCCTCTTCTTTGGTCACGTTATCGTTATCACTTCACCTATAAATAATGTGTATGCAGTAATCTTTTTATTCTCTTCACCAGCTTGTGAATTTGGCTAAGGAGTGCGCGTCATACACAGACATTGCACACCAGGTGCCACACAACACTGAAACAGCCGTCAACGCTCTAATAGACGGGTAGGCTATGTGTGAACATTTTTTGTATTTGTTGTTTGTACAATATAATATATGGAAGATATTCATACTAGCACATTTTCATGCGGTTTTGACATCTTGTCCACATTGTTGTCTTTTACTTGGAGGTCAATGAGCCGGCCATTACAAAATTAAAGAAATTGGTAGTCCTTGCATGTTCTGCCCTGGTATGTCTGGTTATCTAAAACCCCAGCCATTTTCCATGGGGATTTTCATTACTTTTTTGAGTTCAAATGTTCTAATATTAGGAGGCATTTAAGTTGTAATTGGTTTTGTATCTGCACACATGATTCACCTTTGGAAGAATATTTCTTGGCAGGAAGCTCTTTTATAAAAGCAGTACCGTGAGCAAGCTGTATACACCTTTTTAACACATTAACAAAATGATACTTTACACGTAAAACTCTGTCATGGCCAGGCTCCGGGATATCCTGAGGTTTTGAGTTTCAATTCTCCCCCAACTTATACTCAATATTCTTAAGTACTGGATTTACCATTTGCGTGCAACCAAGAACTCTTATGCTTTGATAAAGTTTAACATTGCTACAGCATCTATTTCGATTTTCCCTCATCTGCAACCATTCAACCAAGCTAAAACCTTTAATGTATGTCTAGCCTCGAGAAGAAGTATGGGGAAACGTTTGTGAGATACTCTCTAGCTTATCTCACACTGGGACACAGTGGAATCAGTGAAGCGGAACTAGAAGATGTGCTATCTGTGTCTGATGAAGTTCTAATTGAGGTAAGTCCCCGTCGTTGCCAGTTTTGTTCCTGGTTATGTCGACAGGTAGCTAAAGCCCTGCCAGGAGAGTTTATCATTATTGTCATCCTGATATTATGGGTTTTGAATTATAATATGGGATACAGTTGCTTGCTGGTCTTTGGGGTTTGATATGACAAAGAAAACATAGTGCTCTACCAGTCAAATCACTACAACTATGATATTTCTGAGGATTTTGTGTCTATCCTCTCTTTCACTCTGTTGCAGGTATATGTATATCATGAGCCCCCGACACCAGGGAGGGTACGTATACCACCCCACCTGTGGCCTATGCTGAGGAAGGAACTCAATGAATTCATAGTAGAAGTCAGCGCTATGGATTACCAGCTTCTGACATGGTTCGTTTATTGACAGTCAACCTAAGCTAACTGGGCATGTTCACATTCAAATTATCATCTTATGTACTGGAATTTCCCAATGATGCTAATACAACACTCAGTCAAAATACGATTTGCTGTTGAACAGTCAGTACAGCGTACAGCAAGCTGATTGGTTGATGTTAGAAAATAATTATAAGACAAATTTGATGATTAGCATGCCCTATTTGCTGTGCAGTTTGGTAGGGGGCATCCAGCATCATGTGATGTGTTTTAAGGATATGATTGTTGTTTTGCTTGGTGAGTTCTCAAAATTTACTTTTGTGTAAGTTGTACCAAAATTGATTGGGCGGCTTTTCTGTTTCCTGATAAACCCTTGAATGTTTACGGTTTTTCCACAAGTGATGTCTAAACAAATGCTCCTCAATAAGACTTCGTTTAAATTTCTTTCAATTGAGTTGTCGATTGTAAAAGTGCTTCTTCATAGTTATATTTGTTAATATATGTACTATGAAATCACTGGTTTTCAGCAGATTAGTAAACTAAAGCCTTTTGTCATCGCTAGGGCTTATGTTGAATTAGTTTGTAGGGCGGCACATCTACTTTTTATTGGTCTGACACTTTGTCCTATTTAGAAAGTATGTGTCAGACACACCTACTTTGTAAGGGGATGATCTATCACTGAAAGCTTTAGCTGCTCGATTAAATTACTGTATGCACATATTCATCTTTCTCTCAGGTACCACGGTGCTGTTGAGGAGGCGGTATGTAAGCGTTATCTACAAGATGCTGAAAGAGTCAAAGAATATCACAAACATCTTGCCGAGGTAACAATGCAAGTAGTTGCTTGTCCAATCACTAAATGTGTCAGAACGATCGATAGTAATCCTTTAATGTTGAAGTACCAAAAAATATCACGACTTGCATCCTGACATATCAAAAGCCAACTGGAAAGCAATGTTCCTGTATTTTAGGCTTATAAACATAGCTAATACCGATATTGAGGGCCTGACTACAGCTAAATGCTTTTGGGCATAAATTTTTTTCCGCAGCTTACCTTATACCGCGGTACTTCAAAATGTCAAATTGTTGATTATAACACCTTGTTTTAGTTGCCTCCAAATGCCGTCAACTCGTATTGTTGAGATACATATCATACTGAATTGACTGAGAACCCCACTTACTATATAAAACGCTGATAGCGGCATAGCCTGCTACGCCCATAACGCTATGCTCATTGTTTGAGTTACCTTCGCATGCCCTCTCATTATATTTTTAGATCTACACCTCACATGGTGGAGTACAACGCACAATCACACTGAGTAGACTGAGAACCCCACTCACTATAGAGAACGCTGATAGGGGCATAGCCTGCTACGCCCATACTGAAAAACTTCCAGTCAGAATGATATACAGCATGATACACCATCTTGCCAAAGTAGCTGATATGGGTAAATTTTTATAATTTATTTGCTTATGGGACAAATTATAGTCTCATGCGTTTTAACTTAACTTAGTTTCACGGCAGCTCATGTGTGCTTTGGTCAACAGTGTGACGCTACCCAGTTTGTAGCGGCGTAAGCTAGCATTCAATGTGAGCTCTATATAACAGGTGACAGGCTTCGCCAGCCAGTTTATAGGAGATAGGTAGCACCAACAAGTGCACCGGAAGAGAGCAAACTTGACATCAGTTTATATCATAATGATATATTGCTATGGAATGTATGCTTGCATTGTGTTGCTTTATTCATGTCAAAAGCTGCTACTTTTCTGTATGCGCACAGCTACACTGAAGTCAAAGACTATCTGTAACCTGATGTACATCTCGGTAGTGTGGAAGAAGATTGACTTGAGAAGTATGAGTAAGATAACCAAAATGACAATAAGTGGGTCGACTGATGGCACATGTCAACAAGATTTGGAGCTAAAACTTATGCTTGACCTCTTTGACCACCACATGTAAGTCTCATAAATAATGATTTTACATCACATACTGATTTGATCGGTTGCTGGCTATATTATAGCGAGTCAAAATTGATGAATTAGCAGGGGATAAAGTTTAATGTTCGTAAAATTTAACTTTACGTGTTGTTTGGATATGTCTTTAGGACCTATTTGGTTTGTCTTGCAACGTATGTCGTATGAATTTTTCTAAATGAGAAAAGTTTGGAGTATATTGCATCCTTTGTGTCACTGCCGCTATCATCAACCAGTGTATATGCGTAAGCAACATTTTTGGTTTTGTAAGATCATTTATTTACTTTGAAGAAAGTATACATTGCTAATTTGCTGACATTCCACAGAAACTTACATAGCATCCCATACTTCCTTCAAACCGATACACGAAATCACTGTGGCGTGCAGAACATCTGAGAACCTTCATTGGAATACTCATACTCTTGCATGCATCATTCCACGAACCAAATGCGGAGAAAGCCATCTCCATTCCTATTTCATCTGGCATAGAGGCATCACTCCACACTGATATGCGAGTTCCACTGCTGTTTGATGGTGGACAGTAGTTCAGCAGTTGATCACCTGCATCTTCACTGAAGCGGAACCAAGGTCGGCCATCTTGTCTCATTTTGAGGGTATCACAGTTAGGAAATCCTCTCTTTGGCATGCTGTTGTTGGTGTGTATTCTCCATGGCTCTGTAAGGTTGATGGCCTTCTGGCATTCATCTGGTTGTTGTACAATGGTGTCAGTAGTGGAGGATAACTGCTTGTCTTGCCTGCATTTGATGAGAACACTGATGAGCCGCTGCTGTAGTTTCTGTTCTAGCTCTAAAAGGATGCCTTCAGGTGATATGGCTGGAAGCTCTCTTTTTTAGAAGCCAGTTTCAGGGCAGTTCTCAGCAACAAGTGTTTCATGAAGGATCTTGTTCTTCTCCTTTAGTCTCTCGAGCTCATTGCTTCCTGCTGGGTTGACCAGACTGCAGTACATAGCAGGAGAAAACACTAGCAGTAGTGGCAGGCTATGAATGATCTTTCTAAAACACAAGAGGAATTACGTAGTTGTTGGAGAATTATCTGGTGCAGTTAAGCAGTCAGCTTCATTTTCAATGTCTTTAACTTACCATGAAGGTTAGCAAAGAAAGTTTCAAAATAAAAAACTCAAACGCTTTATATGTTTCTTGCATATAACCTCTCTTCAAACAATGGCCTTGGTCCGTTTCACGCCTGCGTTCAGGCGAATTTTTGAACTCAGGTCTACATGTTACCTGTAACGTATTTACAGCAACAAAACGATGCCCATCAGTCGGTTTGAGATAGACGTGAATCCTACCTGTTTTGGCGGTGGCTCCTTCCCAAATCAAATTCACAGTTCTCTCACCACTGCTCTTGGTTTGTAGTGTCGGATTCATTCAATGGTCGCTGATACTGTGTAGGTAACAGGATACTGTGGGAGGTGCCATATGTTTGCCATTTGTAGATCTCTAACGTGTTCCATGCGATATGAACTCACAATGTTACAATTTACGGTAATGTCTGCAGATCATATATTTCATGCTAAGTATTGTATTTGCTTTTAGGATGCCAATGGGCATGGCAATTCACTTTTTGTGTACTTTTCAATGAGTTTTTGGCAAGTAACTTACCACCCCTCAGTGCAGGTTTTCAGGTCTTTGGTACATAGACAGTGACAGAGTTGATTACGTGAATGGCTGAGGTCTGAAGTGTCATGATGATGGGCTCTAATACTAACTTAAGATAAATCATCAAGATGAGTGTGATCCCCACAAACAATAGTATTAAGCTTGGAAGCACTACCAACATTATGCAAAACACTCTGAAAGATTTATAAGACTCGATTTTATTGCTAGTACATGTAGGTAGTAAATGCATTACTCAAAATTCAGTTGCATTTAATCATTTTGCTGCAGCATGCATACATGATATAACATGGTGCTACATACCACAAAAGCTTCGTGAACAGCCGTCATCTTTACTATCATATTTGTAAAGGAAATCATTTTGCAAATCTGAACATCTTACAACTTGAATTGGAAGTGAAATTTGTTTACAACCGCCAGTCCATGAGCCATAAACAGTAGTGGCGGTTTCTACACCTACAGCTTCAGGCATGGGCTCATCAGTCCACAGTCCAATATGTGTGCCACAGCTGTATGCTGGCGGGGAGCTGTCCAGAAGACGATTCCCTGCACCTTTAGAAAAGCGAAACCATGGATAACCTGCTTTCATCATAGCTTTGGTGTCGCAGTTTGGAACTTTGTAGTTGAGTCGAGTTCCATTTGTGTCTGTTCTCCAGGCTTCTATCAGATTGATTGCCTCCTCACAGTGCACCAGTGCAGACTGTGTGGCCTGGGGAGTGGTTGTTGATGGAAGTGCAGAAACTGTTGTAGGTTGTCGATCCTTTCTGCACCTGATTAGCGCACTAATCAGTTTCTTTTGCAATTTATCTTCCAATTCGAACAAAATGCTTTCCTCAGTAGTAGCTAAAAGCTCTCTTTTCTGGGCAGCATCGGCGGGTTGTTGGCATTTCTCAGAGATGAGGGTGTCATGTAGAATCTTATTCTTCTCTTTATGCCTTACTCTTTCCCTGTCTGCTGATGGGTCATACAAGCTGCTGTGTATGACTGCCGACAGCGCCAGAAGTATTCCAGGGAGGATCACGCTTCTAGTGAGCATTGTTCTGAAAATATGAATTTGTCATGTATTTTATTATACATATCACATCTCATGGTAGCCAGGCAGCAAATCAAATCAGTGTTGTTGTTCCCGCAGTGCCACAATGCATTTGATATATACTACTGGTGTAGTTGGTGTAACAGATTTTTATATCAAGCACATGTAGCTTAGGCAGGCAAAACTGAAACATTAGATCTGTGTCAGCTCCCTCGTCCCCCTTATAAGATCCATGAAATAATAGACCTCCCTGCCTCAGTCAAAATCTCCAAAAATATACAGAAAAACTGAGAAACTGATAAATCTTATTTTCACCTCCCTCATCAGGCAAAG
>ERZ1740059.1380-NODE-1380-length-12257-cov-8.971562_pt1 | contig 12257 bp, 10 predicted proteins | sample MGYA00581744_ERZ1740059 | MGnify/ENA primary metagenome ERZ1740059 (study PRJEB43018, sample SAMN04849738) | marine metagenome | isolation source: floating plastic debris | place: Pacific Ocean | collected 2008-08-28 | study: EMG produced TPA metagenomics... | reverse complement strand
ACCAAGCCTTTTAAATGGACTAACAGAGTATTTATCTGGTCTGGTGAAGCCTATCTTTCTCAAAGTTTAGGTAATGTTGCCGGACAAGCTTTTATTGCCGCCATGTTTATTTGGTTTAATAATACCGCCTATCCTAGTGAATTTTACGGACCTACAGTTGCTGAGGCTGCAAATGCTCAGGTGTTTAACTTTGTAGTGCGCGACCAAACTTTAGGAGCGAATATATCTACATCTCAAGGGCCAACTGGTTTAGGAAAATATTTACAGCGATCGCCAACAGGAGAAATCATCTTTGGCGCTGAAACAATGCGCTTTTGGGATGTCAAAGCTCCTTGGTTAGAACCGTTACGGGGAACTAATGGACTAGATATCGACAAGCTAAAGAATGATATTCAACCCTGGCAAAAACGTCGGGCTGCTGAATATATGACCCATTCTCCCATCGGCTCTATAAATTCAGTTGGTGGTTTAGCAACTGAACTCAATTCCTTTAATTTTGTCAGTCCCCGTACCTGGCTGGCTTCTGCTCACTTTATTTTTGCGCTACTATTTCTTGCCGGTCACCTTTGGCACGCCGGCCGCGCGAGAGCTGCTGCTGCTGGTTTTGAAAGAGGTATCGAACGGGAAGATGAACCAGCTTTATCTATGAAACCCCTGGATTAGTCAGTACCATGATAGGGGGAATTTCAGTTGAATGAAATATAAAATTCAAAATTTCACATGATACTTAAAGCCTCTCTCTTCTAGAGAGGAGAGGTTCTCTTCTCGAACGCTGTACTGCACTCTTCTCGTTAACCACTATATAGTTGTTGCTGGTAACTTTTTAATACTTACTTTTTGGGGAGGATTCTAATCTTTTATGCTTCTTACGTTTCGTCGAAATTTTTCGGTTGTATCGATTCAGGATTTTTTACTCGAATACATCATAGCACCTCTGGTTATGGCTTTTTTATCAGTTACTGTGATGTTTTTAAACAGATTTTTTCCTGATTCTATATCAGGTACGTATTTACAACTTTTTTTCTAAAGATCGAGGAGTGAAAAAGAATTTGCAGTTATAAGTTTTAAACTCAAAATTTCATAACTTTAGACGTAGCAATGCTAGGTCTCTACAATTAATAACTCCCAATCTCTCATTTTTTCATAAGGAACATAATTTATGGGACTACCTTGGTATCGCGTCCACACAGTAGTTTTGAATGATCCAGGAAGACTAATTGCTGTCCACTTGATGCATACGGCGCTTACCGCTGGATGGGCTGGTTCAATGGTTTTATACGAACTAGCTCTATTTAACCCCAGCGACTCGGTTTTTAACCCGATGTGGCGACAGGGTATGTATGTGCTGCCTTTCATGGCTCGATTGGGTGTTACGGAATCTTGGCGTGGTTGGAGTGTTACGGGTGAACCTGTAACAAGTTTTAGCTTGTGGACTTTTGAAAGTGTCGCCGCAGCTCATATTATTTTGGCAGGTTTATTATTCCTAGCAGCCTGTTGGCACTGGGTGTATTGGGATTTGGATTTATTCAAAGATCGCAAAACCAACGAACCATTCCTTGACTTGCCGAGAATCTTTGGTATTCATCTATTATTAGCTGGTCTTCTTTGTTTCGGTTTTGGTGCTTTTCATCTTACAGGTGTATTTGGGCCAGGAATGTGGGTTTCCGATCCCTATGGATTAACTGGTCATGTCCAAGGTGTGGCTCCTGTGTGGGGAGCGGAGGGCTTTAATCCTTTTAATGCTGGCGGTGTTGTAGCTCATCACATTGCTGCGGGGATTGTCGGTATTATCGGCGGTATTTTCCATATAGCTTTTCGCCCTCCGGAGGTACTTTACAGGGCTTTAAGGATGGGTAATATTGAAACTGTTCTTGCAAGCGCCCTTGCAACATTCTTTTTTGCTGCTTTCATAGTTTCTGGGACAATGTGGTATGGTAGCGCCACAACTCCCATTGAACTGTTTGGACCGACTCGTTATCAATGGGATGGTAATTATTTCCAAAACGAGATTAATCGTCGGGTACAGAGCAATTTGGCGGAGGGTAAAACTCTTTCACAAGCTTGGTCAAGTATTCCAGATAAGTTAGCTTTCTATGACTATGTTGGTAATAGTCCAGCTAAAGGTGGTTTATTCCGAGTAGGAGCAATGAATAAAGGAGATGGTATTGCTCAGGCTTGGTCTGGTCATCCCGTTTTCCAAGACGGAGAAGGTAGGGAATTAACAGTGCGACGGATGCCTAATTTCTTTGAAACTTTTCCAGTCGTTTTAACTGACAAAGATGATGTTGTCCGTGCAGATATACCTTTCCGACGTGCAGAATCAAAATTCAGTTTTGAGCAAACTGGTACAACTGTGAGCTTCTACGGTGGCGCACTCAACGGTCAAACATTTACAGATCCAGTTGATGTGAAACCATTGGCCCGTCGCGCTCAACTGGGTGAAATTTTTGAATTTGATAGCGCAACTCTGAATTCTGATGGGATATTTCGCACAAGTACCCGTGGATGGTTCGGTTTTGCTCATACCATTTGGGGTTTACTGTGGTTCTTTGGACATATTTGGCATGGTTCCCGCACTCTATACCGAGATGTCTTTGCTGGAATCGATCCAGACTTAGACGAACAAGTTGAGTTCGGTGTCTTCCAGAAAGTGGGTGATGTGAGTACTCGCAAAAAGCAAACAGTTTAATAAGACTTTCAAAGAGAACAGGGAATATTCCTGTTCTCTGTTTTCACATTTTTAGTGAGTGCTTGTAATTACGTTTGGTGACAATTAACAAAAGATAGCAATGAAAAGAATATTTTTCGTGGTACTACTTGCAACTTTTCTCTGGATAAACTTTGTTCCTGTTGCATTAGCAGAAAACACTACACTTGTACCTTGTAAAGAGTCTTCGGCTTTTGTAGAACGGATGCAAAATGCCCCTGATAGTTATTATACTACTAAGCCATTAAAGGCTTATTCTCAGTTACTTTGCGGCGAGGATGGTTTACCACATTTAGTTCTCGATCGTTTAAATCTAGCATTTGATGTAATAGTTCCGATTAGCATGTTCTTATATATTGCAGGCTGGATAGGTTGGAGCGGACGCTCTTACCTCATAGCAATCAGAAAAGAAGGTGCAGGAGGAGAAAAGGAATTATTTATTGATATAGCACTCTTTATAAGTTGTATGCTCAAGGCTTTGACGTGGCCAATGCTAGCAATCAAAGAGTTTCTAAGTGGCGAATTAGTTGCTCCCGATGACGAAATTCCGATTTCTATTCGTTAGTAAAGTGCAATAGGAACAAATACAAGTTGATTAAACCATATCTACTTTTAAAACTTTATTTCTGCTAATCGAGATAGTATCTTTTTTCAAAAAACTCGAGGTTTTCACATAGTAATGGTTTAAATCAGCTTTTATAATTGTAAGTTTCGCCATTTATTTACCAGCAAATACCGTCAAAAATCCAATTTTTTTAAGGACAATAACTCATGGAAGCACGTTATTTTTTGAAATATCTTTCCAGCGTTCCTGTTGTTGCTACTTTAGCAATAATTATTTTATTTGTAATTTTCGTTGCATTGAATTACTTTTTCCCTGGATTGCAATACGGTACTTTTTTCCATCCTTTGCCTCAATAAACTTAAAAATAGCTTCTGAGATGAATGTATAAGTCATTTCTTTGTGTTCTAATCTCTAAATTACCTCCTTTTATAGGAGGTTTTTGAGTTTTATAGTTTTTTGCCTAGGGACTGTTTTCCTGCCTCGCCGTCACCCTAAAGGGTGAGGCTACAGGTACTAAATCCGCCGGAAGGGGATTACGGATAATCAAGGTTTTTAACCTGCCTTCGCAGACTTTGCTCCTATAGCCCCAGGCTTTAGCCTGAGGGCTTTCGGGGTTTGAAAACACGCCTTAGCCTATAAGGGAAATATACCAGTTGCCATCATAAAGATTAAAGTCAAAATACCCTTTGAATATGCGGATATCTATTAACACTATGCTGAAAGCGGTAACTATTGCAAAATAAATTGTGTTTATAGAGTACAGCACAACAATTAATTAAGCACTATCTTAGTCTTGATAAGTTAATTCGCTTATTGTTTGCTGTAAATATTGCAAAGTCCGCAAATGAAAACCCTAGCCGAAGAATTACTAGAGCAATTAATGCTGTTCAAACGCTTCAAACACCTTGATGATAAAGCATTAAAGCAGATAATGAATAATCCAGATTCAGCAAAGGAATTGAACAAAATCAATAGCAATAACTTCGCCGCCTAATATTGTCACTGATTTTATGAATTTTTTGTATAGTTTGTTTTTTACTGACTCCTTCATGCTTTGGTAAAATCTGGCATCAGAAAAAAACTGCACAAATTCTTTTACCTGTTCCACCTGAAAAGCAGTTGATTTAACATTATTTACCTGATACTGCTGTATCTGTAATTTAATTTTTGTAATTGCCTCCTCAATTGCTGCGTTTGGAGGCAATTTTTGTAAGTTTTTTAATGATGATTTTAATTCAGTAACTTCCGCTGGCTCTGGTTGCTCCCTTGGTTGGTTGTTAACCGTAAAATCTTTCAATGCGATCGCTTTTTCAATCAGGGCTTTATCTATAGCATCAACAACCTTGGCAAGATGAATAGATTTTTTGTTTTTGCAATATTTCTCACCATACATTCCACGGTTTTTACACCTCACCGGAATATATGGCTTGTTATTGGCGTAGCACTTGCCACCACAATCACCACAAAATATTTGTCCGGATAACAAACCCTTACCAATATTACTGGTGTCTTTACTATTCTTTCCCCAGCGCCGACTATTTTCAGCTAGTAATGCTTCTATTTCTCTATATGTATCATTACTTATTAGCGGTTCATGGGTGTTGTATCTGATGTCCCAATTTTCTGGATTGTTGCGATTTTTCTTAACGTTATACCTAGTGTTACCTCTCAATACTGGGTTATGCAACCAGGTTGTTAACCCAGTAGTAGAAAATTTGACATCATATTCTTTTAAAAAATGTTGAATTGTTTTCCTAATACTACTTTGGTTTGTTAATAAATATTCGATAATTTCTTTTGCAATTACCCAATGAGTTTTACCTGACTTATGCACAGATAAGTCAGGTGCATATTTTTCATCAATCCTTGCATAACCAAATGGTGGCTGAGGACAAGCTTTACCTTGTTCCCGTAGATGGTTGTAACCGTGTTTAACTCTATTTTGAAGTAAATCTAACTCAAATTCAGCTAATGCACCCATCTGGTTTAGTGAAAATTTAGCAAACGGGTTCTGTAAATCATCAACAGGTGAATCTAGAATTACCAATTTTATACCTATCTCATTAAATAATGCGATCGCCTTATTGATAGTGACGATCGATCTAGCGAGTCGATCAATTCTGGTAATAACTATTTCTGATACATCACCGTTGTGACATTCTTCTAAAAGTTTGTTAAATTCTTTTCTATTGTCCGATCTCCCAGACTTCACGTCTGAAAAAATCATCGCAACACCTGCTTTCTTGATACGTTCTGTTTGCTGAATCAACGCTTCCTCTTGCTCTCCTGTTGAAACCCGAACGTAGCCTACGCGCATATACCTTTACTACCTGAAATTGAGACTATAACTAGCATATCATAAAAACTTACGTTGTTTATTCTAAAGGTGTAGGAATAGCTAGATTTTTGTTGTTGATGATTTTCTCAGCTAACGCAGCGTATTCCTTAGCTTGGTTGCTTTCAGGTGCGTACTCGTTAACAGTCATTCTGCGCAATTCAGCGTGCTGAACGATGTTGTCGCGAGGTACGAAGTGAATCATTTGGGTGTTCAAACGCTTAGCCAAGGTTTCGATAAGTTCAACTTCTCTATCAACCTTACGGCTGTTACAAATCAAGCCACCCAAACGTACACCACCGGAGTGAGCATACTTGAGGACACCACGAGCGATGTTGTTGGCTGCGTACATAGCCATCATTTCACCAGAGGTAACGATGTAGATTTCTTGTGCTTTACCTTCACGGATAGGCATAGCGAAACCACCGCTTTCTGCTAATTACCACCTAAAAAATAGAAGCTTTTTTCTTAAAGACTAACCATTGAGCGAGAAAGCAGAGTTGCAACGGCAACTCAACAAACAAGTGCTTTGCAGTTAAAGCTGTCGTAATCCAAGAATAGTAGGTTTGAAATTTTGGGCGAATATTCTTTAAAGTTTGATATTTCAGAAACAAAATCTGCGATTGCGATCGCTAATTCGGGAGGAGTCGGAATTTCTGATACTTCACGATAATAGTCGATTTCTTCGTACTTTATTTGGTTTTTGAATAAAAATCGGCTACAGGAAAAATTAGCTTTTACAAAATCGGTCATACAATCACTCATCACGGATAATTCTGCGAACCCAGAGAACAGCCAAATTTCAGATTCGCTTGCATGTTTGCTTAAAACTTTTTTTCCTAATTCTACTGCAATTTGTTTTATTACGGAAGTTGTATCAAGCAAATATCGAAGATTTTCAAGTAGGGATAATTTTTTAAACTGTTCCTGTCGTAAAAACTTTTCTTTAAAGTATTTTTTCTTTTGTTCGTCTGTAGGTCGAAAGCGACCTTTGTTAGTATTTAGGGGCGGGTTATATCGTTTAATTAACTCTGCTTCAAGATTATGTAGTTCTGATTTTTCAGCCAAATGGTACGCAAGCTTTACATCTGCAATTAATTTAAGATGTCTTAATTGTTTATGCCCGTTCCATCGAGTTTTCAGTTCCCCGCTTTGTCCGATATACAGCGGTTGGTTTTCGGGAGTAAGAGCAAAATAAACTCCTGGGCTTTTCGGTAAGCAGCTCTTTGCTTGTAGTGGCTGCCAGGGAAGGGAACTTAAATTGATTTCCACAGTAGATGCGTTTGAATTACGATACTTCTATTATTTTTTAGCGAAGAATAAGGAGCAAGTACGTATGTTCGGATTTTACATTGTCCACCACATCTAATTCAGAATGCATATATGCGTTTTTGTGGGACTTCTTTGGCATGAAAAGCATCTCTGGAAGATACTGGAGGTGCTTTTCGCTAAACATATTACAAACTTTGGTTGACGATTTTGTTTTTTAGGATACAAGTAAGTTAGTTAGTTTTTCGGTTCTAGAAAAGGCGTACACCCGAACAATTGGGGATAATTTTTGCATTGATAAAGACCCCGATGTTATCGAACAGTTGCTTAGCGACACGCGATCAGCCGCACGGCTGCGGCGAACGCCAAATACTAAGCAGGCATATAAAAAGGATTTGAAAGACTTTTTCATGTTCATAGCGGGTTGTAAGCCAACGCAGGAGTTAGTGCTGGAGTTCCTTCATTTAGAACAGCTTGAGTTGATGTCGAAGTTGGCTTCCCGAGTGGGAAAGAAGCGGAAGCGGAGGTGAAGTTAAGTTTTCATTTGAATGAGAATTCTCAAATTAATCCTACTGTTGTAGATATGAAACTACCTCGAATTTACTTGCAACAACTGCATTTGCTTTTTCAGATTCTCATCAAACCCGGAAGGGAAGACTGTCTTTTCGCTGTAATAAGTATCTGTCCAAATAGTTTTAGAATCGTATTTAGCTTTTTGTAAATTAGCACCCATTAGATAGGCTCTTTCTAAAGTAGTGTCGCTTAAATCTGCTCCTTGCAAATCTGCATCTTTTAAATTAGTCGCAAGTAGGTAGGCATCACGGAATGTAGTATTACTTAATTTTGCCTTTTTTAGAATGGTATTAAGCAGTCGAGCATCGTCCAGATTAGCACCACTGAGATTAGCTTCTGTAAAGTCAGCACTACCTAGAAAGCTCGAATCGAGATTGGAATCAACTAAATTTGCCTTTAATAGATTAGTTTCTTGCATACGTGCGTTCTTCAAATTAGCATCACGTAAATTAGCTCGTTCTAAATTAGCTTTTCTCAGATTAGCCGCCCTAAGATCAGCTCGTTCTAAATCAGCCCCACCCAAATTAGCACCGCTTAAATCCAAAGTAGACAAATCAACACCAGGTAACTTAGCTCCCTGCAAGTTAACTCCTATAAGCGTCGCTTTATAAGTGACATTGCAGTTAAAATCACCAATTTCTGCAATACCCATTTTCCCTTTATCACCAACATCATCCCGATACCTAAGTTCTGCACCAGTTAAATCGGCATTACTCAAATTGGCTCCATCTAACTTAGCAGCCGATAGTTCCGCACCTCGCAAATCAGCTCCTGCTAAATCAGCATTACTCAAATCGGCACCGCTTAAGTCACATTTGGGACATTTTTTAGTTTCTAGTAACCTTTTTAAATGACTGGGGTTGTAGGTTTTTTTGTCATCACAATCTTTGCAGGCAGATAAGAAGATAACAAATATGGCGGCGAGTATTGCTGTGGATTGAAGTTTCATTGATTATATTGAAGACAGCCAAATCATCTTTTGGAGATTCCTAATATGATTTCCTGAAAATCATTGATTTTTTGATATCTTCTTTAAACCCAGAAGGAAATTTTGTATATTTATTATATCTAGCTTCATACCAAGTAGTTTTTGAGTCATAAATAATTTCTTGTAAATCTACACTTTTTAATCTGGCTTCATTTAAAGAAGCTCCAGTAAAGTTAGCACCGTAGAGATTGCCGCTCAAAGCTACTCGCATCAGGTTAGCACTAGTTAAGTTTGCTGCTCTCAAATTTATTCTATACAGGATAGCTGATTTTAGGTTAGCGTCAGTTAAGTTTGCCTGTTCTAAATTAACATCATACAATCGTGCTAATTCCAAACTAGCGCCACGCAGATTGACTCGCCTTAAATTAGCTTTTTCCAGGTCAGCTTGTTCAAGATTCGCTTTCCTCAAATCAGCCCCTTCCAAATTAGCACCGCTCAAATCCAAACCATACAAATCAACGCCCGATAATTTAGCGCCCTGCAAGTTAACTCCCTTGAGTGTTGCTTCATAAGTGACATTACAGTTAAAATCACCAATTTCCGAAATGCCCATTTTCCCTTTATCGCCAACATCATCCCGATACCTAAGTTCTGCACCAGTTAAATCGGCATTACTTAAATTGGCTCCATCTAACTTAGCAGCCGATAATTCAGCACCTCGTAAGTCAGCCCCCGCTAAATCGGCATTACTTAAATCAGCACCGCTTAAGTCGCATTTTGGGCATTTTTTAGTTTCTAGTAGCCTTTTGAGGTGGCTGGGATTGTAGGTTCTTTTAGCATCGCAATCTTTGCAGGCGGATAAGAAGATAACAAATATGGCGGCGAGTATTACTGTGGGTTGGATTTTCATTGGTTTTTATAAAAGCAAGCCATAATAGCAACTTTTGTTGTTGTAGTCATAAAATTTTCTCAAATTAATCCCGGTGTTGCAGCGATGAGACTACCTCGAATTCTCTTGCCACAATCGCATCTGTTTTTTTAGATTCTCGTCAAACCCGGATGGAAAGTTCGTCTGCTCGTCATAATATGCACCCTCCCATCGAGTTTCTTTGTTATATGCAACCCTTTGCAAATTAACATCGATTAAATAGGTTTCGACTAGAAAAGCACCTTTAATATCAGCACCATCAAAGATTGCACTACTAAGGTCGGCTTTACTAAGATTAGTTTGTCTCATTTGTGCTTGGCTAAAGTTAGCTCTTCGTGGACTAGCTCCTCTCAAATCAGCATGTTCTAAATTGGCTTTTCTTAAATCAGCATCACTTAAAGAACTAATACGAAGATTAACACTAGTCAAATTTGCCCTTTGTAGATTAGCGTTATACAGTCGCGCATTCTCCAAATCAGCTCCCTCTAAATTAGCTTGTTCTAAATTAGCATTTTCTAGATCAGCTGCGCTAAGATCAGCTCGTTCTAAATCAGCCCCACCCAAATTAGCACCGCTTAAATCCAAAGTAGACAAATCAACACCAGGTAACTTAGCTCCCTGCAAGTTAACTCCTATAAGCGTCGCTTTATAAGTGACATTGCAGTTAAAATCACCAATTTCTGCAATACCCATTTTCCCTTTATCACCAACATCATCCCGATACCTAAGTTCTGCACCAGTTAAATCGGCATTACTCAAATTGGCTCCATCTAACTTAGCAGCCGATAGTTCCGCACCTCGCAAATCAGCTCCTGCTAAATCAGCATTACTCAAATCGGCACCGCTTAAGTCACATTTGGGACATTTTTTAGTTTCTAGTAACCTTTTTAAATGACTGGGGTTGTAGGTTTTTTTGTCATCACAATCTTTGCAGGCAGATAAGAAGATAACAAATATGGCTAAGATGGCTGTGGATTGGAGTTTCATTGAATTCGATTATTTAAAGTAAATCAAGAAAGCGAACTACTCATTGACTGAAAATCACTTTCTTTCTTTATTATCTTTCCCAATTTTTGCTCTTTGTACTACACATTATTGGGTTTTCATTATTAATTTAATGAAGCTGTTGATTCTTACGAGTTAATAGTCAAACACTTACTATTTGAAGTACTTGAACTTGTGGCAATGTACAATAAAACACTTATATACAATAATTTTTAAGTAAAATTAGCATATTGGTAAAATTTTCTCAATAGTCAATTTAATTCGTAATAAAACTCACAAACAAATCCTCTCCTATTGCGATTAGGAGAGGATTTTGCTTCACGTTAAAGGAATAAAGGCAGTTGCATCTATATTACATTGCGACAAAAATGTCATCACCACCAATAGTTGATCTGTTAGAAATCGTTGCAATTTGTACTGCATCAAATCCAGTTTGATTACCGTCAGCGTCAAAGTAAAGCGCACCATCTGTTCTATCGTAGATAAACCGTTGAGTGTCATTATCAGCCGCCGAACTACTACCGATAAGGATTTGGTCTTCTGAGATGGTATCACCCGCAGTTAGTCCGCCACCAAAGCCAGCAGCAGAGACGTGGATTTTATCATAACTTCTTGAAAAGGAAGTAATATTGTCAATACCTTGGTTGGGGTTATTTAAAACAAAGACATCGGCACCAGAACTACCTATAAGTTCGTCATTACCAATCCCACCAATCAGCGTGTCATTACTAGAACCACCGCTTAAGGTATCATTTCCGTCGCCCCCTACGAGAATATCGTTACCGTAACTACCAATCAAGGTATCGTCACCCGTAGCACCGTTAATGGTATCGTTACCGCTACCTCCAATCAAGCTATCATTACCCGTCCCACCGTTAATGGTATCGTTACCACTACCACCACTCAAGGTATCGTTACCCGCACCACCATCTAAGGTATCCTTACCGCTATTACCATTCAAGGTATTATCTTGGTCGTTACCTACAATTTGGTTATTGTAAGAGTTACCAGTACCTGTCTTAGCAGTATCGGTGAGTATCAAGTTTTCTACATGAGAAAAACTAGAAATTGAGTAGTCGATTGAAGCTTTAACTGTATCGGTACCGTCTAAGGAATATTCACGAATGATGTTACCAGTGTTGTTAATTAGGTAAGTGTCGTCACCTTTACCACCATGCAATGTATCCCTACCGGCATTGCTAATTAAAGTATCGTTACCTTCTTTACCCTTGATATAATCGTTACCTTCTCCCCCATTAAGAACGTTATCTTCTGAGTTTCCGGTGATTGTGTTATTGAGGGAGTTACCAGTAGCGTTGATAGCATTACCTGTTAGGGTTAAATCTTCCACATGGGCAAGATTTGCGATTGAGTAGCCAATTGAAGCTTCTATCTTATCTCTACCTTGTGACTGGTTTTCTACAACAGTGTCGCCTAGAGAATCAACAATGTAAGTATCATTACCCGTACCGCCAATCAAGCTATCGTTACCCAAACCACCATCTAAGGTATCGTTACCGCTACCACCATCTAAGGTATTGTCTTGGGCGTTTCCTGTAATTCGGTTACTGCGAGAGTTACCAGTACCGTTGATAGCATCACCAGTTAACGTTAAATTTTCTACATAACTTAAGGTCGCGAGTGAGTAATCAATTGAAGCTTCTACTGTATCGGTACCACCACCGTTTTCTACAACAGTATCACCCTCCGAATCCACAATATAGGTGTCATTACCGCTACTACCAATCAAGCTATCATTACCCGTCCCACCGTTAATGGTATCGTTACCACTACCACCACTCAAAGTATCGTCACCCGTAGCACCATCTAGGATGTCATTACCACTACCACCAATCAAACTATCATTACCACTACCACCATCTAAGGTATCGTTACCGCTATTACCATTCAAGGTATTATCTTGGTCGTTACCTACAATTTGGTTAT
>ERZ1740059.1379-NODE-1379-length-12261-cov-9.046534_pt1 | contig 12261 bp, 7 predicted proteins | sample MGYA00581744_ERZ1740059 | MGnify/ENA primary metagenome ERZ1740059 (study PRJEB43018, sample SAMN04849738) | marine metagenome | isolation source: floating plastic debris | place: Pacific Ocean | collected 2008-08-28 | study: EMG produced TPA metagenomics... | reverse complement strand
AAGTTTTGTAAGAGAAGCAAACGATCTATCTTAATCTCGTTCCTGACCGTTGTAGTCCGTTTATGGTGCCGATGATGATTGCTAATATGGCTGCTGGTTTGACAGCAATTCACGTTGGTGCTAAAGGTCCCAATTCCTGCCCAGTTACAGCCTGTGCAGCAGGTTCTAATGCTATCGCTGATGCTTTTCGTATTATCCAAGACGGGTATGCTCAAGCGATGATTTGTGGCGGATGTGAAGCGGCTATTACCCCTTTATCTATGGCTGGGTTTGCTTCAGCAAGAACCCTTTCCACTCGTAATGATGACCCCAAACATGCCAGTCGTCCGTTTGACAAAGATCGGGACGGGTTTGTTATGGGTGAAGGTGCGGGAATTTTGATTTTGGAAGAACTCGAACATGCTTTAAGTCGTGGTGCCAGGATTTATGCCGAAATGATTGGCTCTGGTATGACTTGTGACGCTTACCATATGACTTCACCAGTACCCGGTGGAAAAGGTGCGGCAAGAGCCATACAATTAGCACTCAAAGATGCCGGAATCACTCCCCAACAAGTCACCTACATCAATGCTCACGGTACCAGCACTCCGGTAAATGACCCCACCGAAACTGCTGCAATGAAAGAAGCCCTTGGAGAACAGGCTTACAAAATAGCTATTAGTTCTACCAAATCTATGACTGGCCATCTATTGGGTGGTTCTGGAGGTATCGAAGGCGTAGCGACTGTATTGGCGATCGCCAATAATCGAGTTCCACCGACAATCAATTTGGCAAATCAAGATCCCGAATGTGATTTGGATTACGTAGCTAATGAAAGCCGTGTTCTTGACATTAAGGTGGCGCTATCCAATTCTTTTGGTTTTGGCGGTCACAATGTCACCCTAGCCTTTAAGAAGTACGTTGATTGAAGGATAAAACATGAAGGATGAAGCATGCACTCAAGATTCATCCTTCGTGTTTCACACTCACCCTCATGACTGTTTGAGCAGGGTGCGAAGGAAAATGCCCGGAAAGTCATAAATAAAATTCACAGACTTTCAGATCCCACTATATCCCCCGCCGTCATTGGAGGACTTTAACCCCCTTTTTTTAAGGGGGCCTCAGGGGATAATCCTTGGGATTATTTTAAACATGATACTTATTAAACATTCTCGATTAGCACCTTGGTGCAAAAATTAGTTTAATTAAAAACTGAATAACTGGCGCAATCCTCTATACAATTAATCCCAAGTCCCTTCATAAATTTCAATTCTTTGGCTGTGCGTCTTGTCCGTCCACAGGCCGCAATGGGATGATGAAAATATAGCTTGAGCTAGCTGGGAAAAATTGAAATAACCCGGGGCTCGTTACATATTGATGCTAACGTCGTTAAAAACAATCGTATTATGGCTGTTGCAACCCAAACCCAAACCCTCGAACAACTTTGTATCAACTCAATTCGCTTTTTAGCAGTTGATGCCGTAGAAAAAGCAAAATCCGGTCACCCTGGACTTCCTATGGGCGCAGCGCCAATGGCCTTCGTACTGTGGGATAAGTTTATGCGGTACAACCCCAAAAACCCCAAATGGTTCAACCGCGATCGCTTTGTTTTATCCGCTGGTCATGGTTCTATGTTGCAGTATGCTCTGCTTTATTTAGCAGGCTTTGACAGTGTCACCATAGAAGATATTAAAAATTTCCGTCAGTGGGAATCCCAAACTCCCGGACACCCCGAAAACTTCGTGACTGCAGGGGTAGAAGTTACTACCGGACCTTTGGGTCAGGGAATTGCCAATGGAGTCGGTTTGGCAATGGCAGAAGCACACTTGGCTGCGAAATACAACAAACCCGATGCTAAAATTGTTGACCATTACACCTACGTAATTCTGGGTGACGGTTGCAACATGGAAGGTGTTTCCGGTGAAGCTTGTTCTTTTGCTGGACACCAAGGTTTAGGTAAATTAATTGCGCTGTACGACGATAACCACATTTCTATTGATGGTTCTACTGACGTAGCATTTACAGAAGATGTTTCCAAGCGTTTTGAAGCTTACGGTTGGCACGTTCTCCACGTTGAAGATGGTAATAACGATTTAGACGCAATTGCTAAAGCTATCGAAGAAGCTAAATCCGTCACCGATAAACCCACCATGATTAAGGTGACAACTACCATCGGTTATGGTGCCCCCAATAAGCAAAATACTGCTGGAATTCACGGTGCTGCTCTTGGTACTGATGAAATCAAACTCACCCGTGAAAACTTAAGTTGGAGTCACGAACCCTTTGTAGTACCAGAAGATGCTTTAAAGCACATGCGTAAAGCTGTGGAACGCGGTGCTGGCTATGAAGATGAGTGGAACAAGACTTTTGCTAGCTATAAATCAAAATATGCCAATGATGCGGCAGAATTTGAGCGTTATTTGAGCGGCAAGCTTCCTGATGGTTGGGATAGTGTATTACCTACATTCACTCCTGAAGATAAAGGTTTGGCAACCCGTAAATACTCCCAAGCTTGCTTGAATAAAATAGCAGGAGTTATACCAGAGTTAATCGGTGGTTCTGCTGACTTAACCCACTCCAACTTGACCGAAATTAAAGAAGATGGAGAATTCCAGAAAGGACAACATCAAAATCGTAACGTCCACTTCGGTGTACGCGAACATGGTATGGGCGCAATCTGTAACGGTATGGCGCTCCACGGTTCGGGATTAATTCCTTATGGTGCAACCTTTTTAATCTTTACCGACTATATGCGGGCTTCGATTCGCTTATCGGCACTGTCTTTAGCTGGTTCAATTTGGGTAATGACTCATGATTCCATTGGACAAGGTGAAGATGGCCCCACTCACCAACCAATTGAAACTCTGGCTTCATTGAGAGCTATTCCTAACTTGACAGTAATTCGCCCTGCAGATGGAAATGAAGTTTCTGGAGCTTATAAGGTAGCGATCGAAAAAGCAAAGGATAATAATCCTACCTTGTTAGCGTTCACTCGTCAAGGTGTTCCCAACTTGAAAGGTTCTTCCATTGAAAAAGCTAGTAAAGGTGCTTATACCTTGGTGGATTGCGATGGAACTCCAGATTTAATTTTGATTGGTACTGGCTCCGAAGTACAGCTTTGTGTTGGTGCTGCTGAGAAACTTTCTGGGAAGAAAGTTCGTGTAGTTTCCATGCCTTCTTGGGAATTATTTGAAGAGCAAGATGCAGCTTACAAAGAGTCAGTTTTACCTAAGGCAGTCACCAAGCGCGTATCCGTAGAAGCTGCTGCTAGCTTTGGTTGGCACAAGTACGTTGGTACTGATGGCGATACAGTAAGTATTGATAGATTTGGTGCTTCCGCTCCTGGTGCTACTGTTATGGATAAATTCGGCTTCAATGTTGATAATGTAGTAGCAACTGCGAAAAAAGTTTTGGGTTAATTAGTAGTAGTTGAATAATTGAATAATTGTTTTTTGAGGTGGGTATAATATCCCGCCTTTTTTTTGAATCTTACCCCCAACCCCAGGGTAAGCCCATCTAAATTTAGAGTATAAGCTGAGTAAGAAGTAAGTAGCGAGGCACGGAAAATTATAGTTGAAAAAGGCTGTCATGCAATAGGCTGTCATGCAATAGGTATCTCTAGTTTGAGGTTAATTTACTTTTATATAGATAGTTATGTTTTTTTGCGCCTACTTACTTAAGAAATTAGAAGTAATACCAAATATTTAGAAAGATGCGCTTAATTAAGTGTAGCTACATATGCCAGTTGCGGCCATTCCTATTATGCAATAAATAAAAAGCGAAAACTCCGAGTTTGTTAATCGAGTTAAACTAATTTAGGACTTACACAAAAACAACGTGATTACCTCATTACCAGCGCCAGCGACATAATCCCCCAATTGCTGCGATTTCTTCCCTACACTTCGTTTCAGTCGCAATGAAAATCTTGGTTCGTGTAAGTATTGTAATTAAAAGAAATAGTCTCTATCAAGTAAATTTGAAAATATATGAAATGGTAAGTATATTAGTAAATTTATTTGCAAGCTTTTCTGAGGAAAAATTTATATCAATTCCCGAAAATGATCTGAACGAATAGAATTAAAAAAATGATTCACTCTAGAAGCTATTTCGGGAACTTTAAATGATTTAACCGTAGAACAATTTGCAATTTTTTATGAAGCACTTGAAGGTAGTATCAAATAAGTTTTTTCGACTTTGGTACAATATTAGTCACCGTCATACTATACTTTAAATCGATTGGTACCTGCTCGACGACGACCTGTTTTTGGTAAGCCTAAATCTTGAGGAACTACCTGAGAAACTAAATTGCCAGAGTCAGTAATTTGAGCATTCAAAACTTCTGGTGAATGTATCCTTTTTTCTACTGGATGGCTAAAGATTGTTAGAGACAACAAAGAAATTAGGCAAACGAATTTAGAATGCTTTTTAGTTAAGTTATAGCAAGTCATAGTTTTATTTTTTTGAGATATATGTTTATCAGTTTTTAATAGTTCTGATAACTGTTTACTGATGTCAGAAATGATTTATTTATTTCTATTCTTTTATACAGGTTTGAAAATTTAACTTATGCAGATTGAAATTATTTTTGCTATGTAATTTTCCAGAATTTTCAAAAAATCCGTAGACTAAGTAAGTTAGGTAAGCACAATAAGATAAAACCTCACCCCCATCCCTCTCCGATGCTTTGAAGAGGGATGGGGGTGAGGCTTTATATTTTATTTAACCGAAAATCCCAGGGCTGCCGCCGCCCCTAAATTCTATTTATAGGGATAAGTCCCTAGTACAACACGGCGTAAATAAGGCAACCATTAAAAATGCCTGAAAAGCCTATAAAATCAAACTTCTTACTTATTACTTATTACTTCCGCGAAGCGGTACTAGTACCGCTGCGCGTTCGTCAAAAGTCTGGCATTCAAAAATGAATAAAGTTTGAGGTTTCACCATCTAATAGAATATTATACTTTTTAGATGCACAACAACTTAGTAGTCTTTTTCATTATTTCGTACTACCAATAAACGAGCCACCAATATCCAATTGCGCATTTCTACCAAATACAATTCCATTGGGATTAATTAAAAATAAATTCGCCGCAGCGTTAGCTCTAATTAACCCATCAATATTGGGAGTATCCCAATTTTGCAAAAATAAAATTCGTAGTGGGAGCGTCTCGCTCCCTACTGCCTGCAAGTGAGCAAGATGCTCACACTACCAAAAAAAATAAATTTACACATTTGGGATGCTCCCTCAATATTAGATATATTCCCACCAATTACCCTGTTGATAATGTTATTTATGTCAAGGGTATTGTTAAAGTTAACTTCACCACCAGTGGGTACTCCAAATTACCTCCCCTTTGGATACCGCCAGTAATATTGGTAATATTTTTTTCTAAATTATTGACAACAGAATTATTTGGTAGAGTGTTATCTGGTACTACTTGTTGTGCTAAAGCAGTATTTATGGTATAGAAGACTGCACCCAAAATTGCGATCGAGGTTGCTCATTTCCAATTACAGTTGCCAAAAGTGATCGTGTTATTGCTAGTTACCACTGGTGGTAAGGAGCGGATACAAAAATTATTCGTTAAAATATTAATAGTTTTTTGTCAATTTTACTTATGCAGTTTGGGTTTGATTGCCCTGTGATTCGCGGGAGAGAACACTACGAACTTCCAGATAAGTATTTATAAGTACTTGAAATAACAAAAAAATTGAGTTAATAATCATATGTTTTTAACCTATCATTTGATACTCGTGTAATTACTTAGTGTATTTTAAAGTAACCTTAACTTTATCTTATTGATTTCTTATATTTTCTGAGATGTCTGGATATTAAACTATTAGTAGTGAGATTTAAAACATAACTGGCATCTGAGTGTATCTATTAAAAATAAATTCAAATTGACATCAATATAGCGATGTCAAATAAACATGGGATCGAGTAGATAAATTTCGTATTACAACATATATCCGAGTAAACTGCTCATATTCAAACTGAGAAAAAAGTTTCGAGAAAGTTAGTTCAAGTCGTAATTTATTCTTGGTAGTTGAAAATCCAAATCTAGAGTTAGACTACAACATCTCTGGCTATTTGATAAATGCCATTTCCGATTACTCGTAAGTTTTGGACTAGCAAATGGAATGCTACCTTAGCTGAGAAAAATCTTCAATCGGGGAAACTAAATGAAATACAAAGCGCTGGTGAGCTTTGATGTAAGCTTAGTCACTTTTGGTATTGTTTTAGACCAAAAGAATTAAATTCTCTATCCTGACAATGGGAGTATGGTTTTGTTGCTATAGGATATTTTCGCATTCGGAGGAAGTATCTTAGTGCAGTGCGATCGCAAGAACGTAATAAATTGATACTAAAGGTGAAAACCTTGTACCGCAAAGCGTTAACATTGCAACAGTTCAACGTCTCAATTCATACAATACCCGTAGGTAATATCGATATTTGAATACATTCCAAGACATAGAGACATCTCGAAAAAACGTCATATCTATGCAGCTAAAAGCCGAGGAAACTACTCCTTTCCCGGTAAAAGATTATTTAGTACTTCGCTAAGCGAACTTTGTGGGGAAAACCCGTGAAAATAAAAAATTTCTTCTCCCCCTCTTCCCCCTCCCTTGCCTCACCCGGCAATGTAGGCTTGTTCGAGCACTAGATGACTGAGGGAGAAATTTTTATCGGAAATCGATAAGTACGATAGGAGTAAGATTTTAACAACCCAAGATTGCCGAGTCAGAGTATAGAGGGGGAGAAAAGAACTTATTCTTAACCAAAGCTAAGTTAGCATAGCTAGACTATAAGTGCTTGGGCACATAAGTTTTGTGTGTTTTTTAATTGGGGTGTCTTCGCTTCTTAATCCCAGAATATGATGCGCACAAGCGCTACTACGAACTCTTATTTACATGACTGTTAACTTCTTTAAATCAGACTGATTAAACAGCCTACAAGAGGTTAATAATGATGAAAAATTGCTGTCTAATAGTCAATTGACATTAGCAACTATTTGTGAACTTAGAGTCAACACAAAGTGTCTCAAACATGCAAATTTTGAGGTTGCTAATACCATTTCCTTATAAAGGTGCGCTGAATTTAGCCAACCTCCATTGGTTTTCTAAAGCTAGTAGTCTGACAATTCAACTATGCGGGGTTATTATAAAAACAAAAAGTTTTTTCTCCCCCTGCAATTTTGGTTTGGTGGAGTACTAGCTCCATTAGAGATAGGGTGAAAGCGATTAAGCACAAGCTCCGCCCAGAATTGGTATGACAAATGTCCGTCTAACAACTGATTTAGGAAATAAAAAGGTAAAGATGAATAATAATCAAATCAACTACGGCGAAGCTCTACAAAAGTCTAACCTCTTCTATTTAGCTCAGCGCTCTGGTGATTTACCCGATAACACTATTCCTTGGCGTGGTGATTCTGCCCTTAGTGACGGTGCAGATGTTGGCCGCGATTTAAGTGGCGGATACTATGATGCAGGAGATCATGTCAAATTTGGGTTTCCTATGGCTGCCTCAATGACGATGCTCAGTTGGGGTGTAGATGAATATCGTAACGGCTATAAAAAAGTTGGTCAACTTGACGAAACTCTCGATAATATCAAGTGGGGAACTGACTATATTCTCAAAGCTTACGACGATAAGGGAACTGCAAGCACTTCAGATGACGTATTTTGGGGGCAGGTAGGTAGCGGTAAAATAGATCATGCTTACTGGGGAGCACCGGAAAATATGACAATGTCTCGTCCAGCTTTTAAGGTTGATGCTCAAAATCCTGGTTCAGACTTGACAGGAGAAAGTGCTGCCGCACTAGCTTCTGCTTCTATTATTTTCCGTTCAATTGATGGAGCTTATGCTGACAAACTCTTGCAAACAGCGGAACAGCTTTATCAATTTGCAGAGCAATATCAAGGTGCTTACTCTGATTCCATCAGTGATGCTAGTAACTTTTACAATTCTTGGAGTGGCTATCAAGATGAACTTGCTTGGGGAGCAGCTTGGTTACACAAAGCTCTTGAGGCTAATGGGCAAAATGACAGTAAATACTTAGATAAAGCAGAGAATTACTATAACGGTATAGGTACTGGCTGGACACAAAGCTGGGATGATAAATCCTATGGTACTGGTATTTTACTAGCCCAAGAAACGGGTAAAAATACATATAAACAGGATGTAGAAGCTTGGTTAGATAATTGGGCATATCTTAACGGTGGCATAAAGAAAACTAGCGGTGGTTTAGCCTGGATCAGTCAGTGGGGTTCCTTACGCTATACGGCAAATACAGCCTTTTTAGCAGGTGTCTATGGTGACACAGTAAACGATAAAGGGGGACTCTATACAGGCTTTTCTGAAAGTCAGATCAATTACATTTTGGGAGATAATCCCAACAATTTTAGTTACATGGTGGGTTTTGGCGATAACTCTCCCCAAAATCCTCATCATAGAGCAGCATCTGGAACTAGTAATATCAATAGTCCCCAACCTAATGAATACACTCTCTACGGAGCATTAGTTGGTGGCCCCTCTGCACCAAATGATAATGCTTACACAGATAAACGTACTGACTATATCGCGAATGAAGTGGCATTAGACTACAATGCAGCTTTTACTGGTGCTCTAGCACGAATGACTAAGGAATTTGGTGGAAAAGCATTAACTGAAATTCCTGGTGTTAACCTCGATGGAAGTAATAACACAAGCGATCCAATTATTGGAGATAGTAACCCTATTGAGCCGATGACTGGTGGTAGCAATCCAAGCGATCCAATCACCGGTGGTGAAGCAGTAATTTTTTCTGTAGTCAATCAATGGAATAATGGCTTTACAGGCAATGTTGAAATTATCAACAATAGCGATGAAGTTATGCATGATTGGAATTTGGGATTTAATGCTCCTTTTGAGATTAATCAAATTTGGCAAGGTAGTATTGAAAGTTATCAAGGAAACGAATATGTAATTAAGGGTGCTGCTTGGAATGCCTCAATTGCACCGGGAGCATCAGTCGAGTTTGGCTTTAACGCTAGTAATTCTAATGGTATGAGCGCACAGGATATTATCAGCCAATTTCAGTTGTCTTCAGATTTCTTCTGATAGTTAATTCCGTTTCCTTAAACACTCCCTTCCCGGGTGACGGTAGGGAGAGGGAAGAGGGGGGAGAGAAAGGGATAAATTTTAAGCTAGTAATCTCGCTTGAGCGCCTGGAGAGTAAGGAGAGAGGAGCAGATGATTATATAGTCGAACATAAAATGCTATTACCCATTACTCCTTACTTCTTACTCATTACTTCTTACTCCTTACTCATTACTCCTTACTCATTACTCCTTACTCCTTACTCCTTACTCCTTACTCCTTACTCCTTACTCCTTACTCCTTACTTCTTACTCCCGATTCACAAGCTGCTTCAATGTCTGCAACAATTCGTGTTCGTTATAAGGTTTAGACAAATAAACATCAGCACCCAACTGTAACGCGAGTTGACGATATTTTTCGCCGGTACGGGAACTCAGCATAATGACGGGAATTTTTTGGAGATGGTTGTGAGATTTTAGACGAATGAGAAAGTTATAACCATCAAGACGAGGCATTTCGATGTCGCAAATTATGCCTTGTATTTGTAACCCACTTTGGAGTTGGAAAAGTGCATCTTGTCCATCCTTTGCTTCTTCTACAATATATCCGGCTTTTTCTAGGCTAAGTGCTAAAAAGCGCCGCACGTTTACTGAGTCATCTACTATTAATATGTAATTTTGATGATTTTTTACTGATGGGGTAGGAGAAAAAGATTGAGTAACAGTATTTAATGTATTATTTTTAGCAATTAAATCTAATATTTTTTCAGGATTGACTAAGGGAACTATCCGACCATTATCCAAAATGGTACAGTTATTAAAGCCGCATGGTAAAGGAATGCTGCCTTCTACACGACGTACACTTACTTCTTGTTCGTCCCAACAACGATCTGCTTGTATTGCTATTAGTTTACTATCGGTACCAATAATTAATACAATCTTTTCTTCTATTCTCGGTGGAATTTCTAAGATAGACGACGTAGAAGGGATTTTGTGAACTTGTAAATAATTACTGATGTTAATTAATTCTACTAAAGAACCTTGCCAATTAATTACTTCACCATTTTGACTTGGTAGAATCTGTTGATTTTCTAGCAGGCATATTTCTTGTACTGCATCGGTGGGGAAGGCTAAAGGTATGGCATTGCTTTCTACCAACACTATTCGCGTTACCGAGAGGGTAAAAGGTATGGATAGGGTAAAAGTAGTTCCCTTTCCAGGAATGGAGTCAACTGCAATTTCTCCGTCGATTAGTTTGAGGTTGTTACAGACTACATCCATACCTACACCGCGCCCGGATAGTGTTGTAACTTCCTCAGATGTACTAAATCCAGGTTCAAAAATCAGAGTTAATAAATCCTCATCGCTAGCAGTGGCTAACATTTGAGCATCCAAACCCATATTTTCGGCACGGGTGCGAATCTTTTCTAGGGGTATTCCGCGTCCATCATCGCGTATGGTAATAATAGTGCGATAAGCGAATGGGATGGCTTCGCTAACGCTTTGATGGGAAATTTTGATTTCAATTAATCCTTGTTTTGGTTTACCTAAATTGATTCTAGTTTCAGGATCTTCGATACCATGATCGAAAGCGTTTCTAACAAGATGCATCAAAGGTTCGTTTAAGGCTTCTAGAATACCACGTTCCATCAAGGTATCTGCACCTTCGTATGTTAAGTTAACGTTTTTACCGTATTCTGCGTTTAAATTGTGTAAAGCCCTGGGTAAGCGCTCCATTATGTCAGAAAGGGGACGCATCCTCACTTTAGTGAGTGAATTTTGCAGTTTTCGAGATGTTTTATTAAGTAGACGATTAACTTCGTCTGTATCTTCTAAACTAAGAGTAATATCACCTGTAATTTCTTGAATTTTAACTATATTTTCCATCACTGTTTGAGACAGTGTATGTAAATCGTTATATCGTTCTAATTGTATGGCATCAAACTTATTATTAAGACCAGAAATATTCTCAGAATTGTGCCATTGATAATCTTGGTTCAGTTGAGAATATTTGGTTTTTAAAGTAGATAATTGTAGGGAAAATTTGTCATAAGATAAGCGTAATTCGTGATTTTCTCGTTCGAGGCTTTTGACGCGAATAGCGAGATTGCGAATTAATTTACTGATTCTTTCTAACTGTAATCTTAAGGTATTACGTCCAAGTGTTAATTCTCCAAATAAATCGTTTATTTGTTCGAGTTGTTTGCTGGGGACTCTAACTGTAGGCTCTTGATTTTCTCTTTTGGGTATGGTGGTAAATTCTGGTAATGTTTCTATAAGTTCTTCTAGAGTTGGAGTAGAATTGTTTACTAAATTTAATTGTTTTTCTACAGGTATTTTATGACAATTTTCAGTATTCTTCTCATCAATTGTCTGAGGTAAATCATTTACTTTTCCCGCAAGTAGTAAAGCTTGGGTATTTCGCCAGGCTTGTAACCCTAATTGAGCAATTTCTTCAACTTCTGCATCGGAAACTACAGTAGATAAACGTTTAATTATTGATTCGCACAATTGGATAAAAGCAGGAATTTGGAGCATTTCCCCCAATCCACCCAATTGGGAAGACATCATCACCATTTCTTCCCTTAATATAGAAGGCTCTTTTTGTTTTAGTAAAGATTCTAAGCGTTGTAAATAACTTTCAACTTCAGTTTTAAATAATAAAGATATAATTTGTTCTGGATTATCTTCTGGGGAAAGAATTGTCATTGCATCTTCGGGAATTGGTTCTCCCAAAATCTCGCGTAATTCTTCAAATACTGGGTAGCAAAAAGTAGTTATCCACTGTTCGTCTACATCATGCCCTACTGAAATTGATTCTACTATTTGACGCAACCAATCAATTGCTGATAGCAATAAACTTTGTAATGAGTTATCAATTTCTAAAGAGTTTTTCTTATTTTTTAAAACTTTGAAATAATCTTCGAGTCGGTGAGATAAATCGCTTAGGGGACGAAACCCCATAATCCCTGCACCACCTTTAATTGAATGAGCGGCTCTCAATGCAGCATTGATTTTTTGTAAGTCAATTTTACGATTACTTTTAGCTTCATTTATGACATTTTCTAGAGTATTAAGATGCTCGGTGGCTTCTTCTAGAAACTGCATTTTTATTTCTAATTCTTTTTGTGAATACATGGCGTGAAGGGGGAGGGGGGGATGGGGAGATGGGGGGAAGGGGGGAGGGGAGGGTGGGAAGAAGGG
>ERZ1740059.1377-NODE-1377-length-12281-cov-9.385899_pt1 | contig 12281 bp, 12 predicted proteins | sample MGYA00581744_ERZ1740059 | MGnify/ENA primary metagenome ERZ1740059 (study PRJEB43018, sample SAMN04849738) | marine metagenome | isolation source: floating plastic debris | place: Pacific Ocean | collected 2008-08-28 | study: EMG produced TPA metagenomics... | reverse complement strand
AAAGGTAGTGGCGACCTTACCTTAGCAGAAAAATCCGCCCTTGATTCAGCAATCTGCGCCTTGCAAATTATGGACGGTTCCATTAGCCCCAGCAGCACTATTATTCCTCATGGTGCAATTAGAGAAACCGCTTTCTTAGATGCAAGACAAGTTAAGGCAGTTGACAAACCCGGAGATGCTTCTGCAGGAACCTACGACTTAGATGTAGAACTACGTCAGCCCTTAGAAATTCGTGCCACTGTTCTAGATTTGAAAGCACTAAAAAATAAATCAATCGGCAAGACAACCCACAATACTACTGAGTACCTCTTACCTAATAGTGGAGTTATTTACGCTACCCGCGAAGATGCATTACCAGACCTGAGCGACGATGACAATCCTAATGATGATGATGACAAAATTGGCACTAGTTCCACTGACTTTAAATTAGACCCGACTCGTCGTCCTAATGCAATTATGCTGATTAATGGCGAAGAGTTGAACCGTAGCACTACAAATCTAAATAAACCGGAAGAAAAGGGTTTAATTTTAGCAAGCAACTTGCCAGTCTACATCAAAGGTGACTTCAACAAGCATGAACATGAAGAATTCAGCAACCCACTAGACGATGATTGGGGCGACTTTTATAAACGTACTGGTTTAAATAAACAATTTGCTTGTCGCCCCGGTCAGTTTACTGGTTGTACTACTGGTGAAAAATGGCGGCCTGCTACTGTGATCGCCGATGCAATTACTGTTTTATCTGCAAATTTCCAAGAAGGTTTTCGTAATGGAGGCGACTACGATCTTAGAGACAATTGGGGTTACTCACCTCTAGGTTATGACTTGGATGGAGACGGCACTATTGGAACAACAACAATATCACCGGGACTTAATGAAAGAATTATTCAAATTGACTTGAATGGTAACGGTAATACTACTGATACTAACGTCACTCGTATGAGTGAAAAGGCTTTAGGAGTCCATCTAAATGATGATGATGACAAGACTGATACTAATGTCCCTATTACAGAAAGAAATATACCAAGCATAGTCGCTTCTAGGCTAAATGGCTTTTGGGAAAATAATTTTGTTACTAGTTACGATTGGTGGGAAAGAGCAGCGGGATTTCCACGAGATTCCAATGGTGATATAGGAAGTTCTTACTTTAATAACTTCGCCACTCCAGTTCAGCGACGGGTTTTATTTCCAGAATATGTAATGGAAATCTGTCGTAAGCCTATAGTTACTGCTTGTCAACCAGATGATTGGGTGGTTGGTTATGACGCAAGCGATAACGGCAAAATTGATTGGACTGACTCAGATGAGGCGGATATAAGAGCAGTAGATTCGGGTACTTCTCGAATAATACCAAACGATAGCGCTTTTACTGCTAGCAGGCTTGGAGCAGGTACTACTGCTAGGCCTGCCATAAATGAAGATGACCAACGCTATCCTCGCCGAGTTGCTTTCCTCCGCGATGCGGCAACAGGCAATTTAATTTTGGATTCTAATAACCAACCAATTCCTCTAGGAATTAGTGGAAGTAATAATATAGACAGGGAAAGTGAAATTGATACATCTACCGATGACAATGGAGAGGTAAATTACTATCCTTCTGACACCTACGCTGATAATTCTACCAATCGACCCCGACTCCATAGAAGAGCTTTGTGGTTTAAGACTACGAACAGTAGCAGTGACAAATATAGCTATAAATCTCCGCTGTTGATTCAAAATTTTATAACCAACAGCAACCCCAGCAATCAACCATTATTAATCCCAGTACTGCAAATTCATGTTGCCTTTGAGGCACCTGGAAATAGCAAAGTACTTGATAAGAAAGCACTTGATGTACAAAGTAGGGATAATAATTGGTTACAAGTTGCTGTCGATACAGAAACCAACTTAGTGTTTGCTCAAGGTGACACTCCAGCACGCCCAGAAGAATCAAATGGTGGTTTAGAAAACTTTCCTCGTTACTTAGAAAAATGGAAAGGTAAAACACACAGAGCAAGTGGCTCCTTCATTCAATACAAAAGAAGTTCCTATGCAACGGCACCTTGGGAGCCAATTCTCCCCACCAATTACACCGATCGACTCACGGGTTTTTCTACAACTGGAACAATTTTCGGATATCCCCAGGCCTATAGAACTACCATAAACAGCGAAAGCGATACAACCTTGGGTAGAACACCTTTCTACGTCCAGCCAGGTAGTCGTTCTTGGGGTTTTGATGTCGCCTTACTAACTCAGCTACCTGACTTATTCTCTCAGCGCTTCACCGCACCACCAACAGGCGATCCAAACGAGTTTTACAGAGAAGTCAGTCGCGATGATAGTTGGGTATCAACATTGTTATGTGCTGCTCAATCTAAAGCACAACCTGGTAATTACGGAACAGCACCTTCAAATAAGTATGGATCTGACAAAAGATATGCCATTCCCGAAAATCAACGCCCTTCAGCCTGCCGATAAGTTTTCTTAATTCGAGTTTAGTCAACCAGCGAGAATAATTTAGCCAGAATAACTTCATTATTCAGATGATTTACCTAAAAAAACTCCGTCCACCGTCATCGAATCAGTCCGGTTTCACAATCATTGAATCCCTCGTCGCAATTATTGTAGTGGGGATTTTAATGACAGCGATCGCACCTACCATCGTCTTATCCGTAGCGACTCGCGTACAAGCAAGACGAGTCGAATTTGCCACAGATGCTGCCCAAAGCTATATAGATGGTGTCAGAAGTGGCACAATTGAGCCTCCAGAATTACCTAACAAAAGTGATGAACAACTAAAGAGCTACGACTTTAGTAAATACGATGCTCCCAAACAAGGAACTTTGGTTTGTAAAGCTAACGATTACTGTTCTAAACCAGACACTAACTTGTACTGCGTAGATGGTGATGCTGACGGTAGCTGTAAAATAACTACCTCCAAAGACATGATTGTTCAAGCATTTCGATATAATCCAAGCTCTAAGGAACCCGAAGATGGTTACAGCTTAGGAGTAAGGGTTTACCGAGCAGATGCTTTTGATAAGAAAAAGGTCAAAGAATTAAAAGCCTTAAAGGATGACGATGCCAAAAAACAATCAACATTTACCGGAGGAACCGGTTTAAGATCCGTTCAAACTCCTCTAATGGAAATAACGACAGATATATCTAATGGTACAAATTTCAGTAGTTTCTGCGATCGTCTAAAGGTTGATAAAAATGATGATTCTAATTGCTAAACGTAAATATCTATAAATAAAAAATAATTCTCATGATTCCACTCAAATTATTAATAAATAATCAAAAAATAAAGAGTTCAAAATCAACTAAAAAATCCGCTGGTTTCACGCTTATAGAATTACTTGTTGCGATGATTTTAGCTTCACTGATTCTTACCCCGTTACTAACATTCATGATTAACATCATGCAAACCGAGCGTAAAGAACAAGTAAAGACAACTACAGAACAAGAACTAAAAACAGCACTAGATTTTATTGCAAGAGACTTAGAACAAGCAGTTTATATATATGATGCCGATGGAATAAATGAAATCAGAAATGAATTACCTAAGAAAACAAGCAGTGATAAAAGAAAGTATTTTCCTGTTCTTGTGTTCTGGAAACGACAATATATAAAAAGTGGAATTGGCATTGAAACTAGTAGTAGTAACTGCGATAGACAGCCAGATAAATGCGACGATACCTTTAGTTATTCCTTAGTAGCCTATTATTTGATTAAAGATGATAGCTCTACATGGTCTAACGCTGCTAGAATCGGTAGATTTCAAATTAGTGATGGCTACGGAGATAGCGACAGCGCAAAAAACGCAACCAAAGATGCTGGGTTTAAATTATTTGATCTTACCGGTTCAGGAGAGCTAAAAGCGAAGATGAATGAATGGGAAAGTGGTACATATACCTCAAAAACCCCAGACATATTAACTTTAGTTGATTACATCGACCAAACAAAGATAAATACTCGTACCAATCCCAAGCCTGCTGATTGTCCTACAGGAATGCAACAAATACCAAAATTTACCGGAAGCGGAAATTCTGTTGCTAGCGGAGATGTTAAAACAGCTAGTTTTCACGTATGTGTAGATTCAATAAATACAGCAGCAGAAGTTTACTTACGCGGTAACGCACTTGCTCGAATGGATGACACCCCTCCTGACTACAGCGAAAAAAACAAAAATTATTTTCCTCAAGCACGTATACGGGTTAAAGGACGCGGTTTTGTATTTACAAAATAAGCTTTAAATCAATTAAAAAAATCAATTATTTCTACCTTGAATGAATCAAAAAAAGGGTGCCATATCTAACTTATTGGTATTTAAAATGTTATATAAATTGCCTAAAAAGGTATCATTAGCAAAATCAAAGTTATCTTCGAGATTCTCTCAAAATACTTCTGGTTTTACCTTACTCGAAATCATGGTAGTGATAGCGCTTATAGGTATTCTTTCAGCAATAGCCGCACCAAGTTGGCTCTCTTTTGTCGCCAGACAACGACTAAATAAAGTTAATGATACAGTTTTTGCAACACTACAAGAAGCACAACGACAAGCTAAAAAAAATAAACGTGGTTACAGCGTTAGTTTTAGAAAAAACAAAGACAACACAAATATTATAGAATATGCTATTTATCCAACGAAAGACCTTGATGGAGAAGAGATAGATTCTAATAAAATCAATCTTTGGAAGCCATTAGGCAGCGATTTAGGAATAGATCCAGAACAATTCTTAATCGGTACTAACCTGAAAGATAAAAATGAAGGAAATGGTGATAAAGTCACTAAAATAAAATCTACTTCTAGTACAAAAAACGTTACAGAAACAATTGCTTTTGAGTATACTGGTACTTTACCTAGAGATGCTGAAGTACCTTTAAAGATTGTATTAGCAACACCTAAGAATTCGGGAAGTAACCAACAGCAACCGAGCAATCTAAAGCGCTGCGTTATAGTAGAAACATTCATAGGAGGAATGCGAACCGCAAAAGATGAAGATTGTAATAAAAAGAACAGTACATGGTAATAAAAGGTGACAAAAATCAATAAAAATACTGAAGCATCAACAGCATCCAAAGAAGAAAATTAATACATCGGGTGCGATTTTATGTTTCTATTTTCATGTGAATAGCAAATTTTATAATGAATATAATTTGCTCTAAATAACTTTAAAACAAATCACTTTAAAATCAACATTTAAATAAACGCTATGACAGAGTGCATAAACTTTACCGTAGCTATCCCTACTTACAACGGTGCCACTAGATTACCCGAAGTTTTACAAAGACTGCACAATCAACTGCATACCGAAAATATTTCTTGGGAAATAATTGTAGTCGATAATAACAGCACCGATAACACAGCAGATATTGTTAAAAAATATCAAGAAAACTGGCAACATCCTTTTTCTTTAAGATACTGCTTTGAAGCAAAACAAGGGGCAGCATATGCCCGCGAAAGAGGAGTAAATGAAGCTAAAGGTGAGTTTATCGGGTTTCTCGATGATGATAACTATCCCGTGTCAAACTGGGTTGTCAAAGCTTATGAATTCGGTCAAAAATATCCTCAAGCAGGAGCGATCGCCAGTCAAATACACCCCAACTGGGAAATTGAACCACCAGAAAACTTTCAACGCATTGCACCATTTTTAGCAATCACCGAAAGAGGTAATATACCTTTACTCTATCAACCAAAAAGCAAACTATTACCCCCTTCAGCAGGAATAGTTATTCGTAAACAAGCTTGGTTAGAAACCGTACCCGATAAATTAGTTTTAACGGGCAGAATTAGCGGCAATATGCTAACCGGTGAAGACACCGAAATGCTTTCTTATATTCAACAATCAAACTGGGAAATTTGGTATAACCCAGAAATGGAAATATTCCATCAAATTCCCCGGTGGCGATTGCAAAAAGAATATTTGTTCCCCTTCTTCAAAGGAATTGGATTAAGTCGCTGTGTTACTAGAATGGTTGATATAAAGCCATATTTAAAGCCAGCAGTAATATTCGCTTATATGCTAAACGATCTGCGGAAAATTTTATTTCATATATTTAAATACGGTCAAAAAGTCAAAACTGATTTAGTCACAGCTTGCGAAATGCAGCTATTTATAAATAGCTTAATTAGTCCTTTCTATTTGTGGAAAAACGGCTATTTTAAGAAAAAATATCAAGAATGAAGTAAATCCTATTCATTAGCCCCAGCCTTAGAGGCTGGGGCTACAATCACGAAGCCCACCTGGGTGGGCTAAAAGATATTTCTCAGTTATCAGGTATTAGTTAATTCCAACTATCCGTATCTACCAGTGTGGTGCATTTATCGAATAATTAAATGTTTAACAAACACCGGAATCATAGTTCTAGCAGTGGCTTTACCCTGCTCGAAGTATTGGTAGCTATGGCAGCAATTGGTATATTGGCTGCTTATTCTGCGCCTTCTTGGTTAGCTTTCATAAATACTCGTCGCCTCAATGATGCTTCCCAGAAGGTTTATCTTGCTTTACGTGACACGCAACGCCAAGCTCAAAAAACTAAAACCACTTGGCAATTTAGTCTTCGCGTCAAAGAAAATATTGTACAGTGGGCTGTTCATCCTCAAACTTTAAACCCAAATAACGCTATCTGGTATAGTTTGGATTCTAATGTAGTTTTGGACAAAGAAACTACTTTGCTTCTAAGAAAATCAACTAAGCTCAGACAAATTCAGTTTGATTATACAGGTAGTATCAAAAAACCGCCCTTAGGAAGAATCACTTTATCTAGCAAATATGGCGGTAAAGCTAAACGGTGCGTGTATGTTTCTACAATTTTAGGAGCAATACGAACTGCAAAGGAACGCAAGAAAGCTAACAGGGGTGGCGATTATTGCTACTGAAATAATCTTCTAACCAGAGCATTGCTTGCCGCAGATTGTATAAAATAAATTACTAATAGACATGTGGTGAGTATATCCTTACCCGCCTATTATCATGTCTAATAATGGTGCATTACGTGTCTATCTCACCCAAAATCGCTAAACAACATTTAATTATTTTCACCCGCTACCCCCAACCAGGTAAAACTAAAACCCGGTTAATACCTGCTTTGGGAGTTGAAGGTGCCGCTAATCTCCAGCGCCAAATGACAGAATACACTTTATCTAAAGTTAAAAAATTGCAAGAATTGGTTGCAATATCTTTTGAAGTTAGATTTGCAGGTGGCAATTTACAACTGATGCAAAATTGGTTGGGAACAGAATTAAATTATCAACTTCAAGGAGAAGGGGATTTAGGAAAGCGCATGGAAAACTCTTTTTTGAGTGCCTTCGCCAGAGGTGCCCAAGAAGTAGTTATCATCGGCATTGATTGCCCTGGTGTCAATGTTGAAGTCTTGGCAGAAGGCTTTGAAGGAATCCAACATTGCGATTTATTACTAGGCCCCGCTGTCGATGGCGGTTACTATCTAATTGGTTTAAAGCGTGCCATCGGACAATTATTTACTAACATAGACTGGGGAACTGCCAAGGTATTACAACAAACTGTGGATATTGCCCAGCGACTTAACTTATCGATTGCTTACTTGCAAACATTGGCTGATATAGATCGTGCGGAGGATTTACCAATTTGGCAAGAAATTAATTACAAGGAATAGAAGGGGGCCAAAACTATTAAAATCAAAATATTTAAGTTAGATATCTTCAGAATTTACGCCCTCCTTTAGAATACATTAAGTATTCTGGGCGTTACAATCCTCCTAACCTTTTAAAAAGGTTACTTGCGTAAGTCCCCGTTTTAAATGGTTAAGATCGCTTTCAAATTCTAAACCCTTCTGTTTCAATTGATCTTCTATTGCCATAGATTAGTATCCTACAATACGAAGATTTCCCGAAGACATCTGAAATCACCTTTGCTACTGTGGTGTAATCTCTAACATAGGTGTTAAAATTTCCACCTGTATTGAACCTACTTTATTTATCAACAGTAGCTAGAGTATTGACAACAATATTCAAGTAACTTTATGTAGGACGATCGCTGTAATTGAATTTGAGACTAAAACAAAGATGGTTAATCGTTTGGCTACTGTAAATACTTCTCGTACCTTGAAAGTGGTAGGGATAATCTTAACTTTGTCCTTTTTAGTTGACGTTTTAATACTTTCATTTCCCTTCCAACCAACTAATAGTGGGTGGCAAATTCGGTTAGCAACGGCTCTTGTGGATCGAGGAATTGTGCCGATGGTGGGCTTGGGTATGCTATTCGCAGGACATTGGGTTGATAGTTTTGATGATTCCAGTCCGTCTGGGATCGATTTGAGATTCCCTGCTCTAATTTTGTCAACTATCTTAGGTTTGGTTTTCTTGCTAATTTTTCCGTTGCACCTCAACAACGTGCGGCAAACTAGCGATCGCGATATCGAACAAATCACCGCAAGATCTCAACAAGCAGAAAGTCAAGTACAAAATCAGCTATCGCAGGTGCAAGCAAGATTAAGTACCGATCAAGCAAAAGCTCAAATAGAAAAACAGAAAAGTCAAGTCAAAGCTCAATTTAGCGAACTGCTCAAAGATGACACTAGATACAAGCAAGCCTTAGAAAATCCCAATATTCCCCAACAGCAGAAGGATTTACTCAAGCAATTCAAAGCAGATCCTAAAGCACTCGATAAGTTTATTGCCGAGCAAAGCAACCCACAGCAACTTGCAAATCAACGCTTAACTCAAATTCGCCAAAATAAAGAAGCTGCTGAAAAACGAGCCAAAGATTCAGCTTGGAAGTCTGGATTACGAGTTGGTATGAGTAGCTTACTGCTTTCCATTGGCTACATAATTATCGGTTGGACTGGATTAAGAAGCAAAGGTGCAACCTCCGGCGGTGGTAAGCGTAAAGCCACCGCTCGTTAGGAAGGGAGAAAGGGACAAGGGAAAGAAAAGTTAGGAGTTAGAAGTTATAAGTTTCAAATTATCACTTACCAATTCCCTATTCCCTATTCCCTATTTTTAATACATTAATACTACAAAATATAATAATGATTACTATTTACATATTGACTTATAATGAAGAGCTAGATATTTCTGCTTGTATTGAGTCGGCGATGGTATCGGATGACATCATCGTGGTGGATTCGATGAGTAGCGATCGCACTGTGAAAATAGCAGGTGAATATCCGGTTCGTGTTGTCGAACACGCTTTTGAAAGTCACGGTAAGCAACGTACTTGGATGTTAGAAAATATATCCCCGAAGTATGACTGGGTATATATTCTTGAAGCAGACGAACGCATGACACCAGAACTGTTTGCTGAGTGTGTGGAAGCAACAAAAAACCCAGAGTATATCGGTTATTACGCAGCCGAACGGGTAATGTTCATGAATACTTGGATTCGTCGCAGTACCCAATATCCCCGTTACCAATTGCGTCTTTTCCGTCACGGTAAAGTATGGTTTACAGACTACGGCCACACGGAAAGAGAAGTTTGTGAAGGAAATACCAGCTTTTTAAAAGAAACTTACCCCCATTACACTTGTAGCAAAGGCTTGAGTCGGTGGATTGACAAGCATAACCGTTACTCAAGTGATGAAGCCAGAGAAACCCTGTATCAATTAGAAGAAGGAGGAGTAAACTGGCGCAACTTATTATTTGGGAAAACAGAAGTAGAACGCCGTCGTGCTCTCAAAGACTTATCATTACGGGTACCAGGTAGGCCCTTAGTGCGGTTCTTTTATATGTATTTCTTCCTAGGTGGCTGTTTAGATGGGCGTGCCGGATTCGCTTGGTGCACCTTGCAAGCCTTCTATGAATACTTAATCATGCTCAAAGCCTGGGAAATGAAGCACATCCCTAAACCAAATTTGGAGACAGTTAGCGGTAATCAGAACTCAGATATGCTCGATCGTTTAACACTCAACAAGTAGGAAGATTAGAAAGGAGATGAGGGGACTCTATAAGGAGTAATCGAATTCCAATTCCGGTGCTACCAACTCCCAAACCCCATCTGCTCAGTTCCTTTTCACCCTTGTACCAAATTTAAGTGCTACATTTAATATAAATTAATATATTCATCTAACTTTTTAAAATAGTCTAAAGTTTTAATGGGGGAGTTGTTAGCAAGACAAAGCTAATCTGGAAGATATTTTACAGCCTTTGCCAAGGTCGCAAGCAGTATTGTGTAATGCGCAGTAATATTAGTAATGTGCTGAAAAACTTACAAAAATCCTTTACAAGTCTTAAAAATAAAAGTAAAAGAATAGGGTTACTTAGTCGCTTACTTTGGCTTTTCAATTTGTCTGATGTACGCCTACAACCTGCATTTTTGATAGTTACGGCACTCAAAACAGTTTACATTCGCGGATAGTTATTCGGATATTTAGTTGAGATGCCGGCCAAATCTCGATCGATCGCTATTATCTCTTGCCTCGATGATTTTGACTTTCTCGTTTTGAATAAATATAGGTTAAAGAGTTTCATCCGCCGGTTTTTCCTTTAAGGTGTATCTCTAAACTAAAGCTAATAGCAGTAAATTTATGATGCAAAGGCAGAATATAATTATCGGGTCTACAACAAAATCCCGGATTCCCCATTGCATTAGTATTTTTGTATTGATAGTGTAGGCAAAATCAAAGCAATGGAGAATTCCATGCATTTTGAAAAAGCGAATATTCAAAGCAATTAGCCGAAAACTTGCTGGTATGAATATCAATAACAGAAATTCCACTAGCCGTATTAAGGAGAATAAAGGCTTGGGTTACGAACGCTGGAAGCAAGACCTAAAAAATGACTTGATTGCTGGTTTATTAGTGGTAATCCCCTTAGCAACCACTATTTGGTTAACAGTTACTATTGCTATTTGGGTAATAGACTTTCTGACACAAATACCCAAGCAGCTAAATCCTTTTGAAGGATTACACCCTTTATTAATTAATGTATTAAACTTTGTGGTGGGATTTACAGTCCCACTGTTGAGTATTCTTTTAATTGGATTAATGGCCCGCAATATTGCAGGGCGGTGGTTGCTTGATTTTGGAGAGCGATTATTACAAGCAATTCCCTTAGCAGGACAAATTTATAAAACCCTTAAGCAGCTTTTAGAAACCCTATTAAAAGATACTAACAATAAATTTCGCCGCGTAATTTTGGTAGAGTATCCACGACCGGGGATATGGGCGATTGGTTTCGTTACGGGTACTGTCAGCAGTGAAATTCAAGTACAAATGCCCGAAGCCATGTTAAGCGTTTTTATTCCAACTACTCCCAATCCCACTACAGGATGGTACGCTATAGTTCCCGAAACGGATGTAGTCAACCTATCAATGTCAGTAGAAGAAGCTTTCAAAATACTTATATCTGGTGGAATTGTTTCTCAAGGAGCACCTTTACCAGCTTTAGAAATGCCTAAAGAACGAAAATTAGAAACATCGCGAGAAAAAAAGCGGCAAGTAATCCCCGTTGAGGAAGCTTAATATTGATTCCCGCTTCATGATGCCCAGTTGCGTGGTATCTTGTGGAGCAGTGAAGTTAACGCCTTTGAGCAAAACAATTGCCATACAAAGGAGGAAGCGAGCAACGCCCACGAAAAAGTTTTTCCTTATGATGCTTAATTCTCCATTATTAGTTATTTAGGTCGTAATAATTATCAATTAAACTAATTACGAATTAAATTGACTCCTCATCAAAAAAGCACACACTGCTATGCAAGATCGTAAACCCCAACAAATAGCCCGCGAACTGGCACTACTAAGCCTTTCTCAGTTGCCTGTAAATGCCAAAAAGTTAACAGAAGATCAACTCCCCAAACTTGTGCTTGCAGCAGTACGTACTCTCAGAGGGGAAGTACAAGACAGTTTGGAAAATGCTCACGGCGAACTACAGCGCAGTAACGATCGCCTCTTAACAAGCCAAACTCGTGCTGCGGACTTAAATACTTCTAGAACAATGCTCAAAGAGGCAATTGAATATACTCAGGTAGCAATTAATCTATTGGCTGCTACCCTCGATTTTCCAGAATTGATTCAGTTAGCCAATCAAGATAAAGAAGTCCGGGAGTATGCAATTAAACTTGTTAAAACCGTCGCAATCGAACGCAAGTTGATAGATGAAAAAATATCTGCCGCTTTAGTAGATTGGCGAGTGATGCGCCTAGCTCAAATCGACCGAGACATTCTTCGCATTGCTGTGGGAGAAATGGAGTTACTCGATCTTCCTTCTAGGATAGCAATTAATGAAGCGGTAGAAATGGCCAAACGCTACAGCGGAGAAGAAGGGCATCGATTTATCAATGGTGTTTTACGCAAAGTCACCGAACAAAAGCAGACAGCATAAA
>ERZ1740059.1376-NODE-1376-length-12283-cov-8.537619_pt1 | contig 12283 bp, 1 predicted proteins | sample MGYA00581744_ERZ1740059 | MGnify/ENA primary metagenome ERZ1740059 (study PRJEB43018, sample SAMN04849738) | marine metagenome | isolation source: floating plastic debris | place: Pacific Ocean | collected 2008-08-28 | study: EMG produced TPA metagenomics... | reverse complement strand
TTCGGCACCGTTTTCAACAGTATCTTCGACCCTTTCCCGGCTGTTATCTCGGCCATCGCCGCTGTTTCCTTCACTGTCCAGACCCCGCAGAGTAATGGCCCAGTCGGCCTCCACCCACTGGGGAGACTCCTGGGGCGTGGGGGGCACCTTGGCATAGAGGGCGGCTGACGCTGCCAGGTTGTTGAGCCGCGTACCGTCACCGTCATCTAGGGGCACATAGACCAGCAGTCCGGCTTCGTCACCGACCAAATCAGCCCGTTGCGCCGCCTGCAGCTGGGACTGGCTGCGCTGATGATCCCACAGACGCAGCTGATGGAATCTGCCGGTGTAGGGGATATCGCCTGCCTGGCTGAGACCCAGGGCCAGCGGTGAGAGCGGTGGCAGCCCACTCCCTGAAGCTGCCGTGGCATAAACAACAGCGTCATCCAGCTGCAGGCTAAGGACCGTGGTGGGGGTGGTTTGCCAGGTAACCACCAGATGGTGAATTTGACTGTCAACTTCGGGGGGCCAGTCTGATAGATCAATGGCAACGGTAATGGTTTCACCCGCCAGGTTAGTGATGTCCAAGCGCAACACCTGGGCGCTATCTAATACCAGTCGGAAGGGGGATATGGCGGTGGACGCGTCAAAGATGGTCTGAGCCTGGGTGCGCTCAAACTGCACCCACAGCTCCAGGGTGCCGGTGATGGGCAGCTCCAGACTGTTGAGTTCGACCAGTTCGGGGCGGGCAGCATCTTGATTTAACCCCAGACCGATCTCCTGACGGGGGAAGGCACTGGCCACCGTCACCCAGTCATTGTCTGGCAGGGCATCCTCCAGGGTGTCGAGCTGAACGGGCAGGGCGGCCACGGCATCGATCCACTCCTGGGCCGGGTCAGTATCAAACACCCAATAGCCTTGCAGACCGGGTTCATCCCCCTGCAACCGTCGGTTCCACTGGGTGGCAATTGCCTCCTCTGACTGGGCCTGGTTCCAAATTCGCAGTTCGCTCAGATTGCCTTCAAAGTTACCGCCAAACACCCACTGCACCCTGTCGGTGAGGGGGGCACGGTGGGGCTGGTCTCCCTGGGGCTGACCGTCGATAAACAGGGTATGGACACCGGGCTCCACCCGCCAGGCCACATGGTGCCACTGTCCGGCCTCTAGGGGGACGGCGGCGGTGAGCAAACTGCTGCCCAGCTGCGCCTGGAGATTCCCGGCGATATCCAAGCTCAGCAGACCTGCCGGTCCGGTCTGTAACAGGGTAAGGGGGCGCTCAAAGCTGACAACCTGCACCCACAGTTCCAGGGTAAAGGCGGTGCCCACCAGGTTGAGGGTAGCCGTGTCGGGTAGGTGCAGCACACCGTCCCGCAGTGATAGGGCCGTATGGGGAAAGAGGGGGGGCAATGGCTCCGCTGACCATTTGCCGGGAACGCGGTCGGGACCCACCACCAGATTGCCATGGTGCCCCTGGGAAGTCTGGTCGTAAATAATGGGGGTTAGCAGGGTGGGGTTGTCATTGGTGGGGGCATAGCGCGTTCCCGTATGCTCGCCGACGGGGGCACCGTACCCCTCGGTCATGGGTAAATAACAGAGCAGATCGGGGTGATTGGTCGGGGCAATGTGGCGAGGGTGCTGGGCGTCGGGCGGCACTGTGATAGTTTCGGCCGACAGGGCCGTTTTCCATAGCCGCAGGTCCGTTAGCTGACCGGCAAAGTGGTGGCTATTGCCCACGGTTTCGCCATCGTCAAACCGGGTAATGACAGCCGCCGTTAGCCCCCCCAGGTGAATGGGGCCCACCTGATCAAGCCGGAACCCGTCATCGGTGGCGTCAGCCTCGGTGCCGTCTAAGTACAGACGGTAGCTAACGCCGTCTCGGCTGGCAATTTCATCGTAGACAACGCTCACCTGGTGCCACTGATTGGCATCGATGTCTGAGCGCTTGAGGGTGTGCTGGTTGAGGGTGCCATCGTCAAGACACCAGGCATGGACATAGAGCTCTCCGGCAAAGAGATACAGGCTCAGTCCGGTTTCAGTATCTCCTTGGGTGAGCAGAATCTGTTTGCGGTCGGTGGCTCCGGGGTCGGTGGCCAAAAACCACAGCTGTAGCGAGAACTGTTCGTAGTGCCCCAGCCCATGGTCCTGGGGGTTTACCACCGTTACCCCATAGTGTTGAGCATCAAAGTTGAGCACCTGGGCCACCTGTTCAACAGGGTTGGGCAACAGCACCTCAGGATGAAGGGTGAGCTGGGGCTGATAAACCGATAAAATGCCGCCGGCGGTCAGGTCCGTGTGGTTAAAGCTCAGGTCCGGAATAGTGCCCTGGGCCGTGACACTGTCCAGTCGCCAATAGCCAATCAACCCGGCTTCTGCCCCGGTCAGCTGCTGGTGTAGGGTCTGCTGCAGGTCAATAACGGTGCGGGCCACCCGCCAGAGACGGACTTCTTGTAGGGTGCCGTGCAGATAGGTGGCGTCGTCAAACCCACGCCCCAGGTAGAGGTCGCCGCCCTCGGGGGAGAATGGGGTAGCGGCCTTAGACTGGGTACCGGCTAAGGTGCCATTGACAAAGAACTGGACCTGGGTGGCCTGAACTACTACGGCAATATGTAAACGCGGGTTGAATTGTTCGGGTGCGATCGCATCTGAGCGCACCTCACCAGACAGCGCCGCACCGCTGAGCACCAAAAAGACATTCCCTGCCTCAGCCTCAAGCCGCCACTGCAGCTGGGTCTCTCCGGTGACCGCATCACCCCAGGTGAGCAAACCATGGGACTCCGACTCTTCTAGCGAAACCCAGGCTTCTAGGGTGAGGTCGCTCAGCTCAATGGCCGGTACCCCCTGGGCCGCCAAATAATCATCCCGACCGTTAAACCGCAGGGCCGTATCCGCAATGGCCACCGGTAGGGGCGTCAGCACCAAATCTCGCTGAATCCATCGGGGGCGGGCGCTGTGGCTGGTGCCGCCGAGATAGCCCGGATGGGGACTGCCCGCCACCCGATCTTCAATCGTTCCATCGGGGTTGTTGAGCAAGGGCCAGTAGGCCAACAGCCCCGCTTCTGTACCCCGCAAACGATTTAGCCGCTCTCGCTGAATCTCTTCCGTTGTCCGCACCTGGTTCCACAGCCGCACTTCGCTGAGGCTCCCGGCCAGAAAGTCTCGATTTTCGTGGGTGCCCAGCCGAATGGTGGCCGCCGTCTCCCCCTCGGGCATCTGTTCTAAAGGAATGGGCGACAGCAGTGACCAGGTGGTATCTAACACCCCATCAATATAAAACCGGGTCTGATGGTAGGCCGTACCATCAACGGTGGCGGCCCCATTAACCGTCACCGCTACGTGGGTAAAGCGCTGTAGCGGTACACTCCCCTCGCTAGTCAGGTTGAGCCCTGGGCCGCTAATATCCGGGCTCTCGGTCATGGGCGGATGATTGCCCCGGTCATCCAACACCGCGTCCCCATCCACACCATTTAGCCAATAGCTATAAAACCCCAGCTGTCCCGTAGGGGTAACCCAAAACAAAAATTGAGTAAAGGGACTCTCGGGGTTGCCCTTACACAGCAGGGTGTGGTTGGTGGCACCATCGAGCCACACCCAGGCTTCTAGGGTCAGTTCCGGTGTGCCATCGGCCGTTGCCAACCGCAGATCCGCCGCATCGGGAATGTGGACAAAGTCGTTGATGCCATCAAAGTGGAGTACCGTTTCGGCGGTGTAGGGGCTAGAAGATAGCGATCGCAGTGCCCAGTCTAAGTCTGCAAACGACCAGTCCAGCCGACGGGCCAGCTTGAGAAAGCGATAAATTCTCTCCAGCTTGGGCAGGGTCAGGTTGTTGATCCGTTCATAGGTATCGCTGCCGCCAGGGATAGCCACATCGTCGATGGTGAGCGGCCCCTGGCGATCGCCGGTGCCGTTAATAAAGCTCAGGCGAGAGAGCCCAATTTGGACCTCATCGGCACTCAGATCTAAAAACAACAACGTGTCTAACTCAGACCGGGTTAACCCCGTTTGCTCGGTGAATACCGCCACATCGGCCAAACTACCCTGGCCAGTCGCCAGCACATCGTCCACCCCATAGAAGGTAGTTAACTCTGTTTCAGAAACAATTTCCTTCTCCAGCAAACCATAGTCTCGAGGCGACAGGGCCAAAATCTCTCGGGCCACATCCGGTTCATGATTGCCAAACAGCCGATAAATCTCCTGTAGCGTCAGTTTGAGCTGGTCTAGGTAGGTGCGAATCTCTGCTAGTGGCAAATGAAACGGCAACGACATGGGAAACTTAGCCGCCTCTACCACCTCGTAGGCATCAGGCGTTTGCCCGGTGCGCACCACATCTTCTAACACCTCAATCACAAGATCGATATAGGGCACCAGGTTAAACGTATTTTCGCAGTCCAGCGGAATCCGAAACAGTCTGGGCTGACGCGCTTCCAACCGGTGCTCTGGCAGGTTGCCGGTTTCATCACTAATGTTGTCTTGGGGAATGTGACGTTCGATAAAGCGCAGCAAATCAACAAAATAGGCCGCCGGGCCAAAAATAGAGCGACAGTGCTCACAGTCAATAAAGTCCAAACTGCCAAACAGTCGGTCATAGCCGGGTATCAGCCCCTGGTGCTCTAGAAACGTGTCGGGAATGTTGTTAAACAGGGTGGTCTGGATATGGGGCGACGCCACCGTATCTTTAATATTGGCCCACAGCAGCGTGGTCAGCTCCTGTATACGCTGGGCCTCACGATAGGCCTGGCGAGCCTTACGGGTGTCCCCATCAAAGGCCGTCACATAGGTCTCGACAAACACGGCTTCTGACAGCGCCAAAATTTTGCCCACCGTATCCCGGTCAGGATGGGATTGCTTAAATGCTTCTAGGGTTTCAAGGGCAGGAGAAGACTTTAGGTTTGACATGGCTGTTACAGGTGTAGAGGGGGGCGTACCGGAATGGGGGCTAAACCACGTTCACATTGTTTACATTGAGATCTGTTGTAAACGTGGGTAAGGTGGCTGGGGTTGAAACAGATTTCAACCCCATGGGGCTAGAGGTTATTTTGGCGGGAGCGGTTGTTTACCGCAGGGGTCTGATCCACCTGGGGGGCGTCGTTGGCCGACTCGGACTCCACCGAGTCAACGGGATCGTCCAAATCGTCAGCACCGCTGCTGCTTTCCGACGCCGACGCCTCTGACGCCGATTCTGATGCCGACTCGTTGAGGTCGCTATCGACGGGGGATGGATCATCCAGTACCCGACCCAGATCGGGGTTATCCGCAATGCGGGGGGTAACGGGATTAAGCTGAGATCGATCAAAACCTTTTACCTCCTGAACCACATCTCGTCTCTGGCGCTCAAGTTTGATTAAATTCACCGCCACAATGATGGCCGCCGCCAAGAGCACCGCTGTTTTGCGATCGGTGGCCACATTTAACACCGTTGGCCCCTGGGAGATGGCATTTGAGCGGGGGCGCGTGGTGGGGTTGTCGGAGACCGCATTTGAGCGGGGGCGCGTGGTGGGTGGCGGCGGCGCTGGCGGCGCTGGCGGTGGGTTAGGGGCCGATGCCGAACGACTTCTGCGATTGTTGGAGCTGCCGTTTGCATTTCCGCTGGCACCGCTGCTGGGGGCAGCCCCCGGCAGCGGTGCTGAGTTAGAACGCGCCCGCCGGGGGCTGTTATTAGCTGCTGGGGAGGCCGTCGGTGGGGAGGCCGACACAGGGTTATTTGCCGCCTGTTCCAGCGCTTCAAAAGTTTTGATTCGCTGGGCAACAATCCCACTGGGAATGAGTATCTGTTTCTCCAGATCAAGAACACGACGAGCGTTTGTTCTGGTGGGAGGATCCGGATTGGCTGTCCCCTGGATCAGGTTTTCGAAAAACTGTCTCTGTCGAGCTACCTGACCCTGATTGTTCAGCTCAACCGCCACCTGACCATCGGCGTCAATGCGGTTAACGGGATTGCCTTTGACATAGCCATACACATTGGCTCCATCTATGGCACCCGCTGGGTCAGGACTGAGCCAGCGCCCCATCCAGGGGGCGTAGTAGCGGCTGCCGTAGTAATAAAGCTGGGTGGTGGCATCGCGCTCTCGACCGGCATAGCGATAGCGTTTGCGGGTGACTTCCTGCTGGCTGCGCCCCGCTACCACAGCGATACCGCCGTAGGGGAAATATTCTTCATAGGTGAGGATGCGGCCATCGCCGTCTAACTCTAAACTGACCGAGGTCTGGTGGTTGTCGAGCTGATAGCGGGTTTGGCGGGCAGGCCGGTTCTGTCGGCGTTGGGTCCAGCGGTGCAGGCTGGCAATGCGCGAGCGCCCATCGGCAGCATGGACGGTGGTGTAGGCTTCTTGAACCTGGTTACCACGACGCACGCGGTGTAGCTCATAGTCGCCAAAGTAAAGGGTTTCTTCGATTACTAGCGCCCCATTTACCTGGCGCTCAAGCACCTTACGGACCCGCTGACCGCTGGCGTCATAGCTATAATAGTCGCCGTCATTAGGCCCGTTATTCCGCTGGACCACATCCACCGCCGCCAGCTGATTGAGGCTGTTCCACTCCATCCCTCGCAGCTGGGGTAGCCGTGTCAGGTTGCCGTTGGCATCATAGCTTTGGGTCAGGTTACCGGTGTCAACGCTGCCGCGATTGGAGTCGGGGGCGATGTCAATGTCTCGGGTAAAGCGGCGGTTGGCGGCGGTGTGGGCAATCTGGGTGAGATTGTTGGCGTCGTCGTAGGTAAAGCGGCGGCTATAGTTTTCCAGCGCCTGGGGGTTGTTGGTATTGGCCGGAATGGGCAACAGGGCGGCATCGTCGGGCCGTAGGGCATTGGCCGGACGGTATAGCCCGCGATGTTCTCGACCCTGGGCCAGGGTGAGACGGTAAAGGGCGTCGTAGGTGTAGTCGAGCTGGGGCAAGACCACCTGGTTGTTTTGGAATAGCACTCGGCTGGTGCGATCGCGAATGCGGGTGATATTACCGGCAGGGTCATAGGTATAGTCCAGGTCCTGCAAACGACGACCGTCGGCTGGGCGGGTGGTGCTGAGCTGGGCCAGGTTAAAGGTGAGGGGGTCATAGGTGTAGGTGGTCTCTGCTCCGTTGCCGTAGCGCAGCTGTAGTCGCTGGTCGCGGGCGTTGTAGGTGAGGGCCGAGACAATGACCTCGTCAGGGCGGTTGGGTTCTTGATGGGTGAGCGATCGCAACCGTCCCGACGGATGATAGGCATACTGCATCCGGCGATTGTCTGGGTGAACAATTGTCACCAGACGGTTGAGGGCATCAAAGCGGCGCTGGCTGGTCCAGGTTTCGTTACCCAGGGGTTCGTTTCTAGACCAGTTAGCCGTCTCGCGATAGTTCTGCCGCAGCCGGCGACGGGTGACGAGGGCATTGCCTGCAAAATCGTAACGATCCACCTCGGCCCGACCGGCCCCGTCAGCATGGGTTCTTACCCGCCCCCGCAAATTGTTAGCCGCCGAAGCAGCGGCGGTTTCCCCATATTCAATGGCTTCTAGCTGGTGGTTGAGACCATTGCCCATCACCCACAGCTCAATGGGGCGCGACAGGGCATCGTAGTGGGTGGCGTGGTGAAAGCCCCGCCCGTCCCAGCGCTGAATTTCGTCACCGCCTGCATTGACCAGAGTCCAGCGGGTGCCAATATCCACCCCAACCTGGCGAATGACCCGACCCGCCATGTCGTAGCGCATTTCAAAGTTAGCCTGACCTCGGGCAAACAGACGCGGATCTTGCACCTGTAGCACATTGCCAGAAATATCTAACTGCTGATAGGTGGTGAGGGCCCGATCGGGGCTGAGCCACTGGTGGTTGAGAAACGGTCGGCCCCAAATGTCCAGACTCTGTTCCAATGGGGTGTCGCGGTGGGCCTCGGCCTTAGTGAGCGCGTCTCGCTCAGCCTCAGTGAGGTTAGGCGTTTGGAAGTAGGGGGCCTGGCGGATAGTGTCGTTGGCGTCAAACTCTCGCACCTGCCAGGCACCATACTCAGTACGATTGAGAAACCCTTTAGGTAGGTCGGTTTGAAACACCCGCCCTAGCGGATCGTAGTGACGAATAGCAGTCACTCCGTATTCAGTCAGCAGTCGTTCGGCCTGGTAGTTGGGGGTATCGCTATAAAAGGCCTCATACTGCTTGATCACCTGGCCTTTGTTGTTATAGACCGTGCGCCCGGAGGTAAGCCAGCGATTGTTGGTGGTTTGTTCCTGCACCGTGCCGTTGGGCTGCAACCTTAGGGCCGGTCCCGCTTCCACCCGGCGTTTGCTTTGGAGCGAACGGCCCAGACCGTCGGTATAATCCAGCTGAATCTGGAGGGGGCTGGTTTCCCCAGGGGCCAGGTCGCTGACAAAGCGCTCCCGCTGGAGCTGCACCGCATAGGCGGGCTGCTGCCGACGGTCCCAGGCCAGCAAATCATAGAAGAAAAAGCTGCTGGCCCCCTGCACATAGGCAGCGGGGTTATCAAGGAGTTGAGCCAGGGTGGGGGTGGGCTGGGGCCGATAGTCCGCCAGAGGCCGATCGCCACGACGGGCGTTGCCTTCTTGGCCGTGGCGGCTGGTCAGGCGAACGTTGCCCAGGGGGTCGTAGCCATATTCGGTAATGTTGTCGTTTTCATCGGTTGCGATCGCAGCCTTCAACGTCCAATAGTCCGGCTCAATTACCTGGGTCAGCCGCTGGTTTGGGCTCAAGTGCGCCTCGGTACGAACCAACACCAGGCTGTAGGGGGCATGGGCCACCGTCGTCACCGTATCAAACTGATCCACAAACTGTCGGGGCTGATAAAAGCCGTTGCTGTCCTGGTAGTGGGCCGTATTCCCCGGATCGGCGTAATAAACTCGCCCCGTCACATCGTGGGTGAGCGGCACAAACGCCCCACCGTCAGGATCTTTGCTCAACAGTTTGGCCGTCTGGTCCCCCGCTGCGTTAGGCAGCAGGTTGGCCAGCCCATCCACCGAATACACCACCGACTCCACCCGACGCAGCAGCATCCGCCGCCCAGCTCGACCAAACGGTAACTCCCTGGCCTGGTCCGCCCGCTCAAAATCATTCCAATAGTGAAAACGCTGCCAGGTCAACAGCCGAGCCCCCACCCCAGCCACCGTCTGGTCAAAGTCCACAGCGGTTTGTTCCGGCGTGGGGTAGGTCGCCGTCAACGCGTCCCAGGTAATGTACTCCCCTTGGTTGGGGCGCAGCCCCCCCAGTTCAAACTGTCGGGTTTCAATCGGCACATTGAGCCGATAGGTCTCGTCCGTCAGGTGCAGCAGTTGGCGATATGTGTAGCGCCCCTGTAGCTGCCGCTGATCGCCATGCACCGCCCCCCGTCGCCGAGGGTAGGCCACATTAGCCTCACGGGTCAGCTGCCCATAGTCGTCATAGACCAAATAAAAATTGTGGGTAATGCGCGGGTCAGCAGGGTCGCGGTCATACTGATAGACAATCTGCTCCCGCTGTAGCGGTAGATAGACCGAGCGGTGCGGCCCCTGGGTGGGCTGAATCAGCCGCAGCCGATAGGCAGTTTCAGTAACCTGATACGGGTGGGGTCGCCGCTGGGCATCGTCATCGTCACCATAGATCTCCTGGCGTAGGGTCTTGCCTCGCAATGCCCGATAGGCCACCTGCACACTGACCGCATCCCCAGCCCGCTCAAAATTACTATCAGCCAAATCGAGCGCCTGACCATCCCCGCCATAATAGTCAGCCTCATACTGACGGCTTAGCACCCCGTCTCGCTCCATCAGCCCTGTGTGAAACCAGGTCTTAGTATGGATCGGTGGGGCATGGAGGTCCGACGGCAACAGCTCAAACGGAGTCTCGTCTAACAGCCCTGCCGAAAACTGTTCAAACCCTTCCGTATCCCACCGCTCCACCAGCCCAAACCCAGCAAACTCTCGTTCCCTAAAGTCGTAGGCCCCGTGGTGGTAGGCATAGCGACTCACCTGGCGGGTTTTAGCAATCAGATCTAACGTTTCTGTTTTTTCAATTACCTGCACAGGAAACGGCAGACGGCTAAGCCACGGACGCCCCGCTAGCCGATCCGCCAAATAAAACTGGGTCGACGGCGCATATTGAATCCGGGTCACCGCCCCCCGATGGTTGTCGATAGCCTGTAGCAGGTGGGGTTTTCTGCCGCCGGTAAAGTCATAAAACTGATGCCGCAGCCGGTCAGTGCCATCGGAAAACACCAAACAGCTGGTGCCGTTGCCACGAATATCCGCAAACTGAATTTGACTCAGACTGTGGGGCGCTGCCGGTAGTGGAATGCGGGTTGGAGGGCTAAAGCGATTGCCACTTTCATTAAAATAAACAACCGCTTCTCGCCCCGCCACATAGATCAAATCCGCGGTCCCCGACCCATCAATATCCGTCAGATAGAGCCGGGCGGCACTGAGCTGCTGCTCAAAATGGGGCGCATTTGCCATCACCACCGGCGCACCAAAGTTGCCATATCCCAAATTGGGCCAGTAGGTCACCTCGCCATTGCGCACCCGCACCCGATCGCTGAGGCCATCGCCCACCATATCCACCACCACCAGCACCTCTGAGCGCCCAGAGTCGGTCTGTATCGGCAGTTGAGGCGCTCTCAATGCCGTTATGGGCGCTTCATGCCCCATGTCAGTTGCCCGGGGATAAACCTTGACCCGATCCGCCTCAAACAACAGCAAATCAGCCCGGCCATCACCGGTCACATCTGTCGACTCAAAGGCCGGATTGCCATAGTCCGTCGGTGAGCCTCGGAACGGTTGAAACGATTGCCAGCTCTGCTCAGACGTTTGTCGGTAATGACCAGAACGACCGCCCGTGCGCACATCTAAACGAGTGCGGGTACCATCGGTGACCCGATAGGTGGGTAGCGTTTGGTTGCGCTCAATGGGAAACGCTGGCAGCGATTGCCCAATGCCATAGGTGCCGTTGCCCCGGGGGCGATAGTAGAGGCTGGTTCCCTCACGGTCATACAACAGCCCCACAATGCCCTCGCCGTAGAGGTCTATCAGCTGCTGACCAGAGGCATCTAACGGTAGCGGCGGACTGTTGTAACGTCCACCGGGCGATTCTGTTTGTAATGGTTGAAACGACTGCCCAGTGGGCTCGTATTGGCTGTACTCAAAACTAATGGGGGGGCTGGCCTGAACCTCGTAGGTGTTACCCTGCCGCCGATAGCCCACAGGTTCCACCTGTCGCAAAAAGGTCAGCACAGGAGATTCGTCGTAAATCAGACGAAGAGAACGCACCAGCGCATCCGCCTGACCCAGCTCCGCTGGAAAGTGGTGAAATACCAGAATGTTGCGACAAAGGCGATGGGTGCGCACCTCAAAGCCCGCCCGATAATCAGAAAAGGCATCTTGCCGAGGCAACCAGTCTCGGCTGGGCTCTGCGGTCAACCTATTGAGGTCATCCAGGTCATAATCACCGTAGTCAAAAACAACGCTAAAGGCCCACTGGGTTTCACCGGTCGCGTCAAAAAAATTACCGTACTGAATCTTCTGAAGATATCGCTGGGTGGTGTGGGCGCGGCCCTGCTCATACACCGTGTTGGCAATGCCAGTTGTATCCTCAGCCCGGTAGGTATACCGAATCCGATTGCCTTTACTATCTTCCGTGCGCTCCAACAACCACTGAAAAATTTGCCCAGGATTATCAGGATGGTGGATGCGCCCGTTAGAAGTCTCCCCATAGATGCTGGTAATGTTCTCTGGGCTGGTCACTCGCCAATGCACATCCCCATCGGCCCGGCGGGTCCAGCGCTCCACCCGCAAAAAGCGACCTTCGGTACGAGTACGGTAGCGCTGAATGCGATGCCCCCCATCAACAGAATCCTGGACCTGATCTACCCAATCGCCACCGTTTTCCTCCAGGGCAGGCACCAAATATTCCGCATTGGACAGCACATATTCATCCTGCTCAGAATAATTGGGCAGGCGCTTTTCCGTACGGCGAGCAATATTAGGCACCGAGAGACCAAACCCCATACCAAAGGGGCCTTGGGTACTCCCAGACCCATAGGACAGCGACAAATCTAACGATAGGTCACGGGCTTCTGGTGTGGTAATCGGTATCGAAAAGCTGGCTGTCCCCGTAAACGGGCTAGGTTGAAAGGTCTCTCCGATCCCCTTAATCGAACCGCCACCTTTGGGAAATCGAATTTGAGGAATTCTGACTGATGATGGGGAACTTTCATTCATGTCGACAACCAGACTGAGTGTTGATTTAGACGCACCACAAAACCATCGCTATGCGATCTATATGGGAGCGCACAACGTTAATTTTTAATGACAGAAGACAAATAGAAAAGAAAACCTGGTAGAGGGCTGTTTAAAATAAATTGGGCGTT
>ERZ1740059.1375-NODE-1375-length-12284-cov-10.318996_pt1 | contig 12284 bp, 11 predicted proteins | sample MGYA00581744_ERZ1740059 | MGnify/ENA primary metagenome ERZ1740059 (study PRJEB43018, sample SAMN04849738) | marine metagenome | isolation source: floating plastic debris | place: Pacific Ocean | collected 2008-08-28 | study: EMG produced TPA metagenomics... | reverse complement strand
GGCAGCGGTTCACAAGCTTGATGGTCACAGCGAGTATGACATGGGCGAGAACAAAGGGCGCGAGGCGCGCAAGCCGTCCGTGAACGAGCGCCTGAAGGACGTGCTGAACAAGCCGCGCGAAAAGCTGGAGATCGAGGACGCGCGCGATCAGGAGAAGGACCAGGAGGTCGAAAACGACCGTGACCCCGGCCTCAGCCACTGATGGTCCTTATTATGAGATCAGGGTTGCGTCGGTAGCCGCTTGCACGATTTCCAGATCGACGTTGTCGGCCAGTTCAACAATTCTCAAACCACCTTCGACAACATCAAAGACGCCCAGGTTTGTGATGATCCGGTCCACGACGCGTTGTCCAGTCAGCGGTAGAGTGCAAGTTTTGAGAAGCTTGGGTGCGCCACTTTTGCTGGTGTGGTCCATGACAACGACCACTCGCCCGACACCTGCGACTAGGTCCATCGCGCCACCCATCCCTTTGACCAGCTTTCCTGGAATCATCCAGTTTGCCAAATCTCCAGTCTCGCTGACCTCCATGGCCCCCAACACTGCCATAGCGATCTTGCCGCCTCTGATCATTCCAAAACTGGTGGCACTGTCGAAATAGGACGTCTCGGTCAGTTCGGTGATCGTCTGCTTGCCCGCGTTGATCAGATCGGCATCCTCTTCTCCATCATAGGGGAACGGTCCCATGCCAAGCATCCCGTTTTCTGACTGCAGCACCACATTAATGCCGTCAGGAATGTGGTTCGCCACCAGTGTTGGAATTCCGATCCCTAGGTTGACATACCAGCCGTCCCGCAACTCTTGTGCTGCGCGGGCGGCGATCTGATTGCGATCCCAAGGCATCTTCATCCTCCTGAGTTCCGGGTCTGGCTGGCGCTGAAACGCCTCTGCCGAATGTCTTTTCAAAGTGTTCGATCTGGTCGCGGTCAAGCATTCGGCCTTGCGCCTCGTGTTGTGCGTTGTTCGATCCGTTTTTCATGTTCTCCGACGACCAGCCGGTGCACATATATGCCGGGCAGATGCACCGCGTCCGGGTCAATCTCTCCGGGAGGAACGATCTCTTCAACCTCAGCCACGCAAACACGCCCGCACATGGCGGCAGGGACATTGAAATTTCGCGCGGTCTTGCGGAAAATCAGGTTGCCGGTTTCATCAGCGACATGAGCCTTAACAATGGCAAGATCCGCTACGATACTGCGTTCCATGATAAAATCGCGGCCCTCGAAGCTTCGGGTCTCTTTCCCGTCAGCAATCACGGTGCCAACCCCAGTTGGCGTGAAAAAAGCGGGAATGCCGCTGCCCCCAGCTCTCATGCGTTCTGCCAAAGTGCCCTGCGGGTTGAACTCCAGCTCCAGTTCACCTGACAGATATTGCCGCATGAATTCAGCGTTCTCTCCAACATAGGAGGAGATCATCTTTTTGATCTGATGACTGGCCAAAAGAATCCCGAGGCCAAAATCATCCACACCACAATTGTTTGAGGCAACGGTCAAATCCCGTGTGTCTGCTGCATGAATGGCCTCGATCAGCACTTCGGGAATACCGCACAAGCCGAAACCGCCGGCTGCGATGTACATGCCGTCGGTCAAAAGCCCGTTCAGGGCATCTTGCGCAGTGGGATAAACCTTGTTCATATCGGTGTCCTACCGAAATCGTGGAGGCTGCCGACCCATGTGGCCCGGCAGCCTCTTTGTCAGATCAAGCCGCGCGCTCTGGGATCTCCAGACCCAGCCACTCGGTATAGAACGCGTCGATATCAGGCTCAAAATCGTGGATCACTGGGTACCACGGGGTCGGCGCTTCGACATCTAGGAGATCGCCAGAGGTGGGGCAGTAATATTCCCGGATCACTTGCCAGTCGGTCGAGGGTGCCATCAGGCGCGGATAAAGCTCTTCCATCTCTTCGGCGGTCTCACGTACCCGAATTACCGCGTATAGCTTCCAGTTATCGCGCCAGTCGCAGAACTCATGCCCGGCAATCGACTTGACCACCCATGCTTTGTCTGAGGCGCGCTGAACGATGAAAAGCTTCGGCCCAAGCGGCAGGATGATCTTATCATCCCATGGCACCTGTTCTTGCAGAACCTCGATGTACTTGACGAAGCGGTCACCATCCTTGGGTGTGGACAGCATCGTGTGAAGAGTGTCGCGGTCGATGGTTCCGTCGACCAGATCTTTGATTTTTTCTTTGGTGTAAGCCATTTGTTTTCTCCTGTTTCAAAGGGTGCGCGCTACGGGGGAGACGCGCAGCGCGCACCGTTGAGATCATTCCTCGACGAATTTGACGGTTTTCACGTCAGGCAATTCGGAAAGGTCCATCGAGTATTCACGACCGTAGGAAGGGATCGGCAGATCCTCTTCTTTCAGGTCCCAATCCTCTGGAAGATCCCAGAAATCACGGAACTCCTGCGCCCATTTCGGACCCAGTTGGAAGCTGGAGGCATACATTTGCTGTACATGGACACCCGTGTCCTTGTTCAGAATGCGCTCGCGTTCCTTGGCCATCCAGTCGCGGGTGGGTACGGCCTTGGCCAGACGATCCTTGCGGATGTCAGCGCGCTTGGCCTCTGTCGCGGCGTCATCTGCCACCTTCTGGCCATCGTCACCATCGACAAGGATGACGCCATAGACACGCTCGGCAAAGCGTTCGATCAGATAGCCGCCGTTGACGTCATCCGCCACAGCCGAAGGCTCACGATCCAGCGGATCGCCAAAGCCCGGACCACCGCGCATGTAGTTCAGATACAGGTCATGATCTTCAAACATGTCTTCGGTGGTGATCGCCTGCTTGTCGCGTTTGATCCCCGCCTGATTGATCAGGCTATCATAGACCGGGTTCTCCGGGTCGGTGTCACCGCCATGGGGGATCGGATCACCATTTGCGATCTTTTCCTTCAGGCCGGTGTCGTGGGCCTCGAACCGATAACCCGACGCCGCCGGATACCCGCCCATCAGACCCCAATCTGAGGAGATGTGACCATTACCCATGAAGAACATGGTCCAGTCCTTGGCGTTCCACACCATGCGCAGGCTCTCAAACCCACAGCCGCCACGGTATTTACCCGCACCGCCCGAAGAGGATTTGATCTGGCGACCAAGGTAAACAAGCGGTTCCGCCAGTTCCCAGATCTCCATATCGCCCATGTCACCTTCAGGGTTCCAGATCGCGGCTGCGTTGGAAATCCCGTCAGCAAAGGCCGACGCGCCCACACCATTGGCCGCACATTCGAACGAGTTCACCGCATGGATTTCATCATACTGGTTGAACCCGCCGCCTTGCAGCCAGTTGGAGGTGTTGGCATTACCCGCATTCACCTCTTCCAGGTAACCGCGCCCGAAGTATGAGCGTGAAAGGCCGCGCCACAAAGCCGTCCAGGACGAGACCAGGAAGTGCCAGCTATAGGCATAGGCCACGCGCCGGTCATCCGGGTTCATCCACGTGCCCTTGGGCAGGCGGAACTCGGTCCCATAGGCCGCGCCGTCGTTGATCAGCTCGGACGGGATCAGCGTCTGTGTCATCATCACCCAGATGCCAGAGGTAAAGGACACGGCGTGGGCGTTATAAGTATGCCACCCCCATCGCGACGAGCCTTCAAAGTCCAGCCGCCAAGTGCCATCGGGCCGGATCGTCATCTCTGACGGCGTGTGCATGATCGTATCAACCTTGGCGAAGGTCGAGGGCACATGCACGTCCTCGTGGGAATAAGGCACGTCGACAAATCCCACCTGACGGTATTTGCCTGGAATGGTCATCGCCTTGATGCGATTTTGCAGGCCTTCGCGGCCATGCTCCACCGCCTCATAGGCAAACTTCCAATAGGCCTCAATGCCCTCTTCAGCGACCACCTCTTCGATGAGTTTGCGGATCATGTGGCAACCCGCAACACGGGTCCGCTCATCGAGCATCCAGTAGCGTGTTGTCCGCACCGAACGCTGCGATTCATGCAACCAGTCGCGGAACAACTCGTCATTGGCACCGACCTTACGGCAGGTCACGGAGTATCCGTCCCCGAACCGCTGCACCTGACCGGTGGTCATCGAACCCGGCCCCACGGCTCCGGTGTCGATCACATGGGTCACGCCACCGACCCAGCCGATCAACTCACCTTCATGGAAAATGGGAACGATGGTGTGGATGTCGCAGGGGTGCACGTTGCCGATCAGAGGGTCGTTATTGGTAAAGATATCCTTGTCGGCGATGCCGGGGTTCCCCTCCCAATCGTTCTCGATCATGTATTTGATCGCAGCACCCATGGTGCCCACGTGGATCATGATCCCGGTTGAGGACAGGATGCTGTCACCGGCCGCATTATAAAGGGTGAAGCACAGTTCGCCCTCCTGCTCCACAATCGGCGAGGCGGCGATTTTCTTGGCGGTCTCCCGCGCATCCACGACCCCGGCCCGAAGGCGCGAGAACAGTTTATTGTAAAGGATCGGGTCCTCTTTTTGCAGTGCCCGTTCTTTCAGCCCCGCATAGTGGCCCGTGGCCTTTGTATCTTCCTGGATTTTATCGCGGTGCTGTTTCAGCGTTTGACCGCCACGCACGATACCTTTGATATCAGATTGAACATTCATGATTTTTTCTCCTTGCCCGCCGTTACACTTCTTTGAGGTGGAACAGACGATGACCATCGAGCCATGTCTCAAACCCTTCGGGCACAACGAATGTCGTGGCGTCGGATTCAATGATGGCCGGTCCGGTGATACGATTGCCCGGTGTCAGCGTTTCCATCTGGTAAAGCTGCGCATCGAGCCATTTGCCCTTGCGATAGAATTTCCGCGTCCCCAGCTTGGCTGCTTTTGGTGGCTCCGCAGGACCTTCCTCTTCCTTCGGGATGTTGGGTTTCGGGATCGGCACTGTGCCGCGCATGATCGCTCCGGTAACAGAGTATCCCAGTTCGGGTGAACGCGCCGATTCTGCATAGACGCGGCCATATTTATCGTTGAATGCATCGACCAGCTTGTCCCAGTCTTCGGCGCCATTGGCGCTTTCAATTGGGCTTTCGATTTCGATGTCGTTCAACTGACCGCGGTATTGCATGCGGAAACCGGGCTGAAGCTCGACCTGATCGCGGCTGTAGCCGTTCAGCTCAAATTCTTCGAGCACCTTCTCTGACAATTCGGCCCAGGCATCGTTGATCAGCGTGGCTTCCGCCTCTTTCTGATCGGCGCTGCCATCCTCATCAATGTTGATGTCGAGCGACTTGTCATAGCGATACTCAAAGTCTGCCGCCGCACAGCCAAAGGCTGAGAAGCCAGCCGCCCAGGCCGGGATGATCACATCCTCAAAACCCATGCCTTCGGTGTAGCCATAGGTGTGGACCGGGCCAGCACCCCCGTAGGAGAAGCAGACGAAGCTTGACGGTGAATAGCCTTTGCCCGAAATCAGCGACTTCATGTAATCACGCAGATCGGAATCCAGCAGTTCGATGACGCCCGCAGCAGCTTCTTCGACCGAAATACCCAGTGGATCGGCGATCTGTTCTTTCATCGCGTCATAGGCGCGCTGACGGTCCAGTTTCACCTGCCCACCCAGGAAGTTATCGGGGTTTAGATAGCCAAGGATCACGTGGCAGTCAGAGATCGTCACCGTGTCAATGCCACTGTCCGCCCAGCAGACGCCCACGCGATAGCCCGCAGAGTCCGGCCCCAGCTTGATCGCCTTAGTATAGGGGTCAAGACGGATGAACGAACCCGCGCCCGCGCCAACCGAATCCAGCCCCACCAGCGGCAGAGACAGCACAAGGCGTGCCATGTCCGGGTCGTTCTGGATGGTCAGCTCGCCCTGAGTGATCAGAGCCACGTCAAAGGACGTGCCGCCAATGTCGGAACAGGCGATGTTGTTATATCCCAGCGTCTCGCCCAGATATTTGGCACCGATCACGCCGCCAATCGGACCGGACACGATGGTGCGTGCCAGTTCCTTGGCTTTCCACGAAATCGTACCGCCATGGGTCGCCATTACGCGGAAATCAAACTTCGAGCCATTCTCTTTGAATGCGCCGGAAATCTTTTTCAGCGTCTGACGGCTGGGTTCGGCGGCGAAGGCCTCCAGCACAGTGGTGTTGGTGCGGTGGCTTTCCTTACGCACTGGGTAATAGTCGACCGAGGCAAAGACGGGGATTTCTTTCCCGGCCTTCTTGATTTCATCCTCGACAATATCACGAACCCGGCGTTCGTGATCAGGGTTCTTGTAGGAATGCAGCAGTGAAATCGCGATGCCTTCGACTTCCTGAGCGATCAATTCTTGCGCCGCCGTGCGCGCCATCTCCTCGCGAAGCGGAATGACAACTGTGCCAAACATATCCACCCGCTCCATGACGCCGCGCGTCAGGTGACGGGGCACCAGCGGCTCATCATAATAGTGCGTGTTCAGATGCAGGCGATCTTCATAGGCAAACCCCAGATAGGCCTGAATGGCGCGACCCATGCGGTGGAAATCCTCCATCCCCGCATTCACGATGAGCCCGGTTTTCAGACCTTTGCGTTGCACCACGCGGTTCAGCAAGGCCGTCCCGGAATAAACGCCGGTCTGAATATCTGCCAGAGCTTCTTCGAGGTTCATCCCCCAATGCTCCAGCCCTTCACGGCTGGATTCGATCAGCCCAAGCGCTTCGTTATCCGGTGTCGATTGCGCCTTGCCGACCACAAAATCTCCGTCTGCATCGACGAAGAATGTGTCGGTCATAGTGCCGCCCGCATCGATGCCAAGCACCTGTACGGATCGGTCGTTTTTCTTGTCTAGTGGCACGAAAAACTCCTCCCTGGTTTTCACACCGCTCCGAATTGGAATGCGGCTAAAATCCAGCGTGGATCAGTTTTTCGTAGGTGTGTTGTCCAATGATCGTTCAGCATGACGGACATGCTGCGGACGCGAAATCAATGTTTTGTCGGACGCTCTATGCCATAGCTGTCAAGCTTGAGATAAAGTGTTGAGCGCGCAATACCCAACCGTTTTGCCACCTTTGAAAGGTTGCCTTGTTCTTCGTCAATGACGTCAATGATACGCATGCGTTCCGAATCTTGGAGCGTGCCTGAGATCGAAGGAAATGACCTGTGGAATTCACTTGGAAGCTCAGATTGATCAATCAATCCACTAAGCGATAAAATATCCAAGCTTACGACTAAATTATTCATCTCTAACAGGTTTCCCGGCCAGTCATAGCTAGACAATTTTGCATTCGCAGCCGATGTGAACCGCAGTTCGCGCCTCCCACTGCTCTGCGCATGTTTTCGACAAAGCTGACCCAAAAGCGGGAGAATTTCATCAGACCTATCCCGCAGGGGGGAAATCGATAGCCGCACCCCCGCGATACGATAATAAAGATCGGCGCGAAAGGACCCTGATTTCATATCATCGTAGAGATGACGCGTCGACAGCGCGATGATCCGAATATCCTGTTCCATTGCTGTTTCCACCAAACGCAACAGCAGTTTTTGGGCGTTAGGAGCCGTTGACCCTGGACCGTTTAAACATAGCGTACCGATACTACCAAAACAGTTTCTATCAAGCTTTTTCAGTATTATATCGTCTGTTATCTCAGCGCAGTCCATGACCTCAATTGGTCTGTTGGCGTGGGCACTTGCTCTGTGAAGCGCTTGCGCCAGGAAGCTTTTTCCGACACCAGCTTCGCCCTCAATGAGAACTGGTATATCTGCACCCGCCAAACGTTCTGCTTTCTTACATAGCTCGGCCAGCGTCGGCCCCGCCGACCCGATACGCGCCAGTTCCGCACCGGGCAGGCAGCGCTTTCGCTTGGGTCTGCGTAGTGAGATCATGACGCCAATCGCGTCTTCTCCCTGGTTGATAACCTCGAAATCCGTATCTGACATACATTCAGCTAAAGCCGCCGAGATGGTTTCAGGTCTTTGATCTATTAAAGCTGGAATCTTTTGACGTAGAGTTCTTAAGACTTCGTCTTCAGCGCTAAATTTCGCGAGGCCCTCAAAAGCGAGAACATTCTCTCCAGAGCGGTCTAGAACTAAAATCGGGTCATTACCTCCGCGCATTCGCACCAGATGACCATGCTCCATGAGCATGGCACGTTCGCGCATGACGGCTCGGGTCAATTCAGTTTCAACCTGTGACGCAAGGCTGGCGGCTAAAGTTGCGGAATTTATCTCACCATTTCCATTGGGCCAAGATATATCGAGGACACCGAGGATTTCTTGTGAGATCGGATCGCGAATAGGGGTAGCAGAACAGTTCCAGCGTTGAATCTCTTCGCAATAGTGTTCACAGCCATGTATTGTGACCGGCTGCCCTAAGTACAATGATGTACCTATAGCATTGGTGCCAATGGCTTGTTCTGTCCAGTTTCCGCCAAGTTCGAGATGGTTTTCTCGTCCTCGATCAAGTATTCTTTTATCACCTGCGGCATCAATGATGACACCGTTTTGATCTGATAAAAGTACGATACTTTGAGTATCAACTAAAAGACTATCTGATTTATAAAGTGCATTGCGTGCCGCGTGCCGCATCCGCTTCGAGAGAGCTCGCTGCGTATGCAATGCCTCTTCAGCAAGGGTTGGGGCCTGAGCACGGTTTCTTATCGAATAGGTCTGGCACCGACCCCACGAATTAAGAACACCTTTCCGAATAGCTTTCGGAGCATGGCCGAGAACGATAAAGTTCTCCCATTCGGTTTTTGATATCGGCTGTGGCATTGTCCTCCCCAACGATGCCTCAGTTTTTCTTTATATTCATTCGACACGGCCTAGGATCGAAGTGCGACCTCGAGTGCTGACTTTTTACTCTAGCACGCGGCGCTGAACTAGAGTGTCCGATTATCGGACAGTGTTTGGGCTTTTTCGAGACACTTTCCACTTGCGGTTCGGTGGGAAGATAGGCTGGGCACGAGGTATTCTGAAACTCGCTAGTATTGCTTTGGAGCGTCGACGTCACAGTGTTGCGCAAAGGCTTCTTTGTGCAACAATCCCATGGAGGCTAGCGAGTATCCCATGCCAAGCGGAGCCCGAGAAGAACCAGAAACGCGCCGCACAACCGGTCGACGTACTTGGAAACCAAGATGTACCTTGCTTGGATCGGGGCTGCGGAAAAGCCGACGGCTAGCGACACGTGCCATGCCAGCGACATCAGGGCAATTGCGCTGACGAGCACGATAAGCACCCAAAGTGGCATCTCAGGCGTGAGGAACGCTGCAAATACACTCGCGTAGTAGGCGGCCGATTTTGGATTGGTCATGTTGACCAGGAAACCGCGCCAGTAGCCCGTTGCCTCACTGGGAGCGTTTTGGTCCCGACGCTCCTGAGGTTGAAATCCATTTGACCGCAACAGCTTTACCCCAAGGTAGAGAAGATATGCGACTCCCACCACCTTTAGGATTAGACCAAGTAGCGGAAAGACTTCGAATACAGATACGATCCCAAGTGCTGCTGCTGCTGCCCATGCAAAAGAGCCGGTGGCTATGCCGCCAGCTGTCCAGATCGCGTGTTTGCGGGATTGAGAAACTGCCGCTGAGCTTACAAGGACAAAGTTTGGACCGGGACTAACCAACGCCAGAAGATCAACGAGCAAGATGGCCGCAATAAGAGCGAGATATTCCATTCAAAAGGTCCTTTGCCGATCTGACTATTGGTTGTGTGTACGCTGACATTCTTCGTCATAGTTTGAAAGTCGGTGTTGTATGCTTCCGCCAGCATCACACCCGGGCGCAAACGACCAGTTGCACAAGGCTGGTTTGCGCAACAGAGTGTCCAGTTATTGAAGTACTTGAGGGAAGTGTCGGACGTTCGGAAACTTCTATTGCGGCTGACTGCCCAAAGGCTTTATGCGATACACGATAAACCCAGTGTTCGTGGCGACACGATTGTAGAGCTGACGAGCCGCAGCGTTTTCTTCATGTGTATGCCAGTAGATGTCCGCGACTTCGCGCTGGCGGCATTCATCCTCGATCCCTTTGATCAGCGCCCGCGCAATCCCACTGCCGCGGGCCCCGGGCTCGGTGAACAAGTCTTGCAAATAGCAAGTGTCGGCGACCTGGATTAGGTTCGGGTGAAAGACAACATGGGCCAGGCCAACGAGGCAGCTGTTCTGTTCTGCCACCAGCGCCACAACCGGGGTGCCGGGATTAAGAAGCCGACGCCAAGTTGTCTCAATCACCTCTGGCGGTAAGGATGTCTCTCCCACTCGGCCGTAGAAGACGTTGTAGGCCGCCCAAAGTCTCGCCCAGGCTGCGTAATCCTCCATAGCGGGTTGACGTATCTGCAACGTCATGGATGCACGATGGCGTCGATCTCGATCTCAACCAGCCAGCCGGGGTCTATGAAGCGACTCACTTCCACGAAGGTGCAGGCAGGACGGAATGCACCGAAGACCTCGCCGTGTGCGCGCGCGGCCTCACGCCAGGTTGTTACGTCAGTTAGCATGATGCGAGAGCGGATGACGTCTTCCATCCGCCCACCTGCTTGCGCCAGCGCGGATGAAGCAATGTTGAGGCAGCGCATGGTCTGGGCATAGACGTCGTCCTCCCCAATGGTTTCACCACTCTCCCCGATGGGAGCCGTTCCTGACACGGCGATTATGTCGCCCACGCGCACGGCGCGAGAAAAGCCGATCTCGGGTTCAAGATAACTGCCGGAAGAGATGAGTTTGCGCATAAAGGGCTCCTATGGTTCGACGCCATTCTAGCTGTTCGCGCGAGCAGCTGCGAGGTTCAGATGTATGCACCTTTTCGGGAAAGGGCATTGCAGGGGTTCGAGCGCGCTGCACTCGGCGACGCCTTTCTTTCGGACTGGCACGGCTCAGGATATGCAGTTCTTTGCAACAAAGGGTCGCGCGAAAACGTCAGCTTATCGCCCAGACCATTGCCCGGGCAAAGAGGCCAAAGCCTGCAAATCCCCGAATACAGCCCGCCAGAGAAGCCAAGCTGCCACAGAGTGTCCATTCTCATCCCAACAGATCTGGGAGCATAACAGGATCAGACGAGTGCCTGCCCCTCTGCAAAGACTTGCGCCCAGTGTTTGATCTCAACACCGTCACGCAGGCCAGTCGGCCAGAACGGATCGGCCTTCACTAATGCCCACGCCTGATCAACCGTTTCGACATCGACTAACCAGAGACCACTTTTGACGGTGCCGTCTATTTCTTTCAAAGGACCAGCGGCGCGGATAGCGGCCTTGTTCTCGCTCAAAAATGCAAGGTGTTGCGCCATAAATTGCGGGCGAATTTCAGGGTCAGCATCTACGTTGTCATGAAAGTGAATTGTGCACAGCATGTCGGCCTCCGTTTAGATCGCGCCAAGCATGTTGCGGCGATTGCGCATTCACAACACGAAGAAATACCAGTATGAACTGCAAGTGTGCAGGATCTGATCTGGGATGATTTACGTCTGTTGCTTGCCATCGCGCGGGCGGAAAGCCTGGTGGGTGCCGCTCAACTGCTGAGCGTTGATGCGACAACAGTGTCCCGCCGGATCAAAGCAATGGAAAACCGGGCAGGAGAGGTGCTCCTGCACCGCAACCGATCAGGTCAAAGCCAATTGACCCAGATTGGCCAAAAACTCGCCGATCACGCCGAACAGATGGAAATGCATGCACATGCTGCCGATGCACTGATCGGCAAGGACACCCAACTTAACGGCACGGTGCGACTGACGGCGGTGCCCTTTTTGTTGAACCGTCTGCTGGCGCCGCGTCTCATTGACTTCGCCAGACGTCACCCCGGGATAAACGTCAGCTTGATACCAGACCGCCAAAACCTCAGCCTAACCAGACGCGAGGTGGATATAGCCTTGCGGTCCGGGGAGCCACGCGAGGGCGGCAGCGCGGTTCTGGCGCAGAAGATCGGAAATGTCATGTTCTCCGTCTTCACCGCCACAGACCCTATGGAGATTGCCCCCGAACATCGTCCTTGGCTTGTCTATGATCCTGTTGCCGGGCATCTTCCCCAAGCGGCATGGACTGAAACGCTGGCGCGCCAGACCAATGGACTGCGTTCACAGCTCCTGATGCACGATCTTCAGACCGCTTTCGAGACGGCCTTGGCAACACCCGTCCGCGCTATTTTGCCGACAACGGTTGCCCGCCGGGACCGCCGCCTAACCGAGATGCCGCAACACCCGAATACGCCACAAATGGCGCGCGATCTCTGGCTTTTGCGCCACGCTGATATGCGCGGTATCGAGCGTGTCGATGCTATCACCAGCTGGTTGGTTGATGCAGATTTACTCTGCTAGGCGTGATCAAAGATATGGGCCGTCGGGCAGCCATAGCGAACTGTTGCTGCGTTTGTACTGCGCTCTAGAAGAGCTCGCGCAAAAACGGT
>ERZ1740059.1374-NODE-1374-length-12285-cov-9.922240_pt1 | contig 12285 bp, 11 predicted proteins | sample MGYA00581744_ERZ1740059 | MGnify/ENA primary metagenome ERZ1740059 (study PRJEB43018, sample SAMN04849738) | marine metagenome | isolation source: floating plastic debris | place: Pacific Ocean | collected 2008-08-28 | study: EMG produced TPA metagenomics... | reverse complement strand
CCTCTACCTCTATTCTTGATTACAAAAATATAGACTGTGCGCAGGAGTTTATCATATGTCTTTCGCTTACAAAGTATCTGGCTGGAATCGCAAACGTAAATGGGAATCTTTTATCCGAGAAATTCAACCTACTGCTGAAAATAATATTTTAGATATTGGTTTCAGTGAAGAAGAATATAGCGATACAGATAACTTCTTAGAGAAACATTATCCTCATACCGAAAAGATAACAGCTTTATGTTTAGAGACACCTGAAGCATTTCTTCACGCTAGAAAAGATGCTGATTTTCAAGTACCAGAATCAGCAATTGCAGTCAAAAAGAAACAAGCTTCAAAACGATATCCACAGTTAGAAATCGTGACATATAACGGTAAGACTTTTCCAATTAGCAATAAAGAATTTGATATTTGTTGGTCAAATGCGGTTTTAGAGCATGTGGGTGATGTAGAAGAACAAATATGTTTTTTGAAGGAGATTAAAAGAGTAGCAAAAAGAGGATTTATTACGACTCCAAATAGATATTTTCCTATTGAAGTCCATACACGTATACCGCTATTACATTTTTTGCCGAAGAAAGTCTTTGACCGTTTTTTGCACTTTATTGGTAAAGCATGGGCTGCTGACGAATATATGTATTTGTTGTCATTAAGTGACTTGTGTAAAAGACTAAAAGCTGCGGGTATTACTAAATATAAAATCATTAAAAATAGATTGCTATTTTTCACCCTTGATTTTGTGGTTGTATTTGAGGATGAGTAAAAAATAAAAAGAGGTAAATTCTGTGGGTATATCGCACTCTATTTTGGCATACACAAAGCGGAACGTCTCCGACTTATCACAATCTCAGACTGTCGAAAAATCGAAAGAAATAACGTAAAAATGTTTTGACTTAATTTAAGTAGGAAAAATATCATGACAAAAGTTTCCGTAATTATACCTGCTTATAATGCAATGACCTATCTTCCCAAAACGGTAGAGAGTGTGTTGAAGCAAACCTTCACTGATTTTGATGTAATCATAGTCAATGATGGTAGTTCCGATAGCATAGAACAATGGGCAAATACAATTACAGATAATCGAGTCAAGCTAGTTTCTCAAAAAAATCAAGGTGCTGCTGCCGCAAGAAATACTGGAATTGCTCATGCTAAAGGGGAATATATTGCATTTGTCGATTCTGACGATCTTTGGGAACCAAGCAAGCTAGAAAAACAAGTATATTGTTTAGACGATAATCCAGATGTTGGTTTGGTCTATGTATGGGTAGCATCAATCGATGCAAAAGGCAACGATCTAGGAAAAATATATAGCAATCATTCAGAAGGTAATGTATGGAAAAAAATGCTGCAAGGTAATATTGTATGGTCTGGTAGTGCAGCAATGGTACGTCGCGATTGTTTTGAAAAACTAGGAGTTTTCGACCAAAATTTAAGATTTGCAGAAGACTGGGAAATGTGGATTAGGATTGCGAGGAATTATTCTTTCGCAGCGATTAAAGAACCTTTAGTTTATTATCGTCATCATCCAAATAATAAATCCCAACACTATATCAAGAAGATAGACAATTTTCGCCTGATAATTGAAAAGTCTTTTGAATCAGTTCCCTTTGAACTTTTATATTTACGAAATAAAAGTTATAGCGCTGTTAATTTTTTATTTGCCTGGAAATGTATTCAAAATCAAGCACCGGATTGCAATAAAGCAGAATATTTTCGCGCTCAAGCTTTTAAGCACGATCCTCTACTAATTTTTTCTAGAGAAAACTTTCGTTTAACTATAGCTATATTTTTGATGCGCTGGTTTGGAAATAATGGCTATATTCAAGTTCTAAAGCAGTTAAAGGTCGTGCGGCAGTTTATTGGTAGTTTCACTAGATAGGAAATCGAAAATAGTTTAAAGGGTTAAACTATTAACTCGGGTTTACACACCTATAGCCTCTAATAATTCAACTTTATCAGTTACTAATTTATCTAGAAATTGAAGTAATAGCAGAGATTTATAATCTGCTTAAGGCATAAGCATAGGAGTTAATGAAAAAAATATTTCCCAAGGTAAATAATCAAAAATACTTTTGTACCGACCATTTAAAAAAAGACCTAAAAGGTCGTTCAGTTCGTGGTGGCGCAATTACAATAGCCGCTCAGGCTAGTAAATTTATTTTACAGATGGGTTCCACTGTTATCTTGGCACGTTTGCTTGCCCCTGAAGATTTCGGTTTAATTGGCATGGTGGCGGTGGTTATTGGTTTTGCCGGTTTATTTAAAGACTTAGGTCTTTCCACAGCGACAATCCAAAAGGCACAAATCGATCACGAACAGGTTAGCACCTTATTTTGGATTAACTTTGCCATCAGTTGCGCCACCGCATTAGTAGTTGCAGTATCCTCACCCTTTGTTGCCTGGTTTTATGGTGAACCACGCTTAACTTGGATTACTCTTGCTTTAACAAGTAGCTTTATTTTTGGTGGCTTAACTGTGCAACACCAAGCATTGCTGCGAAGGCAGATGAATTTTACTAGCCTCGCCAAAATTGAAGTTATATCAATGTCCATCGGCGTACTCGGTGCTATTGTATCTGCTTGGTATGGAGGTGGTTACTGGGCACTAGTAATCATGCAATTAGCAATTGCGGTTACTAACGCTATCGGGGTTTGGATTGCCTGTAAATGGCGGCCTTCTTTACCCGTGCAAAATTCTAATATTCGTTCAATGCTAGCCTTTGGAGGCAATCTGACTGGTTTTAATATTGTCAACTTTTTCTCTCGAAACTTAGACAATGTACTAATTGGCCAGTATTGGGGTGCGCAACAACTGGGTTTTTATGCTCAAGCTTACAAATTGGTGCTTTTGCCAATTGTGCAAATCAACACTCCAATTACAAGTGTGGCTCTTCCGGCGCTTAGTAGTCTCCAAGCTGAACCTCAGAAGTATTGCAGGTATTATTACAAGGCGATTCTGTTGATAAGCGCTTTAGGGATGCCGATAATTGGTTTTCTATTTGCTTGTGCCGATAAAGTAATCCTTATGCTCCTTGGAGAACAGTGGTTAGGTGTAGTACCCATTTTTCAGTTTCTCATGCCAGCCGCTTTTAATGCCACAATTGGTGTGGGCATAGGATGGGTTTATCAATCTCTGGGTAGGGTTGATCGTCAATTACGCTGGGGAGTAGTTGCCTCAATTCTCAATATAATTTTCTTCGTTATCGGTGTTCGCTGGGGAGCTATTGGTGTAGCTGCTGCCTATGGATTATCACGACCACTTTTTCTAGTAGCTGGATTTACTTATTGTTACAAAGGAACACCACTACGATTGACGGAATTAGCAAAAACTCTATTTTTACCAGCTTTTGCCTCTATCGGTGCGGCGATTGCATTAATTGGAATCGATCGGTTACTTGCATTTGGTTTAAATAATGCGATCGCGTTGGTTATAGATTTGATTTTGTACAGTCTGCTTTACTTTGGAATATGGATAGTTATTCCTAATGGGAAACATACTTTATTGGAAATACTGCAAATCATAAAAGCTCTGAAACAAAAACGAGAAAAAATTTAAGATCTATATGTAGTCAAAATAGTATATTAAGAATATTTGTGTAGATTAATTTATTTGTATAACTAAATAATTAGTAATTCTTATGATTGATGAAGTTTTAAATCAGTACCGCCATATTTTTCGGAGTTTAGAGAAATTACCACAAGCAGCCTTAGAAGTAGGTGCCCTACCAACTCGACACGGAATTCTTACTTGTGATGAACTCAAACAAGTACCTAAAAAGATGGGAATTAACTTGCAAGAATCTGGTTCATTTGCTGGAGTGGAAGTTATAACTGGCGATGCTAGATCTATGCCTTTTGAGGATAACTCCTTTGACTTAATTGTTTCCTCTTCAACACTTGAACATATCCCTGATTTCTGGCTGGCTTGCAATGAAATTAAACGCGTGCTTGCTCCAGGGGGAATTTTAATTATTAACGCACCAGGATTAATTGAAAAACCTTCAGGTAATAGGATTAGAAGGATTGCGTCAATATTTAAGTTACCAGATCTCATTAAACGTACAACAATGACATTTCCTATTCATGACGCACCACATGATTATTATAGATTTACAATACATTCATTCAGGGATGTAATTATGCAGGGGCTTTCGGATGTCAAAATATGGAGTATGATGAGTCCTCCTCGAATATTTGCTACAGGAATTAAAAAATAGAAAATAAATTTGTAATATACTAGTACTTAATTATAAAAATGCTACAAAAAGTAATTAACAAATTCAAGCTTTATAATTTGTCAGCGAAACTTTCTCAAATATCACGTAAAGTTCAGCAGAACCATTGGACATATCTTTCCTGTGAGAAAATTATCAACCTTGAAGAATGTCTAGAAGACCTCAAAAAAAATTCTGTATCCGGGATTTTTCTAGAAGCAGGTATTGCTTTGGGAGGTTCGGCAATTATTATTGCTAGTATGATGCCGGAAAATGCAAATTTTCGCGGATATGATGTCTTCAAGATGATCCCTCCCCCTTCTGATGAAGATGATCAAAAAAGCAAAGCAAGATATGAAATCATTAAAAAGGGTGAATCAAAAGGTATAGGTGGTAAAGATATTTACTATGGTTATATAGACAATTTATATGAACAAGTAGTGAAAAATTTTGAATCTTTAGCTCTAAGGGTAGATGGGAAAAAAATATCCTTACATAAAGGTTTATTTGAGAACACAATGTATTTTACATCGACAGATAGTATTGCCTTTGCACATATAGACTGCGATTGGTATGAGCCAGTTCGTCTATGTCTAGAAAGAATTTATCCACTTTTAAGTATTCAAGGATATTTAGTTCTTGATGACTATTATGACTATGGTGGATGTCAAAAAGCAGTTGATGAATTTTTAAAAAATCATTCAGATATAGTAATTGTCAAAAGTGATTCTAACTTAGTTTTGCAGAGAATATCCGCTTAAATTTAATACTTGATATGAACCTGAATAAACATAGTGAAACATGAAAATACTAGTAACTAATACAGTTGCTCTCAATGGAGGAGATGCAGCAATTCTTCTATCAATTATTAATCTGCTAAAAGGTGAATTTGGTCAAGATACTGAATTTATTGTTTACGATAGCCAGCCAGAAATTGCGAAACGCTATTATCCTCAATTAAATTTTAGAAAATTAATTTATCAAATGCAAACAGAAACTCCTACTATGAAATATTTAGGAGATTCATTTATAAGTCGTGCTTTAAGACTTTTCTTCAAAAAGATATTGCAGTTTTTTTTAAGTATTAATCCACCTCGCTTCTATTTTGCTGCCTGGTGTTGGCAACATAAATTTAATTGGATTACGAAGCTACTACTAGATAATCATGAATTACAAGATATCGAAAATTATAGTTCTGCCGATTTAATTGTAAGTACAGGTGGTACATATTTAGTTGAAAATTATCCACTTAAGAGCAGAATTTTTGATTATCGAATATCATTACTAATGCAAAAGCCCCTGGTATTCTATACACAGTCTTTAGGTCCATTTTTAAACAAAAACTATCAATCTAATTTTAGAGAGATATTTAATCGTTCGCTACTCATATTGCTGAGAGATGAGGCTTCTTTTAAACATTTACAAGATATTCAAGTAGATATTAAAAAAGCTCATGTAAGTTCTGATGTCGTTTTTGCATTTACAGAGAAGTTAGAGCAAGAAAATCATTTTAATACTAATTCTATCGGTAACTCTCCTTTAAAAATTGCTGTCTCAGTTAGAAATTGGCAATACTTTAAAACTACTGATGCACAAACTGGCATGAATATATTTCGCGAGTCTTTAAGTGCAGTGACTAAGTATCTTGTGGAAAAATATAATGCTGAAATAACTTATATATCTACTTGTCAAGGTATTCCTGATTATTGGAACGATGACTCAAAAGTTGCAGTTGAAATTATTGAGTCACTTCCTATAGAAATTCAGAAGCAAGTGAATGTAGATAGAAATTTTCATGCTCCTCAAGAGTTAATAAAAATACTAAATTCTTACGATCTAGTAATTGCCACAAGAATGCATATGGCAATTTTATCTTTAGTTGCCCGAACACCCGTTTTTCCTATTGCCTATGAGTTTAAAACAAAAGAATTGTTTCAAAGATTAGAAATGGGTGAATGGGTTCAAGATATTGAAAATGTTCAACAGGAATCTATAATAGCTTCAATTCAATTATTTATTGAAAAATTGCCAGAAATTAAACAAAAACTGGCGATAAATGTGAAAAAAGAGCAGAAGCGTGCTTTAGAATCAGCCAAAAGAGTTAAAACAGCATTTGAACAATATTATCAGTGATTGAAACAGAAAAAACAAAATTTAACCCTACATTAAGCCTGCAGCTAAATTGCCCGTACCTCGCCACAGATTATTGGTGCCGGTGCGGGTTTTTTGATACAAAAACTAGTCGTTTAGAGAGGGAGGAGGAAGATGAGCCACTGCCTTGCGGAGGTACCCTCCGTTGTGGCAAGTGGCGTGGGGTAGAAAATTATTTATTATTTTCATTATTAACCCGGAATATTCGCGCAGGTGAAGCACTAGTACACCACGGCTTAAATAAGGCAACCATTAAAAATGGCTGAAAAGCTCAGAAAATCAAACTTCTTACTTCTTACTTTTTACTTCTTACGAACGCAAGCGGTACTAGTCAATCGGTGGAATTTACCTCTCACAGAAGCTTGGATAATGCCGGTATAAGTTCATCTGAACCCCAAAATTTTATAAACTAATTAGAAGCGAATTGAAGAAAAACTAATAACTTAATAAATTATGAGAATTGCTTTTATTGTCACATTTTTTCCAGCTTTATCCGAAACATTTATTCTAAATCAAATTACAGGGTTAATAGATCGTGGATATGAAGTTGATATTTATGCTGATGATTCAAGAAAAGAACTTAAAGTACATCCAGACGTAGAAAAATATTCTCTAATTAATAGAACTTATTACAATGATATACCTACGAATAAATTATTACGTCTACTAAATGGTATAAGATTACTGCTTGCTAACTTCCATAAAAACCCGATTGTTCTGTTGCGATCGCTAAATTTTTTCAAATATGGAAAGAATGCCATATCTCTGAGATTGTTGTATATGGCAATACTTATGCAACATCAGAAGCAATCCTATAATATTATTCACTGCCACTTTGGATACAATGGCTTAGCGGGTGTAATTTTGCGTGATATCGGCGCGATTCAAGGAAAGGTAATTACAACTTTTCATGGTATTGATGTAACTAATTATGTGAAAAATAAGGGTGAACGAGCATACGATTTATTATTTCAACTAGGGAATATTTTCTCACCAGTCAGCGAACTTTGGAAACGTCGATTAATTGAATTAGGTTGTAATGGCGATATAATTGTCCATCGAATGGGAATTGATTGCAGTAAATTTTCCTTTATTGCACGGAAACTTCGTGCTAACGGTGTAGTTCAGATTGTAACAATTGCTCGATTGGTTGAAAAGAAAGGTGTCGAATATGCAATTCGTGCAATTGCAAAATTGGCTTCTAGTAAAACAAATCTTAATTACACTATTGTAGGTGATGGTCCGCTTAAAGAAAGCTTGCAGCAGTTAATTAAAGAACTAGGTGTAGATCGTATTGTGACATTTGTTGGCTTGAAACAGCAGCAAGAAGTAATCGAAATTCTCAAAAATTCAGATATTATGCTGGCTCCCAGTGTAACCAGCTTTGATGGCGACCGAGAAGGTATACCTGTAGTGCTAATGGAAACAATGGCTATGGGCTTACCAATTATCAGTACCCTGCATAGTGGTATTCCTGAATTAGTTGAAAATGGTGTTTCAGGCTTTCTAACACCGGAGAGAGATGTAGATGCATTAGCCGAAAAGTTAAATTATCTAGTTGAAAATCCAGAAATTTGGAACAATATGGGTGCAGCTGGCCGTGCTTTTGTGGAAGAGCATTACAACATAGATAAGTTAAATGACAAATTAGTTGAAATTTATAATTCTTCAGTATCTATTGGGATGGCAAATTATAGTTAAAAAATTCAAAAAAATTGTAGGTTTGGCTCGCAGCACACCAATAAAATTAATGGTTAATAAACAATAATATTTGCGGCGTAACCTAACATTTAAGTTTCGGTTTTATATAGGATTCCCAATAGATTTTTGAAAAAAATCGGTACTCTGAACTGTTCCCTATTCCCTGTTCCCTATTCCCTTGCTAACAGAAATGAAACCGGATTCTTATATGATAAGCAAAAGAGCGGCTCGGCAGCAAGATGTAAAAAATAAAAAACATTCTTACAAAATTACTATCATTCATCCGAGTGTGGGAGTTAATTGGAGTGGTGGATCGGAAATTTTTGCAATCGAAATGACTCGCCGTCTTGCTGCTTTCTTTGATGTAGAACTTTTAAGTGGCGCTGAATGCGGTGAATTTTCTCATCCCTCAGGAGGTATTCCTCGTGCTTACACTTATAATTTTATCAACCAACCGTTGATTAAGAACTTAGTACACCGCTTTGCCAATCATCCCGAAATTATTATCGAACATCTAACTAATTTCTTACCCTGTGTCACTCGCTGCTTAATTAATTCTACTGATTTAATATTCCCTTGTAATGATTATGGTGGTTTAGCAATAGCTGCTGCAGTACGTGCTATAAAAGGTACTCCCATACTTTACACCGAGCATAATGGTTTATTAGCCCAGGGAAAATGTTTGAGGCGCAATCTACATTTTTCTCCCGACAGTTTAGTCGTTTTAGATGAGAAAACTGCTGCATTTACTCGCAAAATTAAACCAATGCAAGGGGTAAGTGTTATTCCCAATGGAGTTGATTTAGAACAATTTACTCCTCAAGGAAGTAAAATAGAATTCGGTTTAACAAAACCACTAGTTTTGTGTGTTGCTTCTTTAAATCGTAATAATCATAAAAGGGTAGATTTAGCAATTAACGCTGTTTCTTGTTTACCAGAAGTCAGTTTATTATTGTGTGGAGACGGACCTGATAAAGATTATTATGAAGCACAATGCGATAAATTACTTGGTCCAAACCGTTTTAAAATATGTACCTTTCCTTTTCAAAAAATGCCCGAAGTTTATCGTAGTGCCGATATATTTACCCTTCCTTCTATCAATGAACCCTTCGGTTTAGCTTATATCGAAGCAATGGCGAGCGGTTTACCAGTAGTTGCAACCGATGATAAAATGCGCCGTCATATTGTTGGTGATAGTGGTATTTTTTGCGATGTTACGAATCCAAAAATATATGCAGATGCTTTAAGAAAAATATTGAAAAACAATTACCAACAAAAATCTAGAAATAATGCTTTTAGATTTAGTTGGGACATTATTGCTTTAAAATACCGCGATCTGATTTTAGAAACAATTAAAATCATGGAGGAGGTTAAAGGTCAACGGTTAAATGTGGAAGGATAGATACTGTTATTTGAAGTAGTTATGCGATGGTAATTTATAGGATTATACCTAAATAGGGAAGCAAAAATATCTAAAATTACATAATATATTTTAAAACATATATTTAAGAAAGAGGTTTTATTTCAATGTCATATTTTTCTATAATTATTCCTGCCTATAACGCCATCAAATATCTGCCAGAAACTTTAGACAGTGTATTGAAGCAGACTTTTCGCAACTTTGAAGTTTTAATTATTAATGATGGAAGTTCCGATAATATTATAGAATGGGCTGCTGATATAATCGACCCACGAGTAAAGTTAATTTCTCAAGATAATCAAGGTGTTTCAGCAGCAAGAAATGCAGGGATAAAAAAATCAAGAGGAGAATATATAGCATTTATTGATGCTGATGATTTGTGGGAACCAACTAAATTAGAAAAACAATTGCAATGTTTAAAAAAAAATCCGTCATTGGGCTTAATTCATACAGCAATGACGTTGATTGATGAAAAAGGAAAGTCTTTAGGAAGAACTTTTATATCTAATATAGAAGGTGATGCTCTAAAAGCATTATTAGAGGAAAATACAATAGTTACATCATCGGTAACAGTTCGCCGTAACTGTTTAGAAACCGTAGGAAACTTTGATAATAGCTTACGCTCCTCTGAAGACTGGGAACTTTGGGTACGTATAGCTTGTCGTTATCCTTTTGCACTAATAAAAGAACCCTTGGTTTTTTACCGTCAACATCCACATAATACAACCAAAAATTGGCAAATGCTCGAACAAGATTTACATTGTATTGAGCAAGTATTTCGAGCGGTACCTCAAAAATTATCCTACTTAAAAAATCGTACCTACGCCCATACAAATATTTATCTAGGCTGGAAAGCCTTACAAACAGGTTATTGCAACCAAGCTGCCTATTTTCGTAATCAAGCAATTAAACATTATTCTCCTATTATTTTTTCCCATAAATTCATTCGTTTAAACTTGGCGATCGCACTTTTTCAAATTTTCGGAAACAATGGATTCAGCCGAATTCAATCTTTGATTTACAGCATACGTCGCCGTGTTTCTACTGTGAAAATTTAGGAGGTGGGGAGAATTTTAACCTATTACCTGTCATGGGTACCCGTCACCTAAATTTAGCTTTATGCCAAAAATTTCTATAATTATTCCAGCTTACAACGCGATGAGTTATCTGCCGGAAACTCTCGAAAGTGTCTTTGGGCAAACTTTCACCGATTTTGAAATATTGATTATTAATGATGGTAGTTCGGATGATATTGTGGAATGGGTTTCACAAATAACAGAGTCGCGACTCAAAGGCTCCCATGAGATTTTTTTGAGGAGAAAAAAATTTGGCAGGGTACCCGTCAAGTTGATAAGCCAAGCAAATCAAGGTGTTTCAGCAGCACGAAATACGGGAATTCGCAAGGCTCAAGGGGAGTATATCGCTTTTCTTGATGCTGATGATTTGTGGGGAGCGACAAAGTTAGAAAAACAAGTAGTTTGTCTCGATAATAATCCTACTGTAGGTTTAGTTTACACTTGGACAGCTTTTATAGATCAATTCAGCAAACCTACAGGAGTCTCAATAATTTCTCAATTCGAGGGAAATGTATGGGAAAAAATAGTGGTTCGAGATATGATATCCACTGGAAGTTGTACAATGATTCGCGCTGAATGCTTTGATAAAGTAGGCTTGTTCGATTCAGACTTATGGGTTGGTGAAGACAGGGATATGTGGACTCGCATTGCTGCTTGTTATCCCTTCGCGGTAATCAAAGAGCCTTTAACTCTATATCGAAGACATCCTCAGAATACAACGAAAAGCAATAAAATCATCATTCCTCAACTATCTCGGGTAATTGAAAAAACCTTTAGAGACACTCCAGAAAACTTGCTTTATTTAAAAAAACGCAGCTATGGATGGATGAATATCTTTGCAGCTTGGTGTGCAATTGACGAAGAAGACCATAAACAAGCAACATATTACCGTCAACAGGCTGTACAACACTATCCTCAACTACTTTTCACATTAATGCATCTACGCCTTTTGGTTGTTATTATCATCTTAACCCTATTCGGACCTCAAACTTACGATAAAGTGCGGGGATTTAAAAAAAGCTTGAGTAAGCGAATTGCGGGTATTGTTTCGTAATTCTTCTTGGAGAAGTTGGATATTCCCAAGAGAAGAGGGGTAGAAGTTTCACCTCTCATCCTCAATAATAATAGGACTTACGCAACCGGCACATTTTTCTTGTAGGGGCACGTGACACTTCGTTTGATGTTTAACGAAATAATAAGGTTTTCGTGTCACGCACCAAACAGGCTCCTGTGACAATTGCGTAAGTCATGAATAATAATACAGATTGCGTGTTTTCAAACCTAGTACTCTCACAAGCCAAAATTGACGGGTGGAGCCCAGTGAGTAGTGAGTAGTAAGTAGTGAATAGACATTCATATTACCAGGCAAAGTTTACGCAGGTGCACTACTAGCCTGATGGATTAGAACTTTCTTTCTCAACTCAACCTAGAAACGTTATTGAATAAGCGATGAAACAAAAAAAAATGAGTAGATAAAAGTACCTAATCGCTGCAATTAGTTACTTATCTACTCAAAAGGAATAAAGAGAAGGAAATTGAAATTTTATATTGATGTTAAATACTGCTTTTTATATTACTTCTTTAAGTTATCTCCTTTGAGTTGCGGTTTTAACTTAGTGCTGGTTGAATCTTAGATTGTTTTCTCTGCCTCAACCATATTTATATAGTAATTCCACTTACGAAGAAATGTCATCCTAAAAATCGATGATTTATCATTTCTTGATGTT
>ERZ1740059.1372-NODE-1372-length-12289-cov-9.150891_pt1 | contig 12289 bp, 10 predicted proteins | sample MGYA00581744_ERZ1740059 | MGnify/ENA primary metagenome ERZ1740059 (study PRJEB43018, sample SAMN04849738) | marine metagenome | isolation source: floating plastic debris | place: Pacific Ocean | collected 2008-08-28 | study: EMG produced TPA metagenomics... | reverse complement strand
ACCCTTATTGCGAACGGGTAACGAGACGCTCCGTAGTATAAAATGTTAAGAACAAGCAGGTTGATTAAAATTTTCTAATCTGAAAATTATTCAATTTATCCATACTCCAAATTACTTAAAATGTCTGCCTACGATATTATTTACAAAACTGTTCGCCAAATTCCAGTTGGTAAAGTTGCGACTTACGGACAAATAGCGGACTTAGCAGGACTTTATGGTAAAGCTCGTGTGGTGGGATATGCGATGTTTAAGGTAGATACTACTTCTGATGATATTCCTTGGCATCGAGTCATTAATGCTAAAGGAGAAATTTCCTATTCAACCTTGCGCGAAGGTGGAGATTATTTACAAAAAAACATGTTAGAAAACGAAGGAATTGAATTTAACGCAGCAGGTAAAATTAACCTTAGTCAGTATCAATGGCAGCCTAATGATACATTTCATTAGTTACGCAAGATTGTAGAGACGGGATACCCTTGCGTCTCTACAATCTTGTACTGCTACTTATCTACACCAGTTTCTCCAACCATGATGCCACGTCCACTCACAGCTGCATAGACTAAGTTGCGCGATCGCATATCGCCTTCTAACCAGGTAATTCCGGGAAATTGCTGTACTTTGGGGTTGCTAATTTGTTTCCAGCTTCTTGCCATGTTTTTTGAAACATACATGGTATCTTGCTTTGCACCACCTACGCGTCCAAATATATAGATATAGGGGTTTTTATCTGAGTTACCTTTACCAAAGGTGACAAATTCGCAAGTATCTACCGATGGAATTGCATTGAAGGTTTTACCACCGTCTGTAGAACGATATAGTTTGTTTCCTTCTACATCCTCGTAATTGCGAGCAAAACTCATCCACACATCACCTTGTTTTGTCGGGTTAGAAACTATTGCCGGACGTGCTATCCATGTGGGTAATTTCCTTGATGCTCCTTTTCTCCAGTTAGCCCCACCATCGTTACTGTAGTAAAAATTCCAACCATCGTAATAGTAAAAAGTTTTACCTTTGGGGTCTTGGCGATCGGCTGCCAAAATATACGAACTTAAATAGGGATGAATGCTATTTGCCCAAGCTTTAGGCAATGCATCGTAGTGGGTGTGACTTTCATCGTTGGGATTGAAGGGTTCTGGTTTGGGTTTGTGGTCTAAGTTATGTGCAAGTTTCCAGGTTTTACCGCCGTCAATAGTATAGTGAGGATAAGGACCCCAAGTCGATGCCCAAACCATATTATTGGGGTTGATAGGCGACATGGCAATTTGACCGCCCTTTGCAATAGTTTTCTGTCGTTTAGAATTCTGTGCGCTCCACATATACTCTGTGGGTACGGATTCAAAACCTTGCCAAGTTTTACCGTTATCCTTGGTAAAACCATGTATTGGATAAAACGCTTGCCATTGATGAAAACCCACAAAAGCAGCGTAATTGGGTTTCTTGTAGGCATAATCCATACCCGTTGCTCCGGCTACATGGGGAAAGGGTTCTGGGTATTTTTTCCACTGAGGGTTAGCCCATTTAAAATCAGGATTAACATCAATGTTTGTTGGGTTTATTTTTGCCAAAGGTACTTCGTGGCGGTTGGGGTGGCGAAAACCAATCATGTCTTGTACCGCGCTGATTAAATCTGCTCCTCCCTGAGATTTGGGGACGGGTGGAACTCGCACCATGTTAGTGTCAAGTTCCTCTAGGTTGTTCATCAACCATTTGAAATTTGGGTTGGTAGCTGTTATGTCGGAGGTACAAGCTACACCCCAACCGTTTGTCCACCATACTTGTTTGGGATTTGCTGGGTCAAAAACTACTACTGATGCGCCAGTTCCAGAGTAGGATTGATAGTATTTAGGGGCAGATGGATTTACTTTATCTTTAGGATAATTCGCATCATAAGCACCCATATACATTGTTTGTTTGTTCCAAGTATTACCGCCGTTGGTAGAACGGTAAAGGTATTTGTCGGAAATCGCGATTACAGTGTTGGGATTATTCCCTTGTACTGCCACAGCCGAATAAACTCTTTGATTTCCGTCGGGAGTGATATTAGTCCATTCATCACTTTTATATTTACGAACCCCTCCAGTTCCTTGACCAAAGTTTTTCGGCTTGGTTCCAAAACTTACATAAAGTGTACCGTCGTCAGCAACCGTTCCGCGTAAGGGATCTTTTCCTCCTGCAATATTACGCCAGGATTTACCCGCGTCGTTGCTACTCCATACGCCTTTTCCATGAACTCCTACATATATCCTCTGAGTTGCTTGGTTCGTTTTTCCAGAGTTTTTATCGAAAGCGACAAAGGTAAAACCAGGTATATCTTCATTCTCTTTCCCGTTAGATTTATTGTATTCTGGCAAGCTTTTAGGCTGTGGTAATCCCGCGTTAACTACCGTCCATTCTTGCTTTCCATTTTTTATCCACAGTCCATCCCGACGAGAAGCAAAGTAAACTATATCACTATTATTTGGATCTACCGCTAACCTTTCCCCTGTATCGGAACGGTATTTTTTATTAGGCCCTATAAAGACATTTTTGTTACCCAAGCCTGTCGGTTTCCAAGTATTTCCCCTATTTTTGGAAACCATGATTTCACCGGAATATTTATACTTTTTTTTGCCACCTTCGGTAATAATTGAGCTTCCATGATTTACCGCAGCATATATATGAGTGGGGTTTTGCGGGTCAACAGCTATGCTCTCTACACCTAGTCCACCACCTGAAAAGTTTGTATCAAACATATCCATCAGAGGTAGCCACTGCTGATTTTTGCGATTGAAACGATAAGGACCACCAACATCCGTGCGGATGTACACATCTCCAGGTTCGGCGGGTACATTACCCTCACGGGGCTTAGCTTCGCTAATCACCATCCCGGTAACGTAACCCATGCCCTGAATATTAACGTTACTCCATTTGAATGATTGGGGGGTTTCAGTTTGAACAGACATTACGCTAAAGTGATTCCAAACTAAAAGTGTTACTGCTGTGGATATCAGCAGCACCACAGAACTTAATTTGCGTAGTAAAGGCGTGAAATGTAATTGCTTGCGGAGGTTATTCATTGTCTTGAAACCGCATATAAACAGCAAAACTTGTTTCTCTGTCTTCCCTTTTCTTTTATATGTTCCTTTCTAGAAAGAAAATCATACATTAAAAACTGTATCCTACTTATGTTAAAAGTCAAACTTAAATAGATTATTGTATTGATAGATACTCTTATTCGATGACTGTATAAAGTTTGTGTAATTTTCAGAAATTGCCGAATCAAGAATTTTTTTTTAATTACCGAAAAAGGCAGTTGGCAGTCGGCAGTCGGCAGTAGTAAAAAACATCTCTAGACTGCCTTCGGAGCGGGTTTAAAGCCCCTAAATTTATTTATGAAAAATAAAAATATTTTTTTCAAGATACGTAGTATGAGAAAAAATGCGTCCTCCGGCACAAACCCCTAAATTTATTTATGGGGCTACCACTGCCGACTGCCTACAAACCAGCGGCCCTTCATGTCACCTATTGATACAAATCACCGGTCAAAACTAGAATTAATTTTAAAAACACCACGTTTACTTGGTTTTACTGCCCCTATTGAAGGTGCAATCCATATACATTTTGATCCTTTACCTTTATGTTCTGCAAATATTTTTGTGCATATAGTCAATGTTTTTCATACACATGGGCAAAATCTGAAAAGATTGGTGGGAACTAACCCTACATCTGGGCGTTTGGGAAATTGGGATATAGCTTTATTAAAATTAGTCAACGAACCCGGCTTTTGGAAATTATCTTGAAAAGAAGCCAGAGGGCGAGTTGCGAAACTTGAGATCGCAAAATATTGCGACTTTAACTTAAAAAACTCGGAGCATCCAATACCTGATAAACTAACTTTTGAAGCTAGTAAGTAGTTAAACATAATTAATTACACAATGTCCGCAGCGAGTGTAACGGAGTTACAGAAGCAATCGCAAGGCTATTGATTAATTTTCTTAGCTCCTAATAAGAGTAAATAATTTTGTTCGCTTACTTATTTTTTCAGTTTGGCTTGATCCACAACTGATTTTAGAAGCTGTAGCCTAGTGCGCGGGGCAATTTTTCGTTATGCTCTAATTACATCTGAGATATCACCATCAGCACCTCTAGAATGGAAATTGGAATCGGTAGAGAATTTTCTCAAATTACTGCCAATGTCACAAGATGTTCATAATGTTTGGATGTCTCGGGCTGCGAGCATCAATTATTAGGCTAAAGCATTACTGAAAATACATCCCTATTGGTTTGTTAGATCGCTATTATCTATGTAGAGACCTAAGCTGCTACGTCTCCTTAATTGTGTACAGCCACATTTGATAAAACAACGTCTTTTCTTTAATTTTCATCTCCTCTAACCAAATGCATCACATCTTTTCTTTGTTAAGATGCACCGAATTTATAGATAATTTAATTATCACCAGATACATCTTGAGGAAGTTCCTCAAAATTCAACATCCGTAGGAAACTAGATACAGAAGAACATATCTCTATCTATCAAGTAAAGGATGCGTTGATTGTATTTACCGGCTATGAAAAACTGTAAATTGAGGGCTGGAGGTAATAAAGGCGCGTGCCTTATCAGTCATTCTCAATTTTCAGTACTTCAGTACCCAGTAGTTCAATTCAATACAAGTAATAAAGTTACGACTCTTAGAAAAAACCTGAAATGGAGGATTTATGCGAGCAGTACTTATGGCTGGAGGTTCGGGGACGCGGCTTCGTCCGTTAACTTGTGACTTACCCAAACCAATGGTGCCCATCCTCAATCGACCAATTGCCGAACACATTATCAATCTTCTCAAACGGCACAACATTACAGAAATTATTGCTACCTTGCATTATCTGCCAGATACGATGCGAGACTACTTCCAAGATGGTAGCGATTTTGGCGTACAAATGACCTATGCTGTGGAAGAAGACCAACCACTAGGTACGGCAGGTTGTGTAAAGAACATTGCCGAACTTCTAGATGATACATTTTTGGTCATAAGTGGAGATAGTATTACTGATTTTGACTTAACCGCTGCAATTAAATATCACAAAGAAAAAAAATCCAAAGCTACTTTAATTTTGACCCGCGTTCCCAATCCAATTGAATTTGGAGTAGTTATTACCGATGAAGAAGGACGTATTAACCGCTTTTTAGAAAAACCTTCCACTAGCGAAATTTTTTCCGATACGGTTAATACCGGCGCTTATATTCTAGAACCTGAAGTTTTGGAATATCTACCAGCAAACCAGGAATCGGACTTTTCCAAGGAGTTATTTCCCCTACTACTGGAAAAAGGCGAACCAATGTTTGGTTATGTTGCTTCCGGTTACTGGTGTGATGTAGGACATTTAGATGCTTACCGCCAAGCTCAGTATGATATTCTCAACCATAAAGTTGAAGCTGATTTTCCCTACAATGAAGCTGCTCCTGGTTTGTGGGTTGGTCAAAATACTCACATCGAGTCTTCAGTGGTAATTGAAACACCAGCTTTAATTGGTGACAATTGCCGTATAGGCAATAGAGTGCATATCGAAGCGGGAACCGTTATCGGAGATAATGTTACCATTGGTGCCGATGCCAACCTGAAGCGACCAATTATATGGAATGGAGCAATACTTGGTGATGAAGCTCAATTAAGCGCCTGCGTAATTTCCCGTGGTACCCGTGTAGATCGTCGCGCTCACGTACTGGAAGCAGCGGTAGTTGGTTCCCTTTCCACGGTGGGAGAAGAAGCCCAAATTAGCCCTAGCGTACGCGTATGGCCCAGTAAAAAGATTGAGTCTGGCGCGATTTTAAATATAAACTTGATTTGGGGTAACACTGCTCAACGTAATTTATTTGGACAGCGGGGCGTTCAAGGATTGGCAAATATCGATATTACCCCAGAATTTGCCGTGAAATTGGGTGCAGCTTACGGTTCAACTTTAAAACCAGGTTGCGAAATTACGGTTTCTAGAGATCAATGGACTATCTCCCGTATGGTAACTAGGTCTTTAATTGCTGGTTTAATGTCTGTGGGTGTCGAAATTCAAAACTTGGATGCAACAGCTTTACCAATTGCTCGTACCATAATACCAGCCATGGGGGTAACTGGCGGTATTCACGTGCGCGTACATCCCACGCGTCCCGATTATATCCTGATTGAATTCATGGATAACAAGGGAATCAATATTCCCAAAGCCAAAGAAAAGAAAATTGAAGGGGCATACTTTAAAGAAGATATGCGACGGGCGCAAATTTCTGAAATTTGTAATGTCGCCTATCCCAGCCAATTAGTCGATCGCTATTGCAATGCCTTTGAAAATCTCTTAAATATCGATACCATTCGCAACAGTCGAGCAAAAGTCGCCATCGATTACGTTTATGGGGTAAGTGGCGCTGTATTACCCCAAATGTTAAACAAATTCGGTGCTGATGCGGTAGTACTTAATGCCAGTTTAAATAAAATCGCCACTTCAGAAACTGAGCGAGAAGCCTTGTTAATGCAATTAGGCCATGTAGTAGAAGCACTCAAGGCTAACTTTGGCGTACAGGTAACTGCCAATGGCGAACAACTAATACTGGTTGATGAATCCGGTATTCCCATTCGAGGGGAAATGCTCACAGCCCTGATGGTGGATATGATCTTAACCTCCAACCCCAGGGGAAGCGTAGTAGTACCAGTTCATTCTTCTAGCGCTGTGGAACAAATCGCCCGTCGTCATGACGGTAAAGTGATTCGCACCAAAGCAAATCCCACTGCATTAATGGAAGCTTGTCAAAAGAATCCTAATGTTGTCTTGGGAGGAAGCGGCAATACCGGCTTTATTGTTCCGCAACTCCATCCAGGATTTGATGCGATGTTCTGTATTGCCAAGCTGATTGAAATGCTGACAATTCAAGAACGTTCCCTTACCACAGTGCGTTCCGAATTACCCCGCGTAATTCACAAAACTTATACAACCCGCTGTCCTTGGACAGTCAAAGGCGCATTAATGCGTCACTTGGTAGAAACTCATCCCCAAGAACAATTGGAATTAATTGATGGGGTGAAAATTTGTCAACCCTACGATGATAGCTGGGTACTAGTTCTACCAGATGCAAGCGAACCATTAGTACATCTGTATGTCAACAGTAACGATCGCGACTGGGCAGACGAATCTTTAAGACAATATCGAGCCCGCGTTCAAGAGTTTGTTGAAACAGAACAAGAGCAGGTGGTAGTAGAGGTTTAGAGCAGACTAGTACTCCGCCAAGTGAACTATGCTGGGTTAGTAATTCGAGAAAAATATATTTATTTTTCTCTCCCCTCTTCACAATCTTCCCCCTCCCTGCCAACACAGGGCAATTTTGGGTTGGTGGAGTACTAGTAGTCGATTGCATAAATTGTGACTGGTTTGTTTTCGACCTAATGCCCGGAGACTTAGCAGCGCTACGTCTCAACTTTTGCATCTCGACGAGCAATCGGGCTCCTACCTGCATAAATAAACTAGAAAACCATATTTTTTTACAAAATAAAAAAGCGAGCGCTCACAATTATAATTAATCCTAAAGAAATCGACCGTCCCTTACAATATTGATAAATTTCCTGTCATCCGATAGAATTGCGATCGCTAATCGATCGAGTTCAAAGTAATAGAGTTGCAATTTCTTCAAAAGAGATAAAATCGTCAAATTCTGAGCGCCAAACCAAGTGCAGATTACACACTTGCTCACTACTCACTGTTCACTACTCACTACTCACTACTCACTGCTCACTGCTCACCGCTTCCCCTATTCTCAACTTAGCAGAACGAGCTCGGGGATTATTTGCAATTTCCTCTTCTAATGCAGTAATTGGTTTTTTTGTCAATACCTTCAAAAATAATGAATCTTTAAAAGTATGCTTAACTATCCTATCTTCCAAACTGTGAAAACTGATAATTGCAATTTTTCCACCTTCAACAAGTGCTAATGGTGCTTTTTCTAAAAGAGTTTCTAAAGACTTTAATTCATCATTTACAGCAATTCGTAAAGCTTGAAAAACCCTAGTCGCGGGGTGAATTCTTCCGTAACGGTATTTCCGGGGAACGCTGTAAGATATAGCTGAAGCTAATTCAGTTGTAGTATGAAAAGGACGATTTTCAACGATACGCTTCGCAATGCGTCGCGATAACCTTTCCTCGCCATATTTAAAGAAAATATTCGCTAACTCCACCTCATCCCAATGATTTATTATTTCAGCAGCAGTTAGCGATCGCCTTCTATCCATTCGCATATCAAGTTCAGCTTCGTGGCGAAAACTAAAACCCCTCTCTGGATTATCCAAATGATAAGAACTAACGCCTAAGTCTGCAATAATACCATCAAAAGTAGCGGCTGGAAACTCGTATGTGGCGAAATTACTGCGAACAAATTCTACACGACTTCCATATTCAGTTAAATGCTGTTTTGCTGCTGTTAAAGCATCTCCATCTTGGTCTAACGCAGTGATTTTAGTATCAGGTGCAGCTGCTAAAATTAAACGAGAATGTCCCCCACCACCAACAGTTGCATCCAAATAATGTCCTCCCTCGCGTATCGCCAAACCTGTAATTATTTCCTTTCCCAAAACGGGAATATGTAAAAAAGCAGGTACTTCTGCATTAGATGGTGTTGGCGAATCGTTAATCATGTTTAATTTTCTAAGGTTTTTGGACTATTGTAGGGGAGGCAAAAAGCGGTGTGGATATTCCTCCCGCTTTATTGCCGTTGTGTTAGGGCACTTCATGTATTCGAGAAAAATCAAAATATAGTTCAAGCTCTAACGCACCAGAAGATTTGATAATAATCCCGCGAACATTGTAGGGTGTATTAGGGCACCATATGCATTCGAGGAAAATCAAAATATAGTTCAAACCCTAACGCAGCAAGTTTTATAATTTGAATTCAAAAATCATCATCATCATCAGTTTCATAATTAACTTTTACAGATTACCAGACTACTACATCAACGGAAGGCGGTGATTCCCATAATTCGATATCGTAATGTACCTCACCTTGCTTTATCGTTTATCATTTATCCTTGATCCTTCATAATTAAGAAAATGCTGCTTTATTTATCTTCACTCTCCCAAAAAGCGAGCATTAGCAAATATTTGATTACAATATTTGGCTAAAATAACTAAACTTAGGGGTGAGTGCAAAAAAGAATCTAAGGGGAGAATTACTAGTTCATGGCATTAATTGAAACTCGCACCGAACCAATGGTGCTGAACATGGGACCGCACCATCCCTCAATGCACGGGGTTTTACGCTTAATTATGACCCTAGACGGTGAAGATGTGCTTGATTGCGAACCCGTTATCGGCTACTTGCACCGGGGAATGGAAAAAATTGCCGAAAGCCGTACTACTGTAATGTACGTTCCCTATGTTAGTCGATGGGATTATGCAGCGGGGATGTTTAACGAAGCCGTTACCGTTAACGCACCGGAAAAATTAGCGGGTATTGAGGTTCCCAAACGCGCCAGCTACATTCGCGTCATTATGCTGGAATTAAACCGCATTGCCAACCACTTACTGTGGTGGGGTCCATTCCTGGCTGACGTAGGCGCACAAACTCCCTTTTTCTACCAATTCCGTGAAAGGGAGATGATTTACGATTTATGGGAAGCCGCTACAGGTTATCGCATGGTAAACAACAACTACTTCCGCGTTGGTGGTGTAGCGGTTGATTTACCCTATGGTTGGGTAGATAAATGTATGGAATTCTGTGAATACTTCCTACCCAAAGTAGACGAATACGAACGCTTAGTTACCAAAAACCCCATCTTCCGCCGTCGTGTGGAAGGAATTGGCGTAATTACTCGCGAACAAGCGATAAACTGGGGATTATCTGGTCCAATGTTACGCGCTTCCGGAGTTAAATGGGATTTACGCAAAGTTGACCATTACGAATGTTACGACGATTTCGACTGGGATGTACAGTGGGAAACCGCTGGTGACTGTTTCGCCCGCTACGTGGTAAGAATGCGAGAAATGCGCGAATCGGTCAAAATCCTCAAACAAGCTCTCAAAGGACTTCCTGGTGGCCCTTACGAAAACCTCGAAGCTAAGCGGATGCAGGAAGGTAAAAAGTCTAAATGGAATGACTTTGAATATCAGTATATTGCTAAAAAAGTTGCTCCCACCTTTAAGATGCCCAAAGGTGAAATATATTCCCGCGTGGAAAGCGGTAAAGGCGAATTAGGAATTTACTTAGTTGGTGACGATAACTCTTTCCCTTGGCGCTGGAAAATCCGCGCAGCAGATTTCAATAATCTACAAATTTTGCCCGAATTATTAACAGGGGTAAAACTAGCAGATATTGTTGTCATCTTGGGTAGCATCGACGTAATTATGGGTTCTGTTGACAGATAAATCCATTTTGGATTTTAAATTTTAGATTTTGGATTTTTTTTTCAGATAGATTTTGGATTGTGTTTGAAAATTCACAATCTGGAATCTTTTTTTAGTATATTAAGTCATTGATAATTATTAATTGATAATTGATAATTGATAATTGTTCATTGATAAAATCCTGTGGTTTCTAAAGTTATATTCTTATTGTTCTTTCCTGCTTGTATGGGGATATTAAGACAAGTTATTTTGAGTTCAGAATTAACCCATCAATTATTGGCGTTTGGAACATTTTTATTTTGTATAGAACAAGCCAATATGGCTAATCAAGATTTGCAAAAAGTTGTTGATTTAAAAAAATATATTAAAGATAATCGTTTAGACGTTTTTTATCAAATTACTATTATTACAATAATTATCGAATTGATAGGTTTTTATTTATCATCTATCTGGTTGGGATGGGGTTTTATTGTCATTTTATTTGGTTTAATTTTATTCAATTTATTTGTAAATATCCAAATCCATGAATCAAACGAGAATCAAATTAAAAGTTGGAAAATTAATGAACGTTTTCCAGTTTTAATAGCTGATGTAATTGGATTAGTATTAGTTAGTCTATGGATGTTAAAAATTGGTGATTTTTGGATATCTTGGATACTTTTTACAATGCCTTTACTATATTGTTCTATTAAAGTATTTTTATATTTTAAGCCTTGGAATTTGCTTCGGGGAATGTGAGAGTTTATTATTCCATCGCTCGTAGCAATACCCTCAAAGGGTATCGCTACAGGTACTAAGCCCAGCTAAATGGGCTAAATTAGGGATAAATGAAAAATTTAAAGCCAATTATTTAAATTCTATCCGCAACTTTTTCAAATCCATTTTGATAAAAAATAAGTTGTGATGCTAATCCTGTTTCATCAATAATAAAGGTAATTTGAAAATCTAATATTTTTTCAAAAAACTTAGTTTCTGATTCAGGAAATATCTCAATGCTTTCTTGTCCATTAATTTGAAGCAAAATACGTTCTTCTTCAGTTTTTATTTCAATTATAAGATCGGGGGATAATTGATACTTTCCAACGTAAGCTTGGTAAATCGAAGGATTTAGTTCAATTGCTTCACGCTTTTTAGGAATTTCGTAGGATTCACCGAATAGAATAGCAGCTAAATCATTGCCAATTGCTTGAGCTGGTGTTCTTTCTACATTACTGAGTACAATGATTGCAAAAAAATCATCTAAATATCTAGAGATACTGGTGGAAAAACCATTAATACCTCCGTTATGAAGAACACGTTTACGTTGGTAATGAGCATCTATTACCCATCCATAACCCATATATATTTTATCCTCTGTTCCTAAATCAGTCTCAACAGTGGTTGCAAACATTGCTTGTTTAGAAGATTCTGTGAGAATTACCTCGCTATAAAGCGCTCTATCCCATTTATGTAAGTCTTCCACCGTTGAGTACAATACCCCAGCACCTGAGGTTAATGTCATATCTATAAATTCTGCATTTAAATAATTTTCTTCTAAAAATCCATAACCAGAAGCCCGATTGGATAAAATTAACTCATGTCGATCGTATCCAGAATCATTCATACCCAATGGTTTAAAAATATTTTCCTGTAAATATTCCGGATAAGACTGACTCGAAACAACTTCAATTATTTTCGTCAACACCACATAACCTGAATTGCTATATTCACAACGTTTTCCAGGTTCAAATTCCAGAGGTTTATCCTTAAACCGAGCAATTAATTCATCTGTTGTTGTTTTCAGCCTCATTTTTTCAAGGAAATCAGGAAATCCTGTGTAGCTAGGAATTCCACTAGTATGATTGAGCAAATTATGAACAGTGATGGAATCGCCATTGGGATAATCTGTTGACTACTCCCACCCCTAAAGGGAGTGGGATTCAGATAGTTTAGTTAGAATCCA
>ERZ1740059.1371-NODE-1371-length-12290-cov-10.676093_pt1 | contig 12290 bp, 13 predicted proteins | sample MGYA00581744_ERZ1740059 | MGnify/ENA primary metagenome ERZ1740059 (study PRJEB43018, sample SAMN04849738) | marine metagenome | isolation source: floating plastic debris | place: Pacific Ocean | collected 2008-08-28 | study: EMG produced TPA metagenomics... | reverse complement strand
TGCCTTCCTGTTTCTGTAAGCACTGAACCAGTCTACAGTGATGACCAGTTTGCTAGCAGCTACTCGAATCCATATAAACTATATATCAATGATTTCCACCTCCGAGTTCTCATTTGCTGCATTCTGGTGGTTCTGTTTAATTGGCTGTGAGGATTCGCCCGAGAAACAGTGATGCACAGTGATGCACAATCAATATTAATGCCATACCACTATGGACATTGCCATCAACCATAGAAAATTAAATTCAATGCTACTGAACTGTGAAGCCACGCATTAAGACAGGAATAACGTGTAAACGGTGTGCACTGATCACAGCAGATAACAAGCAATATTTAGAATAGGAATACTAAGTCAAGCAAAGTACTTAAGTGCGGCAAATACATGGCGCTCTCCAAAAATGTTCGCGCAGAACCCTGCACTTTACTATGGAGATGGATGTTCGAAAATTCTTTAGACGGCTGTGTGATGGGTTTGATAAAACTGTGCTGTGATAACACTTTTGAGCTGAAAATCATAGAGGATTTGAGTAGGAAGAGTACTAAATGGAGTAATATGTATGCATGTTGTACAATGTCAAGTTAACCCATCCAATCCAGCTGAAGAGTGATACGCCGATACATAAAAGCAAAGTGTAGACTATTCAAAAACTGACATCAAATGAAACCTCACAATTAAAACACGGAGAGGTATCAACCATGATTCACATTGTACATCTCTCAGATGCTAAAACCAAACAACCCTTTAGGGCAGGTTTGATATCCAAGATGGTAAATTGCTCCTGGCAGCTCGCCTCTTTATAAACTACAGCACCGCAAATAGGTGCAATTATGACCACTGTCAAGTGCTAGACAGTGAGAGTTGTTCCCTCTTAAAAAAGGGGCAGACAACTCTGAGTAAAAATAATTCACAAAAACTCAAAGTTTATCAATTTAGTCACACGAAAATGTTGGAAATGTTTGAGTATTATGAGTAAGCTATTTCTATTTTGTAGGATATGGACATAGTACACCACGAACTAGTGGAGGAAAACTGTTCTGTGTGGTGTACGCATTGATTGGAATACCACTGAACATAGTGATGTTCCAGAGCATTGGTGAGCGTTTCAATATTGGCATAACAATTGTGCTAAAGAAAGTGAAGAAGTGTATCAAGCTCAAAAAAGACCAGGTGACACAAACAGAGTTGACAATTCTTGCCAGTTTTCTCTGTACAGCTGTTCTGCTTGGTGGTGCCGGAGCATTTTATTACTTTGAACACTGGGAGTTCACTGATGCCTTCTATTACTGCTTTATAACAATGTCTACAATCGGATTTGGTGACTTTGTGGCTTTGCAAAACACTACTATGTTAGCCCTACAGAAAAGACCAGAGTATGTGGCATTCAGCATCTTGTATATTCTTTTTGGATTGACTGTATTTGCTGCAGCTCTTAATCTAATGGTGCTTCGTTTGCTGACTATGAATACTGAGGATGAACGAAAGGATGAGCTGGAAGCGCTGGCAGCAGCGAGAGGCGCTGTCAAGTTAGATGGTGATGTCATCACGCCGGGCACTCAGAGTACAACAGTTGGCTCTCTAGGCCGGGATGTAGAAGGGATGCAGATTGAGGCTGAAGATCCCATACGTTATCAGCCTTCTTGTATTAAAATGCAAGAACCCTATAGTCAATCCAATGGTACAGCAGGCAATCATATGGCGGTACCCAGACTCTCAGAGCCTAGACGCGCAGTAGTTATTTCTGCCCCAACGATAACAACAGACATTGAATACGACAATGACAATACGCCACCGATGTCCAACGGTGGCCAGGCAAATCTATGCATTAGCAATAGTTTATCACCAAATGCTTCTACCGCAAATATAGATGACTGTCCGCCATCGCCACAACCCCAGCTGGATGAACAGCCAGATTTCCAGCTAAATAACCCGCCTGACCACAGGGAAGTGGTAGACAGTTTTGAAACTGTGCTCGGAGAAATGGTGCCCGCGGATTACAAAACAAAAAAGCGCTGCTCTGTCTGATGTAAATGAAATGTTTAAAACTGGATACTTTTTTAACACATACAGTGTACTCTACCAATGGATAGTGGTCAGCTATCATCCTGTTTGTCGAATTTACTGATACCTTGTACATTGTTATATGCCCAACCTCATGTTTTATATCTCTGTACATCATTGTTGAGCCGGTAATATATCGTTGGTTGGATGTCATGGTAAGTCATTGAAGTGAACATTTCACAGATAAGTTGATGATAAACACCATGGACTAGAAGTTAACTCTTAGGTTCCTCAGATAGTGCACATTGGGAGTCCAAAAATCGCCCAGGCCTTTGCTTTAACATCTCCCCTGACCCTCCATAGATATTGCATTGTGATGATGTAGGTCTCATGATATCATATGCCATAAACATGCACTGAACTTCACTCACAGGTTTTCATAGAATAAAAACAACATATTTTATTTATCTGCTCACTAAGGAAGGATGTAGATGAGAGATTAATCTTTGATAATAAGCATAATTTCCACAGCAGCTCCTCTTGTTTCAAAATGCATGACAAAATGACAAATCAATAATTTTAATGCAAGTAATGAGCTGCTCAATAAAGTCGTCAACACAGGCCAGTGACAACAGCAGTACCATAAGTAAAAGTTTTCTGTCGCTACGAAAACATGGCATATTGTTAACCAACAACAAACTGAAAATGGAGTTTACTACCAGTAGCAATTATTTACCACTAGCAGTCATATGGCTCGCAATCACAGGTAGGTCTGTTTGTGACATTTGAAATCGTGATTACATGCAAAGCCTGGTCTATTGAGACCAACTTAGTCTTTGCCTAGAATAATTATGGTAAATGGTTTGAGCGCTGGTCAATGAATGAATATGAAAGGATTGGTCTTTATGCTAAACAAACAAATACGGTCACAGGTGGTAGGCAATCAGTACACGCTTTCAGTAGTGTACCATGTTCAAAGGGCACTTGAGGGACAAGATTCTACACTGAGAATAGATACCAGCTTGATGTGAGCATTTGTTATGACTTCCAAAGTGATCTAAAGTGACCATCTCATATTGAAGGAGAGAACGAGCTTGAATCTCACGGTTTTTGAGTGTGTGAGGGTCAAAATGTATGTATATGTATATACGGTGAGATCATCAAATGGGCAAGAGAGCCATCACACAGACCCAAACAGTGAAATGGGTGGTGGATCGAGTAGTGTTCATCTGTGACATATACCCTCTCATATCCCCTACCATACCTTATCTACATTGAGCAGCAACTGGTCAATGCTGCACATAACGCAATGGTTTCCTACATTCACGTCATCACAAAATAATCAATCCTAATAAATGATGCCCATCATAACAGTATGAATGGTGAGCTGTGCTATTACTAAGTTCAAAGGTTTTCTCTCAAATTCGTTTGCTTATTACAGGTAACATTGTGTCAGCAGGTGAAGTGTTCTATACTGGTACCAATCTAAGCTGTTACAGCTGCGAAGAAGATTTCAAACATTATTACAACGCGACATCACCTTGTCAGAACCAGCTAGAAGAAGTAGACATACGACCATGTGGATCTCAAGATAGATACTGTCAGGTATGAGTGATTAAACAGGATATACATCTAACTGTGAGATTAACCAGAGCCATCTTTGTCAGTGGGTTAACTCAAAGCAGACAACAGAGTATTGTAAATAAAAAGATTTTCAGTATAATGTCACAATTATAATTAAGAGTTATCTGCTCATGTTAACGTAGCAAACAATCCCAAACTTGTTCATAGAAGATACAACTATGACTTGTTTTTGTCTCTGTGATGAAACTGTAGAGACTGCATCTCCAATATCATTACATTACACTATTCATCGTTGTAGACAACAAGGATCGAGAGGAAAGGTCTGACAGTCCACATATCTAGAGGTTGTACAAATATGTGTTACTATGGCTGCCGCAATGATAAGTTCGGGTTAACAACTCTAACCTGTACATCATGCTGCCGATCTGGTGAAGCTTGTAACACTGGCAATACAGCCACTTCACTTATACCGTCAACCCTGACTCTGATTATGTCCTTATATCTGACCATTAGGCACTTTTTATAGAGAGATTTGGAGTGATTGCATCCGTTACAATTAATACGAGGCCGAGTTTGCTCAACTCTCAGCAACATGTAACTTTTTCTTAGAAAAATCCTAGTTTAAACAGTGCCAGAAAATTTTCACGGCTTTATCCATCAATTCATGTACATGTGTATGGTATTACAATTAATACAATAATTACTCAAAAGTGTTCAATTGTCTTCTACCATCAATGACAAACTTTCAATTACACAACGTTGGGTGACTGGACAGACAATCAATAATGAATGCCCCTAAAGAAGAAAATACAACCCTGTAAACGGCTTGAAACCAGTATATTGTACATTGTATATATGTTTGTGTGCTGCCCCTGTTGGTGAGTATACAAAGTATTCTCAAGGTGACCCAGAGAGGTATGTTTGGACTGGATTTTGCTTCTGTATTGACAAACAACAGCTAATATAAAATCCACACTTATTGCATCACAGGTATCTTTGCTATACAATTTACTTCAATTAATGACATTCATAAGTAAAGTTTCATAATTTTAAACTTTGATTTAAATACACAATGAGTTTCCGGATGTAAACCAATTGCAAGAGTTTGTACTGTATGACTGTTTACCTGTTAGAATGAAAGTCACCAGATTATCCAACAAATCCAATAAGCAGCAGTACGTCATCAACTTTAAAAACTTTAATCTGCTATCGATTGCCTCAAAACATTACAGCGAATTTTAAATCATAAATGGTTGAACCATAGCACATTGAACCCCCCAAACGTCACTGCTTCATTAGTTCAAAAGCACTAAAGATTTATTTGAACGCTCATTTGGGCCGGTTCCTCGCCACCATTTTCCTGCCATTCTCTGGTATCAGTTGTGCAATTTGTTTATTTCTATCCACTGGATGAAGGCTGAGGTATTTTTCAATAGCCTCAGGTCCTTGTTTAGCTATCGAGAGAGGAGGATTCTCCAGTGGGTTACCATCTAAGGTGGAGGATATCATCATATAGTTCCAATCCAGGTTCTTTAATCGACCAAATCCACGTGGAAGTTCTCTCAGGTTATTGCCACTTAACCAGAGCATTTGCAGTGTTTTCAGGTTACATATTGACTCTGGTAGATGTTCTATTTGATTGTAGGATAATACTAATGACTCTAGACTGTCCATCGAACCTATCTCTGTAAGCGGTCATAAAAGAAAGATGTGCATTAATAGTGATAAAATGATACACAATCTCAGCCCAGAATTTTTTGTGATTTTGTCTCATACAAATTTTCCTAGCTCAAAAACTATGTAGTTTGTGAAACCATTCCATTTTCGCTATGATGGACTCCATTAATTTTGTAACTAGAATGGATTCCAACCTCTTGATATCTTTATTAGCTAGGATGAGATGATTCATTTTGCGACCTTTTGTCCAAATAGTTGTGTAGAGTGCTAGACTTCAAAACATTGTAGCCCTTCCGACTGGGGCATTTTGCTGCTTCCAATAAAGGATTGATGGATCATTAGCCTTTCACATATTTCACATTGTTCCAGCAGCAAAAGACCAGATAAATCATAAGTGAATTTAATTTACAAACCTTCTGGAATGGATTTTAGGAAATTGTCAGAGAAGTCTACGAATGCTAAACTCTTGAGCTGACAAACTTCTGTAGGGAAATGTTTGAAGCAGTTATTTGAGCAGTAGAGACTGCGTAGCGTGAACAAACGAGAAAATGATCGGGGTAATTCTGATAGCTGATTGTTACTTAGAGCTAATCTCTCCAGACATGCCAGCTCACCGATCTCCTCCGGTAAGCAGGTTAGTTTGTTTGTGTCTACAGCGAGTACAGTAAGATTACACAGATTTCCTATAGCTGGCGGTAGCTCACTAAGATGATAAAACAGACACGCTTCTCTCTCCGGACTGAGATCCAGCACCTGCAGTTCTGTCAGTTTGTACAGACTAGGCGGAAGGCTTCCTAACTCCTTTCCGCTAATTTTGATCTTTTTCAGACCTATGTGAAGAGGGTCATCCACTGTGATCCGCATTCGTAGCTGTTTTACTCCGGCTGGTTGTTTTGATGCGCGCTTTTTCTTGCCTTTATTCATGATAGTTCTTTCTGTTTGAAGCGTTCCTGCACGACTGTTGATAAAGCTTATTTCAGGGTGATTACCAGCAATCATTTTCCTTCGAGGTGGAAATCCGAGTCTTTTTGTATCAGAGGTGACAGAACTTTGGTAGAGTTGTGTTTGACAGCAATTTATCCTCGAGGCAGGTTGTTCGATCAATATAAGATCGCTTTCAAAATTAAACTCTTTGAAATGTCATCTCAGTGAAATGATTACCAATAAAATTTTAGCACACTATCCTAATGAATTCAAATCATATTCAAATCAGTGCCTAATCAAGGTTTCCAGTTTTGTTAACGAGGCTTGTAATATTTTGATTTTGTATAAAATATTTTACATCACAGAACAAATTTTAACAAATACATTTATATAAGGCGACATGCTTTTGAACAGTTTTTAAGCGCTCTATAAAATTGAAACCATTGCAGGTCCTTTTGTATTATTGTATTGAGGGCAAATACTGGAATTAAGTCCATAGATACACTGTGTAAGCATGTGTGTTCAGCATCATACTTTTTTAGTGAAACCATGGCCTTTATTTAGAACATTAAGGCTATATTTCTGTGGCGAACGAAGGCTAAATGCTGATGTCAGAATTTGATCTGTCAGCAAACACTGATCTATTAGATTAGTCACACTGCCACAAAATATAAGATTATGTGTCAGTCAGGTGGAGCAAGCAAATAGGCTGAGCACACTTTCCTTATAATATACCAAGTTAAATGAGTGAAGAATGTTGACTTCTTACTAACATACATACCATTACCATATATACGTAGCAGAGCATATTTTATGAGAGTAGAATTACACCCACTATAATGGTCAAAAGGAATTGAAGAAAGTTCAATGTAGATCAAACATCAGAGATTTAAAAATAGCATGACCTGATGTGTTTGATTTGGTCCAACACTCCAAAATATAAGTCCAAAAATAAAGAACTGTAATAAAATGACAAAATAACACATTAACATGACTTGTGCTGTCTTTATGCACTGTAACAAACAGAAATAATTTGTGTAAATTCATTAGCGCAACAGATGAGGAAAGGGAATAAAACATTTTTACCATACACAAATACGTTATATTTCCACTGAGTTCCATATGACTTTCAAGTGTATAAACTGTTCATTAAACTGATTGTCTGAAGTGCATGCAGGTGAGACTAATCCTTCTTACACAATTTCAATTCACAGTTCTGAACAATAAATTTATTGTTTTATTTGGTCTTTAGTTGCTCAACTGCTGCCAGCTAGCTGCTGTGTAGGTGTTCAATCGTAGGTGGTCTCACATTTCATAAAATGCCGAACATCAACTGATGGGGAGTTGTAACCACCAATTGAGTGGCAAAAGACAAAAATCCCTGGCTACACAGACATACTATTTTTTACAGGGAGCGTGCATTTTGATTCCAATCACTACCATGTGTAGAATTGGGATCCTGTAACTATCTAGATTCTTAGAAACATAACCTGGATAACAGTCACACACTACCTGTTTGAGACATAATTTATCAGCCTCAGTCATCTTAACAATCCAGTGTGAAAGCACAATATCTGCTCTCCAAAGCAGCTATGGATATGGAGTAGATCTCATGAAGATCACATTAACTATCGTCACTTCGCCACAATTGCCATCACAGAAGCAAATCATCTATAACTGCAGCCATATCCGGTCTGTAAATAAAAAAATTACAATCTTTTATTTTGTATACAAATCGTTGAGATATGCACTTTAAATGTACAAGACCAGTCCCTACACCGGATCAGAGAGTTGGCACTCAACAGATCTACAATATTTTAAAAGTAACACCATTTTAGACGCGTCACAGCAGCAGACAGGCACAAAACGCGCAAACAACTACACTGTAAACATGCTTCATGGATTGTATTTAGGTGGGTTTGCATACATAAGATTTTATGATTAAGATGGACTAACCCTATTGTGGAAAATCCCCACACTCATACGAGTCAGATTATATCCCTGAGGCTAGCCATGGCAGAGTTTTCCGTGAAAAGTTTCATTCTGTTTATGTGGTGAAGGGTGTTTGAAGCTTGCTCACAGATCTGTTATTTAACAGGCATTCATAAGATTTTAGTAACCATGTCATACATACACTTATCAGTGGCTTGAGAATCATCAATTGTTTTGCCAGATTGGCAGATACACATAAAGAATGTGGCTTGAATCTCAATATTAGTATTTTTTCTTTGCAGAAGCGCCGAGCGAGACTTACCGCTGTTGTCTATGTTTACCCTTGCCTTTCTCAGATGAAGTAGAAGCCCTTTCACCTACAAAACAAAATAGACATGCTAGTGGCTTCACGACAGCCATCAGCGAAATGCATCGCTATCTTGAAGCGTGCACATTGTCATACACTACCCACCTCCCTGTGATGTAATGATACACAAACCTGCACAAATCATCAATGAAATGGATACCAAGAGAGTGGCGGCATCCAAGACTAAAGCTCAATGTGCTGGCAACGTATCAACACTTAACTCTTAATAAATAAATGCAGGCTACTATTGCCTAATGTGGAGTAAAAAAAATTGATGATTACGTCTATGATGACATGTCACAGCAAATGAGTTAAAGAAGTGTACATATTGCATGAAGCTGCATTAAAAATGGCATTAATTTGTTGAACAGGTTTACCTTGTATCATATCCACTTCATCTCTCAGTTTTTTAAGCTCTTTACTGACCTCCCTCCTTTTATGACCATAATTTAGTTTCTCAGAGCAGCGAAGACACAGCCCTACAAAAGGAAAATTAAAATCTTGACTAAATGGAAAAAATGTGAACACGATTAACACATTGCTATATCAACAAAGGTCTGCTGAACTGAGTTTGAATATCACTGGTGAGACTGGTAACGACCATAATACTAACAAAGAATATAAGGCTTATAATAATGAAGTTCATGAGCATTTAGTGTTAAACATGGATCATATTAAAATCCTGTCATACATACGTAATTTGACTAAGCAATTCTTTTTCACATCTTTCTCTACATAACCGAAGTTGACCTCCCAGCTTTTAAGATCATTCTCCTTGTCACATTTCTTATTACCACATATGAACTGCCCTTTGCCAGCTATAACTTCATTCTCAGTCCGCCACCTCATAGCAATCTGTATAAAATACATTTATATACTATTACAGATATGTCAGCTTGGAGTTGTCAGTGTATCTCAAAAGAGGACATGACTGCTAGTGCTAAATCATTGAGCTATGTTTTTATATTTACCTCATTGGCTAAATCAATATTTTACGTCATTGGATCAATAGTGAATTTTTTTAGATAGGAAAATGTTCGCCTACGATAATCATCGTTTAAAAATCTGTATATGTAAGCCTATACTGAAATTTCTGGAACACAAGTGTACAGGAATGCTGTATGTCAATCCAATATGAATTTTCTTCCCAGTTGGTAATATGGGACTGCAAAAGGAAAAAAGATTTTCTCACCTTATTCTCCTTATATCTACTGAGATCAACCAGACAATATTCTTTGAATAGCTTATCATAATATTTCTTTGCCAGCTGTTTGTCCCAAGACACAGAATCTTCTCCGTCCTCCCATACAAACTGATGATTCTCTCTGATTATATCCGCATCTGTTTTATGTTGAGTCCTGAAAATAGATGTGTGCCCATGTCCACAAAAAACCACTGGCAGTAGACAAAGGTACTCATAACTCCTTTTGCGTATGCACTATGCATTAAAGCAACAATCAGAAAACTCTGCAACATCCTATCAATTCATTCCAACGCTGCAGACCTCATCATTCATATCAGGATGTCCAATACAATGACACAATTCTCAGAGCTACTGGCCAAAAACATCACAAAATAACCACAGTCCACCACAGAGAAATTATTTAAGTTTCACCCTTGCGATGATCTTTGATCCAAGTCTTCTGAGCACCAAGCAGCAGAAAGTTCCATCTTGCTTAGGAGATATTTTGATAAATAGGATAACACTACACTTTGAAATTCACTTACTTGTCAGTGAAGTCTGAGAGCTTCCCTCCATAGTACATTAGATAGTTGTTCACCAATTCTTTGTGACGGGCATACTGTTTAAGCACTTGTAAAGGGTTAAATAAGTTGCAGAGTTGCAACCTAATTGATGCTTAAACAATTGATTTGAATGCAATTAGTCACTAAGATCTCACGGTGATTCAGCATCCAAAAAGAAAGAGTTTGCTAGCAGAAGATTACAAATACCCAAGCAAACTACCCCAATACCTTGCGTATCTGAGGTACCACGGGCAGCGTTTATGTATGAGGTTGCTTCTATTCTATTTAAGGATACAGCATTGGTGCTGACGTAGTGATGTCTCATATATCTAGCCTCATCTCTAGACCTTTCCTCCACATAGGCTGTCTTCGATGGTTTTGACTCTCTGACAGGTAGCTCTTTTACTGCCAGATCAGTTCTCTTTGCTTTCTTCCTGTCGAGCTCACTGTCATACTCAAACTCTGAACCATAATCACAAGCATTGTATGCAGCACCACCTGCCCGCTAAAATCAGGAGAATAGGTCCATTTCAATTGAATATCTTTCAAATTGAGAGCACTTCTACTCTGTCCAGTAAGGGACTGACCAATCTACTTGTTATTCTTTTCTCATAACCCAGAGAGCCACTGATAGAAGCTATGTTGAAGCTGCATATGGTAGGATTGCAACAAAATTATGGGTGTCTCCGACTCTATGTTATTAAATAGAAAAACAAACATCACTTTCCTACCCGCCATCCCTGTCCCCATTTATCTCTGATTGGAGAAGGTCACAGGTCAACAGCAGTGACTTGCCCAGCACCATTATTATTATATTTATAATCTAGTCTGGGTCTTGTAGCACAGGTTATATTATACAGCGGTGAGCCACTCTCACATCACGTTGAGATGGCCTATCTCAATGCATGTGCAAAAAGTTATTCCATTTTATTTAAATGATCCAGTGCTTCAATTTTCTCAAACAGGGTGCCAAACTGAAGGCATAAGTCTCTAGATGTATTCAGAATTCTTTTTGACTCTGGGAACCGTACCCTGTCATGCAGAGGTGGCTTTTAGGAAACGAAAGTCGGTCAAAAATGTTCATAAATTTGCATTTGTCGCACACAAAAACAGGCAATAACTCGGTCACTCATATTGGTGCAAATATGATTTTTGGTGGAATACTAGAGGGTGTTTGGCCGATTAATAATCAAAGTAAATTTTTATTGTGTGACTTTAGTTTAGATGCCAGAGTAAAAGTGGAACAACTAGATTTTTCACACAGCTCCATTACAGTAGGCTATATACATACCATCTCAGGTGGAGGACGTCGTGTTATGGGTGACTGACCACTGTATAATAGCTTTGCTTAGAACTACAGCACATACATTTAGTGTTTTTTCACAGCTAATGCAGTAGTACTAAGTTTTTTGAATAAAATTTATCCACAGACACACATAGATCTCATTATAACTCCTTGCAGACATGCTTCACATAAGTAAGAAGTTGTTAATTTTTTGCACACACAGCATTTTAAAATCATTTTGGTAGCCTTCCTTCCATCCAAGCAAAGAATTTCACTTACCTTCATCTTTATCTATTGTCAAGCCAAACCAGACCTCCCAACTTCAATGAGCTTCAGTTTGTACATCTGGTACAACTCTACTCCGGGCACTCAGCTCAGACTCAGAGTTAAAAATCAGTTTTTATAACATACATTGTTTTGAGTTGAAGTCCTCAGTCATCACAGAAATTTGTTTACAATTGTGTAGAATGGGCAGTGTTCATACCAGATATTCGATATTGGTATTATACTATATAAGCTTGTCGCCAAAACCAGGTCTACGATAATCTGTTTTTCCCCAAACCTACAGTAGCATTTCCAAGATGGCGGCCCCCATGGAGCAGCATGAAATTCAGCCAGATGTGAAGTTTTCATCCTCTCAGTCTCCTAAGCTTGCAATTCCAGGTAATAGCTTCAACACTTGACTGGTCCAGGTTAAGCTATATTATGCCAGATTTTGGATCAAGTGATGCCTGAAGGCCTATTCAATCACACTTTAAGCGAGTGAGTCAGTGAGTG
>ERZ1740059.1370-NODE-1370-length-12291-cov-5.632968_pt1 | contig 12291 bp, 10 predicted proteins | sample MGYA00581744_ERZ1740059 | MGnify/ENA primary metagenome ERZ1740059 (study PRJEB43018, sample SAMN04849738) | marine metagenome | isolation source: floating plastic debris | place: Pacific Ocean | collected 2008-08-28 | study: EMG produced TPA metagenomics... | reverse complement strand
GGCCACGGCCTCGTAGTGGCCTTCCCGAAGCGCCGCCCGGGCCGCGGCCACGTCGGCGATGGGGGGCGCTTCGCGCTCGACGGGATCGGCGAAGGTCCCCTCCACCTCGGGCAGCGCCGGAAGCGGGACGTTGGCCGCCTGCCCCTCGGCGCCGCCGAGGCCCTCGCCCGACAGCGGCGCCTCGATGGGTCCTTCCGTGGGCCCAGCCGGCGCGCTCGGGGTGCCACCGCCCGCGCCGCCCGCACCCACGCCCGACGTGCCGCAGGCCGCCAGCACGAGAGAGAGGACGAGCGGGGTGGCGCCGGCTCCAGGCCGGCGAGGACGGGTCCGCACCATGGGGGGAGCATAGTCGGAGGTGCGGCCCCCGCCCGCGGCGTGGTTTCTTGCTAGGGTCCCCCCGATGGCCGACGACGCCTCTCCCTTCGAAAGCTACGGCGGGTTCCTTCGGACCGCGATCCAGCGCTACTGGGATCGCAAGGGCTCGAGCCGAGTGACCTTCCTCGCGCTGCTCTTCGCGACGCGGCAGGCCTGGTCCGTCGCGCTCGAGAAGGGCCTGAGCGTCGACTCGGGCAAGAAGGTGCTCACCGGCGCGGGCGCCGTCGCGGCCGGCGCCGTGCTCATCCGCCTCTTCCTGGGCGGGCCGCTCGGGCTGCTACTGACGGGGGCCTCGGCCGTCAGCCTGCTCGCCGTGTACGGGAAGAACAGCGAGGCCATCTGGAAGAAGGTGCCGCGCTTCCACGGCATCATCGACGCCTACGAGGACCAGTGGCGCGAGGTGCACGCGCAGCACGACGCCGGCGACATCGACGCGGAGCGCCGGGACCTGATCATGGAGGGCCTCGTGGCGCGCTTCCTGGACGAGCTCGACACGCTGCCCGAGCCCGAGGAAGAGGACGCGCCGGCCCTCGAGGTCCCCACCGGCTTCGCAGCGCACGTGGCGAAGCAGCGGGACGAGACCCCGGACGCCTGAGGCGCCGACCTACTCCGCCGGGCGCACGTCGTCGGCGGGCAGGTCGACGCCCGGCGCGCTCATGGTCCCCGTGGACGTGCCCTCGGGCGACTTGGGCACGGGCCGCACCTTGGTGGGGCGGTTCCGGACCGGACGCACGATGAAGGGCCGCTCGGCGCGAAGCCGCGCGCTCGCCTCTCGCTCGGCGCCGCGCGCCATCTCGAGGAAGCGCTGCTGGGACCGGAGATGCTCGTCGGCGTCGTCGGGCGTGGGCACCCGGAGGTAGCTTCCGTCGGCCTGGAGCCTCCGCGCCTTCACGTTGTCGTCGAGCGCGATTCCGATGACCTCGTCGATGACCCGGCGCCGGTGCTGCTCGGCCTCGATGGGGAACATCACCTCCACACGCCGGTGGAAGTTCCGCGGCATCCAGTCCGCGCTCGAACCGAAGACGAGCTGGCGGCCGCCGGCCTCGAAGAAGAAGACGCGGGGATGCTCGAGGAAGCGGTCGACGATGCTGACCACACGGATGGTCTCGCTCAGGCCAGGTACGCCGGGGCGGAGGCAGCAGATGCCGCGCACGACCAGATCGATGCCGACGCCGGCCTGGGACGCCCGGTAGAGCGCCTGGATCACGTCGGGATCCTGCAGCGAGTTCATCTTGCCCATGATGCGCGCAGGCTTGCCGGCCCGGGCGTAGGCCGCCTCCCGCTCGATCATGCCGAGCACCGTCTCGTGCATCCCGAGGGGGGCCGCGATGATCTTGCGCCACTCCCGCGGCGCCGTGCAGCTCGTGAGCAGGTTGAAGAGCGCCGTCGCGTCCGCGCCGAGCTCCGGGCGACAGGTGAGCAGCGAGAGGTCCGTGTAGAGCTTGGCGGTCTTCGGATTGTAGTTGCCCGTGCCGAGGTGCACGTAACGACGGAGCTCGTTGCCCTCGCGGCGCACCACGAGCATGACCTTGCAGTGCGTCTTCAGGCCGACGAGGCCGTAGACCACGTGCACGCCCGCCTCCTCGAGGCGGCGGGCCCAGGCGATGTTGTTCTCCTCGTCGAAGCGGGCCTTGATTTCGATGAGCGCGGCGACCTGCTTGCCGTTCTCGGCCGCGCGCATGAGCGCCTTGACGATCGGGCTGTCGCCACTGGTCCGATAGAGCGTCTGCTTGATGGCGAGGACGTCCGGGTCGTCCGCCGCGCGCTCGAGGAAGCGCACGACCGGGTCGAAGCTGTCGTAAGGGTGGTGGAGGAGCACGTCCCCTTCACGGATCACCGCGAAGAGATCCCCCTCGCCGACGAGCTCCGGCGGCGTCGCCGGCGTGAAGGGCGCGTCGACCAGGTCCGAGCGCCCCGCCAGCGGCTGGCCGAGGGCGACCATGTCGGCGGGCGCGACCACGCCGTCGAGATGCATCACCAGCCGGCTTTCGACCCCGAGGGCGTCCTGGAGCAGCTGCACGGCTTCTGGAGCGCAAGCGGAGCTGACCTCGAGCACGACGGCGTTGCCGCGGTCCCGACGACGGATCTCGTCGCGGATGGTCTCGAGGAGGTCTTCGGCCTCCTCCTCGTCGATGGTCAGGTCGTGGTTCCGGATGACGCGAAAGGCCCAGGCGCCGCGACGGCGGAACCCACGGAAGAGCTCGCCGGCGAACTCGGCGATGACGTCGTCCAGGAGCACGAAGCTCGCCCGGGCTCCCTCCTCGGGGGCGACGGGGAGGAGCCGCGGGAGCACGTCGGGGACCTGCACGACGGCAAAAGCCGGGTCCCCGGGCTCCGCGGCCTCGAGCATCACGATGAGGTGGAGGTGCTTGTTCGGGACGTGAGGGAAGGGGTGACCCGGGTCGAGCGCCAGCGGCGTGAGGATCGGGTAGATCTGCTCGAGGAAGTGCTGGCGGAGCCGGTCGCGCTCGGCCCTCGAGAGCTTCCCGGGCTGGGTCAGGGTGACGCCCTCGGCCTCGAGGCGCGGCAGGAGTTGCCTCAGGAACGTGTCCGCCAGCTCGTCGTACATGTGCTCCAGGCGACCGGCGATGGCGTCCACCTGCTCGGCGGGCGTCATGCCGTCCGGCGGGACCTCCGCGATGCCCTCGTTGCGCTGCTCCACCACGCCGGCGAGGCGCACCATGAGGAACTCATCGAGGTTGTTCTGCGTGATGAGCAGGAACTTCAGACGCTCGAGGAGGGGCACCCGCGGGTCCCGCGCTTCGTCGAGGACCCGCTGATTGAACTCCAGCCAGGAGAGCTCCCGGTTGATGAAGAGGTCGGGGCCGAAGGCCTCGCGCGCCGGGCCATGGGCCGGCCGTGGCGTACCGGCGACTCCGTTGGTGGCGCTCATGCGCCCTTGTTCTCTGGCGCCGAGCCTCCCTGGTCAAGGCCGGCGAGGCGCGCGAAGGCCCGAAGCAGGGCCCCACCGTGGGGCGCCGGGCGAACCGCGGCGAGGAGCCCGTCGGGGTCGAGCCCCTCGGTGCGGAGGGTCTCCTCCCGTCCGCGGATGTAGTCGCGGGCGTCCTCGTGCTCGAGCTCGGGATGAAACTGCACGGCCCAGGCGCGGCTCCCGACGCGGAAGGCGTGGTGAGGGTCACCGGGACAGTGTGCGAGGAGCGTGGCGCTCTCGCCGAGCGACACGGCGCTCTCGGCGTGCGTCGCCTGAACGGTGAGGGGCTCGCCGGGAGCGGCGAGGGGACCGAGAAGCGGGTCCGCCTCTCCGGCCGCCGTGCGCGTCAGCGCGAGCGTCCCGACCTGCCGGCCGCGAGGGTTCCGCGCGACGCGACCCCCGTAGGCCTCGGCGAGCAGCTGGTGCCCGTAGCAGACGGCGAGGAGCGGCACCCCGGCCCGCACGACGCCGGGGAGCCAGGCCTTCGTCGCTTCGGACCATGCCTCCCGCGCGGTGACCATCGCCGGGCTCCCGGTGACCAACACCGCGGGAAAGGCGGCCGTCGCGGGCAGCGCCTCCCCCGCGGCCACGTCCACCACGGCCACCTCGGCCACGCCGAGCCCCTCCCGAAAGAGATGCTCGAAGTCACCTCCCCGCCGCGCGATGACCGGCGGCAGCGTGGAGCCGGTCTTCACGACGAGGAGGGCCACCCCCGAAGCCTCGCGCAACGGAGCCCGGACGCAAGGCAGGGACCGGGCAGCAGGAGGACGAGGACGCCGACACGGGGACGCCTCCCCTCCCGACCCGTACTACCGTCCCCTCATGTCCACGGCCGAGCGCTTCGCGGTCGCGACCTTCGGGCGTGTCTTCGACGCGCAGCCGAGCCGGGACGTCGTCGACCTCGCGACGCTCGTCGCAGGCCTCACCCGGTTCCAACTCAAGCGGAAGCTCGCGCGGCGCATCGAGCGGGAGCTGGCGACGCTGGAGCGGGCGTTCGCGTCGTGGAAGGAGGGCACGCCGCGCACCAAGAAGGGGCTCGCCTATGCCCGCATGGCCAAGGAAGAGGGCGACGACGCGGCGCGCTCGTTTCACGCCGCGGAGCGAGCACGGGCCAAGGGCGCGGCCAAGCGGGACCTGAGGCTCTGGTCTCCGACGCTCTACCGTCCCGCCGGGCGCCGTACGTCGAGTGACGTCCTCGCGCTGAGCTGCCTCGTCCTCGACCATGACGACGGCACCTCGCCCGAGGCGCTGAGCGCCTGCTGGGAGGGCTCGCTCCACGTCGTGCACAGCACCTGGTCGCATACACCCGAGCGACCCAAGCTGCGGGTCTGCCTTCCGCTCGCGCGGCCGGTCCGCGCCGAGGACTGGCGCGCCGTTTGGGCCTGGGGCGCGGAGCGCGCGGGCGACCACGCGGATCCTGCGTTGAAGTCGCCGGCCTCGACGTACGCGCTTCCGGCCACGCCCTCGCCAGAGGCCCCGCGCGTCGCCTTCGTGCGCTCGGGCGCGCTCCTCGATCCGGTGGCCCTCGGCCTCGCTCGCGCCGCCGACTCGCCGCCGGCCGCCCCTGAACCGCCGCCCATCTCGCACTTCCGCCCGAGCCAGGACGACGCGTGGATCGACGTTCCCGTGGACGCGCCGCGTGTCGAAGCCGAAGGGGACGAGTGGGCCAACGCCTTCGAGGACCCCTTCTGACCCCGAACGGCGCCGATGCCCCCTCGCGCTTGGCGGATCCGCTCGCTCCCTAATCGACGGGAGCGCCGGGAACGGCACAGAGGCCGGCACCAGGAGGGGCGTCGGGTGCGGAGAGGTCGCAGGTGAGGCCTGGCATGCAGACCTGCGAGACCAGCCGGGCGTAGGTGAGGGGGAGGTCGAACCACGGCTCCGCCGCCGACGGCAGCGTGCCGTCATGAGCCACATCCTCCCAGTTCGCGCCACACGGCTCCCCCGGACCCGCTGGCGGCTTGCAGACCGTGCGCGTGAGGTCCGTGGGCCCCTCGACGGCGCTCCCGGCAGCTTCGATGGTGATGGCGAAGTCGCTCGGATAGTTCACGCGGAGGTAGTCCAGGAACGCGGTCGCCCCGCCTGGGAACCACTGGCTTGCCCTTCCCTGAAGCCCGCAGATCAGCCCCTGGGAACATACGTAGGGCGGCGAGGCCGGAGCCGCCTCCTCCCACGCCGACGTGTCGCGGTTGTAGCGAACCACGCGCGTTCCGCAGTAGTCGCCCACCTGCCCCGAGCCGCTGCCGGTCGGGTCGGTATGGCGACACGTACCGAGCACGGAGTCACCGATGTTGGCGCAGTACGCACCCGGTTGGCAGACGCCGATGTACGTGCTGCCGATGCGCGGCATGTCGTTGACGATGGGGTAGTTGAAGTGCGCGACGTCGAAGACGTCGTCCGCGAGCGCCGAGTCGAGCACGCAGCGAATGGGGGCCGTGACCGTGGCCGAGCTGCCGATGGAGGGAGGCCCCGGGGGCGGCGGCGGTCCGTCGACGACACGATTCGGTCCCGTCGGGTCGATGTAGCCCCCGTTGATGCTCTGGGTGACCGAGCTCCCTGTGGTGGACGGAGCGCTGAGCGTGATGACCGGCACGCACGTCTCGTCGTCCCAGTGCGCGTTGGACAGCGCGGGATTCTCCAACGAGCAGGCCCGGGTCGTCTCCATGCTGGGGTCCTTGCCCCGCGTATCCCAGCGCCGGGGCCCGAACCCGAGCAGCAGGCCGGCGCCAACGACGAAGAGACAAGAAGAGACGAGGGCTCGTTGAGTGCGCTTCATGGGACCCCGGGTAGAACGGTAAAGGCGCAACGCACCGATGCCAATCGGAGGGAGTCCGATGTTGGGGCCGCCATCCTCTCCTACCGGCGGCGACCGCCCGGGAGCCCGGCGGCGCGCCCGGATTGCCCCGCGAAGGCCGGTCGCCCGATCCGGCCCCTCACGCTGGAGCGGCCTCATTCCTCGTCTTCGGGCGCCGTGGGCACGCAGAGCCCGGTGCCCGGCGGACTCTGCGCGAAGCGCGTGCACGCGCCGTCTCCCGGGCACGGTACGTCGGCCGCCAGGTCACACACGCGCCGGCAGCGCGCGCTGAAGAAGCCCACGCAGCTCTGCTGTGGGCTGCAATCCTGCGGCAGCCGGCAGGGCTCGCCCTCGTCCGCGGTCCCGGCCCGGAAGCAACGCGTCGTTCCGTCCGCGAGGTAGCAGGCCTCCCCGAGGCCGCAGCCCTCTCGGTCGAGCACGTCACAGCCCGAGGTCGGGGGGCGACAGCGCCCGAAGGTCGTCTGGGTCCCGTCCACGAGCAGTCCGGTGCCGCCGCATTCCTCGTCCGGCGTACACGCCGGGTCCTCCTCATCCAAGGCGCAGCAGACCCGGGAGCAGACTGCGACCCCGCCCTCGTCGAAGAAGCAGGCGAGGCCCGGAGCGCACGCGTCCGTGGTGCCGCAGACCGAGCCGCGGGGCAGGACGCCGCCGCTTCGGCACGTCGGGAACTCCCGCTGGAGCACGCAGGTGGTGGTCTCGTCTGGACACCCGGTCTGGGCGACCGGGTCGCAGCGCTCGCTGCATACCGTCGGCAGGTCCGGCGGGCCGAGGTCCATCGGACCGGCGTCGTCCCCGCCGAAGTCGGGTGTCTCGGCATCCGGCCTCGACGCGTCGGGATCGGGGCCGAGGTCGGGCGGCGGCATGGCCCGGGGCGGGCTCGTGCAGGCCAGCACGAGCCACGAGAGCAGGGTCGCCCGTCTCACGTCGCTTCGGCGGTGCAGAAGCCGATGGTCGCCGGGAAGCCGCTGAGCCGTCCCGTGCACGCGAAGCCGGCGGGACACGCTCCGGGCATGCCCGCGTCGGCGCCGGGGTCGCAATAGCGCTCGCAGGTCGAGCTCTCGGCGCCCGCGGGCTGCACGCAGACGAGGCCGCCGCCGCACCCCGGCCGATCGCCACCGCAGGCGCCCCCCGCGCCCACGGCGTCCGCCGGCGCGGGCACGCAGTCCGCGCTCCCGTCCGCGTTGCCTTCGAGGTCGACGGCCACGGCGATGCAGATTTCACCGACGGAGCAGCCCGCCTGGAGCACGAGGTCACAGCCGTCCGGCGTGTCGCAGTAGCCGAAGCCGAGCGAGGCATCGGCCATGTCCACGAAGCCCCGGCAGATCTCGCTGGCCTCGCAGTCCGCGGGTCCGGCGCTGCAGCAGACGGGCGCACAGAAGTTCCCGCCCTCGGCCGCGACGCACGCGAGCCCTGGGGCACAGTCCTGAGGCTGCGCGCAGGCCCCACCACTGGCGACCATGCCCGCGGAAGCGCAGCGGGGCGCCGCGGGCTCGCCGCCCGCGCCCTCCACGAAGTAGCAAGCCTCGTCCATGGCGCAGCTGGCGCTCGTCAGGAGGTCGCAGCCGGCCGGGCACATGGAGCCCGACCCCATGTCCTCGCCGCCATCGCCCGCGGCCCCGTCCTCGCCGAGGTCGAGGCCCGGGCCCTGGTCCGGGTCGCGCGGCGCGCCGTCGTCGTCGCCACACGCCCCGAGGGCGCAGGCCGCGAAGAGCGCGAAAAGGGTGGTGCGAAGGAAAGTCATGGGGGTCCTCGGCGCCCGGCAGGCGCTCTCCCATGATGCGCGACGGAGCGCGCCTTTTCATCTTCTCGCCCCGCGAGGGCGGACCGAGAGCTCAGTTCGGGGCGGCCGCCTCGCCGGCCTCACCCAAGCTCAGGCTCGGGCTCCGTCGCTTCCGATGCGCGAGCGCCGCACCCACGAAGCGGGTGAAGAGCGGGTGCGCCGCGTGGGGCTTGCTCTTGAACTCCGGGTGGAACTGGCATCCGAGGAAGTAGGGATGGTCCGGGAGCTCCACCATCTCGACGAGCCGGTGGTCCGGAGAGAGCCCGCTCAGCACGAGGCCCGCGGCCTCGAGCTGCTCCCGATACTCGTTGTTGACCTCGTAGCGGTGGCGGTGGCGCTCGCTGAGCTCCCGGGCGCCATAGACGCGCTCGGCGAGCGATCCGGCCGCGACGGAGCAGGGGTAGGCCCCGAGGCGCATGGTCGCGCCCATGTCCTTCACGCCGCGCTGGTCGGGCATGAGGTCGACGACCGCATGGGGCGTATCCGGGTCGAACTCGGCGCTATTCGCGTGGTCGAGGCCGACGATGTGCCGCGCGTACTCCACCACCGCCATCTGCATGCCGAGGCAGATGCCGAAGAAGGGCACGCCGCGCTCCCGGGCGTACTTGATGGCCTGGATCTTCCCCTCGGAGCCGCGGTTGCCGAAGCCGCCCGGCACCAGAACCGCGTGGTGCGGAGCGAGCGTCTCGGCGGCGTTCTCGGCCGTGAGCTCTTCGCTGTCGAGGTAGGTGAGCTCAACCTTGCACTCGTTGGCGATGCCGCCGTGCACGAGGGCCTCGTGGAGCGACTTGTAGCTGTCGCGGAGGTGCACGTATTTGCCGACGACGGCGATGGAGACGACGCCCTCGGCGGGCTTCGCGACGACGTCGGCCACCCGGCGCCAGCGGGAAAGGTCGGGCTCCCGCGACCAGATGTTCAGACGCTCCGCGAGCATGGCGTCCATGCCCTCCTGGTGGAGGACCAGGGGAAGCTCGTAGATCACGCCGACGTCGGGCGCCGCGACGACGCCGCTCACGGGCACGTTGCAGAAGTGGGCGATCTTCTTCTTGAGCCCGATGGGGAGCTCCTTCTCCACGCGGCAGAGGAGGATCTCCGGCTGGATGCCCAGGCCGAGGAGCTCCTTCACCGAGTGCTGCGTCGGCTTGGTCTTGAGCTCGCCGGCCGCCTTGATGAGGGGCACCAGCGTCACGTGCACGCTCACGGCGTTCTGCGGCCCGAGCTCCGTACGCATCTGGCGTACGGCCTCGAGGAAGGGCAACGACTCGATGTCGCCGACCGTGCCGCCGACCTCGACGATGGCGACGTCCGCCTTGCGCGTGGCCTCGTACACCCGGGCTTTGATCTCGTCCGTGATGTGCGGGATCACCTGAATCGTGGCCCCGAGGTACTCGCCACGGCGCTCCTTCGAGATCACGGCGTCGTAGATGCGTCCGGTCGTGAAGTTGTTGGCCCGCGACATGGTCGCCGCGGTGAAGCGCTCGTAGTGACCCAGATCGAGGTCGGTCTCGGCACCGTCATCGGTCACGAAGACCTCGCCGTGCTGATACGGCGACATCGTGCCCGGATCGACGTTGATGTAGGGGTCGAGCTTGAGATTCGTGACGCGAAGGCCCCGCGCTTCGAGCAGCGCGCCCATGGACGCGGCTGCGAGGCCCTTGCCGATGGAGCTGACGACGCCCCCGGTCACGAAGATGAACTTGGTCTGGCGAGACATGGTCCTCGGGCCTCACGCCCCGAGCAGACACCGACATACGGGGCCAGAGGGACTGAGGAATCGGGCGGGACAGCCGCGAGCCGTGCTCGCTTCCGCCGGGCGAGGGCACACCTCGAATCCGCCGGAACGAAGCTACGGAGACCCCTCGGATGTGTCAACGCGAGCGTGACCGTCGACGCTAGGCTGGCGCTCCATGGCAGAGCCGATCACCGCCGTCGTCGCGATCATCGGGGGGACCCTCGCCGCGTTCGGGGGCCTCGGCGCCGCCCTCGTGCGTGTGGAGAAGCGTCGCTTCCGGGCGCGGGAGCAGGCCTGGGAAGCCTTCGCAGCGCACATCGGGGGCACCTACACGCCCGGAAACGAGAGCGTCTGGCGCCGAAGCTTCGGGACGATCGTGGTCGAGCGCGACCACGTCCGTGTGCGTATCGCCTGCTACACCGTATCGGGCGGGGACAGCCAAGTGCCCTTCACCCACTGCCAGGCGCAGTGGGCGCTCGGCGCCGGGCCACGGGTCCGGCTGGCCCGCAAAGGCTTCAAGCATCGCGTGGGTGAGGTCCTCGGCCAGACCGACGTCTCGCTGGGCGACGCGCCCTTCGACGCGCAGTTCGCGCTGCGGGTCCAGCCGGAGGCGGCGGCCTGGCTGCTCCGCGAGGCCTGGCCGCCGTCCTCGCTCCAGGACCTCCGCCTGAACTTCTCCCGCGCGGAGCTCACCACGGAGGGGCGGACCCTCAGCCTCGTGTGGCCGGGCCACGAAAAGGACATGGCACGACTCGGGCGCGCCGCCGACCACCTGATCCGTCTCGCCGGTGCGGGGCTCGGCCCCTTGCGGGCCGCCAGCCGACTTCCAGACGCCCAGGTCGCGTGGCCGAGCGGCCGATGGAATGCCCGGACCACGCCGCAGGCCGTCCTCCGACGCGGTCCGACGCTGGCGACGCTTCACTATCGCGACCACCGATGGCGCATCGCCGGCTCTCTCGCGGAGAGCTGGCCCGGGTTCACCGCCAGCGTGAACGCGGTGGGCGAGCCCGTGGGGTCGTGGCCCCGCGGACTGCTCCCGGAGGGCGTCGGCAGCCGCCGCGCGCTCGCGGGCGCGCACGTCGTCGGCCGGGCACCGGAGCTGTCGATGGAGCTCACATCGCCGCCGGACGCGGCCGCGCTCGTGGCCGCGCTCGACCTTCTCGTACGCGCCGGACGGGCGCCGTCGGGCGGAGCGTTTCGCTGATTCGGCGCCGACCGCGAGACGTCAAGAGCGGAAATTTTCAACGTGAAAGCTGCGCTTGTTTCGTTGAATCGCCCTTCATCAACCCTCGGTATTTCTTGGAGCTTTACAAGATTTACAGATCCGAGTGTTTCCGCACACTTTGTTCGGGCATGTTTTACAGGGGCATTTTGCTGTTGACGCGCCGCGTCGGACTGGATAGCTGTAAATCCGACGTCGCAATCGGTTGAGCAGTAAAGCTCCTCCGAGGCCGACGGGAGGAGCGGGGCAGTGAGCATCGAGACCATCGTCGTGATTGGCTGCGGACAGATGGGCCTGGGCATCGCGGAGGCATGCGCGAGCCACGGCAAGACGGTGCGCCTGGTCAAGGCGACCGGCGGCGACACGGCGAAGGCCGAGGCACGCCTGCAGAAGAGCCTTGGCCGGCGCCTCCAGAAGGGGAAGATCGACCAGGCCGAGCACGACGCCATCCTGGCGCGGCTGAGCCTGACGACGGAGCTCGCCGTCGAGGATGCGGACCTGGTCATCGAGTCCGCCCTCGAGGACTTCGACACCAAGGTCGACCTCCTGCGGCGCCTCGAAGAGCGCATGGCCCCCGGGGCCATCCTCGCCTCGAACACCTCGTCGCTCCCGCTCCTTCGCCTGTCCGAGAGCGTGCGCAGGCCGACGCAGTTCCTGGCACTTCACTTCTTCAACCCGGCGCAGGTGATGAGGCTCGTCGAGCTCGGCGTGACCGAGGCGACGGCGCCTGGGGTCATCGAGACCTGCCGCCAGCTCTGCGCGGCCATCGACAAGACACCCGTGGTGGTGTCGGCGTCGCCGGGCTACGTCGTGAACCGTCTGCTCACGCCCTACATGCTTCACGCCATCGAGACCCTCGACGCCGGCGTCGCCGACGCGACGTCCATCGACGAAGCCATGAAGCTGGGCTGCGGCCATCCCATGGGCCCGCTCGCCCTGGCGGACCTCATCGGGCTCGACGTGGTGCGGACGATGGCCGAGACCATGGGCGCGGAGCTCGCGGACTCGCGCTACCGCATCCCGGCGCTGCTCGAACGCCTCGTGGACGCCGGAGAGCTCGGACGAAAGGCGAAGCTAGGCCTCTACGACTACCGGGAGGACCCGCGGAACCCGCGCATGAACCCGGGTCTGCGGGGCGTGGCCGAAGCCGCCGAGTGAGCCCTGACGCGAGCTCGCCTCGGGCGCTCGGCTTTCGCACGAGGCAGCGTGGCGCGACGAGGTCGCGGGCAGTACATCGCCTCCGTGTTTCGCCCAACCTCCCCCACGCGTCGGGGCCGCGCGCCGTGGCGACCGTCGACCACGCTCGCCTGGCTGGCCATGGGGCTCTTCGCCTGCACGGGTGACGAGGCGCCGGCCCCACTCGTGGAGGAGAGCTCGACGGCTTCCGCGCCCACCGCGGGCCCGCCCGGGCCGTCGGCTGCCGGACCCCGCGGGC
>ERZ1740059.1368-NODE-1368-length-12295-cov-10.381209_pt1 | contig 12295 bp, 12 predicted proteins | sample MGYA00581744_ERZ1740059 | MGnify/ENA primary metagenome ERZ1740059 (study PRJEB43018, sample SAMN04849738) | marine metagenome | isolation source: floating plastic debris | place: Pacific Ocean | collected 2008-08-28 | study: EMG produced TPA metagenomics... | reverse complement strand
AATATATTGAATTTTGAGTTAAGTTATTTTTTACATGTACTAAGTAGTAAAAGTGATGAAAGTGACGATACATTCTTTGTGTTCTCTTTTTTATATTTTCTGTTTGAGTTTTTTTATTTATTTGAATTAATTCTTAAATTTTTTTATGGTAAATTAACATTTTATGAAAAATGTAATTATATTTTTCGTTTTATTTGTTTTAGCCTTTCAATTTTTGTAACTTTGCATATATTCTTAAAACATTTTTATGCTCCAACAGATACTAAAGAGTGTTTGGCATTTTTAGACCAAATGTCAAGATATGGTATGTGTGTTAGGTTGCATGATTTAAAAAATTTTCTGAAATACAGTAGGCTATATTCACAAGAAGCAAGGCAAACAATTTTTCACGCTTTTTATTTTTATGATTTGACAAGGTATTTAAAAATTTCTACAATTTTTTTGCCTTTAAGGTTCAGGGTTATCCTAAAGTATTCTAATTTGATAAATCTTTATAACAGTTTAAAAAAAAAAAATGACCTTTATCGCTTTTTTTAAAATTAAATAATTGACTAATCATAAGTAAGTCATTTTATATGTTTTAAAAAAAGAAATAGCTTAACAGGTAGAGCATTAGTTTCCAAAACTAAAGGTTGTAAGTTCGAATCTTATTTTCTTTGGTCATTCAAAAGAAAGATAAGTGGTTGAGCGGTCTAAGACAATAGTTTTGAAAACTATCGTATTTTTAGGATACCGCAAGTTCGAATCTTGCCTTATCTAAAAAAACTTAGCAAATATAGATTAATAGGTAAATCTTTTGCCTTCCAAGCAAACGTTATGAGTTCAAATCTCATTATTTGCAAAAGGGAGTATAGCTCAACGGTAGAGCAACAGACTTTTAATCTGCAGGTTGTTGGTTCAAATCCAACTATTCTCATATTAATAGATTCGTCAACAAGAAAGTTTCTATGGTGAAATAGGTATACACGAAAGATTTAAAATCTTTTGCTTGTTTAGCGTATTGGTTCAAGTCCAATTAGAAACATTTGTTTAGTGCTAGAGTGATGGAAATGGGTATACATGTTAGGTTTAGGTTCTAATCCTGAAAAGGTTAAGGGTTCAAGTCCCTTCTCTAGTAAACAATTCTTTATAAAATATTAGGGTATAGCCAAGCGGTAAGGCAATTGTTTTTGGAGCAATCATTCAAAGGTTCGAATCCTTTTACTCTAAATATTTTTATTCAGGGTGTAAGTAGCTCAGTTGGTAGAGTATTAATTTGTGGTGTTAATTGTCGTGGGTTCAAACCCCATCTTATGCCTATTCTAGACGTATTAAAGCATCTTTAGCTTAATTAGGATAAAGCGGTAGCCTTCTAAGCTATAGAGTATAGGTTCGATTCCTTTAAGATGTTAGAGAAGGTGGCTGAGGGGTCTAAAGCGTTAGTTTGCTAAACTGATATATTAATTCTAATATCATAGGTTCGAATCCTATTCTTCTCGATTCATGTTTGGGTAGCTCAGTTGGTAGAGCATAAGACTGAAAATCTTTGTGTCAAAGGTTCAAGACCTTTCCTAAACATACTAGTCGAAGATTGTAAAAAAAAAATTCTGTGCGAGTGCGTAAAGTTTTACATAAAAAAATTATTTATAGTTTTAATGGAAGAAAGAAAAGAAAATTTTTCCTATGAAAATTTTTAACAATATGTTATCAAGCATAATAAATGCATCAAATTTAAGAAAAAAACGCATTGACATTAAAGTTAACAAATTGTGCATAAAAATATTAAAAAAACTTAGAAAATTAAATTATATTGACTTTTTCAAAATATACCATTTGAAAAATCAGCCGATGGCTTGTGTAAATTTAAGGTACATTAAAAGTATATCTGTAATATCAAAGATAAAAGTTCTTAGTATCTCAAGTAATGTAAAGCATTATAGGTATAAAGACATTTGTGGGATAAATAATATTTACCCATTTTTAGGTATTTTGCTAACTTCGAGAGGAATTTTAACACATATAGAATGTTTGAAAAAAAAAACGGGAGGCATTTTTTTATTTCTAATACTTTAGCTAATTCTTTTTTACTGGATTTAAATAATTAAAACAATTTTTTTATGTAGTATAAGAAAAAAGAAATTTTTTATTTAAAAGGTAAGTCAAAAGGTTTCCGGATAGTTAAATTATCGTTTTTACTTTTATTGATTAAGTCAAAAATTTTATGGGGTGGACTAAGTACTTAAATTTTAAGCTTCAAAAAAACTTTATAATATTTCGAAAATTCAACAGGTTAATCATATGTTCAAAAGCTTCAGAAAATATATTATTATTTGAAATACCTTTCAAATTTATAATTTTCGATCGATCCATGTATATAAGTGTTAATCAAAAATGCGCATGTTCTATAAAATTTAAGTTATTTAATAGTAAGTTCATTGTACTTTTCTACAATTTTTTATATTTTTTAAGCGAAAAATTGACTATAACAGGTATAGGATTAAAATCTAAAGAATTGAAATCTTTTGTATATCTAAGATTAGGTTTTAGTCATTATTGTTGTGTATTTTTTGATTTTCCTATAAATATTACTTTTGAAAAAAATGCTCTTACAATAACATCCTTTTTTTCTGAAGAAATCAATGAAGTAAAAAAAAAATTCGAATATTTAAAATTTCCTAATTCTTATAAAAAGTTAGGAATTCAGTTGAACAGTAAAGTTTACAAAAAAAAAACAATAAAAAAAGATTAGACTAAAAAAATTATTTATAAATTTTAGTCTAATTAAATATATAATATAAACTATGCGTTTTATTAAGCTAAATAAAAAAATAAGATTTTTAGAGTGGGACGTCTTCAAAGTTTTCAATTTTAAAAAGTTTAAAGGAGAACAATGGGTATATTTTTTTATAAAAGAGTTAAATTTTCAGAAACGTTTTCAAAAAATTTTAAACCATGCCTGGATACAAAATGAGCAAATAATTTCAGGTCTTTTAACGAAAAATAAACGTGATAAAAAAACCGCAAAAAAGTTTTATTTGTTAACGAGGCAAAGAACAAAGTTTTTGGCTAATGTTGTTACTAATAGTCAAATTGAAGGTATATCTAGAAAAGCTGCTAAAAAATCAAGTCAAATATCTAAGCCTGCTTTTCATATATTTGGTAAAAACATTTGTTCCAGGCTTGATTTTATTTTATATTCACTTTTAGTTTGTAAAAGCCCACAACAAGCAAGGCTTGATATTATGAAAGGAAGAATTTCAGTAAACAACGTCAAAATAAAATATCCTTCAGGTATTGTGTCTACCAATGATGTTGTAGAAATATTGCCTAGTTATAAATCTTTTATTGTAAGACAATTCTGTATTAGCAAGTTGTGGAGGTGGAAATATTTTTTATACGATGACATATTTTTATATTATTTTAAGGCTTATAACAAAAAAGGAAATTATATGTATAGAGAAAAAATTGATTTCAATCTAATAAAAAAGTATAAATTGTATAAAATTAGGCGAAGAAACTATCAGAAAATTTACGGCTCGTTTACTAGTAAGTTGCAACATCAAGTCAAATTAATAGTTAGGCTTGGTGAAAGATTAAATCAGTTGGGTAAGAAAGAATTTTACAATAATTTTGTAGAAAAGTTAAAAAAAAGTCGTATATCTATTAAAATACAAAAAAATTACTTCAAAATTCGAGCATTTAAAATAAGGCAAAAAATTAAAATTTTAGAAAGAGTTAAATATTGTCAAGAAAACCATGGAAAAGATTTTTATTTTATTTTAAAAGATCTTGAGTTATTATTGAAAAAATGCTCTGAGATGTTTCTGTTAAAAGGACCCCGCTTGCTAGAATTACCAGATTTATTATGTAAAATAGATAAGTTGTTGAAAAGTATAATTTATATTTTTGTTTTTAAAGTTTCTAAAAAAAAAGAATTTTTGCCCTATTTTTTTATGAAAAAAATTAAAAGTGTAGGCTTTAAAAATATTAAAGCTAACTTTAAAATTCCTTTTTACTTTAATACAGAATCCAACATAGAGAAATTATATTTTGATGTTTACCTTTTAGTATTTTGTAAGTTAGAATACAATATTCTAGTAAATTTTATTCAGACGTTCTTTAAATTTATAAATATGGCACGTAAAAAAAAAAAAAGTCCTGCCTTAATAAATTTTTCAAGAAAATATAATGAGTCTTCATATGACAAACCTTTTTGTTCCTTAGATTATCATAAAAAATCTAAAACAAAATTTCAGATTAAAAGTCTTAATGAAAAAAATTATAAATTTTTGGCTTCTAACGGTATAGACTCCAGAACCCTTTTTTTTTGGTCTAAAAATAGCCGTTTATTTTTATAAATAATTTATTTATATATATATATATTTTTTTTACCAAGCAATTTTTAATGAAAAAGTTCACTACAAATCTATTAAAAAAATTTTTAGAAAATAACAAAGATATGTGTTTAACAAGCCAATCCCCGGATTCGGTATTGAATTCGTACATATTATTTTTTAGAAATAAGTTTGGTGTTTTAAATCCAGTAAAAGTTGCTATACAATTGCATCGTAGCTTAAATGTTTTTTTTCAAATATTCTTGTTAAAAAAAAAAAAAAGTATAGCATTTATAGGTTATCCTAAAATGTTAAAATCTTTACTCACCTCGTATGCTAATAAATTAGACATTGCACTTCTAGAACCAAAAGATTGTCAAAAATTAAAGTTAAAAAAAAAAGATTTTTTTATTAAGAATAAGTTGTTAGCCGAATTAAATTTAATTGTTATTTATGACCTAGTAGAATGCGAAAATATATTGCCAGATGTTATAAGTCTTGGAGTACCAATAATTTATTTTACATCTGGGAACAGCAAGCACGTTAAAACATTTTTTAATCTAAGAAACGGTTTTCATTATCCTGTTTTTATAAATAACTACTCACATCATTTTATAGCTTTATTTTACGTAAAATTTTTAGAAAAATTATTAGGGTACAGAAGATTAAAGCGTTAGTTTCAAATTGTATTAGAATGTGTTTTTAGTTGAATCCTATTCCCCTGATGTCATTGTTATTATTGTTGAGTTTATTAAGTGCATTTTTTGTTTTTTATAGCAAAAATTCTGTCTTTTCAATACTAAGCTTAATAGTACTATTTATTTGTTTATCTGTGTTATTGGTATTTATTGAATTAGAATTTCTCCCACTAATCATGATTATGATTTACGTAGGGGCAGTCACAATATTGTTTCTTTTTGTTGTTATGATGCTAAACATAAAAAAAATTTTTCTTAAGATTAAATCAAACTCAAATTCAATAAAATTCGGAAGTATTGCAGTTATCTATTTATTTTTTAACTATTACGTTGCTATATCTTATTTAAATACAAACTGTGATTTGTTTTTTAATGGTATAAATCTAAATTGGCTTAATGTTGAAATAATAGATAATGAGCTACTAAAGTTACATGCCCTGTTAGCAGTAGAAAATTTATTTAGCAACAAAGAGCATCTCATTTTTTATGCCATGCAAATAGCTCATGAAAATATATTTTCGTACATTAATGATTTAAAAGTAATAGGGTTTTGGTTTTATACAAACTTTTTCCCTTTCTTACTAGTGGCGGGCTTTGTACTTTTACAATCTATATTAGGCGCTATTGTATTAACAATGCCATATCATAGGAAATTGTCTAATATGAAAGCGCCACTATCGTCATCTTTTCTCCGCAGTTCCCGTAAAAATATTGTACTGTTAAAAGCTAAACAATAGATGCTATCTCCATTCTTTATTAGTATAAAAAGTCTTGTTATTTTAGTACCGCTTTTAGCGTCTATTGCATACTTCACTTTAGCAGAACGAAAAGTATTAGCAACACTTCAACGAAGAATGGGTCCTAATGTTGTAGGTATCTGGGGTACCCTTCAACCTTTGTCCGATGGGTTAAAACTGTTTACAAAAGAGCATATTATACCTAGTAATGCAAATAAAGAAATCTTTATCGTTTCTCCATTAATAACCTTTTATTTAAGTTTATTAGGTTGGGCCGTAATACCCTTTGATGAAGGTGTAGTATTCGCAGATTTAAATTTAGGTGTTATATACCTTTTGGCAATATCATCTTTAGGAGTTTACGGTATTATAATGGCTGGTTGGTCAAGCAACTCAAAATACGCTTTTTTAGGAGCAATAAGATCAGCAGCGCAAATGGTCTCTTATGAAGTATCTTTTGGTTTTATTATTTCTACTGTTATAATCTGTTCTGATTCATTCAATTTGACCGAAATTGTCAATGCACAGAAATATCTTTGGTATGTCGTACCATTGTTTCCTTCTTTTGTATCATTCTTAATTTCAGCGTTAGCTGAGACTAACAGGCATCCTTTTGATTTACCGGAAGCTGAAGCAGAGCTAGTATCCGGTTATAATGTTGAATATGCTTCTATGGGTTTTGCCTTATTCTCGCTTGGTGAGTACTCTAACATTTTATTGATGAGTGCAATAGCAACTCATTTTTTTCTTGGAGGTTGGATATCCGTATTTCCTTTATATTTGTTTCCTCTGAAATATATTTCACCGGGTTTTTTTTTGTTTAGTCTTAAATTATGTCTCTTTGTAGTTTTTTTTATCCTAGCTCGTGGATTACTGCCACGGTACCGGTATGACCAATTAATGGATTTGGGTTGGAAGTGTCTTCTTCCATTTTCAATTTTTTGGTTACTTTTTGTTACCTCTTCATTATTTCAATTAAAAATAATTTTTTAAAGAGCTTTCAAAATAAACATTTTATTTATTTCATTTTATTTATCAAAAACTGTTTAAGTTTTATGACTACTATTAATCAAGTTTGTCGAAAAAAAAGAAAAAAAAAGAAACGTCGGTTAAATTCACCAGCGTTACAGAAAAGTCCTTTTAAAAAAGGTTTTTGTATAAATGTATTTACAAAATCACCGAAGAAGCCTAACTCCGCTATCCGTAAGGTAGCGAGGGTAGTTCTCTCTAATAAAAAAAAAGTTACTGCTTACATACCAGGAGAAGGCCATAATTTGAAAATTCACAGCACAGTGTTGATAAGAGGAGGTCGTGTTAAAGACTTGCCTGGGGTAAGGTACCACATTGTCAGAGGTAAGTTTGACTTAAGAGGCCTATTTTTTAGAAAATCTTCAAGATCCAAGTACGGGACTAAAAAACCGTTTTAATTTTTTCAATCGAAAAAAAAAAACTTTAAAGAAAAAAACTAATTCGATAAAAATAATAACAAGAAAAACAAAAAATATAATGGTTGTATCTAAGAAGAAAAATGAACTAAGCAAAGCAAAGTAGCTGATATGTTTCCTTGAAATTTTGTTGAAGCTATAAATGAAACAAAACAAAAAAATAAAAGTATACGAGCATAAAAGATAAAAAGAAAACAAAGCTTGGTAGTTTGCAAAGTTCATTTCAATATTCAGTTTAAAAAAATACGTATCATATATTTCTATAAAGTTTTTAACAAAAATAATGAGACCAGGAAAAATTAGAAAAGTATATATATAATTGAAAAAATAAAAGAAACTGACTAATGTTTTAAAAAAATTTTTAATATAAAAAAATTCGTATTTTCTACAAATAGAAAAAAGATAAAACACTATTTGTATACACAAAAAAAGAAAAAAAAAGTATAGGGTAAAAAATGAACAAATATTAATTTCCGAAATTAAATGCTCGAAAAGGTTTGTTATTAAAAAATAAATTTTCGAAGATTCCACCTTTGAGACGCAAATAAATTTATAAATTATAGCATCTTTATAAAGGTAGCTAATAATTTGAGTTAAACTAAAAGAGGTAGCTAATAAAAGCACCCGTAAAATACCCTGCCTCATCTTGAATAGTTGTAAATGTTAAGCAAAAAAAAAACTATAAATAATTTATTTATTTTGATAATCTGTATTTTTACACGTTTTGAATCATGCAAAAAAAAAAATTTTTTAAGATTTTAAAGCTAAACAAAAACGACAGAATGAATAGTAAGCCTAAGTATGCATCTAATAAGTTTAATAGTGATAGTTTAATGATTGTCAAAAATTCAGTGTTTTCAAAAAGCAAGAAATTTAAAACAAAAATTTACTTTGATCATTTTAATATAAATTTGAAAAAGGTAAAAGTACCTCTAAGGCCTTTAATGTATCGAAAGTATTATAAATACTTTGATTACGGCTTTCTCACAGAGAAAATTTTTGTTGACAAACTTCTGTCAAGGAATAAAAAAAGAGGTAATTCTTTAACTGCAGAAAAAAAATTGAAAAATATTTTGTTTAGTGTTTATTATTGTTTCAAAACTTATCAAAAAGCAACTAGATTATTAAAACATATGAAAAAAAAAGAAAGAAAAAAGATCTCAATTAAATCGCTTCTTCTAAAAAAAAAATTTCGCTACTATCATTTATCGTCGTACTTGATGTTCTCATATGCTTTTTATAGAAGATCTGTGTCAAAAGATCTTTTCAGAAAAAAAGCCGAAGCCCTAAAGTATCGAGAATTTTCCGATAACCTTAATTACAAAACAATGTCAAAAATACTAAATAATCCTATACAAAAAAGTAATACTTCATATTATGGATATGAGATATTAAATTCTTTTTTAAATAAAAAAGAATTATGGTGTCTTTACGAATATCTTTTAGAAGATTTAAATAAAAAGGCTAGAAAGAAGTATAAAAAATACTTGAAAAAAAATAGAAAATAGATATTACTGTTTTTGTCCTTTTAAAGTCTTTAATATCTTTATGGCATTAAAACGTAGTGATCTGATAAAAAAAAAGAAAAATTTTACTATAAATTTTGGTCCACAACATCCAGCTGCTCATGGGGTTTTAAGACTAATTTTAGAATTAGACGGTGAAGTAGTAAAAAAAGCGGATTCCCATATAGGTCTATTACACCGAGGTACCGAAAAATTAATTGAATACAAAAGCTATATTCAAGCCCTACCGTATTTCGACAGGCTAGATTACGTTTCTATGATGTCTCAAGAGCATTGCTATTGCCTTGCTATTGAGGCTATTCTGAAATACAATGTTCCTACACGTGCAAAATATATAAGAGTAATCTTTAGTGAGCTAACTAGAATATTAAACCATCTACTAGCTGTAGGCTGCCATGCGATGGATGTAGGTGCAATGACGCCTTTCCTGTGGGGGTTTGAAGAAAGAGAAAAATTAATGGAAATATATGAAAGAGTTTCTGGAGCTAGAATGCACGCAGCGTATTTTAGACCTGGTGGTGTCAGTCAAGATGTCCCTAAAGGGATCTTTGATGATATTTACCTGTTTTGTACATCTTTTTCTAGAAGGTTAGACGAAATTGAAGAATTGCTGACTAACAATAGGATCTGGAAACAACGTTTAGTAGATATTGGAGTTGTCAATAAAGAAGATGCCCTCAATTTAGGGTTTAGTGGGGTAATGTTAAGAGGATCTGGATTGGCCTGGGATTTAAGGGTATCGCAACCATATGAAAGTTATAAGGAGCTATCTTTTAATATTCCAGTAGGTTTAAATGGCGACTGTTTCGATAGGTATGTAATCAGAATATTAGAAATGAGAGAAAGTCTGAGTATTATAAAGCAATGCTTGGAGCTTATAAAAGAAGGTCCTATTAAATTGTTCAACTCTAAGGTCTGCCCACCCTCAAGATCATCAATGAAAAATTCTATGGAGAGTCTGATACACCATTTCAAACTATTTACTGAAGGTAGCATTCTACCAGTCGGTGAAACGTTTGAATGTATCGAAGCGCCTAAAGGTGAATTTGGTGTTTACTTGGTATCAAATGGAACACCTATGCCTTATAGATGCAAAATAAAAGCTCCAGGTTTTAATCATTTACAATCATTAGATTTTATGTCTAAAGGTCATATGATAGCTGATGTGGTTACTATTATAGGTACTCAAGACATCGTATTCGGAGAAATTGATCGGTAAGCTTCGGAGTGATGTGATTCGAACACATGACCGCCTGTTCCCAAAACAGGTGCGCTGCCGCTGCGCTACACCCCGTTGAAAAATTGGAGGGTAAAAAGGTAAGGTTGAAACTTTGTGACTTTTTTTTTTGGGTGGAACAATGCCAAGATGATATTGCAACGCTCTCCAGCTTTGAAAAAAAAGCCGATATTATTAATAATTTTCTATGGTTTTCTGACTATTTGAGCAGCAGCGTTCCCCCTGTAACAAATTTTTTTTTTTTTCAGTTAGAAGCATATCTATGCTTATGTGTGTGTTTAATGCTAGTATATGGTTCTTTCCTTATAACCCTCAAAAGCAGCGGATACCCATTATTTTCAAAGATAGGAGCATCAATCAGTACCATCATCTTTTTTTCATCTTTTTTTCAATTACTTTATGTAGACAAATTTAATATTTATCTATTCAACCAATTATTTTTACTAACAGAACCTATTCTGTTTTTTAAAAAAATTTTGATACTTTTTTCATTAGTTTATATTCTAACAACAATTGATTTTAGCAATATGTCCACTGTACATTCTTTAGAGTACTTCTCTTTGTTATTATTATGGTTGTTAAGTTCATTACTTCTATTGACTTGTTCTAATTTTTTATCTTTATTTTTAGTATTAGAGATGCAGAGTTTTAGTTTATACATATTTTCAGCTATAAAAAGAGACTGTATGTACTCTATTGAAGCGGGTCTAAAATATTTTATAATAGGTGCTCTCTCCTCAAGTTTTTTAGTTATGAGTTTTTACTTATTTTACTTTTATACAGGTTGTTATAGTTTTTTAGATATTTATTATTATACAGGGTTTCATTTAGACAGTGAAAGTACTGTAAATTTTATAGATGTTTTTGATATAGAATTCACGAACGATCTGAAAAAGTTAAGTTTCGATTTTAATTTTTTTGAATCAAAACTTTACTTCTCATATTTATTAGTGTATTTTTTTCTTGCTGGCTTTTTATTTAAATTAGGGTCTGTACCTTTTCATTCATGGATGCCTGATGTTTATGAAGGTGCTCCAACTACGATAAGTTTCTTGTTGTCTATATTATCGAAAATTCCAGTAATTTATGTTTTTCAGCAGATACTATGCAATTTTTTCAAAATTTTATCTTTTGTTTGGGTCGACATAATTTTTTTTTCTTCAATTTGCTCAATTATTGTCGGTAATTTTTTATCTTTTAAACAGTTCAGATTAAAAAGATTACTTATAACCAGTTCTATAGTTCAGACAGGGTATATAGTATTAGCATTGAGTATACAAAGCTTATATTCTTATATAACTGTCTACTTCTTTGTATTGGTATACTCTATTTCAGCCATTATGTTGTGGGGTATGCTATGCCTCTTAATGAAAAAAAAAACTAAAGTAAGTACGTTATCTATCGTTAATACTTCAGGGATGTTTGAGTTGAATAACGTTTTATCTCTATTTTTTTTAATGTCGTTACTGTCAGTTGCAGGGATACCATTTTTTCCAGGTTTTTTTTCAAAGCTATTCATATTTAGTCTTGTCACAAAATTATCTATGTATACATTATTTTTTTTTATTTTGATTTTGAGCGCAGTATCTTCTTATTATTATTTACGGATATTAAAAAATATTTATTTCGAAAAGATAAAATTAAACAAATTTTTCAATACTTTTTGCTATCAAGAAAGTTTCACTTTATCTTTAGTATCAGGCTTAATATATTTACTCATATTTTACTCTAACAAAGTAATTATCTATTGCAGTAAAATAAATATTATATATTACGTTTTTTAAGATTTATGAAAATTCAACAGATTATATTAAATATTTTAAAAAAACAATTTGAAATGAACTTTCTTGTATGTTCCAGCCTTAATGAAATTTTCCAGATTTGTTTGCCGAGTAAGCTAACAAAAATTAGTATTTTTCTGTGTATTGAAAAAACCCATGCCATACTTATACTTGGAAACCCGAATTTATTTATAGTTTTTACAATTTTGTATCTATTAGTATGGATTTTGATGTTATTTTCTATAGGGATTTTGGCCGGTCTCTTATCAGATTTTTTGAATAATAAAAAAATAACAAAAGTCAGCTCTGATTTTTTATGTAAATTCTTTATTGCATCAAGTATTTGTTTTAGTCTAATGATATCATTCCTGTTTGTTTATTTAGTTTTCCGAGTTTTTCTCATTTTACCGAGTCAAAAACAGGTAATTTTAAAAGAACTTATAAAGATTCTTATGAAAGATGGTAAAATTTCGTTTTTAAATGATTTAAAAAACTTTTAGATAATTATAAAGACAAGAACATTGCGACTCAGTTTAAGCAAGACTTGTTATTCATAGA
>ERZ1740059.1367-NODE-1367-length-12300-cov-5.185300_pt1 | contig 12300 bp, 7 predicted proteins | sample MGYA00581744_ERZ1740059 | MGnify/ENA primary metagenome ERZ1740059 (study PRJEB43018, sample SAMN04849738) | marine metagenome | isolation source: floating plastic debris | place: Pacific Ocean | collected 2008-08-28 | study: EMG produced TPA metagenomics... | reverse complement strand
TCATCCTATTTTCTGGGTCCTGGCGATCGTATTGAAGTTAGCGTATATGGGTTTCCAGAATATACAGGGCCACTATCAGTTCTGCCTGATGGAACTATCGCTCTACCGATAGTAGGTAAAGTCGATGCAGCTGGCAAAACCACTGATCGGTTGACTCGAGAACTAACGGTTATTCTAGATAGAATTTTGGTCAATCCTGCTGTTTCTATCTCTTTGAACTCACTTCGTCCTATTGTGGTTAATGTTGCAGGCGAAGTATATCGTCCTGGTCCGCTTCAGCTTCAAGAAACGACAAATGTTAATCAAGATACTGAAGTGGCCTATGCACCACCATCAGTTAGTGAAGCATTAGTAGAAGCTGGCGGGATTCGACGAACAGCAGATCTAAGAAACGTAGTTGTCATACGCCAATTGCCCAGTGGGGAAACCGTCAATACGGAAATAAATCTTTGGGATGCGCTCTGGTCTGCCAGTTTGCCAGAAGAGATGCTGCTGAGGGATGGAGATCTGGTGTTTGTTCCTCGTTTGGCTGAAGGGGAACTGGTTGATCGTCATTTACTGGCAAGATCAAGTTTGTCTCCAGATACGGTTCGAGTTCGAGTCGTTGGTGAGGTAACAAGACCTGGGGAAGTCTCCGTACCGCCAAATAGCTCTCTATCAAGCGCGGTTGCGATCGCAGGTGGCCCCACAGATGACGCCAGGCTTAAAGATGTTGCCTTCATTCGGACGGATGACAATACTGGAGAGATAATCCAAGAAGTTGTCGATCTTCGAAATCTAGTAGACACTTACCAGATTCAAGATGGAGATGTTGTAGTGGTACCCAAAACAACGAGCGGGTCAGTCCTAGATTTAGCCGCTCGCTTAGTTAACCCTTTGAATTTCTTACTTAACTTATTTGACTAAATAATCAAAAGAGCATTGAAAATTACACTTAGCGCCTAAGCAACGTTTGTCTCAAACGATAAAAGTCTGCAGGTTTATTCCTATCAACTGCAGACCGACAGTAAAGATACAAAATTCATATCTAGATATAGTTAGCCTTATCAAATAAATTGCACCATAATGATGCAGCAGAAAATCAAGCGATTACTTTCTGACAAGCTTGTCAAGAACATTGGCTGGCTAGCAGCAAGTGAAGTATTCAGACGGGTAATTCGCATTGGACTCGTAGTTGTTTTAGGTCGTGTTTTCTCTGCTGAAGAATACGGCCTTATGGCCATCATTTTCGCAGTCACTGAATTTTCAATTGTATTTATACAAAAGGGTGGAGTTGCACCGAAAATCATTCAGGCTGATGAAAAAGACTTTGATGAATTAGTAGAAACTGCTTATTGGACTAACTGGATTCTATGTATAGGCATATTTCTATTTCAGTGCTCGTTAGCATTTCCCATTGCAACATTCTATGGCAATGAAAAGTTAGTACTACCTATCATCGTAACGGCAGCTAATTATCTAGTAAATCCATTTTATGCTATTCAAGATGCCCTTATTCGACGAGAAAACAGGCTCAAAGTTGGGGCTATCGCGACAGCCTTAAATTCTGTCGTCAGTCAATCTTTAGTAGTAATCCTAGCCCTTTCTGGAATGGGAATTTGGAGCATTGTCTTTGCTCTAATGATCTCTCAGTTTTGCTGGTTAACTGTCTATAGAAGAAATCATTCCTGGCGTCCAAGTGGCAAAATAACTCTAAAAAAATGGCGCGATATATTTAGCCTTTCAAGATACACTCTAGGCATTGAGATACTTAACTATTTAAGATCTAACATTGATTATCTATTGATTGGAAGATTCTTTAGCGTTGAGCAACTTGGCCTTTACTTTTTTGCTTTCAATGCTGGTTTAGGGGTGAGTCTAACCGCAATTAATATGGTTTCAAACTCAGTTTTTCCTTACTTATGTGAAGCAAAGGATAATATGGCAAACTTAAGGCATGGCTATATAAGAAGCCTTAAGATCTGTGCTGCCATTATCTTTCCACTAGTTGTACTCCAAAGCAGCTTAGCTCCAATTTACGTTCCTATTGTATTTAGCCCAAAGTGGATTCCAGCCATACCGATTTTGATCATGATCTGCCTATCAGCTTTACCTAGACCGTTTGCCCTAGTTGCAGAACAGCTTTTATTAGTTGTTGGTCGTGGAGGAGATGGATTAAAGTGGAACATTTTCTTTACAATTATATTTACACTATCGGTTCTTGTAGCAGCTCAATTTAATATTTTTGTGGTGGCAGCAACTGTTCTAGGAATTCATCTTTTACTGCTTCCCATGTTTAACTTTTTAGTCTCAAGAGCTGTCTTCTCTAGAAACGATAGCCTTCCTATTACTAATACAAATTAAGATTTTTAGAAGACATCAACGGCTCCTTTTCAGAATCACTATCATGACATCTAATTTGCTTGTCTCTATTATTATCCCAGCATATAATGCAGCAACGTTTCTATCAGAGGTGATTAAGTCTGTATTGAATCAGTCTTATCAAAACTGGGAGCTGTTAGTTATTGATGATGGTTCAACAGATAGCACCGCAGCATTAGCGGACGACTTCTCTAAAAAAGATAGTCGGATACGCCTCATTTCCAAAGAGAATGGCGGCGTATCCGCTGCAAGAAATTTAGGAGCTCAGCTTGCTAAAGGTGAGCTCCTTGCCTTTTTAGATTCGGACGATTTATGGCTGCCTGATAAAATATCAGCTCACGTTAGTTATATGAATGCTCATCCTAAAGTTGGCATAAGTTTCGCAAGGGTTGAACTTATAGCAACTGAAGGAACCACTACGAACAAGTTTACTAATAATATTACAGATACTCTGCAGCCTCAAGATCTGTTCTACAGCAACCCAACGGTCACAACTTCAAATCTTGTTATTCGAAAATCGATATTTCAAGATCTAAATGGATTTGATGAGTCCATGCAATATAACGAAGATATAGATCTTCTATTTAGACTTTCAATTCAAAATAATTGGAAGATTGAAAGTATTGATCAAGTTTTAGTCCAATATCGCTTGCATTCTTCCGGCTTATCATCAACTCTTATGAAAATGGAGGAAGGTTGGGTAATCTTAATGAATAAGGCACGCCAAAAAGCCCCCTACTTAGTGGATGAACACTACAGTGCTGCAAAAGCTGCTCAGCTACAATATTTAGCAAGACAAACATTGCGACTCAATATGTCGGCATTTTTGGGAGTTCGCTTTGCTAATCGGGCATTAGCTAGTAATTGGAAAAATCTTCACAAGACTCCAAAGTTGATTGCCTTAACCCTCCTCATATATATCAAGTTGGCGACATTTAATACTATTAGGTTGAGCATCTAAGAGATACTATCAAAGCAGCATCTGTATATTGAAGATACGTAGCCAGGACGACATCATTTCTCGATAGTTTTTGACAAAAGATTTTTGATATAGGTAGTAAGGTATCCCGTGCTAAGGCTTCCAAGATATTTAGAGTATATTTTCGTCTGTTTTGCCCTGTGGTTTTTCTTAGGAAATCCCATCAACTTGATTACGAGTGGTGGTGCCGGACAGCTCGTAGACGTTTACACCGAAAACAGTAATTTCTTATTGCCTGGCATAAGCATGGCAATTTATGCAACATCTTTTGCCTTACTACTGTTTCGCTGGAAACTTATACTAAATCGATTATCTTCAAGCCCTCAGGCAATTCTTCTGATTGTTTTTCTATTCTTTATATTAGCTTCATCTCAGTGGTCATTCAGACCCTCTATGACTTCACGCCGCAGTATACTGTTAATGGGTTCTACAGCGCTTGCAGTCTTTTTCTCGTTCAGTTTTAGCTTTAAGCAGCAGCTTCGATTTCTGGCAATCGCTCTAGGCATAAATGTTGTCATCTGTTTCATTTTCGGCTTATTGCTACCAGAATATGGAATTATGCACGACGGGGTTCACGCAGGGGCCTGGCGAGGTGTACACACACACAAAAATAAGCTCGGTTCACAGATGGCCCTAACTACAGTATTGCTGCTAACCACTCAGTACTCCCATCTCTTTAAACGAAGAGCTAGCTTATTTCTCAATGGCACTATACTGCTGTCTACATTCCTTGTTGTAGCCAGTAAATCTACCACCGGATTGTTAGCTACAGCAGCAATGACACTGACTTTCTTTATCTGTAACACGCTAAGGCTTAGTTATCGATATATGGTCATTGGCGTGAGTTCTATTGTTCTTGCCGTAGGGGCAGCATCTATTTATATTCAGGCTAATGCTGACGAGTTACTGGGACTATTCGGCAAAACTACTGGTCTATCAGGACGAGACGAAATTTGGCCAGGAGTCTGGCATATGATCTCCCGAAGGCCTTTTTTAGGTTATGGATATGAGGGTTTCTGGGGAACAGCTGGTGGACCAGCCGACCTCTTGCGTCAGATTGTAGGGTGGCCCGCTCCCAATGCCCACAACGGATTTCTTGAGATTCTACTAGCTGTAGGTTGGATTGGTGGATTCTTTTTCTTTGTTAGTTTTTTTATTACGATAGTCAAATCTTTTCAATTAGTCCGAATGAGCAAGCAATCTTATGCAATTTACCCTGTTCTTATCATAGTCTTCCTCATACTTGGTAATATGACAGAGAGTAATTTCTTTAATCACGATGTTTGGATACTATATATTTGGGCTTCCTTGTCCTCTACACAAATAATGACTACTTTCTTAGAAGAAAAAACTAAGCCTACTGAAACTTCCAATCCACTAAAAAGAGCTGAGCCGGTTTATCCATCTTGATTTTTTGCATGTAAACTATCCACAAACTCTATGCAAACTTTATATTTGTCTGAAACACTATGAGACTATGGCTCTATGAACTTATCTTCGAGCTTTTTCTTTAACGGTTTCTCTCAAATCATCAGAGCTTTCTCTTAGTTTTTCCTTATAGAGGAAACGCGCAATATAACCATCCTGTAGATTGATTAGAAGCGAATGATAGAGACACTTAAGTTTTTCAAAACGATGTCTTGAAAAACTTATCTTTTGAGCAAAGCTCTATAAACAACATACTGCTGAATCTATCTAAAAGGATTTCTTCATAGTGGGGGATTTTAAATGAGCAATGAGCTTGTATCAGTCATAATTCCAGTCTTTAAGGCTGAGGACTTCGTTGCTAAAACAATACAGTCGGTTTTAGCACAAACTTATAGTGAACTCGAAATTATTATTGTCGATGATGGCTCACCGGATCGGAGTATCGACATTTGTCGGCAGTTTGACGACCCAAGGATAAAAATCGTTCAACAAGCAAATCGTGGACTTGCCGGTGCTCGGAATACTGGTATCAGGAATGCGACCGGAGCTTACATAGCTCTAATCGATGCAGATGACCTATGGGTAAAAGACAAAATAGAGAAGCATATCACCCATTTAAAGCAAGATCCTAAACTGGGTGTGAGCTTTAGCTACTCCAGATTGATTGATGAGCATGATCAACCCACGGGGTTGAAACAAATACCAACTAAAATCAAAAATATTACTCCCCCCTATATACTACGTCGTAACCCCATTGGTAACGGCTCAACGCCAGTGTTTAAACGACAGGTGTTTGAAGACATTGAATTTCTCGATAATCTACATGGCGTAGAAGAGACATTCTATTTTGATGAAAGCTTTAAGAGAGCTGAAGACGTAGAGTGTTGGTTAAAAATAGCTTTAGAAACAGACTGGGTATGTGAAGGAATTCCAGAACTTTTGACACTCTACCGTATTCATCCAGGTGGTTTGTCTGCCAGTGTATTGCTTCAGTACGAATACCTAGAGAAAATCATCAGCAAATATAATACTGCTTATCCGGATGTCTTCGCAGATTCTGTTACTCTTGCCAGAGCATGTTATCAACGCTACATTGCTCGTCGCGCGATAAGTGTCAGAGATTCTAAACTAGCATTAGAAATGCTACATAAGTCTATTTCCAGTGACCTCAGAATTCTAACTGAGGAACCAGCCAAGACACTTGTCACCATGGGAGCAACTTATTTTCTATGTTTGTTTCCACCCAAGCTTTACACCCAATTAGAACAGGTTGCAAAGTTTTTTGCATCAAAGGGATTTCAAAGTAGAAGTAACTTTAAAGCAGGGTCTACAAAAGTCTGAAAGTTAGATTTTAGACTGTAGTCATTGACAGATAGAGAGTCCTACTTTCTAATTTCCTTCAATATAAGTTCTGTTTAACTAATAAAGGAAAGGTATGATCTCAGCCTTCCTAAAAAATTATCAGACAAAATTCACTATTTTTCCCAGGCGTTAGTTTTGAGGTATATCGTTACATGAAATGGTCTGTTGTCGCACCTTATTTTAACCAAGATGATGTAGCTAAGAACAATTGGCTTAGTAATTACACATCAACAGACAGACATAGTTTCAACTTAATTGCTCGCCCAACCGCAGTTCCCAATTGGCATGAAAAATCAGTCAGATATACGACTAGAGCAGAATGGCTTGGACATTGGGAACACGCCGCTTTAGCTTTAAATAGCGATGCGGACGGAGTAATTACTTTATTTCCTCAATTACCAGCAGCTATTGGATTACAAAAAATTTTTAGACATACTAATAAACCAATTGTCGCTTGGACGTTTAATGTTGGTAACTACAAAGTTGGAACCTTACGTCGATTGCTATCAAAAATCAGCTTAAATCATATCGATTGCTTTGTAGTTCACAGCAAGCAGGAAATTGACATTTATAGTCAATGGCTAAATTTACCCAGAGAGCGCTTTAAGTTTGTACCTTTTCCCTCTCCTGATATTGAGGTGACATTCGAAGAAGATCGTGAATCTCCCTTTATCGCGGCTCTGGGATCTGCTCATCGTGATTTCTCATGTTTGTTCAACATCGTTGAGCAGCTAAATTTACCAACTGTAGTAGCGTCTAGTAAATCTGTTTTAGACAACTTTACTATCCCGGAGCAAGTACGTACACCCTTTGGTATTTCGAGAGACGACTGTCGGAAATTAGCACAGCAGGCACGTATCAACATCGTTCCACTTCAAGCAAAAGATGATGTAACTGCTGCTGGACATGTAACAGTCATAGAGGCCATGCTAATGGGGCGGGCGGTTATTGTCACCGATGCCTATGGGATGAGCGATTACGTAAAACATGGTGAAACAGGCTGGCTAGTTCCACCTGGATGCATGAAAAGCATGAAAGAAGCAATTGAGCTGCTTTGGAATGATGAGGAACTAAGGAATCGACTGGGGAAAAATGCTCAAAGCTACGCTAGACAGACTTTCTCATTTCAAGGAGTTGCACGCTCGTTAGAGAAAGTTCTTGATGATGTAGCAAGTTTGACGACTCAGGCTTAGCGGGCCAATTACTGGATTAGAGTAATATACTCTAGGTAACGTCAAAAATCTAAGCGGCGTTCGTCTGCACTCTACATCCCACAAATTTACATATATTACTCTGCTATAACAACAGCGCTCACAAAGTTTTTTATGAAACTGAAAATTTTCTCTAGCCGAGAATATCTTCCGAAAGGTATAGACCCATGTTCTATACTTTATCCACTCTGGCCAGATTTACATTCTGATCTTATTTATCAATGGGCTAGCCCTTACTCTAAATATGTCCGCCATGGACAAAATCTTTTCGAATTGACCTCTTTGGCTGAAGCAGAGGTAGCTATTCTGCCTTTTGACTGGCGTAGCATCCGCGGAGATTCATGGCGTGGAACAACCGACAATGAAGGAGTAAAGCTTGCTGCAGAATTTTCGAAACTCGTTCGTCAGGCTGATAAACCTTTAGTTGTTTTCTTTGGCAGTGAATGTTCCGATGAGTCCTTACCAATAGACGATGCTCTTGTCTTTCGACAATCTGTCTATCGCTCAGATTCTCAATTTTCTGACACACCAATATTTCCTTTTTTCTGTGAAGACTTTGTTGAAAAATATTTAGACAACAAAGTTCCCATACGAAAAAAAAGCTCAAAGCCAACTATAGGCTTTCGTGGGTTTGCTAGACCACCAAGCCTTGATAGGTATATCAAAACCTTTTATTACCATAGCTATACCTTAGCAAAGCACCTGAAACTGGGTGTTTCACCCTACAAGGGCGAGGTCCTAAGGACTAAAGCCCTAACTGCACTTCAAGCTAGCACTTTAGTCAATCAAAACATAGAGATTTTTGACCGGGCAGTTTTTTTTGAAGCTACGAGTTCTGAAGAGAAAATGAAGGCTCGTATGGATTATGTCGACAATATGGTCAATAGCGACTACATATTTTGTTGTCGTGGCTCAGGTAACTACTCAAATCGATTTTATGAGGTTCTTTCCTGTGGCCGCATTCCTATATTTTTAGATACAGACTGCAAACTACCTTTAGATAACTTGATCGATTGGGACAAATACTGTGTTTGGGTTGACGAAAAAGATGCAGCCAATATTGCTGAAATAGTAGCTGCATTTCATGCTCGCTTGTCGCCTTCTGAATTTGAGAGTTTGCAGTTAGCTTGCCGAAAAATATGGTTAGAACATCTGTCGCCTGAAGGCTTCTATTCAAGCACTTTTCAGAGATTGCAAGAATATGGGAAAACCTCAAGTAGCCTCCAGCATACATAATCTTGCCTTTCTCAACTAGGAGCCCCGTTCAATCTGCTGGATATATTCAGCAGATTGAACTATCCAAAGCTTTTGCCCATTCTGCCATCCAAAGACTCTAGCGTGCTTCATCACTGATGTTGCAATTATGGAAGCAAAGCCCTATTAGACGATTCAGGTTATAGAGTGGTTAAAACGCAGCACTTTAACACTTTGTAACCTGAATCGTTTTTTAACAGACCTAAATCAATATCACGAGGGATGGCAGCAGATGCATTATGGCTTTTGTGCGTCATGATTGTAGAGTGCAGTTTCACGCTTCTACGAAATGATCAGTCTCAATCATGTAACCAACACAATGGGCCATACCCTGGAGCACGAAACACCACCAGCATAGTGATACCTTACTGGCATTTAGAGATATGAATTATCTGACCACACACCCTACTTTCTAAGTAATGCATTGTGTGACAGATAGACATGGACTTTAAGTACAAATGAAGATTATATGAACCTCTCCAGTGAGAATAGACTCATACATACTACACCCGTACAATCGCTGCATAGACTAAGAAAGTCACACGGGTTCTAGCCACACTCTCATCAATAAAGGGAAACTGCATAATCTAAGGAACTGTCGTATTGTTTTACAACATGTACGGCTAGTTGACAGAATTCGTTGACGGTAAGAATAGCAACGTTTTATTCTTACCTCATCTAACTTTCTATGCCAGACACTAGTCAGTTCAATGAACTTGCAATAGACCGTAGTTAGAGCGGATAGTCAAATTCAGTTCTTTAAGCACAGTCTAAGTTCAACATAGGGGACGCTGATTATATATCCAAGCTAATCGTTAAAAATCAGGAGACTTTAGTTAGGCTCATGGATATTTAGCAAAATCCATGATTTTTTGATTTACTGACAATCTTGTCTACAATTAGGCCCACCTCATATATCGAGAGTTTTTGAGTTATGTCAGGGAGCTATTCACAGATTGGAAAACGTTGTTTAGATTGCTATTAAACAATTGCCAGTGAAAACAGAATAGCTGTAACGACTCTTCTTGATTAATTTTTGAGTCAAGTTTTGTAATATCATCTCTCATCATGAAAGAACAAGATTTTGATATCAACGCCTCCACAGAAGTGGTTAGACCAGTCGATCCAAGATCAATCTGCGTTGTAGGCAGTGGTCCTGTTGGTATAGCATTTGCGTTACGCCTTGCCAATGCTGGACAAACCGTAACGCTCATAGATAGTGGTAAATTTGCATCAAACAACAGAGGGCGTGAATTAAACCGTGGCACCATAGTGAGTGCAGCTACGGCTAAGGATAGAACTGACCCAGATTTATTGGAAGAGGGTACGCTCTACAATAGTCGTGACTATATGACCTACTCTCGCTGTCTGAGCTCGGGTGGGAATGCTCACCGATGGAATGTCGCATCAAGACCATCTAAAAAAGGTAGAGTACGTATTGTAGCTGGAGCACTGGCTGATTTCACATCACGTCCTGAGCTTGGAATACCTGCCTGGTCAGTTTCTGGGACTGAAATTCACAGCAGGTACGGTGACGCCCTTGCCTTTTTCAATCTCGCTGATCACAATTTTGTCATTGATCATTACCAAGACTCTTTTGACCCATTTCCATTACCGACATCCTCTTTTCATCCAAAGCTATTTCATTTTGCGCAAGCTGATGCTATTCGCAGAAACCGCATGAGTGAGGCGCTTGCACATCCAGGTATAGATGTTCGTTCTGATTTACACTTGATCAAGATCGAGACGAATAAACAGGAAAAGGTAACTGCACTAGTTGTATACCATCAGAAAAAGAGAGAGATACGCATTGAAGCTGCACATTATGTTCTAGCGCTTGGCGGAATCGAGAATTCTCGTCAACTCTTGCTTGCCAAAAGCGAGGGTTCTCTCTCGGATCCCCATGATGTTTTCGGTCGCTGGTTTTGCGACCATCCGCATACTCGGCTTGGATACCTAATCAGTCAAGATCGTAAGGCACTAGTAGACGCAGCAGCTTGGTATGATTTTCAGGACGTTCGAGAAACTCCTATCATGCGAGGTCATGAAATCGACCCTAAAGTGGCGAAAGAGCTTGAAATACTGAGATTTTCAATTGACCTTGTTGGCCGTCCTTTTGGCGACTGTACAAAAACCGGCGTTGCTATTGCTGAAGCTTGGAACGCATCGAGACAGAGAGACTTGAAAGGACTCGTTAGACACTTACCTAAGCTGGCAGCAACACCCATACGCTCATTTAAATTGGCGTATGAAGCATTGAATAATCCCATCCATAATACTGGTAAGGGCGGCTGGAGTGATTCTTCTGCACGATATCACAGTATTGAATCATTAGCTGTTGAAGCTATGTTTGAACAAAGGCCATCTCCAGACAACCGAATCAGACTCAGTAGTAAGCGTGATAGTTTAGGGCGTCAATTGCCTGTTTTACAATGGTCCTGGAGTCGCCAAGAGGTAGACTCAATCAATCGGGCTGCAGAGTTGATGGTTGATACCTTCCAAAAGGCGGGCGTGGGTTCATTTGTTAGTATGCGTTCCTTGGGGCAAGGAGAAATTCCTCGGGCAGGAAGTGGCTTCCACCACATGGGTGGAACCCGCCAAAGTGATGACCCAGCTGGGGGCGTGGTTAATGCCGAAAATCGTGTCCATGGCGTTGAAAATCTGACTCTTATTGGAACGTCGATTTTTCCCAACAGTGTAGGATATGCTAATCCAACACTCACAGCAGTAGCAGACGCAATGCGAGTTGCAGATAACTTTACTCAGTCGAAAGCGTCTCCTGGATCTACACTCGGAACTCGCATCCCTGAGTTTGTCAGATAAACAACACATAATTAGAAGTATGGTTAAACCAAAATCTAGATAAAAGCCTGTAATAGGCAACCTTTCCCAATACACTGAAGCTCTTAGGAGCGGGTGTTCGACTATCGAATACCCGCTCCTTTGTGTATGAAATGAGCCGTTGCTGATCCTCGGGATGATTTTATTTATCAGGTTTAGATCAAAATAGCTTTTCAGCACAGTACATTCTTAAAATCAGCAACGGCTGCAATGACTTGGATGCAACTGGTATAGAACTGACGTGAAAGCTGAGAAACTATGACAAGCGGCCATGTGCATTTAGCCAATTGCGCTGAACATAGCCATTGTCATATAAATCTCTGTGAAAGGATTGAGTTCTGTTTTTGTAACTATCAGAACGTTTTTTCACTGGTCTATTAAGACTCTATGTATCTTTTCTATTAATAAGGTTTGAGATAAAAGCCACTGAATAGGTTGTTAGTAAATTCCCCTAAACCTAACGACGTCACATCTAGCACGTACTTACAGACAACATAGGGGTTTTCAACTACCAAACATCCGTCTTACGGATCTCTCTTGGGTGCGGTTTGACAAATAAGTTTTACTGATATCGAAATGAAACAAGCTGCTATCCTCAGTTCTATCACTACCCTAAAGTCCAATAGCTCTATTCAACAGTCTCACAGTCGTACCCAAATTGGGAAGACCACCCCAGTACAACAGGTGGTTATTTTTGATAGGCAGGTAGAAGACCTGTCAGTATTGCTATCGGGGCTATTGCCAGAAGTAACTGCCCATGTACTTTCACCAGAGCGCAATGGTGTTGAACAGATTACTGAGATTCTGAAAAATCAGCCAGCGGTCTCGCTGACACTCATAGCTCATGGCTTTCCAGGTGGACTC
>ERZ1740059.1366-NODE-1366-length-12310-cov-5.077683_pt1 | contig 12310 bp, 6 predicted proteins | sample MGYA00581744_ERZ1740059 | MGnify/ENA primary metagenome ERZ1740059 (study PRJEB43018, sample SAMN04849738) | marine metagenome | isolation source: floating plastic debris | place: Pacific Ocean | collected 2008-08-28 | study: EMG produced TPA metagenomics... | reverse complement strand
AGCTGAAATCACCATATACCAGTGTTTCTGAGTTATTCAGCAAGCCCTAAGTAGAGATGCCGCTTTGATTGTTTATTCACAGGTTTTCCCTACAGGTTTATTCGCCACAGTCTCGGCTCATGACTAGACGACCATCTGCCAGAGGGTAAATCATCTGTGGTTCAATAATGGCAGGGGTAGAAGCTCTAGCGGTGTCTTCAGCTTCTGGAATAAGCTGGACCGTACCAAGACTGTAATTAAATTCAGGGCTGTCGGGCTGCTGAGGTAAATTATTGCCGCTTGTAAGTGCAAAGCGATCGGTAGTATCTTCACTGCGGGCAATACAGCTAGTAGCTACAAATTCCGTCGATTCCTTCAAATTGTCAGGGAGTTCGATAAAATTGTTGTCGATAAAGCTTATATCATTTAAGCTGATCGCTCCCGAAGAACTTCTCCCTTCAGCATTAATATCAACCCGGTCGTTGTTGTCTAAGGTGCGTGGGTTTGTCCCTGGTGGTGCAAATTCAAAATTTTGACCAAAGAAATTGGTCTGACTTAGATCGACATTGCCGCCGTTTCCGTCTGCTGCAAAGGCTAGAATATCGCTATCGTCAAGGGCGACAAGGGTATCTCCAGCGATGGTGATATTGCCACCGTCGTTTATGCCAGAGTCGACAAAGGTGAGAATATCACTATCACCTGTTAGTAGTATATTGTCGGCTCTGATCAAGATTGTTCCACCTGACGCTTGCTCTGCAGAGGTAGAGATCTCTCCGTCATTTAGGGTGAGTGTGGGAGTTGTAATATCGATCGTGCCGGCTATCCCGGCAGATGTTTCCATCCCTTGGGAATTTGTAAATATTCCACTAGGGACCTGTACCGGCTCATTGTTAACCATAAAAATCGGGGAACGTCCAAGTAGTTCAATGCGCTCTGAGAAGGTTAGGTCGATATCACCACCGGCTCCATTGTTGTCTGTTGCGGCGCTAATGCGTGAGCCATCGTTTACCTGCAGCGTTTCGCCATCTAGAATCACATTACCCGCATCACCGCTACCGACGCTATCGGCAGCAATGAGCGCACCATCATTTAGGATGATAGTCCCGGCATTGTTGATGATTAAATCTCCAGCATTTCCCGCTCCCAGGGTCCCGGTTGCGATCGCAGTAAATCCTTCTAGGTCAATTATCTCAGCGTTGTTGATAATTAACTGTCCACCGTCACCAGCATTGTCTGCCTCCGATACACTGCCGCTAGATATCCCTGCTCCATTACGGAGGGTTAGCTGTTGTACATTAAGGGTCAAATCACCCGCTGGCGAGGGGCCAACGGTAGCTGTGGTCAACCCCGTAGGAATATCACGCACGTTGGATGCAAGTTCTCGGTTGGGCAGAAGCACCTGATCAGATGGGCTGTTACCAACGATAGTGATGGACTGAGCGTTTACTGTAAGTGCTCCTCCGTCGCCAAAACTAAAGGTAGCTATGCCTACCTGATTGGCCCCCATAGGGTCGTTGGTAGGGGAATTATTTTCGATTTGTAATGTTTCGCTGGTAATCTCTATATCGCCTGACTGGCTGCCAATTAAAGAGATAGCAACAATACCGCTGCTATCAAATTCATCCAAAAAGAAGACCAGGTCATCGTTATCAATCAGATTAGCCAAATCTTCTAATACCCTTGAACCTGCGCCGGAACTCTGAGTTAATAAAATGTCATTGGCATTGATTGTAATGTCTTCGCCCCGGCTGTTTCTGCCGGTTGAGAGACTTGCGATCGCGCTATCGTCTATCGTAAAAGTCCCATTACTGACAAATCGTAGCTGACCACTTGCCAACCCAGCCGAGACAATAGCTGTTCCAGACGTAAGGTTGATATCATTCTGGGCTAATAGTGTAATATCTCCACCGTCGGTTAAAAACTCACCTGTTAGAGGGGTATTAGATGAGTTGATGAGACCGTTTAACTCAATATCATTTCTAGAATCTATAAAAATTCTTCCCGAGGCATCCGTCCCTCCTGATTGCAAGGTGATGTCAGGGATTGGTTCTTCGGGATCTAGCATCAAATTAAAACTGTCAAGCACATCAGCGATTGTACTTGATAGGATAATATCTCCTTCTATATTAGGAGCAGGCTCATACTGATTGGTCAACAAAATATCGCCAGCTGCCAGTCGGTTAATAATATCCTGGCTGTTGTTGATATTGTTGATAATCTCAAAAAGAGAATCAAAATCAGTAAAATCAACAAACAAAACGCTACCAAGCGTAATGTCTGCTTGCCTGTTGACAGGAGGATCTCCAATGGTTAAACCACCCAAAAAGAGATCTGTCAAAAAGTTAATGCCGCTTGGTGGTCCAGGGATACCGATTGCATCTGAGCGAACGCCTGCTCGAATGTCTAAGGTCCGTCGTGCTTGACCATCAATATTGACGGTTGTACCCTCTGAAAGGCTAACCTCTTGTCTAAGAAAGTCATTTCCCTCAGTCCCCGCTTCAGGTCCCGTAATCAAAATTCCTCCGGATACATCGACGCTGCCACCTGCCAAAATATGTAGAGATGTGCCGATATAGAGATTAAATCGAACATCTCCGAGGGCGCGAATGATCGGGTCTTGGGGACTGTGAAGCGTGTTGGGTTGACCATCTAACTGTTCTACCCGAAATGATTGTCCTGCCCAATAATGGGCATCGCCTCCTATGTTTTCGGCTGAGCGCAGCACCATGTCACCATAAGAGAACAACTCACTGTCTGGATGGCTCAAGGCAACAATATTGATCTGTTGGTTTCCCTGGATGAGCAGATCACCGCCCGTTAATAAAATCAGTGGGTTTTCAGCCGTGTCGCGCATGCGTATCCCATCTGCAGCCAGCAGTGATATATCGCCCACGGTACCTATCTGAGCTTCAATATCTAGATTACGACCCGCTAATACCAAATCACCGCCTGCTATAATCTGTCCGCGATTGGTGATATCTCCTGACTGTGGGGTCAGATGGTTGAAAAATGACACGCTAGGCCTTACCGCCAACAGCTGACTCTGTTCTGGGTCAGCGGCATTAAATACGCCATTACCCAGCTCAACCGCTTCTGCTGTCGTAGCATAAAAAGAACCTTCTATATCTAAACTGGCATCAGGCCCAAAGATAATTCCGTTAGGATTAAGCAAAAACAAATCAGCATTGCCATTTACTCCAAGCGTGCCAAAAATGTTAGAGGTATGGTTACCTGTTACTCGACTCAAAATTGACGTAACGTCAGCCGGATTAGCAAAATAAACTCGCTGGAGCTCATCTATATTAAAATCACTAAAGCTATGAAATAGGTTATTGCCTCGTATCGCACCGCCTTCGACTAGGTCGGCTAGCTCGCCCCTAATCTCAATCTCCGATGAGAAAATAGAGCTTTCTGTTCCTAACGTTTGGTCGGGAACAATTTGAGCGCTGGCTGGAAAGGTCCAGAAACTCGAAATACTTACCAAAAGACAGGCAAGATACGATCGTGAGCTAAACATACCTATATTTCCAAACACGCCCAGCAATGGTTGAAATGTAGCACGGATAATGCGTAGCTAATCTTATCGGTTAAGGCCAATCAACAAAACGTTGTATAGCCTCTGTCAGCATACTTGTCTGTCAGCATACTTAGGGCTTGCTGAATAACTCAGAAACACTGGTATATGGTGATTTCAGCTAATAAAATCGAAGTTAAGTGCAAGGTCATTTAACGAGTTTTCAAGGGTTTCAGCCGATTCACCCTTGCACCGATCTATCGAAGCAGCCTGAAAAAGTAACCTATTTGCGTTGTTTCAGCCCCGAAAAAGACCGATTAGACTTTTTCAGCAAGCCCTACTTAGTCGAGTGAACCGCACACAGCTATTGTTGTACCGATTTGCTAAAGCCTCTAACATGACTACGGCAAAGCAGACACAAATATGCGCTAAAACTGGCAGAAAAGTGCAACATGACACTACCGATCAACGGTAGTGTGAGCATACTATGAAAATCGCTGCTCAGTGCCGTGTCTGGTGCCGTGTGACTAGAGTCAGGCAGCACCGTGTGGTTATGGACTGATGTTGTGAGCACTTTACTGATTGAGGTAGCTGTAGTAGGAATGTTAGGGTGGCTAATCACCCTCTATGTTGCGATCAGGCGATGGTTTCATTGGCAACAGACATGGTGCTGGTGGCACGCACAGCATATCTCTCGACTTCATCACCAAGCGGAGTTTATTCGAGATGATTTATTACAACAAACGTTTGGGTTTCGTCGATATTTAGAAAATAGTCTTACAACCTCACCTGATGCAGCCCAGATTGAACAGTGTTTAGATCAGCTTCACACGTTTTATCAGACCTTAGAACAGCTGAGTAATCAGCTATCGCCGCCGTTTGTCGCTGATAGTTTACCGCTGGCACTACAGTTTATGATGTCGACCTGGCAGCAGGCTCATCCTGGGCTGAAAGTACAAATGGAGAGCCCTACCCACTGGCCAAAGAGTACATCTGACAACAACCAAGTTATTCTCTTAATTGTTACAGAAACCTTAAAGCTGTTAACCCATACAGATCATCGTGAGCAGGTGTTACATGTGGTGTTGGCTTGTCAGAAAGATGGTTCTTCTCTAACGTTTTCCCAAGAAAATAGTCGGTTTCAAACGGCAACTTCTACAGAAACAAATAAACATCAGCATCTTAAAAATGTGTTTTATGGTTTAATGGCTGGCCAGCTAAAGGTTGATACTACAGATACATTGACTACATTCAGACTGTTTTGGCAGGAAAATCATCAGGGTTTGTCGGAAATAGCAACCACTAATATCGAGCGTTAGCCCTAGAATAGGATTAACTCAGCTATGCAACCTTGGCGTCCTAACAGGAAAAGGAGCCTTTTACCAGGTTTATCAATTACGGGGTTAGTGATTTTAATCCGGCTTCTAGGGCTGCAACAGTTTCTAGAATGGAAAATATTCGATTTAAGTCTCCGATGGCGCCCTGCTGAAACCACTGATCCGCGTATTACGCTTGTCACCATCACTGAAGAGGATATTCAAACAACCCTTAACTATCCTATTTCGGATCGGTCTTTGGCAGAATTAATCCAAACGATACAAAGCTACAATCCTCGAACCGTTGGGGTTGATATTTTTCGTGATCAGCCGGTGGGTGAAGGATACGAGGTTTTGAGCGAAACCCTACAGTCATTTGAGAACATTGTGGGGATTTATAAACTTGATCCCAAGGGACCTGTCTTACCACCCCCTGCTCTCCCGGAGGAGCAAATAGGATTTGCCGATGCCATTTTGGATAAAGATGGTTTTTTGCGACGTAGCTTGTTAGGGGAAGCGGCCCCCGAGGGGGACTATCGATTTTCATTTACCATTCAACTAGTCAGGTCGTATTTAGCATCCGAGGAGATTACGCTAGAAAATGGTATTCGCGATCCTGAAACAATGCGATTTGGCCCTGCAGAAATTCCTCGATTTCAGCAAAATACGGGTGGATATATTCGCACTGATCGGGGTGGAAACCAGGCACTAATAAACTTTCGGGCCGGTCCCTTGCCGTTTGACAAGATTACCTACCAAAGTGTGTTATCGGGGCAAGTTGATCCAGCACTGTTAGATGATAGGTTGGTTTTAATTGGTTACACAGCCGCCAGTGTTAAAGATTTTGTCAGTTCAGGGGCGATTGCCGGGTTAAGCCCTAGCCTGGTTCCAGGCGTAGATGCTCAAGCCCATGCTGTCAGTCAAATTCTCAGCGCGGTGGTTGACCAGCGTCCTTTTCTTAAGGTGCTTCCCGACAGTCTTGAATATCTGCTAATTCTTGGCAGTGGTTTTTTAGGGGTTGCCCTGGTCTATTGGCAGCGTCAGCCCTCCCAGCATCTGCTGACTGTGGTGATAATCGGTAGTACAATCCTGCTGTTGAGCTATGGGTTGTTGATTGTTAGCTGGTGGATACCTGGTGTGCCGATGGTTGCTGCATTTTTGTTGAATACGGCCATACTTTATCCGTTTTACCAGGCTCAGGCCTATCTGCGATCGCAACTAAACGAACGTCAGCAGCTGATCAATCAGACCTACAACACGATTCACAATGGTCCCCTACAGATCTTAGCTGGCATTTTGAGTACCTGGCCAGAGGGAGAACCTGCCCCTCAACCCCTACGCCAGGAACTCTGCACCCTAAATCAAGAACTCCGAGCGCTTTACGAAACCATGCGTCAAGAAATGCTGGTATCCGCCGAACAGCTGGTTTTGACGGGGCACCAAGCCGTTGACTTGCAGATGCCCCTAGAAGAGCTATTGCGTGAGGCCTATCAGTTTACCCTAGAGCGTCATCCGGACTTTTTTGATCCTATCCTCAAAATCATCTCGTTTGAACCGATGAATGATCACGAGCTTAAGGCTGAACACAAACGAGCATTGGGACGTTTTTTAGAAGAAGCTCTGCTAAATGTTGAGAAATATGCAAAAATGACGACTCGTCTGACCGTTGAATGTCGCCAACAAGAGCGTCATAACGTTATCCGAGTGATTGACAATGGCGAGGGATTAAAGAACAGCTCATCAAACGGTGGTTATGGCACAAAACAGGCCCATGCATTAGCCCACAGCCTCAGAGGACAATTCAAACGGATAGCTAATGGACCAGACGGAGTTTGTTGTGAGCTACGTTGGCCAATTAAAAAACCGTCCTCTTGGAAACGTTACTGGAAACGCTAATCAAAACTTTTATCCCTGTCCGGAACTCTAGTTGTTTCTACTGTGGCTTTTTATAGAAGAGTTTCGACACATCATCTTGAACATAGTCTAAACCATGGTGTTGCACTTTTATGTAAGCAAGACAGATGAATCCGGCAACGAATCTGTCCTGTTTACACCCTAATCGGGTTTATCCGTGCGATAACATCAGACTTGACAGGAGTTGGCCCCACAGCCAAGGTCAGAATTGTTCTGAGGTTGTTTACCCGGTTTGCCCTATGTTAGCCTTCAATTATCTCTTTGGCCTATTCAAGCTTGGACTAGCGCTAGGAAGTATTGGCTTTAGCACCCAGGCTATCCAAATCTACTCTCCTGAAGTATTCCCCATGGCCGAGAGCATCCATGCCAATGCCGAGGTTGGAACCAAGGCTTTGATGGCTAAAGCGGGCACCCATTTTCAGCCCCCCAAAGATGCTACGGCGTCGTCCAGAGCGCGGACGACAACGGGCACTCGACGAGGTGGATGTTTAGGACCGACTGAAACGGCGTTTACTATTTTTGGCCCCGATGCGTCGGAGAAAGTTCTGGGTCGTACTACATCTGGCTATCCAACCTTTGTTTGGCATCTGCCCGAAACGACGACAGATTTTCCGGTCATCTTTCGATTGTTGGCTCCCAACGAAGCAAACATTCCTGTGGCTATCTATGAGACCACATTGACCTACAGCTCTGGATTTGTTGTTCATCAGCTGCCCTCAACCCTCAGCCCCTTGTCTCCCCAGACGGAGTATCGATGGCAGGTGATCATTGAATGTAATCCTGAATTTCCGTCCCAGGCACTGATCCAAGAACTTTCTTTTGAAGTGGTACCGCCGACCACTGCCCTGTCTCAAACCCTGGCGGTAGCGACAACGGCGGCTGAAAAAGCGATCATCTATGGCCAAGAAGGGCTTTGGTACGATGCGATCGCACAGATTATTCAGATGCAGTCCATCGATGATAAACAAGCCTTACAAGGCCTACTCTCTGATTTAGCTGTATCCATGCCACCCCACCAAGAACAGCTGCGTCAGAATATTCTTGAAATTATCGAGGTGATTCCCTAAAGCCAGTTGCCGATCAAAATAAACGGAGCCCAGTTATAGGGGAGGGACTTTACGATGTCTCCAGATTGCAGCATCGCGATCTGTGCCTGCTGTAAAGCTTTAGCCTTGGTCAGCATTGGATTTTGTAGCTGCTGATAAAACTCTGCAACAATTTCAGGAGTAGAATCATCGCTGACTGCCCAGAGCGTAGCAATTGCACTCTGGACACCAGCTCGAACAGCAACCCCGGCAAATCCCAGGGTAGATTGAGTCCCACCGATAGCGGCGGTATTACAGGCCGTCAGCGTCAGCAGCTCGATCGGGTCTCGGGTATCATCATCAATACTGTCGATGATTTCACCCAGCTGACTAATTGTCAGGGTTTCATTAAAGCCTGCATCATCTTTAGCCCCGGCAACAACATAGTTATCTTCTGGCTCAAACCCAAAGTTGCCATGGGTGGCGATGTGCAAAATACGATAGTCATTTTCAATCAGAGCCGTCTGCACAGCCTTGATTGAAAACTCTTCATTTAGCAGTGATTTAGTCATTGTCAGCTGATTAGCAAATAAATTTATCTCTCGCTCAACTGAATGCAGCGAGTCACCGTCAAGCCGAGAAGACACCTGCGACGATCTGCTCACCCCCATCAGCAGCGCTCTGAGGGCAGTGCGCTCAACTTATTTAGGCGTGGTCAAGGTCAAACTCGGAGTGACGGCAACTGCATACCGTTCGATCAAAAATTGGTTCCCATCATGGAGGGCGGCCATTGGTACACTACGTAGCAATCCATCATTGACAAACACAAGGGTTTTTACATTGATTAAGTCCGGTTCAAAGGGTTCAATTATCCATCGGTAAATTTGTTGTGCTGACTGTATATCAAAGCTGTAGTTACGTCTTCCCAGCTCTAGACCACGAAGGAACTCATTGACTTTGGCTTCAACCTGATCCACAGCAACAGGGACTTGAATAACCTTTTTACCTGCCTTTGGTAAGCTTAAAATAACTGTGAGTTTGTCTTCAAAAATAGCGGTGCTAAAGATCCCAGTGGCAGTGTTTTCAGCGACTTTACTGGTTGTAGCATCTGTTTCAATATTAGCGGGCACAATTACACAGTCATTAGCAAAATAGCTTTGGAGTTCGGCAACCTTGAGAGACTCTAGCGTAGCAAGAGCGGTTTCTAACTCCTTAAAAGCCTTGGCTCCCTGTTTGACGGTGACTTGTTTTGGGACAGTGGTTAAGCTTAGGTTGGCGTACTCTCGATAGATGGGTTCCACCGTATTGCGAAAGTCACCTTGAAGGTCACGATTGGTGCTAAAAATATCATTTTGAATCTCTTCTAACAGAGCTACAGCCTGGCCATAGGCCTGGTTAGCGGCGGTAAAATTTCCTTGGGCTTTGTAGATTCGTCCCAGCTGCCATTCCCACAGATACAGGCTGTCGTGAGCAGCTCGATTCTGATCCGCTTCCAAACGAGCCTGCTGGGTTTTCTTGATAGCTGCACCATAGTGACCCGCCTGCTCCTCTAGACGTCCCAGTTTGCCAAGCGAAAACGATTTTACCCGTGGATTGTCGATCATAGTGCCGATTTCAAAGGCTTGCTGTAGTAGAGCCTTTGCTTCGGTAGCAGCAGATAGCGGTATGTCTGAGCTCGTACTCAATGGTTGAGAAAACTGATTGGACACCAACAAATCAGCCAGACGGATAGCAGCAAAGGCTTTTGTTTTTGTATCGGGTAATTGTTGCATCGCCAAAAGCGCCAACGTTTGATATCGATGGACGGCGGCTACATCATCTATTCGTTTATGAGCCGCCATGAGACCCAGTAGGGCAGATAGCTGGGTCTCATAGGCTTGCTGAGCTACAGCGAGGTAATAGCTGGCTTTGAGGTAATCAATCGATTGTTGGTTGGCCTGCTCAGCCTTTTGCTGTAGGTCGAGGGTGTCTAAGGCCCCCTGGGTGGCCGCTTCTTGTGCACGACGATAGTTACTCAGTGCTAACGTGGCTGACGCATTTCCCAAACTGTTGAGTAAAGAGGCCTCAAGCTCTGGCGTTTCCAGTGTCTGACTAAGACGATAGCCTTGCTGGAGATAGTCAATCGCTGTTAGAACGTTACCGCTAGAACGGTAGGCTTCACCCAAACTGCCGAGAGCTGTTACTTGCCCTGGAATATCATTCGACCTGTGGGCTTGTCTTAGCGCACTATTGACGTTACATTCTGTTATTTCTGATGGGGGCTCCCTCATTTCTAATGTCGTTCCACATAGTAGAGCCATAGCCCGTCGATGCTGTCCCATCCGGTTGTAAGCTTGAGCCTGCTCGGTCAGTAAACGTCCCAGCTTTTGTTGATCTCCGATGATTTGCATCGTAGTAATGGCGTCATCCCAGTAGTTAATTTCTTCGCTGGTATGACCCATTTGACGATAGGCTCGAGCTAGGTTTTCGCTGACAATAGCGAGAGCATTAAAGTCTTGAGTATTTTGATAAACTTCATAAGCCAGTCGCCATGGTTTGATCGCGGCTAGAAAATGGCCAGTTTGATACTGTTCAACTCCCATTTTTACGAGCTGTTGCGCATCAATGGCCTGAGCTGGAGAAGAGTTGCTAAATGGATGCCCTAGCCAAAGACTAAAAAACAGGCTAACCCCACAGAGCACTGCACAGAGCTGTCGAATAGGTAACCTGAAACGGGGCATGGGACGCAGTTCCAAAGGATAGTATTGCTATCAGGGTATCAGATGTATTTTTTGTGCTTTGGTTACACAGGTCTAAACCCTGGCCGATTACAATACTACATCTATACTTAAGGTTTCTACACTTAAGACTTAAGTAGTTCAGTAGTCGATCAGTGCAATCCTTTGTGAAGTACGAACAAGCTGTTTAACTTTTTAGCACTAAACTCCAGTATTGGAGGACGGAAGAGGGCCTCAATATCTGATAGTTAATTGAGACTACCTACTTAAGGTAAGTAAACTCTTAATACAACAAAGCTCTCAGAGAATATGACTTTTTGTTACCAGCTGTAGGTGTGCCCTGGCTAGCTGAGGAACGATTGTCTGTCCTATGCAATTCAGTAATTTCCCCTAACCGACTATAATCAGCAGCAGTCTATCTAACAGAGATTGGGCGGATATGCTGATGCCGACTCTTCAACGTCTTATTACCGTCCTTAGCTGCTGCAGCTGTGTAGTTGCAGCTGATCTGGCCCCTGTGGTAGCTCAATCACCCGATCTTCCTCCGCTCCCCGACGTTGTTCCTTCTCCTGAAGAACAGTCCTTACCCTCTCAAGATACAATCTTTGATCAAGAACCAACTGTACCCGATGAGGTGCCGCTACAGGTTGAACCGCCATCGACTAATATTCCCAATGTATTAGATCTAACTGTTTGTCCAGCATTGGTGAACACATCAGAAGTTTCATTTCAGGCAACAGAAATTACTGTGCTGGGCAGCACGGTGTTACATAGCGCCATCGAAGAACAGGTGGCTTGTTATGAGGGCCAAGAGATTCGGCTTTCAGACTTGTTTAACTTGCGATCGCGCCTGACAAAGCTGTATCTCGAAGCAGGCTATATCACCTCTGGAGCCTTTATTCCCAATAATCAAGATCTCACCAATGGAACTGTACAGATTCAGGTGATCGAAGGTGAAATCGAACAGCTACAGATCAACGGTTTGACCCGACTGCTCCCCAGCTATATTCGTCAGCGTCTTGCCCGTGCCATGGAGGCTCCCTTTAATCAGGCTCATCTAGAGCGGGGGCTACAGCTGCTACAGCTCGACCCAGCTCTAGAACGCGTCAATGCTGAATTAACAGCCGGTAACGGTCCTGGTAAAAGCCTGCTGATTTTAGACCTGCAAGAAGCACCTACGTTTAACCTTTCTCTGACAACAAACAACTACCGCTCTCCGAGCATTGGCTCCATGGGTGTGAGCTCAGGTTTAACCATCAATCATCCCCTAGGTAGAGGCGATCGGCTAGCCGCCAGCTATGACCACACAGAAGGGTTAGACCTATATGATGTTAGCTACACGTTGCCTGTAAATGCCCGTGATGGCACCCTAACTCTTGGCGCTAGCAACAGCGACAGTCGCATCATCCAAGATGCGTTTCGAGATATCGATATTCGTAGCGAAACCACCACCCTGACTGCCGGATTTCGGCAGCCCGTTGTACGCACACCGACTGAAGAGTTTGCCCTGAGTTTAGCGTTTGACTGGAAACGGAGCCGGAGCTTTATCCTAGACGACATTCCTTTCTCCTTTTCCTTGGGACCTGAAAATGGCCGTTCCCAGATTAGTGCGCTTAGGTTTTCTCAAGACTGGGTCAAGCGTAGTCAATCCCAAGTGTTTGCCGCTCGCTCACAGTTTAGCTTGGGCTTAGATATCTTTGACGCCACTGATAATGGGTCTGGCATTGATGGGCAATTTTTTAGCTGGCTGGGCCAATTTCAGTGGATTGAGCAAGTCTCTCCCCGATTGTTATTGCTTACGCGTATTGGTGCCCAGCTCACACCCGATGCTCTTTTGCCCATCGA
>ERZ1740059.1365-NODE-1365-length-12310-cov-9.704121_pt1 | contig 12310 bp, 5 predicted proteins | sample MGYA00581744_ERZ1740059 | MGnify/ENA primary metagenome ERZ1740059 (study PRJEB43018, sample SAMN04849738) | marine metagenome | isolation source: floating plastic debris | place: Pacific Ocean | collected 2008-08-28 | study: EMG produced TPA metagenomics... | reverse complement strand
CCACTTCTTCCTCCTTCTCTTTCTTCTGTCCCCCCCTCTATATTCCTCCCCCCCCCCCCAATGTTTGTTTTTTCCTCCACCCCACCCTGGGGGGGGGGGGTATACCCTATTTATTGTGAGCTTAAAATTCTAATATTGAATTCCTCAGAATGACATTCAAGTTTATTTTGGTACGCTATTATTTCGCTCGCAATAAATTAAAACTTATTTAGAGGTGATTTTTGGCAGGGCAATGTTTTGTGAGCTGAAAATTAGGTTCCTCTTACGTTAGCAACAGATGATAAACATTGTTTGGTCATTAATGAGCGTAGGTTCTTAATTTCATCTTGAATAGCAGTTTGTATAGCGATGCTTTTTCAAAACCAAACAATCTTTTTGTGCCAGCCCAAATTTTCATTGATATCATTTGAATGAATAGTAGTTTTGTGGATTCTATAAGGGGCAGGTGTGTTTCAAGGCTTGTAAGATGTCAGTTAAAATCTCGTTCTTTGTTCTTGATTCCGATATCCAATTTACTCTAAAGTTCTTTGTCAATAATAAATGAAATTTAGCCTATGAGATCCCATTGGGTAATAACAACAGGGTTCTCTATCACAAAACATTTGGCTAATGCTTCAACACTTCCGCTCATCTGAAGCAGCAGTTATTCAAGTTATAACTATCAAAACTTCAGTGACTCCTGGAAATAGCTATTTCAGATGAAAAGTCTGTATGTTTCAAGACCTGACGTGGTTAATCCACTGTTTTCCACAAAGTTTTGGGGTTTATACAGTGTTGCTCAATGGGACTGACCAAAAATATAAGCAGAAGATGTTATATCAAATACCATACTAACTGTCTAAGCCTGAGCTGCTTTACATTTATGGTGATATTCATTTCTCTTGGGATTGTAAATTGGTCTTTTGAGTTTTTGTTAATTGCCATCTGCCCATGTCCTGCTTTGCGGATGTGTTGAACTTGCGAGCATTGCCAAAATTTATTTTAGGAAAGTGGTCAAAGCCCTACTGCTGGAACGGTAAAAATGTTGCTTCTGAAATTATTATTACACTAAAAACCACAAATTGAAAATTATTACCATTTTGAACTGATAAAATCTGCACTGTCTAATTCCCGACTGTAACCACACACCCAAATTCTGCCAGCCTGTCTTTCTTCTCCATTTATGGAATTTCTCTGCGCAGTTGTTTTTTGTTTGCCAGACATCAAATTTGAGTTTAATCGTCATTATTAGGACATGGAGCCAACATGTCTCTGTGGAACGGATGAAAATTAACGGCTTGAAGAGTCTAATTATTACCAAAATGATTGCTTCGAAGCAATGGTCGAAAAAATGCCAGTTTGATTGGTAACACACCTCGGTTTGATAGACAGCCACAGTGTTAATGTATTCATTTTCAGTACTTTTGATTATATAACAATTAATTGATGCGTTTCTGCACATTTTTTCCTGCAGACATGGAGCCAGATGAGGTGTTAGATTTCGAGCCTCCCTCAGAGACTGTCTGTAATGTATGCGAGGGTAAGGCCTCCGCCGCCGACTCAGAACAAGAGAACATTCCACTCACTCTCAATACCTCCAATCTCATGATTCAGCCTGAAGTTGCCACAACCTCTGCCAGCCAGCATGGCATGTCCAAACTAAACAGGTCTGCTGGGGGTGGCGCTGCATCAGCGAAAGCACAGCATGGTGATGTGTCAGCGCTAGGTGACATGGCAGATTTTGCTGCTGCTGCCAATTCATCAGTAGCAGCCCTTGGAGAGGTTCCATCAAACCTGGAAGGTATATTTATGGGTTTTGTGTTGTGATGTACCTAGAACAGTGTGCGTCATCGTGTCTGGAAGTTCAAATTGCAACATTGTTGCAAACTTTAAGGCTCAGCATGTGAATTGTTCTCCCTTTTTCTAGCACATGTATGTCTGAACAAGGTGTTTGAGCTTAGTAAACTTCCAGTATTTAGCATTTTGATTGTAATGTTCTATTTTGAAATCGCATATCTCATTTAGGACGATGATGCTCTGATTTGAAATTTGGGGATATTTTTGGAAAAGAATACTCGTCTGACATTTAAATGAAGCTAAGCGGTCTGGCATCGCATTTCTCAAATTTTTACACAAGTGACGAAACTGTGGATTGTGGGTGTTATTAAACAGACATTTCTGTTGTTCCTTCAAAGTTGAATGTTTTTGCGCTTCTTTCAATACCGATTCAGCTTTGAGAAAACTGCTGCCGCCTAGTTCTTTGTTCAGTTTTCGACTTGTCTCAACCCAAGCATTATTATTCGGGAATCATAAACATTTGATGATGCTCTAATAATTTGTCAGTCCAAATTACGTCTAACATGTAATAGAGTTATTGATTTTCACCTAGTTTTGTCAAACTTGGCTTGCTTGTATAAATGTAGTTTCAGATATCATCATCAAGCTGAAAATTGCAGTCACAGTATGAGAAAATCTGTTGACATGTGGCTAATTCTTTTTAGTGTGAGAGCATTGATCTCATTCTAGTATCCCGAGATTTTCGCTCATCACTAGAAACAACAAAAGAAGACAATTCTGAATCAATTTATTCGAACAAACAATATGAGCGGCCATGTTTACCATTGTGAGCGTTATGTGATAGAAATTATGTGACCAAGATTTGTATGAATGAGAAACTTTTGACCGTCAGCTAATTTGATCTACAAATCACCAAAAAAATTTGGTTGAGCTTGGTAATTGGGACGGTGATTAGCCATTTATGATGGGGGGTCATATTGCGTAGTGCTTGGCTATTTCTCGCTTGTTGGACCCAAAATCTTCGAACTAAAGAGTGATGGTTTATTTATTTGCCATCATAGAAACATTGAATGTGTACTATATGACAGTAATGTTATGTGATGCCACAAGACTATTACAATCTTTGGCAATGTTCTAATTATATGCCGCTGTCATGCTGTTATCACTTTTATTTTGTCAAGCCTTCGTTGTTGTTGCTTTTCCTCAAAGTGTTAGCGATGGAATTGTGTAGGTCCAGGTCCATTCTTGATATTGGGCTTATTAATTACATCTGATAAAGCGTATAGGCCTATTATCACACCAAATTACAAACAAAGATCCAGTGTCATCCTGGTACTAATTTTGCTCTCGCCGCAATTATCAAAGTATAAGACCAAACTCACTTGTCATCCGGTATTGGTTCTATCTTGTAATTAAAATAGCTTTATTAAAATGTCAAAATATTTCACATGGTATTTACATATTGATCTTGTGACTCTTAATGTCTGTGCTACGAATATGGTGCTACTTTGAGACAGACCTTATACTTGTATCATCAGAATATAAGCAATGCTGCTCTTTGTTCTTAGAGTTGTAGTCAAAATTGTGTAATAACTGATAATTGCCTCCTCTCGCCTTCATTTTCTATTATTGCGTACTCTCACGCGTCCTGTGCCAACTGTTTCTCCTCACGGCTACATGTTTCATTCCCAAGCGTAGCGGAAGCGTAGGCCTATACTTTCACATCGCCGAGCCTCAGTTAGCCAATGAGAGACTTTTTGATATTAGCACCTTTTCTGGTTACCACTAAACACATACATGTATTTTCTGCTCTTTATTGACCTCAACCAATCGTTATCATCATCATGAACCCGTCATACAGCAGAACTTTCCACAAAACGGCACGAGCATGTGCCTAATCATTTCATAGATTGAGGTGTGAAGATCCCTAAAAATAGCATTTTTCTCTTTCTTCGATATTGAATAGGGCTGAGCAACTTCTACAATCAACTGGCGATGACCAACCTGCTTTATCAGCAACAGCATTTACACAGCGCTGCCGTGCAAGCAGCTCTACATCAAGCTGGTACATCTGCTGCCGCCTCGCCCGGTTCTGCTGCTAAAGACGTCATGGGATCTCAGCAACAGCCTCCCACAACGGCCGCTATAACAGGCGTGGCAGGCTTGAAGGACTGCTCACTCGATCTCAGCTCGCTGACAGCACAACACCTACTCAGTGAACATCATCTTCTATCTAACTCTGCTGCCGCTGCTGCCGCTGCTACTGCTGCCGAGTCCAGCTCATCCTCTTCTACGGCTAACGGCGGACTCAAAGTGCCCGAAATCCGCTCTAAGTAAGTTCAATTTGATTTTAATCTTTCAATTTTTTGTTTTTTGAGATTTTAGTATCGGCATTTATGCGTTTTTGTTTAGGAAAAGGGTAAGCAACTTTGAAATTAAATAGGACTGCTCAAAGAAGTTTGGTCATGACTGAAAATTGATTATTATTTCTGGCCAAGGTTTTATATTACTGATTCTAGAGCATTCATAAAACATGTCATATGCATACAGGTACCTTTGAGCTTGAATAAATGGATTTACTAAACCAAAAGTTTTAATGCCTAGCAGCATGATATTGATTTTTGGCCACTTCATGATGAGCTTGTTTTTATCCAGCCAAATTTTTTGAAAACTTATGTAAATATCAGTATGCGTCAATTGCATTTTCAAAAATAGCCAGCTAAATTAGCAGCTGAACCACTTGGAAGTTTTGCATATTCCAATAATATTTAATTGATTCACTTATTCAAGTGCAAATGACAAATTTCAGCAGATAATAGCACAAGCCTCCTCACTAAGCCAACCAATATGTCTCATCGAAATTTGTTTAGACACTCGGGCCAAATTGAAACTTTTGTCTTCGAAGTTCTCAATTTTTATACACATGAAATTAAATGGAATAAAAATATTGTCGTATGTGTTGTTATGAATGTAGGTTTTTATGTAACTGTTTCTGTAGATAACATCGTCATTGTTGCCCCTTGTAGGAAAAAGAAAGATTGCAATCAGAAAAAGACATACACAGAGAGAGAATTGAAAGCAGCAGTTGACGCAATCCGTAATCGTACTTTGGGGACGAGAAAGGCTGCTCAGATGTATGGTGTTCCTAGATCTACACTGAGGAACAAGGTAAATAAACCTTTTTTATGATGACTTTTGGTGTTTTAATGTTTTTGGTTATGTATTTTTGGTATGCATTTGTTGGTTCTAAAAATAACTCAAAATGTTTTTAAATGACTTTTCTTCAGTTTTAAAAGAAGTTAGAAAAGTTATGCGACTATTCCTTTCCTTTCAATTCAATTCAATTAGGTAATGTGGTAAATTTGGAAAATCTTTCAAACTTTTTATAGCTATATTTTTATTAATTTCGTTAAAATATTAAGGGCGACGCTTGGCATTTAGAACAGACATATGGTATAAGTTCTTCCCCTCCATCTGTGTTTAAATGAAACTGTTTGCACCGTTATTCCTAGAAAGCCTGCACTCTGGAGAAACCGAACAAAACTTCGCACTCATTTTTTTAAAATCAAGCCGTATTCATAGATCGGGATTTGACATGTACAGTTTATTACTCTGAGATGTTAATCATTATAAGGACTGTAATTTTTCGGTAAAAAAGTGATCAATAATACCTTGGGACACAGTGTCAAGCTTGCTAATCAAAATATAAATATCACAATGCGCTGTGGCGATATGTAAATTATGTCACCAAAGTTCTTTTGTGACTTTCTGTCAAGAGAAAATGGATTTTTAGTTGATAAGATGCTGGTACACGTATGTGACTAATCTGACGTGCTTTTTTTGTTCTCAATGGTAAAAAAAATACTGCCCTTGGAGACGGCTCCTTTTTTATTGGAATTGCTGCAGACATTTTCTGATTGGTGAAGGCGGGTTTTGCTGTTGCTTGCTTGAGTGCTTTTCTGTCATAACCATTATGATGATGTATAACGATGCGCATAATGAAAATTAATATAGATATAAAGCGAGCAGACTTTCTTCAAATTTTATTCCCAGCAGATCCATTCCAGTGACAGTTTGGTCGCCTAGATACATCAGCGTTATTATCAAACATTATTTTAGTGGTGTAATAATCTGTTGGGTTTTCTTGTTATTGCTGTACAGATGTTAAAAGAAACTGAAATGAGTAGACAACTGCCAGAGAGCTTTCTGCAGTTTAGTCGAGCGGCGGCATATCTTGATGACAGTCGTGGAGAAGCAGTACATGGTGACAGACGCAGTGAGGCTTCCTCTCCGCCCACCAGCAAGCAGGCGTCACCGCTAAGCAGAAAACACTTAGACAATCATTCTAACCCACTAGATCTGGCAGCTGGCATGCAGCACAACAACGCATTCCTAAAACAGCTCGAAGAGATGAGAAATAAACAAGGTGTAAATGAACAGTTAAACCTTCTCAATCAGAATCGTATTTTCGGTGACATGTTTAACCCTCTCCAGTTTGCCGCTGCCGCATATCCATTTTTCATGCCGCAATACTCAGCAGCTTTGGCAGGTATGCCTTCAATGGACTTTATGAACCCTTACACATCATCGCTGATGATGCCGTATCTGCCTGAAATCATGAAAAACCTTCAGGCACAGCAGCAGAAGCAGGAGAAACCTAGTCACATGACCAGTAACGGCGCTGCCGCACCTCACATGAGATCACCATCAGAGTCAGGTTCTAGACCAGCTTCAGCTAAAAATGACAGGGATGATATTAAAATACCAGCTTACAAACCAACAGGCGCCAGTCATAGCATAGATGAGCTGGCAGCGCAACTGCCGCTCCTCAGCAAGTCTGCCAAACCAGTGCTTAGTGAAGATAATATGGATGCCACTTCTCGCTTAGCCTCACCTTTCTCAGCAGTCAACTACCTTCAGGGTATAGTACCACGGCCGGAGCTAGCGGGCAGCAAACGCTCCTCCCCAACCTCGCATCATATCCCTAACAAGAAATTCAGGCTAGATCACCAGTCGATTGACTCCTCGCAGCATTCCAGACCTACCAACGGTACAACCACTGGTAAGAAAAGACCAAAGAGAGGCCAGTATAGAAAATATGACAGTGAGTTGTTAGCGCAGGCTGTTAGAGCCGTCCAGCGAGGTGAGATGAGCGTACACAGAGCTGGCACTTTTTTCGGGGTTCCACATTCTACGTTGGAGTACAAGGTCAAAGAGAGACATTTACTTCGCAAAAAGAAAATTGCTGAGAGCAATGAGAACAAATCTGCATCCCCAAATCAGCTCGTGGAAAAGCCATCCATGTCCTCATCCAAAACTACAGCAGTGTCCGAGTCATCAACTTCTAGTCATCTCTCAGAGTCAAAGCTCGCCACGCAAGCCAGTCCCTCACCAACCCAACCAGGCCAAGCCATAGATGAATCTCGACCGTTTGGTGCCACGCAAAACAATACTCCTCCAGCAATATTCGATTTCTCATCGGCTTACAATCTGAACACTCCTGCATCTGATATTTTAAGAAAGCTCCATGCCAGAGCTCACCAGAAAGCTAACGAAATTATCAACGGTGCCAAGCAAGCCCAGGAAAGCAATTTTTAGACCCATGAGAATTTCACATTTAACCTCTAGATGAAACAATATCATTCCTACGTACTATTTTTTCTTCCTCTTCTTTGTAATTATTCTCGCGATTTCTGAAAAATGATATTAGTACCATGGTTGTAAATTTGTATAAGTGTATACCACATTGTATTTACTCTTAGCTGGTTTTCATATCTCTCTGAACAAGGAATCTCCTCCATTTTTCTTCTATAACTCTGTTCTTTATTAGCAAGTTGTGCTTCAAAAATTCTGCGTTGAATCAGGATGGTCCAGTATTTTGTCGTCCAGTTGTTGTTGGAAACAAATCAATTTTTGTAACTTTGATGTATAAGTTATATTTATTTTCAATGTTACATTGGTAGCTAAATTGATATTACAATTATTTTACATGTTTAATAATATGTGGCCATATTTTCACATCGTTTTGCTCTTCGTAAAATATTTTGCTGTTGTTAGTTCAAAAATTAAAGTGAGAAATCTACATCCACATATATCGAGATCATTCGCGACCACATTCATGTACTCCCAACTTCCACAAAATGTATAAAAAGTCTTACTATTGGGCAATGCGACAATGCCCACAAAAACTTATATATTATATTATTACAAAACACAAAAAAAGAAATCAAATATTTGTAAAGAAAGTTCATTGCATCACATTACAAATTCTTCAAACTAAACATAGAAAGAAAAAGGTTGCTAACATACAATCTGCGTAATTGATAACTTAGAGTAAATAGATAATAAGCACAATTTTTGATAAAATCAAGAGGATGTATTTAGTATGGTAGATCTTTTGTCATTGTCAGCGTAAAATAGTCTCGTTGCCCAGTTATTTTTCTCCAGCATATATCTGAAGATCTGCGAAGGAAGTTGTGGCTTGTAGCAAAAGGTTCTAAAAACACAAATGAATCGCACAATTACAAATAACACTATGGTAATCTTCGTCGCCACTGGTAGATTGATGACAGTTTTGCTACGGTTTCTTAGCTGGTGATTAAAATGATAACAGATTAAATGATCTGCGGGGTAATTCTGCTGCAAAATGATTGCTATAGATACCAAAAAATAGTTACCAATCCGTTGTAAAATCAATGCAAAAAAGGAAACTTTTGAAGGAAGCTATTGTCAGCAGAAAGATTATCGGACAGGAGCAGGCAACTCCGTTGAATATATACATATCTATATACAAAGAATAAATGCACATGGGTTGTATTTCCAGTTATTAGGTGAGCATAGACCAAGGCGTCTATAACTCCTTGCATATAGATTATGATGCGCGGATCTAAAGTAGCGTGGTTGACACTGGGTCTAGCTATGATGAGAAGGAGGGGTCAGCTTACATCATGTACCTGAGCGTAAGCGAGGAGATTGTTTGTACAGGAGTGTGAAAACTACCAACGCAATATTATGTTTGACGAACACAACGACGTCACAATATCTCCCAGCCAAGCGTTGGTATGACAGAAACTTTTTTGTCTGTTATGTTTTTTTACATTCATGTACAATCTGAAAATATCCTTTTAGGTTTTAAGTTTTAAATGTTGAATTGACAGGATAGCAGTCAGCAAGACAAATCATGAATGAGCATTATGCCACTATAAAGTTTTGGTGACTTCAGTAGCATTAGATACAGTGTTTAGATGAAACATCAAACAGTCATTGGCCAGATATGTTGTATAATATTGTAGACATGAGAAAACACAGAATCGTAAGACAAATTTATATATGTTGTGATCCTCAAAGAGTTTAAACCAATTATATGTGTGCCCCAGGTCTCAGATTGTACAGAAAAGTGTTCACATCTAGGAGTTCAGTGGTTATGTCCCAATACCCATGCTCCACCATTGCATTTACTTTCCATAATTTGGGAGAGACCATAAGAGCATTAAATATTGTCAAAAGCTTTTTAAAATTAGCATTTAATATTACAACATTCTGTATCTTTATGACAGCTTATACAAATTTCAATTTCTTTTGCAAAGATTTGCACTTCTTCCCCTGTGTTGCAACACCCTAACACACTGCTGGATCAGGTCAGGTCTGTTATATGCTAGACAGACTAATTGGTCAATTTCCCAACACCTTACACACACCTTCATGTGCGCCAGTGGCTGCGACATGGCAGGCAGTGATGCTAAATTATGGTGAATTAATAAAAGCTATCTAATTCCATAATAATACATAGAAATGACGAGATAAATGTAGCCCTCAATATTTGCCTAGCCAAGCGGAGCCAGTACCAGCGGTGGGCATAGATAGGGAGGGAGAGAGAAACGGCATGAAAATAAACAAAATCATCCAACCGTTATGAATTGCACCGAGTTTTGCTAATTTCTGATTTCCACTGAGCACATCAAATAGTCAATATTCAGAAAAATAGACCATTATTTAAACAATTTGAATCACCTTCATCAAAAAATATGTCAAAATTTGATGATTAAAAGGAAGAAAACAACATAGTTGGCAATCTTTAAATCAACTTGGCAATCTTCACATCTCCAAAAACACGCTGATTCAGCGGCACCAACAGGAATAAATTAATAAATCGATTCCTACCATTACTCATTGAAATATTGATGACGCAATAAAAAACGTGACAGAAAAAGATGCAGTTTTTGTTCAAAAATGAAAATGATTTTATAGGACACTCTATTATTTGTGCTTTACAGACATGAGATTATGTTCCATAACACCAAATTTCAAGAACCGTCATACCTAGATTAATCTTGGCCTACTGAAGGCCCCTGTCACTATGGGAATTTTTTTTCATTGGTCTGGTGTCCCTGGGCGAGGTTGCTCTCTAAGAGGCTTGCAGAGCTGTCACCCTCTGATTGCGGTAAAACTTGTTATGATTTTGTTCACATCTCCACCATTCATAATCATAAGCTAGAGAAGGATTTTGAAGTTTTAAAAGAATGACTTATTACTTAGAATAATTATTATCCCGGTGGTGGAGGTTTGTGGTTGTCAAAACCTTGAATCAAAAAATCGTTAGTAGGTGGAAATTTGCTCTTATCAAGCGCCAAGATTACGTGAAGTTACTTTGGTCTATAATACGAAGGTGGTAGCATAAGATTAGAGCCACGGCTTGATGGATGGATTCTTGATGGTGATGTAGGTCATTATTCTCTTTTCTCGCACTTGCCAAATTGAGGTTGGTACACAGAACTATGGTTTCTTTTAATTGTTGGTTGGGCACTTGCAATACTTGAAATAATCAGATTTGCTCTTTTTGTAATGAAAGTGAATGAGTGCATACAGATGTTTGGCCAAAATGGTCCTCTCTTTCCCAGCATAAACCGTTTGAGGATGTAACCAGTATGCTGAACACAGTTATCGCTTATGCAAAAACGGGTCCCCGCAACAGAAGTGATCATGCTGATTTCTTCCATGTATTTCAGTAATAGGTCACAGCATTAGTTAAACTTTTGGCTAGCTAAGAGTTATCCCCTTAATCTCATCACTTATGAAAATCTCAAAAGTCATCCATTCAGGGTACTAACCGACATCATCCTTATCTAGACTAAAGGGATTATTAATTTTCTGATATGCATACCACCAGTTTCGAGCTAATTTTATAACTGTAGATGCGAAAAAGTGACTCAGCATGGCCCATCAAGCCGTAATTGAGCAGATATATTCTGGTACGGGTATTATGCTGTGACAATGTGTGATAAGTTTTGCGTCAAACAGCAGCAGTTACATTCAACGTTTGACGCATGTACAGGCGTAGAAATGAACCAAGCTTTATTGTGCTCACTGCTGCACATTAACGTCACATTAGTAAGTACTGGTTCTAGACGAGATGAAAGTGCAACAGGAGATTGTCTTTAATGATAAATCCTGACGCTGATGTCAATGGTCAACCTCATTTGCAGCTAGGTAAGACCAAAGCTGCGTTCTGGATACAAGCTTGCGACTCATGGCGAATGCAGAGATTATCCAACCAGGGACATGCCCGCAAGACTAACACGTGGCAATAGTTTAGGAGCCTATAAATGCTTTAACGTTTGCAAATTTTGCAAAGTTTCGACTTAAGTTATGCTTGTGTTTTACAGATGTTCATTGGGATCTTTATCAAAAAGACTATCCTCTCCAAAATTTTGCAGAAAAAAACAATCTGAAACACGATTAGATTTCGTCTTCACTTACCAAGATATCACACAAACCAGTGCTTGCATTTCGCTTTGCATTGTCTTTTCTTGTGAAAAAGCAAAAAATAATTAAAAAAGTAATGAAATTATCGCAAAACTAAAACATAGGGTGTACCCTATGCATAGAAACTTGAGCTACCAAAAAGTTCCTCAACTGAGTCAAACTCATAGACTTATTAGTAATAATATTTATCAATTGATATTAATTATTATTATTAATTCTACGGTCGCACCTCATTGAATAAACTTGGCTAATTTCTTAGGTACCAAAAATAAAAACAGCTAAACTGCTAACATTTTTGCTGATTAATACTTTCGGAGTACACAGTATTAGGCCTTATGTTACCTTGTCCTGAAGGCAGAACAAATATGATTTTTTCATTTTGTATCGATAGTATCCTGGGTTTTCCAATAAATTATGAACTGGGTTACATGGAAAAGCCTGCAAACTTTTGAAATAGCGGTACCCCTTCAAAAAAGGCACAACAGAGTAGCAAGTGCAGAGGTTTTTTTCCCAATCACCCCTTTAGCTTTGTCGTACAAAATGTTGTGTGTAAACTTCAGAATCACACATATCTTATATACACGTATATTTTTCATTGCATACCGTAGCCCATGCTTATAGTCTGTGTCCATTTTTAGGCGACAGGAGCTCGCTTACAAAAAATAGACACAGCCTATAAACATAGGCTATGCATACCAGTACATATACAACAATATATACTCATATATCGTGTATATTGTGTATAGGTACCCCACATCCAGAAATAAAGGCT
>ERZ1740059.1363-NODE-1363-length-12323-cov-8.162863_pt1 | contig 12323 bp, 10 predicted proteins | sample MGYA00581744_ERZ1740059 | MGnify/ENA primary metagenome ERZ1740059 (study PRJEB43018, sample SAMN04849738) | marine metagenome | isolation source: floating plastic debris | place: Pacific Ocean | collected 2008-08-28 | study: EMG produced TPA metagenomics... | reverse complement strand
GGCTGGAGTTTGCTTTTGGTCTGTAGTCTTTTTGGCTTTGTGCTGGTTGTCTTTAGTGTGCTGATTGTCTGTATGCGAGTGATCTGGGTGCGGGTGGTCTGGAGGAGGCTGATGACTTGGGTGCTGATGGCTGCGGCTATGGGCCGTGGCTAATGACTGGGGCGCTGTGCCAATCCACAGCCGCAGAATGTTGGGTATGGGTAAATCATGGCTGCCGGCCCCTAGTCCTATTTGCTGTAGGGTCATGGCGGGCGGTGGACCAAACTGCTGGCTTAGGGTGGTTGCGATCGCAGCCCCCGTTGGCGTTACCAGTTCCTTCTCAATGCCGTTGCTATAAATCGGCACCTGGGCCCGTCTCAGCAGCTCTAACACCGCCGGGGCAGGTACCGGCAATCGCCCGTGGGCCGCTTTTACAGTGCCCCCACCCACAGGCAGGGGGGAGCACACCACCCGATCCACCCCTAACCAGTCCAAGCCCAAACAGGTACCCACCACATCCACCAAAGCATCGGTGGCACCCACCTCATGGAAATGCACCTGATCTGCTGGAATTCCATGGACTGCAGCTTCCGCCGCCGCCAGCTCTCGAAAAATAGCCAGGCTCCAATCCGTCACCCTGGGGGGCAGCTCAGCCTGCCGAATCAGCGCCTCGATTGCAGGCAGGTGACGATGGCCACGAATGGCATTACTGACCAACTTGACCGTAACTGCGGTCGCAGCTTGTTCCTGACGCCTGACTTGAGCAACCGTAAACTCATACTCATCCCTTAGCCCTAGACCTTCTAACCTAGCCAACAGATCCCCTAGTGGCATCCCTGCCGCCAAGATTGCACCGAGACACATATTGCCAGCAATGCCCGTTGGACAATCGAAATAAGCGATCTTTTCCATAGCTTTATAGAATCTCCCCTGAGCGCAGATTTTCCCTACATATACTTCACGCTGGCCTCCCGTAAAACCACCGGACAGGCTCAACCATTCACGTAGCTATTAAATAGTGAAATACGTCAGGGAACTATTAGATTAGTTGACAGCTCATCAATACTTGTTGATGTGTCGAGGATTATCAATTCTCACACAACTGTCACAGGGTCAAAAATAGACTTACAGGATAGACTATCTACTCAACTGTCACAGTCAAGGACATTGCCTTTTATTGGCTGTCATCCTGTTCGAACGGTCTGCCAAACGCTTAAACAGTAAATATTCTAGAGTTATTGATGCCCTATTTATTCGAGCGGCACTCGGTCTAAAAATAGACTTCTTGCCCATTTGATTTGGATACTGACACACTGCTATTTAGATTCGGAATTGAGTCCTTCTACAGTGTAACTGTCCACTAGGGGACAGCCTTACAGCTCCAACAGTCAAATGAACAGCTCCTCGAATAGAAGGGGCGTGCATCACTAAGGGAATTATGAAAGCTCAATCTACCGCTACATCCGTATTAAACCTAACTACTCGTAAATCATCTAATAACGTCGTTCTCCATCCCACGGCTGGTTCTTCCATTCAGCCTCCCAAGAACGACCCTGAGTCTACAAATCAAAGCGAACTGTGTCCTGTTGATCAGGCCCTGGTGAGTTTTCTGGTGAGTTTGATTCAGGAGCAGGTCAAAGGCAGTACTCGTACTGTCAATGCCGTGGCCAATCGTTTGGCCATTGAAGTGGCACGTATTTGCCGCAAAAGTGACCGCATTCAGGCCTCTGGCGAGGTCAATGCCTGGCAGCATTCCCTAGCGGAAAACCGGATTCAGAAGTATCTGGAGTACTATCGTCTGGGCTCTCGCCAAGGCAGGGTGGAACTTCAGAGTCGGCTGAGTGCAATCGCCTATCGCTATATCGCCCCCGCGAAGACCCAGCTAGGCTTCCAGGGACGTTGCAATCTGCTAGAGGACTTTCTCCAAGGCTTCTACATCGAAGTGCTCAAGGCCTTCCGTCGGGAAAACCATCTTGAGGCTGACTACACCCCCAGAACTCGGTTGGAGTTGGCTGAATATATGGCATTCAGCGAGCAATATGCCAAGCGACGGATCTCTCTTCCCGGTTGCTATAACCAGCAGCTGTTGGTACTGAGGGCCCAAAGCTTTGCAAAGCGCCTACCGGCAGAAACCTGTGTGGATATCGAGATGGCTGTTGATTCACCCAAAAGTGATGATGCCGACTCTCGGTCTTCGGCGCTGCAGCAAATTCGTGAGCAGATGGTGGCCGATGTCACCGACCCGGCAGAAGCGGTTCTGCGCGATCGCATTATCCGGGAGCTAGTGGAATACCTCGAAGACCAGGATCAGCCTGCCTGCATCGACTATCTAGCCCTGCGTCTTCAAGATATGGCCGCTTCTGAAATTGATGAAGTGCTCGGCCTGACCCCCCGTCAGCGGGACTATCTACAACAGCGCTTTAAGTACCACGTGGAAAAATTTGCCCAGTCCCACAATTGGGAATTGGTTCACCAGTGGTTAGGCGCTGACCTAGACAAAAATCTAGGCTTGTCTCCTAAAGAGTGGACGGTGTTTATCGGTGAATTAAGTGCCGATCAGCAGCACTTGCTATCCCTAAAACAGCAGCAAATGCAAGATCCACAGAACGCCACCCCATCAGATGCTGAAATTGCTCAGCAGCTAGGGTGGACTCCCAAGCGAGTACAGCGCCGCTGGAGTCAAATCGTATCCAGTGCGTGGAAGCTTCGTAACACCAACCGTGTTGCTAAGCCTGTCGTTAAGACGGAGAAGTAACCATAGTTGGTGCACATAGCTCACCTATGGTGTGAGCCATGTGCACCACAATCTGCTGAACACATTTAGCAGATTGCCACAGCTCCTAAGAAATTTCCTTGAGTGCACGTCCAAAGCCTTCGCGTATGCGAAGGCTTTTTTTAAGGCAAGGTGCAGGGTCGAAAAGGTGCAGAGTCAGCGTGTATCTAGATGTTGGCATGACTTATCCATCTTCAGTACGTCCATAGACAGCTATGGACGCGAAAGAAACTAAAAAATAAGGAGGTACAGAAAACGCTATACCTCCTTATTTTTGGTGATTCAGATGATTAACAGTGCGGCCTAATCAACGCCTAGGCTTCTACCGCCTCAGCACCGGTAGAAGGAGGCTCAAACTTATACCCCACACCCCGCACTGTCTGAATTAGCGTGGGCTGATTGGTATCAATCTCAATTTTTTTACGAATCTGGCCAATGTGTACGTCAACGACACGCTGATCGCCCACGTATTCATAATCCCAAACTTTTTGAATCAGCTCGGTGCGTCGCCACACTCGTCCCGGATGGCTAGCCAAGAAGTGCAGCAGATCAAACTCTAGGGCCGTTAACGGCACAAGCTCACTTTCAAGGGTCACTTCGCGACGGATCGGATCGATGGCCAGGGAATTAAACGTCAGGCACTGCTGTTCGGCTGCTGTAACGGGACGCTGACGCTTGAGAATCGCCCCTACCCGGACCTCAAGCTCACCTAAGCTAAATGGCTTAGTAATATAATCATCAGCCCCTTGGTTAAAGCCATGAATCTTATCCGACTCATCGGTGCGGCTGGTAAGCATCAACACAAAAACACCTGTGCGGGACTGCATTTCCTTACACAGGTCATAGCCGTTGGCATCGGGCAGGTTAACATCCAAAATAACTAAGTCTGGATTGAACTGCTCAAACACAGCCAGGGCATGTTTGCCGTCCTCAGCCGATTCCATTTCGTAGGTCTGTTTCGCTAAGAATCGATGGATAAGATTGCGAATTGCTGGATCGTCGTCTACAACTAAAATTTTGGCAGAGGCCGTGGTCATAATCCTTACACCAAAAAAAATACGAGTCTAGGTAAAAAGGTAAAAATAAATCTGACGTTACTAATCCCACAGGGGACTTAATCTAAGAAAGTCTGAACAAGAGGCTTTCACATAAGATCGATTCACTCTATAAATCAGCAACGGCGAAAATTAGCTTGAATTAGACTGTTCATGCAAACATGTCTAAAGTCCTATTTCACAAGTTTTCAATAACTTCAGAGAAGTTTTACAGGGCTTCCACACCTTATCAAAGAATTCTGCTAAAAACAGCGGGTCGATTGGCATTCTTGGGATGTCATATACAGGTTTACTGAAAATAAGCCGACGAGCGGAAAATGGGCGATGTAATGTCACCACAGCCCCGGATACACGGCCTAGATTAGAGGCTGTCTAGATTAGATGCAGAGATGCCGTAATTATAAGGATGGAGGTATGGGAAACGGCGAAACTTCTAAAAAGTTATCTGACATTTCTGTTACCCTAGTCCTATTTTTTTGCCTGGGTGGTTAAACTGGTATCTATTATGGGCAGTGGTGTTTTTTGATGGGCGGCACACTTATGGGCCGCAGATGCATGTTATGGCATCATTTTAAAACGTCGTAATGGCCACCGTACATACCAGGTGTCGACATGAATGAGAGCAACTACAAAACGTTGGGATTAGATGAATCCTCTTCATTTGAAGAGGTGCAAGTCGCTCGTAAACGCCTTCTAGAAGAGTGTGGCAGCGACCCCCAGCAAAAGGAAGCTATTGAAGCTGCCTACGACGCCATTTTGATGGAACGGCTGCGGATGCGACAGGAGGGCAAGATAAAAGTGCCCGATCGAATTCGATTTGCTGAAAAAACGGCAGAATCTTCGACCTCAGCACCCAAGATTTCTTTGCCTGCCCCCCAGCCGCCAAGTTGGCTGCAGGATTGGTTAGATACCCCCAGTCGAGACGATATTCTATGGCCTTCGGTGGTATTTTTGGCGTTGGCGGCCCTGGCTTGGTTTGCCGTCAATAGCGCTTCAACCGCCCTGGGCTTCTCTGTTGCGGCGACCATTTTCTTTATTAACCGTAAGGAGCGCAAGTTCTGGCGTTCGTTTGCGTTTGCTGCCGGTGGTTTGTTGCTAGGGGTTTTGTTAGGCGTTTTGGCTATCACCCTAGTGGGTGAGCAAAGCTTGGGCTTAACACCAGAGCGAATAAACGCTGTCGTAGCGATTATCACCATGACGCTGCTGTGGTTTGTCAGTAGTTTTCTGCGCTAGGGCGCTTTTCGCGTAACCGCCGCAATGGCTTGGTCACTCGCCTTGGCCACATAGCTGTTGGCGGGGTAGCGATCGATATGATGAAAGATACCGATGGGCGGTACGATGCGGCAGGTGTAAAACTCAACGGCTGTTTTACCGTTAGATAGTTTGTGCACCGTTGGGGTCAGACTCTTTGGCTGCGCCATCCGCCACCGCCACTGCCGCTGTTGAGGAACAGAGCCAATCAGTCGATGGTGTTCCCAACGATGAAATTTGCCACAGCGACCAAATTCCTGCAATTCTCGCTGGAGTATCGAGGCGATTAAAAAAGAGCCTGCCGTCAGATTCCCTGTAATGGCAGTCATGTAGTTGGACAAGGCCCCTTCGGGATAAGGGGGAGTATTGTGATCAGCAGCTGTTGTCAGAGCCGCTTCTAAATTAGAGGTGGTGCTGAGCTGATTGGCCATGGCCCAAGTGACCGAGCTTCCATGGTTGGTGTTGGCTCTCCTGATGCGATAGAGATAGGTCACCAGACAATAGTTAGGTTTAAGGCCAATGCCGGGGAGCTGCTTCAGGGCGGTACTGGCATCAACGGTGCTGATAAACCAACGACCGTTGGCATTGGGCGTTGAGCCCTCATCGTGGATGATGCCCCCCTTGCGAAACAGATTACTCAAGCTGGCCAGGGAGTCGGGTTCAGCCATGTCCTCAATGTCAGACGTGGGGGCATGCTCACACATTGGCAACACCAGCTGCTGCTTGAGAGAGCGTCTGAGGGTTTGTAGGGAGGTAATGGGGAACTGAAGTTGTGACGACATGGCTGGGGCAACCGCGGGTTTAACCAGATGCTCCACTGGGCACTGTAACCCAGGTTTGTTGGGCATTGGCCTGGTGGGTGAGATCCATTAGCAACTGAGAATAAACCCCTTCTGCGAGGGATGGGGCAGTGGTTTGCTGTTGATCAATGCAAGAGACCCAATGGTCCACAACCCGGATAAACGGTGCCAGTCTGCCGTCATCGTAGAGTTTTGGAAATGCTAGACGGTCTGGAATATCCATTGGGGTTAAGGGCTCCCCTGCCTGGCTGCCGGCTAGGGTAAAGCCACGAATGTAATCTTTTTGATTGGCATTGCCGAGTACTAGGGTGCCCTTTTCGCCGTAGACTTCGACCCAGTGGCCACGACCGGCAAGGGCGACAGCACTCAAGGTTACCTGGACGGGGGTGCCATCCACCAGCTCTAGGGTAATGCTGCAGGTATCGTCAGAATCGACGGATTTATACTTACCCGATACGGGGTCTGGGCGCTGGGTAATGGTGGTGCTTAGATTGGCCGATAGGCGTTTAACCGGACCAAAGAGCCAGTCCACATAGTCAAACATGTGGGAGCCGATGGAACCGAGGGCACCGCCGCCTTGATCTTTGCGAGCGTACCAGTTCCAGGCCCGTTCTGGGTTAGCTCGACTGCCCGCAATCCAGTCAATTTTGATCAGACGCTTTTGGCCGACGTAGTTTTCGTTGAGTAATTCGGCCAGCCGCTGCCAGCTGGGAATAAATCTAAACTCAAAGTCCATAACAGCGGCTACCTGGTGCTGCTGGGCCAGGGCATGTAGCTGTTGAGCCTCTTGGACAGTGAGGGCGGTGGGTTTTTCTAGCAGCAGATGTTTGCCGGCCTGCAGTGCGGCTGTTGCCATGGCGTGATGGGCAAAGGGTGGGGTCGCTACACTCACGGCCTGCACCTGGGGTAGGGCGACAACGGCCTCGATGGTGTCGCAGGCATGGGGAATGCCGTGGCGTTTGGCAATGGCCTCGGCCTGGTTGCGATCGCGATGATAAACCGCCACTACCTCAGTGCGATGGTGGGCCTTAAAACCAGGAATATGAATCTTTTGACCAAACCCTGTACCAACGACAGCAACACCAATCGATGTCTGGGACATAGCGTAGGAGAACTATACAGCAGTGGGAAAGTTGATGGCAGCTCTGCCCTATGACACCTGTCCTGATGCATGAGGACGGGTGCGCGTCAGGTTAGCGGTTGCCGCTTAGAGCTTTCGGGACTATGCATTGTCTTAACTAACCTGACAGATGCAATATAGTGCATCCGTCGACTGCTGTACCAACTCTCGATTACTTAGCCTAGCGATAAGGGGGACACAGCGCTAGCTGCTACCACTGAGCGTATAATGGGACCATTAACAGAACTTTACACTTAGAGCGCTACTGCCCAGTCATGACTTATTACTATTGGTTTACGCCTCCCTACTTCTTTATGGTGGCTGGTCTATTTATCGCGATCACATCGGGCTCAGCCTTTAGCGCCGTCCTCAAAGATATTGTGGCCGCGTGGCGTAAAACCCGCTCGTCTGAGGTAGTGACCAAGCTGGGAGGTATCAACATTCAGCTGCCTTTCTTGGGTATCTGCACAGGAACTGCAATCTTTTTAGCGTCTGGATTAGGCTGCTTTGGTACACCCACGTGGCTATCCTACACAGCGGCTGCGCCGTTAACCTTTTTGAGTGCAGGGTTGGTTTGGCGTCAGCTAAAAAGCAATTTGGCCCTATTAGAAAGCGGACAGCCCCGCGCGTTTGAACTGGATTTCTTCAATATTGAGAACTAGGGTCCCCAGCTAGAGCATCTGTGAGACGTTCAGACGATCTGCCGTTGCTGATTTAGAGAATGCACCCATGGGTGAAAATTTGCTTGGAGGTTATCTAACCGTAAATCTCCAAGCAAATTTTGATGAAATTTGTTAGCTCACGGTAGCTGTGACGAAAAACTATTACTGAAAGACTACTGGCGAATACGCTCTAGCTGAGTCTGGGTATTGGTTACCCATTCGTTTCGTCCTTGATTTATGTAGAGACCGAGCGCCTGCTTTAGCACTTGCTCAGCTTCGTCTGTGCGCCCTAGCTCGACCAAAGCTAACCCCTTCGAGTAGTAGGCGTGACCAAAGTCAGGGTAGAGCTGAATAGCACGGTCAAAATGAGTTAGGGCCAGGTCTGACTCACCGCGGCCAAAGTGGGTGATGCCAAGGTTATAGTGGGCTTCTGGATAGTTGCTATCCAGGGTGATGGCTGTTTCTAGAGCCTGTACGGCCCCATCTAGCTGGTTTTGTTGTAAGTAAATTAAACCAATTTGATAGTGGACTTCTGGGGCCTGAGGGCTATGGTCTACGGCGGACAAAAATGAACCTAAGGCCGCTTCTAACTTGCTTTGACGCCGTTGAACCAAACCCAGGTTGTAGTGGGCGATGCCCAACTCGGGTTCTAGGGTAACGGCCCGCTGTAGGTAGCTGGCAGCCTGCTCCAGATTGCCCCCATCCAGCAGGGCGGCGCCTAAATTTACATAGGCCATGGTAAATTCACTGTCGGCCTGGGTCGCTTGCCAAAAGGCATCGGCTGCCGCCTGCATTTGCTTCTGCTGACGATAGGCGAGGCCAAGGTTGTAGTGGGCGATGGCTAGGGTAGGGTCGAGGTTAACCGCACTTTGAAACGCTGCGATCGCATTTTCTAGCTGCCCTTGCTGCACATAGATGACTCCTTGTTCCAAAGCGGCTTCAGCACTGCGAAATTGTTGGGCCAGGGCTGGTTTGGCGGCAATAATGCTCATTGCCATCAACAGCGGTAGCCCATGGCGGTGGCCTAGGTTCATTGAAAGTCCTCCCCCGGAGTGGCAAATGGCCTAGCGAGCGATGTCACCATACCTGAACTGGATTAAAGGTGAATGCTTTATCAAACCTTTAAGGAATATTCAATAATATAGGCTGGTGGTTCACAAACGTCTACCCAATTTCCGGGTAATCCCTGAAGCGGTTTCTGCTTATTCCTGTTAATACCTACTCCACCAGTGCCCCATAGCTGACATCACTGGGGCTCATGTGGGCATGGATCACTTCGCCATCTCGAAACCACACCACCCGTTCGGTGAGCCTGGCAACCGCCGGTTCGTGGGTAACCATGACAACCGTAATGCCCCCCTGGTTTAGCTCAGCAAAAATTGCCATGACCTCTTCGGTGGTGGTGGTATCCAGGGCACCGGTCGGTTCGTCGGCCAGCAGCAGCAGCGGCCGATTCACAATGGCTCGAGCAATGGCCACTCGCTGTTGTTGCCCCCCCGATAGCTGGCTGGGTTTGTTCATCAGTCGATTCCCCAGCCCCACCCGCTGTAGGGCCGCTGCCGCCCGTTCTCGACGTTCGGCGGCGGCCACTCCCCCATACACCATGGGCAACGCGACATTATCCAGGGCACTTAGCTGGGGCAGCAGATGAAACTGTTGAAATACAAATCCAATTTTGCGATTGCGAATGGCGGCTAGGGTATCGTCGTCTAACTGGGCCACATCTTGACCATCAAAGAAATAGTGACCCTCGGTGGGGCGGTCCAAACAGCCAATCACATTCATGGCCGTGGACTTGCCTGACCCCGAAGGACCCATAATTGAGCAATAATCTCCCTGGTCAATGGTTAGACTGACATCCCACAGCGCTTTTACTTCGGTGTTGCCGCTGCCATAGAGTTTGGAAATGTGGCTGAGGTTGATGAGGGTGGGCATGGGTACGTTCCTAAATGCTTCTGAGGGCCACAATCGGATCTAATTTGGCAGCTTGGCGGGCCGGGATAACGCCAAAAAATAGCCCGATGCTACCGGAGATACCCACGGCGATGACAATAACACTGACTGAGGCGGAGGCTTCGAAGGGGGTGAGCAAACTGAGCAGACCAATGCCGCTAATGCCCAGCAGCGTACCGATGGCACCGCCAGCGGCGGATAGAATAATCGCCTCAATTAAAAACTGGATCAGAATATCGTTACGGGAGGCTCCGACCGCTTTGCGTAGGCCGATTTCCTGGGTGCGTTCACGCACGGATACCAGCATGATATTCATGATGCCGATGCCGCCGACTAGCAGCGATATACTTGCGATCGCAGCCAGCATCAGCGTCAGGGCGCTAGTAATCGTATCGGCAATGGCAAGCAGCGTATCCTGGTTTTGGATAAAGAAATCATCCTCGTCAGGATCAACAATGCCGTGGCGCAGACGCAACAGGTTGGTAATCTGAAATTCCGCCGTTTGCATACTGTCAGCATTGCGAGCCGTTGCCGAAATAAAGCTCACCTCAATCCCATAGGGAGAGGTCCGCCCCACAATCCGACTTGCCTGGGTGGTGATGGGAATAATCACCGCATCATCGTAGTTAACCCCTAGGTTAGATCCCTGGAGTTCTAACACCCCCACCACTTCAAAGGCAATGTTGTTGATGCGTAAGGACTGCCCCAGGGCCACCTGATCCTCAAACAGACGCTCAGCCAAGGAATTTCCCAGCACCGCAACGGCACTGGTGCGCTGCAGGTCCAGATCAGAAATAAACCGCCCCTGGTCCATGGTGAAGTTACGAACAGTGATAAACGCCGGATTGGTACCAATCACACTGGCATTGGCATTCCGGTTAAAAAATGAAATCAGCCCCGGAGTTGTATTTTCAGCCGCGACATCAATCACCGAGGGCACCTGTTCGGCAATGGCCTCTGCATCGGCCAGCACTAGGTTACGAGCAAGTTCTAACCCACCCAGCCGACGAGTCTCTCGGTTCCCCGGCACAATAAACAAAATATTGGGCCCCAGACTCTGGAGCTGCTCATTAATATAGCGACGCCCCCCTTCCCCCAGACCCACCATAGAAATAACCGATGCATTACCGATGATGATGCCCAACATGGTTAGGCTGCTGCGAAGCTTGCTGGCAGTCAGGGTTTTAACCGCCATTGTGAGACTTTCGCGAAAATCCATATAACAACGTTGAGCCTTGAATAAAAAAGGTAGCGCCTGGCACAGGGTGAACCGCCCGAGCACACTACCACCAGAATAAACCCAAGATTGGATAACGACATTTATGACAAAAGGGCCCCTAGAAAAGGAGCCCTTTTGTTGGTCGGAATATTTATGAGTTGCGGGCAGTGCCCACCCTGCTGGATTACGCCAGAGAGCTTAAATAATCATGCCGTCAGGAATCACTGCATTTTTCAGAACAACGACGATGCCGCTACGGATGTAGAAACCGAGGTCTTCCCGTTCAGCTTCCTGAATGTTTTCCTTATTGACGATTTTCACATTGCGACCAATGCGAGCATTTTTATCCACAATGGCCTGCTTGATTACAGTGCCCTCACCGATACCCACGGGCACTTTGCCACGAGTCAGGTGCTGGATACTCTCATTTGCAGACTCGTAGTAGTCAGAGCCCATCAGTAGAGCATTTTCAATCTCGCAGTTGGCACCAATGCGCTGGCGTAGTCCAATGACGGTGCGGGTAATGTTGCACTGCTTGAGGATACAGCCATCGCCCACAATCGATTGGGTGATTTTACAATCGAGCACTTTACTGGGGGGAAGATAGCGAGCCCTGGTATAAATCGGTGCGTCTTCGTCGTAGAAACTAAAGGGCGGATGGGGCTGCTCGGTCAGGGCCAGGTTGGAATTGAAAAATGCCTCAATGGTTCCAATATCTTCCCAGTAACCATCAAAGAGATAGGCCTGGACATTGTAGTCACGGGCAGAGCCAGGAATAATCTCCTTACCAAAGTCAGTCTGCTCAGGAGATCGTCGCAGTAGGTCAATCAGAGCCTGCTTCTTAAAGACGTAAATGCCCATGGAAGCAATAAACGGCTTTTCCTTGGCCTGTCCAGCATCAAGCCCCAGGGTGGTGGTGTCCACCTTCATGCCTTCAAGGGCATCACCCTTAGGCTTTTCATAGAAGTCAACCACCCGACCGGAGGTGTCAATTTTCATCAGACCAAAGCTAGGGGCAACTTTGTAACCCACGGGGACCACCGACAGGGTGACATCAGCCCCCGTACTGCGGTGACGCTCCACAAATAGCCGATAGTCCATGCGGTAGAGGTGATCGCCTGAGAGGATGATGACGTCATCCACATCCCAGCTTTCAAACAGCCACAGGTACTTACGAACGGCATCGGCAGTGCCCTGGAACCAGCTAGGGCTCTCTGGGGTTTGCTGGGCAGCCAGCACTTCGACAAAGCCATCACTAAATTGAGAAAAGTTGTAGGCGCGAGTGATATGGCGATTGAGCGACGCTGAATTAAACTGCGTGAGGACGTAGATCTTGAGAATTTCAGAGTTGATACAGTTACTAACTGGAATATCAATCAGTCGATATTTACCGGCCAGGGGAACTGCGGGCTTTGCACGAAATTTGGTTAATGGGTAGAGGCGAGTGCCAGCACCACCGCCGAGAATAATCGAAAGAACTCTTTTCACAGGCTCGTCTCACTAGCGCAGTT
>ERZ1740059.1362-NODE-1362-length-12326-cov-9.554560_pt1 | contig 12326 bp, 13 predicted proteins | sample MGYA00581744_ERZ1740059 | MGnify/ENA primary metagenome ERZ1740059 (study PRJEB43018, sample SAMN04849738) | marine metagenome | isolation source: floating plastic debris | place: Pacific Ocean | collected 2008-08-28 | study: EMG produced TPA metagenomics... | reverse complement strand
GGGAATTGGGAATGGGGAATTGGGAATTGGGAATGGGGAATTGGGAATTGGGAATTGGGAAAATTCGGTTTTTATCTTTGGTTGGAAGAATTCTAATATTTTATACCTGAAATAACGTAGGAGAAAGATAGCCGCGTCTATTCATAGCGCGGTGGAATTTCGACTCAGGCGAATTTATTCGCCGTCAACATCATGGGTCAAAATATCTATACATTCTCTTAGCCGTTCCTGCCAGTTGGGGATGGTTTTTAATTTAGTTTTCTGAGATTCAGAAACTCGTAAATTAATCAATGCAGTTAATGGTTCGGATCTGTTGGTTGTAAATCCTACTTTATTACCTTTTTCAAATTTACCCCAGTTATCTCTTGACATTTTATACTTCGGTATGTATACTTAAATTGTAAGGTAATTGAAGAGGTCGGTCAAGTGCCAAGAACAACAACTCCATCGTTCGTAACCGAAATACCGCTAATAGTTAACAGTGTCGCCAATAGAGAATTAGAAGCTCGGTTCCATGGTGGGCAGCAGTTACTTAACGCTGTTCTAGGTGAAGCTATGATTCGTATGGAGTTGGTTAGGAATTCAGAATCTTACCAACAAGCCAAGAGACTCAAAGGAGACGATAACAAAGCACAACGTAATAAGCTATTTGAAAAAGCCAGAAAGTTATATAGATTCTCAGACTTTGAATTACAAAGTTTCGCTACTTTAACAGCTAAACGTAGCAAATGGATAGAAGACAAACTTGATGCACAAGTTATCCAGAAATTAGCTACCCGAGCTTTTAAAGCTGTCGAACGTGTTCTGTTTGGTAAAGCTAAAAAGATTAGGTTTAAAACCTTTGACCGTTTCAAATCTGTTGAAGGTAAAACAAATAAACAAGGTTTACGTTGGACTCTACGGCAAACTAAGCGTGTAGAAACAATAGGTAAAAAATCCGACTATCGCAATAAAATTAAATGCTCCGGATATGTTTTATCTTGGGCAGGACTAGAGTTGGAACCCGTAATAGATTGGTTTGACCCAGTAATAGCGCATGGTCTTAATTCCCCAATTAAATATTGCCGTTTAGTATGGCGACGTTTAAACGGTAAAAAGCGATGGTTCCTTCAACTTATCAATGAAGGTTTACCTAACCAAAAGCCTAAAAATTACGTCACAGAAGGCTTGGTGGGCTTGGATTTGAATATATCCAACATAGCTTTTGTAGCAGACAACAAAGCTGGGTTACTACCCTTCGCGGATAAAGTTCCTACTTTTGAGAAAGAAATCAAAGCTACTCAGCGGAAAATGCAACGCACGCAACGGATGCATAACCCTGATAATTACGAGCCAGACTTTGAGAAGAAAGTAGGCAATAAAACAGTAGTTAAAAAAGGCAAGGTTCGTAAAGGTAAGAAAGTATGGAACAATTCAAAGAATTATCTAAAACTCCGCCGTAAAAAGGCAGATTTAGAACGCCGTAAAGCTAGTTACGCCCTTTCCAGTAACAGAGGTTTAGTTAATGAAATTTTGCGGCATGGTAACAGTTTCAAAACCGAAAAGGTATCTGTTAAAGCTTGGCAGAAAAGATATGGTAAAGCCATAGCAGCCAAATCGCCTGGTTTTTTCCAGTCCGAGTTGACCCGCAAAGCTGAAAATGCTGGCGGGCAACTAGTTAAGTTTTCTACTAAAAAGACGGCGTTATCTCAAACGCATTTGGACGGCTCACGTTTCAAGAAAAGCTTATCCCAGCGCATTCATAAGGATGTTACGGGTATCCAAATGCATAGAGATATCTTTACTGCTTATCTTAGTAGATTCGTTCATGATGAATTGCTTCTCATCGAGGATGCTGCTAGTCAGTATTCGGCAATGGAGCCATTGTTGATGGAGGGATGGGAAGAATATCACAAAGCTGTGAGTAAAGTAGGCGCGTCTGAAATCCGGAACAGTCATGTTTCCGCAGAACAGCTTTCCATCGAGGGTCTTTCTTCCGAAAGTGCGACCAGCCAGATAGTCAACAAGGACGACAAGCTGGAAGTAATGCCTGAACCCGCGTAACTTCAGTTCGCGGAGTGGCTCAGAGAAAAATGACTCGATTAATTTTAATAATTCAAAAAACCCGTACTTGGAAAAAATTTTCATCTTACCAACGTTATCTTTTTCTCCAAGCTTTGATATTGCTTCCTTTGATTCATTTATCTTTGAATATTTGGGGATTCAAACGTACTTATTCTATTTTGAGGAATATAGGGATTTGGAAATGGGGAATGGGGAATGGGGAATGGGGAATAGAGAAAGATGAAAATTTGATTTCCTCACAAATCCTAACTACAGCCTCGATGGTGAAAATAGCGGCTAAATATTACAAATGGGCTACCTGTTTGAGAAAATCTCTAGCGCTATGGTTTTTGTTGCGTCGTCAGGGAATACAAACAGAATTACAAATCGGTACGAGCTTTGATGAAGGAGATTTTCAAGCTCATGCTTGGGTAGAATATCAAGGGTATGTAGTTGGCGATCGCCAAATGGTAAAACAGCATTTTGCAAGCTTTGATCATCTCAATTCCAACCTCAGCAGCCAACTTCCCACATATCAGCCAGAAATAGAAATATTGCTTTGCTGTACTAACATCGACACCGATACAGCTAAACCTCAGCGTATAAAAAGCTTACTGCAAAAAGATATTGATTGGAATTATCTACAACAAAAAGCTTTTCAGCACGGAGTTTTTCTTCTCTTGTATCAAAATTTGGTTAAATATTACCCCGAAAGCATTCCCAAAAAAATCCAGCTTCAGTTACAAGAATATTGTCAAATTAAAAGCGCTCAAAATCTTTTTCTGAGCAAAAAACTTTGTCAAATTATCAAATTATTCGAGAACAATAATATCAAAGTAATTCCCTTCAAAGGTGCTGTTCTCGCTGCTTCGGCTTATCAAAATTTAACAAAACGGGAATTTTGTGATATTGATTTAATTATCAAACAAGAAGACTTTTCCAGAGTTCAAGATATATTAACATCTCAAGGTTATCAACCACGTAGCGAATTACAACCTTGGGGACAAGATTTTATCAGTAAAGATGATGGTATTCATCTTGATATTCACTGGCAATTAGCTCCTTTCTGCTTCCCTTACCGAGTTGATTTTGAACAACTTTGGCAGCGTTGCGGAACCGTATCAATTTTAAATCAACAAGTAAATAATCTTTCTCCGGAAGATTCGCTATTAATTCTCTGCTTACAAATCGTTAAAGATGCTCACCATCGACAAGAAAAGCTCAAGCAAATATACGATATTGCTCAACTGATTAAAAATCGAAACTTAGATTGGAAAGTTGTGATTAAACAAGCTCAGCAATTAGGTAGCGAAAGATTAGTTTTATTTGGTTTAGGTATTGCTAATAAGCTTCTACAAGTAGAAATACCATCGCAGTTACAGCAGAAAATAGCGGGTGATTGGATAGTTAATTTGTATTTAGAACGAGTCGTAAAGCAGTTGTTTACCAAGGAAGAGAAGCAAGATATATTAAGAGCTTTAATATTGCTGGAGCCTTCAAATTTTTTAGGTAAGCATAATCGATATTTATTTGGTTATTCAATCAACTATATATTTAAACCAAACGATCGTGATTTAAAATACGTTTCGCTCCCTAGATTCTTATATATTTTATATTATTTAGTTAGACCGATACGTTTGGGTTTAAAATTTTTGAATCCGTATCTAAGTAGGTGGGCAAAAATAAACCAAAGTATATGAAGATAAGTAAATAGGGAAAATGCATCTACCTTTTGGACTTAATTATGGGTGCTCGTTTAAGGATTTTTCTCACAAGGAAAGAAGACAAAACCTTGTTCAAGCTATGAAATGCAGATGTCCCAGAAAAAGTGAAAGAGCGAGGGGAAGTTCCGCCGATTATACGCACGTGGCTGGTATATAGAAAAAATGGCGTTGCTGAATCGAAATATGAATTAATAAAAGCGATCAATCTGGTATGCCCCCTAAATCCCCCAATAATGGGGGACTTTAAATTATCTTTCTCCCCCCAGAATTGGGGGGTTCAACTGTTCGCTAAAAATCTGGGAAATCCTAGAACCCACATTCCGCACCCCAACTGTCACAAAGGGGGTTTTACTGAGCATTTTTTCGTATCCGCTCAGTAAATCGGGGTAAGAAGAAAAAATAAGAAGTAGCAAAGGTGCAAGATGCGTCGTAGAATATGCAGATGACGCAAAAACTACCAGGAGAGAAATTAGTGTCCGGGTTATTGCAATCGATTGACCCACAACAGATTGCAGACGAAGGGGTGCGTCAAACAGTTGAACTGTTACTAAACCTCTTAGAACAACTAAACTCAAAGGTCAAACAATTAGAAGAAGAAAATCAAAAGCTACCGCTCGGAGAACAACCGTCTTAAAGGTGAGCAAGGTAAACCTGACATAAAAGCGAATCAAAATAAAGGGTTTAAGAAAGACCATTCATCAGAGAAAGAGCGAAAGAAACCGAAAAAACACAGCAAAATAAGCAGAAATGAGTCTATTAAGATAGACCGAGAAGAAATTGTTGCTTATCCCCAAGAAAAATTACCAATAGACGCACAGTTTAAGGGTTATGAGGAAGTATCCCCTCAAAACTTCCTACCCCGAAGTTTTGAGGGGATACCAATTCCCAAGCACATGATTAATCTTTTCGTAGGCTTGGGAATTTTAACAAACGGAGAAATTACGGATGCTAATACCACGAAAATCAAAGCATCCCAACTTCTTACTGAAACTTTTATAAAAACTGCAATACAAAGGCAGATAAATAATATATTTTCTACTAACTTTTCAAATCCGTTCGCGTCGTTAAACCAATCGATTATTTTATGTAAGTAGGTGGGGACGAATAAACCAAACTATGTGAAGATAAGTAAATACGGAAAATGCATCTACCTTTTGGACTTAATTATGGGCGCTCGTTTAAGGGTTTTTCTCACAAGGAAAGAAGACCAAACCTTGTTCAAGCTAAGAAATGCGGATGTACCACAGAAAGTCAAAGACCGAGCAGAAGCTATAAGATTAAACGGACATGGGTGGTATGTAGAAAAAATAGCCGCTCACTTCAATTGGACTTCACAAACAGTAAGGGATGTTTTACATAGATGGCAGAAACTAAACTTACTAGTACAGCACGGCGTAAATAAACCGACTATTATCGTGGGATAATAATTAATAAGATAAAAAGTTGTTTTAGTTGACAATTATGGAACCAGGGTGTGTCACGACTAGCTCCGATATAATTAAAACTTAGTGATGTCGATCGCCTAAAATTACAGTTAGTAAACCAACACAATACACCGCAACAAATAGTACTGCGAGCAAAAATAATTCTTCTAGCCTCATTCGGGAAAAATAACGGTGAAATAGCTAGAATACTAGAGATTAGCCTGGATATGGCTCGTTTGTGGCGAAAAAGATGGTTAGAAACTAACAATAAAGGGTTGTCTATTTTTCAGAGGTTAAAAGATTTGGAGCCTACTGGTAAACCAGTGAAATTTACAATGGAACAAGTAATTGAACTATTTGCCCTTGCCTGTTCACAACCCGAAGATTATGGACGACCAGTAAGTCATTGGACACCAAGGGAACTAGCAGACGAAATAATGAAACAGGGGATTATTAAAAGCATATCAGTTCGCCACGTTGGAAGATTATTAGAAGAAGCACAACTTAAACCCCACCAGAGTCGCTACTGGTTAACCCCCCCCTGTGGACGAAGAATTTGACACAAAAGTGGAAGATATTACTGATTTATATATCAATGCAATTGAACGTCACCGTCACTGCGAACGGACTATTTCTATTGATGAAATGACTGGTATTCAAGCAACTGAACGGTTAGAAAAAGACTTGCCAATGCGACCTGGAAAGGTTGAAAGAAGGGAATTTGAATATATCCGGCACGGAACACAAACCTTAATTGCGAATTTCGATGTTGCTACTGGTAAAATAATTGAACCAAATTGTGGTCATTCCAGAACCGAATCAGATTTTCTCCTCAATATCAGTCGAATTATTGAAAGCGATTAGCGGAGCTAAACGCCCGAAGGGCGTAACGCCACGCCAAAAGATGGCATTTAATCATGGATTGCCTTAATATTCACCAGTCCGAGTCCCTTGTTCGTTTTGTTGCACAAAAACAAGGCTTGAATATTGACCTGGGTATTAAAGGGAAAAGTGGTATCCTCAAGTCCATGAAATCCCGTGCAGATTTTTTGAGTGACCCAACGCATCAAATTGTCTTCCACTATACCCCCAAGCAAACTTCTAGGCTAAACCAAGTTGAAATTTGGTTTAGCATTTTGGTTCGTAAGTTACTCAAACGAGCTAGCTTTAAAAGCCAGCATGACCTCAAAACCAGAATTATTGAATTCATTGACTACTTTAACACAAGAATGGCTAAACCTTTTAAGTGGACTTATAAGGGTAAAGTTTTAGCCATTTAATACTTGGTTTATTTACGCCATGCTGTACTAGGGCTTTGGGATAAACCGGGTCGAGGAGGAAAATCGAAGTGGAAAGAAGAAGATATAGTTTTTCTAGAAGAATGCCGATGAATTAGAGCCACGAACGTACAATAGTCGTCAACTTGCTCAAAAACTACATAGCGATACCTTCGGTGAGCTTCGCTTAACGCCAAGTTCAACTGAGTCCTGACAGATTAAGACGGATACTCAAAAAAAGGGGGTTACTTGGAAACGAACTAGGAAAAGCCATCAAGGAAAACAAGACCCAAAAGTAAGATTTAGTAAACAAGCAGACCTAGATATGTTAGAAATGGCTGCTGCGGCTGGAGAGATAGATTTGAAATACCTTGATGAATCTGGGTTTTGTATGTGGAGTCAACCTAGCTACACATATTACTTTCAAGGTGAGCAAAAACGTCTAGAACAAAGCAGACGGCGTGGTCGAAGCTTAAGTATTATCGGTTTTTTTCAACCCTTAATAAGCTTTGTCTACGGTTTAGTTATTGGGGGTGTTAATCGCAAATCTTACATTCATATGATGGAGCAAGAAGCTGCCGATGCCTTCAAGAATGGGCGTACTAGAGTAATAGTGCAGGATAATAGCCCCATACATCGATGTAAAGAAGTCCAGCAGTTATGGTCAAAGTGGGAGCAGATGGGTTTATATATCTTCTTTTTACTCAAGTATTGCTCAGAAATGAACCCAATCGAATTGGAATGGCAACATCTCAAAAAGGACGAAATATCAGGACGGATGTTTGATGATGAATTAGACCTTGCTTATGCCGTAATTGAGGGAGTTGAAGCTAGGGGAGAAAGAGGCAACTACAGTACAAAACGTGTAAAATTTAGCTCAACCTCTTCTGCTTAATACTTCGTTACATACTTGTAAATTTTCCCGCCCACCTACTTATTATTAAGAGTTGAATTATCATTTTCCTCTCATTCTTAGTTCATATTTAATTCATTATTATTAAAAACTAGTTAATTTAATAATGTTTGGCAAGAGCGCAGAAACTTGTGCACTGAATATTTGTTGTTTGTTGAAAATAAATGAAATTATTTGCAGATTTATAACCCGAGTTTAGGCTTTAGTTCGAGGAGTATTTAAAGAGACGTAGCATTACTACGTCTGGGAAATTTGGTAATGAATCTACACAAAATTGATAATAATACGATTGATTCAATTACTTTTTTTAGTGGCTATAGCCAACTTTGCACCCTTAACCAATCGCACTTTATCCATAACAGCGACAATTTTCCCATGGGGTACCCCTTCATCTGCATTCAACACCACCATTAAAGGCTGTTCGGGTTTAACTTTTGCTTTTACCCCAGCTTCCAATTTATCCAAAGTAATCGGCTGCTTATTTAGAAACAATTCCCCTGTTTTATCTACAGTTAACGTAACTCGTGCTGGTTGAGTCGCGGGCTTAGCCGAAGATGCTTGAGGTAAATTGACTGGTAATCCTTCTTGGCGAGTTAAAAACAAAGTTGACATCACAAAGAAAGTCAAAATCGCAAATATAACATCTATCATCGGCACAATATTAATTTGTGCTGGTACATCCGCTTCATCTGGTAGACGCATAGTTTTTGATTCCTCTCTCGTAATTACGACGGTAAAGCAATTCTAATTCTCCACCGTATTCTTGAATTAATGCCATTTGTCTTTGATACATGGCTCGAAATGCATTGGCAAACATCAACGTGAAAATTGCCACGACTAATCCCGCTGCTGTGGAAACTAGCGCTTCACTAATACCACCAGTTACATTTACTGTTTGAGAACCTCCGACATCACCAAGATCTAAAGAAGCGAAAGAACCAATTAACCCTAATACAGTACCTAAAAGACCTAACAACGGTGCAAGAGAAATTATAGTATCAAATATATTTTGAAAGCGCTTGAGTAAAGGTATTTCAGCTTGAGCTTCACTTTCTAATGCCAAACGAAACTCTTCCGGAGTGGGTTCTTCTAATTCCAAAGCAGTGAGAAACATACGCGCTATAGGTAAATCTGGGTTCTTTCGCAATCCATCTATTGCACCCACGACATTATTGCGTCGATAGAGATTTAATACATCTCTCACAACTTTAGTCTGACGGTTATTTACTTTTATCCAGAAGCTTATCCTTTCGACAATCAGCCCTAAAGCCAATACAGAAAATCCCAGCAGCGGTATCATGACTACTCCGCCTGCCGAGAATAGATTATTTATTCCCATTTTGAGCTTCTCAAATTTATTAATGGAAGTTACTGCTATCGCCTAGATATATAGATGATAGTAGTTATCAAATTAACATAGAGCAATTGATAATAGATGTCAATCATTTAGAAGTATTAAAAATCAACAAAAATTAAGACTAAAGGAATATATTTTGTAATAATTAATCTGCTTTGTGGCTAAAATTATAAATATTTAAATACTTGAAAACCTTTAATATCAATATTTATAGCGCTCTTTAGCAAAGATTGGATATTTGAAGCAGGCAATGTAATTTAAACTGCAAATTAAAGATAAATTTAAACTTACAATTACAACAAATTGTTAAGTAATTATCAGCTAAAAATGATTGACTTTTATATTTAATTATTTTAAAATTAGCAATTAATGCAAATCTATATCAATTATTTCTAAACCATGAGCTTTGCAAGTACAGCGCTACGACAGCGGGAAAGAGAATCGAAAGCTCTAAGAATTTTTTTAGCTTGTAGTTTGGCTGGCTCGTTAATATTTCATCTAGCACTGCTAGCTTCAGATATTGGAAAATATTTATTCAATAGGGTGCCTGATATTGAGGATGAGCCAGTTGAAATAACTTTGCTTGATACTCCGATAGAAGAAATTGAACCAGAACCAAAAGAAGTTGTCAAACCGAAGCCCGAGCCAGAACCCAAAAAGATAGAGCCGAAACTAGAAAAACCAGAGCCAAAGCCAGAAATTAAACAACCAATTATTGACACAAGTCAATTCAAACTAGACTTAGACTCCACTCCAAACCAGTCTCGAATTAGCGGTGGAAGTCCAGCTTTGACACAACCAAGAGTTACTCAAGCACCACCCGTCGTAAATCAGCCGATTCCCCAAGCAGATCCGCCGCCGCCGATTCCCAAACCAGACATTAAACCATTCCAAGAATTTGAACCAATCGAACCATTATCGCCGATTTTACCTTCTGCTCCTCCTGTAGCAGTAAGGGAAAAACCAGTTATTCCAGAACCAAAACCAGAAAAGCCCGAACCCATCGTAAAGAATGATATTCCCAAACCAATACCTCAACCGGAACCAGAAATAAGAACACCACGGGAATTTTCCACTCCCGTAACTCCTCCCATAGAACAACCCAAACCAGATGAAGATTTAACACGCTTGCTTGCACAGGAAAGAGATTCTAGAAGAACAGCGCGAGAATTTTCGACCCCTGTGAATCCGCCGATAGAACCACCAGCACCAGCACCCAAACCAGACGAAGATTTAAAAAAATTGCTCGCTCAACAAAGAGACTCCAGAAGAACAGCGCGGAATTTTTCAAATCCCGTCCCTGGTCCTGTTGAACCACCAGCAACATCTTCAGCCGATATTTCTAATATTGGCGAAAGTAGCAATAATGCTCCCAGAAGACGGAGAAATTTTGCAGCTAATGTTGCAGCTGCACCCGTCACTACCGATACTGGAACTGGTAATGGTTTAGGTAGCGGTAGTGGTGATTCGGTTGGTGATGGTGATGGACGAGCAGCTTGTGTTAGATGTAATAGAAGTTATCCATCTTGGGCTAGAAGTAGAGGAATTGAAGGAATTATAATGGTATCTGTAGATGCTGATGTTCAAGGTAATGTTATTGACGTGCGGTTGGTTAGTGGTAGCGGAAACGACAGATTAGATCGACACCATTTGAAATTGGCACGTAAGTGGAAACTTAAAAGTAGTTCTAATGGAAGAACAGGAGTCACAATTAGAACTAAATATCAGCTTCAGTAAATATGCTAAAAATAGTTCCTTTTTGTCTGTGGAAGTCAACGGAAATTGTGTATTGTATGATAGGGTTTGTAACTGTTATCTAATTTCTACCCATAAATTGACATATAGGACTCCTCCGCAGATTTTTGAAAAAACTCCGTACATCTGAAGAGTTAAAAAATCGAAGGTAGTGTGTCGAATAAACCATTCAAACATCCACTTTAAATGGGAGAAAGAAGGAATTAATGCACAGAAACGTCGAACCCAAGTTTTAGCTTGTAACCAAATATCTTCAATCGGATTCTGCTCGGGGCAGTTGGGGGCAAAGCGAATACAGTGTATCTTCCATTGCTCGGGTGGTAAACCTTGATTGACTTCATCTGAAAAAGCTTTAACTTCTTTGGAACGATGATAAGTCGCACCATCCCAAAAAATTAGCAACCGTTGGGAGGGAGACTGAGCAAGCAAATATTGTAAGTAATTAATCGTATTATAAAATTAAGCATAATTTACTTTCTAATTATTTAATCGAGCAACTAAAACGTCCGGATGTTGCTATGTCTATAGCTTAGTTTTGAGGCGGAGGGAAGCTTCGCGCACCATTGCTTGTGACAGTTGCGTAAGTCCTGAATGTATAGGATAGTACCATTTTTTTTAGCCTTCAGCGCAGCCGTGCGGCTGATCGCAAAACTTTTCGGTCTACTGATATTTAAGTATTATTTTGTAAAAAATAATTAAAAGTATTTGATAACAATTCCTGTTATGATTCTTTTAGGTAAAAGTGAAAGTATTACTTGAAGGAAATGTTTCGATTCGCATTTTGTTAATGAAGGCAGGTTTACAAATCAGCTTTTTTTATTCAAAAATTTTGCAATGCAACACTAGTTGTCACGCTCCAAGCGGGCTATAAACCTAAATTCATCGGTATCTGTTCGGTGTTGTCTAACACGTAGTTTTTTGAAAATATCATCAATTACCTTCCATAGTGTTTATTAACTATGCAGCATTTAGTTACTATTGCTCGAATTTTATCTTTTGGCGATAAACCTCGGATACTTGAGGTTTTAAAAAAAAATCGCAGTAGAATTTTACCATTTACACTCAGCCTGTTGTTTGCATTAATTTTCGGATGCCAAACTTTAGGAACTCAGATAAAGAGTACTGAAATATTGTGGGATACCTATGGTATACCGCATATTTATGGTCAGGATGTAAAGAGTGCATTCCGTGCCTTTGGATGGGCGCAAATGCAAAGCCACGGTAATTTACTTTTGCGTCTCTACGGACAAGCAAGAGGGCGTGCAGCCCAATACTGGGGAGAAGACTTTATAGATTCAGACCGTTGGGTGTTGACAATGGGAGTACCTGAACGCGCTAGCGTTTGGTATGAAGCACAAGATGCGTCTTTCCGTAGTTATTTAGATGCTTTTGCGGATGGTATCAATACTTACGTTAAATCAAATCCGGATGCAATTGATGATGAAGTTGAAGTTGTCTTACCAATCAAAGGAGAAGATATACTCGCTCATCTACAAAGAGTACTCAATTTTACATTTGTAGTCAGTCCAGAACAAGTTGCGGGTGTAAGTACATCAGAATCAAAAGCTGGTTCTAACGGGTGGGCGATCGCACCTTCTCGTTCGGCATCTGGAAATGCTATGCTGTTGGCAAATCCTCATCTTCCTTGGTCGGATTTATATTTATGGTACGAGGCTCAAATCACTGCACCGGGAATCGATGCTTATGGAGCATCCCTTGTGGGGATTCCTGTTTTAACGATTGCTTTCAACGATAATTTGGGTTGGACTCATACTGTCAACACTCACGATGGGTGGGATGCTTATCAACTAGAATTAGCTGGTGATGGCTATC
>ERZ1740059.1361-NODE-1361-length-12327-cov-3.090939_pt1 | contig 12327 bp, 13 predicted proteins | sample MGYA00581744_ERZ1740059 | MGnify/ENA primary metagenome ERZ1740059 (study PRJEB43018, sample SAMN04849738) | marine metagenome | isolation source: floating plastic debris | place: Pacific Ocean | collected 2008-08-28 | study: EMG produced TPA metagenomics... | reverse complement strand
GAGCGCGCGGGCCCGTCCGATGCCGACGCCGAACAGATCGCCGAACTCCAAAAGAAGCGCGATCAGGTGCTCGCCGAGCTGTACGTCGAGTTGAGCCCGTGGGACACGGTGCGTGTCGCGCGGCACCCCGCCCGCCCGCAGACGCGTGATTACATCCAAACGCTGTGCCGCGACTTCGTCGAACTGCACGGCGACCGGCGGTTCGGGGACGACCCCGCGATCGTCACCGGCTTCGGGCGCATCGGCCCGCACAAGGCGCTGCTGGTCGGGCATCAGAAAGGCCGAACGACGCAGGAGAAACTCGCCTGCCACTTCGGGTGTGCGCACCCCGAGGGCTACCGCAAGGCGCTCGCGAAGATGGAGTTGGCCGCGAAGCGCGGGCTTCCGATCGTGACTTTGGTCGACACGCCAGGCGCGTTCCCGGGTATCAGCGCTGAGGAGCGTGGCCAGGCCGAGGCGATCGCCGTGAACCTCCGGGAGATGAGCCGGCTGCACACACCGATCGTGAGCGTCGTGATCGGCGAAGGCGGCTCGGGCGGAGCGCTCGGCATCGCGGTCGCCGACCGTGTCGCGATGCTCCGCCACGCCTGGTATTCGGTCATCAGTCCAGAAGGCTGCGCCGCGATCCTCTGGAAACAGGCAAACGAACAGACCAACCGCAAAGCGGCCGACGCGCTCAAGCTGACCGCGACCGACAATCTCACGCTGAACATCATCGACGCCGTTGTTGATGAACCCGGCGGCGGCGCCCACCGCGACGCAACAGGCGCGGGCGAACGACTGCGCGACTGGATCGTCGGCCGACTCGACGAGCTTGTGGGGATTGACCCGAAGACACTCGTTGCCGAACGCTACGAGCGGTTCCGGCGGCTGGGCGAGTACCAAGAAACGGCGGCGGCCGAGGTCGAAGGAAGCTCGGCAGAAGCCTCTGGAACCTGAGCAAGTCTCGCAGGCTCCCGTGCCCCCTGTTTAGGCATCGATGGCCGGCTGATCGCACCCCAGAGCCCCTGTCGTAACGCCGTGGTGACCGTCTTGGCCGATCGCTTTGACTGGCGCGGCAGGATCGGGTAGGCTCTGCCCCCGCTCCGGATCCGACGTTCGCATTGCGTTCGGATATTTGGCTCCGAAGTGCGGCCGAGAGGGTTGCTTGGCTAAGAAGAAGACCACGCGAAAGAAATCGGCAAAGAAGGCTCCTGCAAAGGCGGCTTCGAAGAAGCCGGTCGCCAAGAAGGCGGCGAGCAAGAAGGTCGCGGCGAAAAAGACCACGACCAAGAAACCCGCAGCCAAGAAGGCCCCGGCCAAGAAGACCGCCGCGAAGAAGGCGCCGGCCAAGAAAGCCCCATCTAAGAAGGCAGCCGCCAAGAAGGCCGTGAGCAAGAAGGCCCCCGCGAAGAAGGCGGCTCCGAAGAACGCCGTCGCGGCCAAGAAGACGCCAACAAAGAAGACGCCAGCCAAGAAGACGACAGTCAAGAAGTCGGGCGCGACGAAGCCCGCCGCGAAGCCCGAGGCGGCAGCGCCGTCCGCCGACGGCGATAAGAAGCCGGTGCGCAAGGGCATCACGATCGTCTCACAGAAGCCGGCGAAGAAAATGTCGCGCAAGACGGCGGCACTGAAGATGCCGGAGCTCGGCGGCGGGATTCTCGGCCCGGGTACGAAGAGGCGTCGCCCGCTGATTCCGTCGGGCCCGTCGGCGCCGGCGACCTCGGCCGACGCCGCGCCGGTTGACGGCAAACGCAAGAAGAGTCCCTTCAACAAGCGTCAGCTCGACAAGTTCCAGGAGATCCTGCTTACAAAGCGGCGGGAGCTGATAGGCGATGTTTCGTTGCTCGAAGGCGAGGCCCTTCAGCCCGGCGGCGGCGGCGAGAGCCACCTGCCCCAGCACATCGCCGAGCAGGGCTCCGACACCGCGGACCAGTCGCTGAACCTGAATCTCGCCGCGGCCGATCGCCGGCTGATCAAGGAGATCGACGACGCGCTGCAGCGCATCGCCGACAAGACGTTCGGCCTCTGCGAGTTGACGGGTGAACCGATCGGCAAGGAGCGGCTCGACGAGTTGCCCTGGGCGCGGTACTCCATCGAGGCGGCGCGCTCGCTGGAACGCCGCGGCCGGCCGTGACGCGCACCGCGGCCCGCTCGCCCCGCGCATGGGCGACGATGCTCGTCGTGCTGCTGCTGGGCCTGGCGTCCGACCTCATCTCCAAGCATCTGGCGTTCGAACGCATCGCCGATGCGCCCGTCGTGATCACGCGCGAAGACGTGATGGCCGCCGACCGGATTGGCGCGCTCCTGCCGAGGCACGAACCGGTCGTGGTCGTCCCGAGCGTGCTTGAGTTTACGCTGGTGCTCAACGAAGGCGCCGTCTTCGGTATCGGCGCCGGCAAGCGGTGGTTCTTTGTCGTGTTCACCGGCGGAGCCATGCTGTTCGTGCTGTGGCTGTTCGCGACGGGCGCTCGCCGACGACCCATGGGCGCACACGGGCGCCGGGCGGCTGCTCTCCGGCGGTCTGGGCAATATGTACGACCGGTTGCAGTTCGCGTGCGTGCGCGACTTCATCCACCCGCTGCCCGGCGTCGAGATCGCGGGCCGAGAGATCTGGCCCTACGTGAGCAACGTCGCCGATCTTTGGGTGATCATCGGGATCGTGCTGCTGCTGTGGCGCGCGTGGATGGCGCCGCCGGAGTCAACGTCCGAACCCGTGAAGTCCGAACCGTCCGACGGGCCCGATCCTTCCGAAGTACAGGCCCCGGCTGATTAGGTCAGACCGTGGCCGCGGCGCGCTGGCGGATGCCGTCGATCATCGAGCCGATCTCTTCGGCCATGCGCGAGTTGGGGAACTCGTCCAGAATCCGCTGGCCGATGATGGTTGCGGTTTCCCACTGTCGATCCTGTACGGCCAGCTTGAACTGCGCCGCCAGGTTCTCGCGGGCCTTGCCGATCACGCCCCGGGCGATCTCTCGGTATTGCTCGGCGTCCTGCTCAGTGAGGTAGCCGTCGAGCTCTTTGAGCAGTTCCATCGCCTCCTCGGGGCGATCGCCGCCGCTGGCCTCGAGCAGCCGCCGTTCGAGGTCCCTGCGGTATTCCTGGCGGGCGCGTTCGACGCGCGTGGGCAGCTGCTCGGTGCGCGGGGACTCCGGATAGAGCCTCTGGATGCGCGCGGCCTCGGCGAGGGCATCGGTCCAACGCCGCTGCACGATGAGCGTGTCGAGCCCGCCGATTGCGCCGGCGACCTCTTCGTTGAGCGTCTTGGCGCGGGCCTGCTCGATGCGTTTGCGGAAGTCGGCCGCGTCGGCGCGATAGCCGAAACGATCGGCGAGTTCGTTGCAAAGAATGATCGCGGCGTTCCAGTTTCGGCCGCCTATGTCTTCCTCGATCGCGCGGCGGAGCAACTCGCGTTCGCGGTTGCGATAGAGCACACGCCGCGCATCATCGGAGAGCGCGGCCTGCTCGCCGAAGCGCTCGAGAACCCGGCGCACCTCGCGGACTTCCTCGGTCAGCACGCCCATGCCCGGACCGGCAGAGGGCTGCGGCCGGGCGAGCATGGCGGTACTGGGCGCGGCGACCGCGGCCAGCCCCATGCCGATGGCGCCGACGATGACAAGTAGGTCGTTCTCGGACGAAATCCCGAACGCCAGCAAGCCGGCGCCGACCAAACCCGTGACGAGGTACGACCCGTAGATCAGGCCGTTGTGATTCGAAACCGCCATAGCGCCCTCCCGATCTCGGCACGCCGGCGGAGCCGGAGGCCGATGGGCCGCGAGCCTTTTCCCACGAATCAACTGCCCGGCGTCGGATCGCCGCACTGGCGGGCGCCGGGAACAAGGCAGAGGAACGACAGACCACTATCGGCGGCCTTGAACTGGTGCTCCTCGTTCGCCGGGACGTAGACGACATCCCCGCGTTTAATCGGACGTTCCGCCCCGTCGAGAAGGATCGTTCCCCCACCATCCTCGATGAACACCTCGTGCTCGTAGTCGTGGCTGTGCCGGGGCGTGTGCCCGTGGGGCTCGACGTTGAAGTGCCGGAGCGAGAAGTTCGGCGCGCCGTGCTCTTTGCCGACCATGAGCGCCATGCGGGCGCCCTTGACGCCGTCCATCTGAACGGGCGCGTGCTCGACGTCGTGAATGTTGCGGATATGCGGCATCCGTGCGCGCCCTTTCTCGTCGTTCGTTGGCTTGCCCCAATAGTCTACACCCATGATGCCAACCGACACGCCGCCCGCCGGCGACCCCCCGGGGGACCGCCCAGACGCCGCTGCTCACGCCGACAAGCCGGCGCCGCTGCGTGTGACGACCTTCACGCTCGGCCCGCACCAGACCAACTGCTACGTGCTGGCCAGCGGCGATCGCTGCTGGCTGATCGACGCGGGCTTCGGCGCCGGCGCCATGAGCCGGCACATCCGCGAGCAGGGCCTGACGCCCGAAGCGCTTGTGCTGACCCACGCCCACGTCGACCACATCGGCGGCGTCAGCGAAGCATTGGCCGAGCTCGACCGGCCGGTTCCGGTCTGGATCCACGCCGACGAAGCCCAATGGCTCAACGAGCCCGAGTTAAACCTGAGCGCGAAGATGGGCGTGCCGACCACCGCGCCCGGGCCCGACGACACCATCGCCGACGGGCAAGAACTGACGCTCGGCTCGACGACATGGAAGGTGCTGCACACGCCGGGGCACTCGCCCGGCAGCGTGACGCTCTATTGCGCGGCCGCGGATCTCGCGTTCGTCGGCGATGCGCTCTTCAACGGCTCGACCGGCCGATGGGACTTCCCGACGAGCAACGAGGCGGACCTGCGCCGATCGGTCACCGAGGTGCTCTTCAAGCTGCCGCCGCAAACGCACGTGCTCAGCGGGCCCGGCGACCCGACCACGATCGGGCACGAACGCGAGACCAACCCGGTCGCGCGGGACATGTGGGGCTGGCGACCGGACTAGCTCGGATCGCGGTCGAACTGGCGGCGGGGCGTGGTCGGCTCGCGGATTTCGAACCGGAACACGTCGGGCCGGGCGTAGTGGCCCGACACATCCAGCGTCATACGTTCGCGGTCGCACATCTCCAGATCCAGATCGGCGATGAGCAGCCCCGGCTCATCCCAGATCGGGCCGGCGATGATCTCGCCGTTGGGCGCGATGATGCACGACCCGCCGCGGTTCACGAGCGACTTCGGATCAGCCGCCAGCTCGGGCGTGCGATCGAGATACGCGGGCAGGTCCTCGGCCGCTTGCACCTGACCCGCGGCGAGCACGAAGCATCGACCCTCGAACGCGTAATGCCTGGACGCGACCACGTGGCGGTCGTGCACCGTCGGCCAGACCGCGCAGTGCACGTGCTCGCCGGCGTCGTGCATCGCCTGGCGGGCCAGCGGCATCCAGTGTTCCCAGCAGACCAACGACCCCACGCGGTAGGCGCCGGCCTTCGCGGACTCGGCTTCCACCGAGCGCAGCCCGGCGCCGGCGCCGTAACCCCAGATCAGCTTCTCGGTGTAGGTCGGCACGAGCTTGCGGTGGTGGTTCACGAGCCGGCCGTCGGGCGCGATGGTGAGCAGCGCGTTGTAGAGCGTGCCGTTACCGGGGCCGGTCTCGACGCGTTCTTGCACGCCGACGATCAGCGTCACGGCCAGATCCCGCGCGATCGCGCACAGCCGATCGAACCGCGCCGAAGGTACGGCCACCGAGTTGGCGAAAACCCCGGCCCGTGCGCGTTTGGTCGGCTCGTGGTCCCACAGCGCCGCCGACGGGCAGCAGTCGAGCCACGCCGGGTAGCCGGGGATCGCCGTTTCACCGAGCGTGATCAGCTCGGCGCCCTGACCGGCCGCCTCGGCGGCCAGGCCCGCGAGCGCCTCGAGCGCCGCGTCCACATCATCCAGCACGGGGCGAGACTGCACAATCGCGGCCCGCAGCGTGCGCTTGGCTGTACCGCCGCCGGTCACATGCACGGGCCGAGGCCCTCCATGCGGCGCCACGCGGAGACCTGCCCGAGGTGCATCATCGCGTGCGGGCCGACGAGGAAGTTGATCATCGCGCCCATGGTGGGCATGCGTTCGCGCATGCCTTCGTTCGGGTTGGGCTGCGCGAGCGTCGCCTCACTGATGTTGGGCAGGGCGTCGAGCAGCGCGTCGCTGGCGCGAAAACAGGCCGACGTGATCGTTTCCATGTCGGGATAGATCGAGCCTTCGGGATCGTCCCGGCACTCGCACCCATGGGCAAACAGGTCGCCGAACGGCTCGGGCGTGGCCGCGGGAGCGGGGTCGAGGCCCGCCATCTCCAGCAAGCGGGCGGGGTAAATCGCGATATGCCCGTAGACGAACGCCGGGTGGTTGCTGTTGATCGCCGAGCCGCCGGGGCTTGCGAACCGCGCGAAACGGCTCGGCTCGATGCCGGTGAGAAGCGCCTTCGCCAGACCTCCGGTCATCCGTCCGCTGTTCGCAATCACGTCGTGTGTCAAGGCCATGTTGAAGCTCCTTTGCTCTCCGTCGTTGATCTCTATCCCCCGACGTACCGCGCGTACACCGATCGCGCCCGCTCGATATTCCCCGCTCCGGTCAGCAGCGCTCGCCCATCGGCAAAGACCGTCAGGCCCACCCCCGCCTCGTGCAGCGATCCGCGCACATAGAAGGGCGTCAGCGTGAACGCCCCATGAGGCGCGAGGCGGTCCGCGAGGGGCTTGAGTTCGATGTTGTGAGCCGTCCGCGGCGTGATCTGCACGGCGCCCGACGAACACAGCGAGGCAGCGTCGTCCGGGTCGGCGTCCAGAAACTCGAACCGCCGCCCGACGCAGCAAGGGCAGGCCGGGTCGCGGGCCGACTCGATCGCCGTCCGTGCCCATCGGCCAGCGAGTAGATCGAACGCGGCGAGCGTCGGGGGCGCCTCAAGCCCCAGCAGCACGCGGATCGCCTCGCCCGCCTGCATAGACGCCACCACCGCGGCCGCCGGGCCGAGAATGCCCGCGCTCTCACACGTCGGCGTGCTCCCGGGCGCTGGCGGGTCGGGCTCCAGGCAGCGCAGGCAGGGCGTGACGCCTGGGACGATCGTTAGGACCGATCCGCCCGAGCCCACCGCCCCGCCGTGCACCAACGGCACGCCGTGCTTGATCGCGAGGTCGTTCAGCAGATACCGCGTCTCGAACGTGTCCACACCGTCGAGGATCACGCTCGGCGGTCGGTCACCGCCGAACCCCATCGCGGCCTCGGCGGTGCGGGCGTGGACGTCTTGAGTATGGGCAACGATCTCGATCTCGCGATTGATCTCGGCCAGCCGCAATCGGGCGGCCTCGGCCTTGGGCGCCCCCACCTCGGCGTCGGCCTCGGTGAACAGCGTCTGCCGCGACAGGTTCGACCACTCGACAAGATCGCGGTCAAGCAGCGTCAGTCGGCCCACGCCCGCTCGGGCGAGCAGCTCGGCGGATAGACAACCCAGCGCCCCGACGCCCACCACCACGGCGTGCGCTCGGGTCAGCCGCGCGTGCCCTGTCGCGCCGATGCCGGCCACGCTCGCCTGCCGCTTGTATCGATCCGAAGCTCGGTCCACCCGCGACGGTAGGTCGCCGATCGGACTCACCCGCGGGTGAGTCCGACGACGCCGATCTCCGGGGGCGCCCCGATGCGGACGGGCACGTACGAGGTCCCGACGCCGCGAGAGACGAGCACGGGGCACGCGGGCCCCTGGACGAGGCCGCCGGAGTATCGGCGACCGTGCTCGCAGTTGACGATCAACGGGCCGATCAACGGCGCCGCGACCTGACCGCCGTGGGTATGGCCGGCGAGCAGGAGATCGATGCGGGTCTCTCGCAAGGCCGCGTGCTCGGCGACGTCCGGGTTATGCGTGCATAGCAGCGTCGGCGCCTCGGGGCCCCGGTTCGCGTTCGCGACGATGCCAGTCGGATTGCCACGGCCGGTCGTTGCGTCGCCCACGCCGATAAGGCGAAGAAGCCCCGCGCCGGGCACACCGCTGACGGCCCGTTCGATCGGGTCGTACCACGCTACACGGTGAGCGATCATCGAGGCGCCCATCGCGCTCAGCAACCGCCCCACCGCAACGCCCCCGGCGTTCCAGTCGTGGTTGCCCAACACCGCGGCCGTGGGCGCCGCCGCGATCAACGGCGCCACCAACGGTCGCAAACGCTCGATGCGATCGATGCGGTAGTCCACAATGTCACCCGTGAGCACGATCAGATCGGGCGAAGCCTCGACTGCCGCGTCGACCGCGTCGCGCACGATCGAATCCGCGACGCCCGGTCCGATGTGTAGGTCGGAGACGTGCGCGATGCGGAGGCCTTCGAGTTCGAGCGGCAGGTCGGGGACTGCGAGGCTGTATCGACGGACGTGCAGGCGCCACGGCTCGACACCGGCGCCGTACACCCAAGCCCCGACCGCGGGCGCCGCGACCGCGGCAAACGTGGCATCAAACACCACCCGCCGTCGCTCGGGCGCCGCAGAACCGGCGTCATGACCTCCGGACAGCCATCGCCGGGCCGACAGCAAGCCAAACAACAGCCCGCCCGTCACGGCGCCGAACGCCGCATAGACCAACGCGGCGTCACGCGGGCGCTTCGGGTCCGGCCGACCGGCCAGCACGAACTCGGCGGCTGTGAACACAACCGAGCCCGGTGCGTGGGCCAGATTGGGCATCCGAGTCGAGAGGGCCGACTGGGAGGGCTGTACTCCCGCGTCCAACTCTGGGCCGTTGCCGCCCCACACACGGACGTGCGTCACCAGCGACACATCATAGACCAGCACGGCCACAAGGAGCAAGACCGCCCCACGCCGCCACGGTCCTCGCCGACGCCGATTCAGGTCTGCCTGCGAGTTGTCCGATGCTCCTACCACGGCCATAGCTGGGGTCTCTATCGACCGAACGCGTCGCCCGGTTCGCCGAGACGCCACGAGGAACCCAGGACAGCCGGCGAATACCTCCAGTTTCGGCGTCTGAAGGGCGCCTCGCCGGGTTCCCGAAAACGAAAAGCGGCCCCAGCAACAATGCCCGGACCGCCTTGGGGGTGGGGGCTGACTTTGGGCTCGGCACGTGTCGCCGAGACATCCCGAGAACCGGGTCAGACAAGTATACAACGAGCCGGACCGGCGGCTCGATCAGGCAAAGTGAGCGAAGGCCTTGTTGGCGTCGGCCATGCGGTGCGTCTGGTCGCGGGTGGTCATCGCCTTGCCCTCGCCCTTCGCAGCGGCATACAGCTCATCGGCGAGACGGTGGCCCATGGGGCGGCCCTTCTCGTTGCGGCAAGAAGTGATGATCCATCGGAACGCCAGCGACTGCTGACGCTTGCGGTTGACCTGCATCGGCACCTGGTAGTTGGCGCCACCGATGCGCTTGGAACGCACCTCGACGTACGGCTTAACGTTGTCGATCGCCATATGGAAGACGGCCAAGGCGTTCTCGGGCTTGTCCTCGATGGTTTCCTTGGCGAGCTTCTTTTCCATCTCCTCGAGCGCGCTGTAGACGCACCGCTGGGCGGCGTGCTTCTTGCCGTCCTGCATGATGCAGTTGATGAACTTTGCGAGGGTGACATCGCCGAAGACGGGTTCGGGACGCAGGTGCTCTTCGGTCTTGGTGATCCGGCCGGCCATGATCAGTACTCCTGGGCTCAGCGCCCGGCGTGTGCCGGGCCGTGTTCACCGGCGGCTGGATAAGGTCGCCGCCGATTACTTGCCGCGAGACGCGCGTCCCGCTGTGTAAGCGAATGTTCGGATGGACTCTTACTTGCTCTTCTTGGCGCCGTACTTCGAACGCGCCTGCTTGCGGCCGTCGACACCGAGCGTGTCGAGGGCGCCGCGGACGACGTGGAAGCGAACACCGGGAAGGTCACGCACGCGGCCGCCACGCACGAGCACGATGGAGTGCTCCTGAAGGTTGTGGCCTTCGCCGCCGATGTAGGCCGTAACTTCGCGGCCGTTGGAAAGACGCACGCGGGCGATCTTCCGGAGGGCGGAGTTCGGCTTCTTGGGCGTCACGGTGCGGACCTGGAGGCACACGCCGCGGCGGGCCGGGCACGACTCAAGGTCGCGGGTCTTGGACTTGGAGGGCGGCGCCCGGCGGGGCTTGCGAATGAGCTGGTTGATCGTCGGCATAGCGCAGCGGTTCCCGTTCCACCCCGGCGACTCCGGAGCGGTCGTAACTGTAGCCCCCGAGGCCGCCGGGACAAGTCCCGCACGCCTTTCACATCCCAACCTCACAGCCGGCTCGCCCCGACGCGCGCCCATACAGGCGCCGTCACCGAAGCCCTGAACGGGCCGAGGGCCCAACATCTGGACGCTGTCTTCCAACCGGGCGTCGGCGTACCGTCCGTTCATGAGCACCCCCAACACGCCGGCTCAGAAAGCCCCGCACTCCGAGTTGACGATCCGGGCCTTCCAAGACCTCATCCGAGACCGGTACTACGCGACCGACAAGGCCCGAGGCTCAGCCGGGACGGTCGTCTACCTGATCGAGGAGTTCGCCGACGTGCTCGCCTGGCTCGCCACGATCGCGAACATCACGGGCGTCGACCTCACCCAAGCCCTGGCCAAGTACACCGAGGGCGGCGGGGTCGAAGGCGTCAAGGACTGACGGCCCGCTCGCCTGTCGGCTGTTCAGGTCGAGCCGTGCCCCGCGTCGGTACGACTTCCTTCGGCGCCGGCTCGCGCTTGCCGGGGTCCACACCGAACGGGCGAAAAACCTCGATCACCAGTGTGTCGTCGTCCGGCGGTCCGTCGCGATAGCTGTCCACGGCCGATGAAATCAGCGTCGACCACGATCCCAGCGACGCCGATCCGCCCGCGACGAGCCGCTGCACGCCGGTGCGCCCGAGCATGCGGCCGTTCGTGTCCTTGGCCTCGGTGGCGCCATCGGTGTAGGCGATCAGCGCGTCACCCGACTGGAACGGCAGCGCCCGCTCGGCGGACTCGAAGACCTGCTCGACGCCCGCGCCCAGGATGAACGAGGTCGAGTCGAGCTGATCGCCGGCGCCGTCCTCTTTGCGCATAAACGCCGGCGGATGCCCGCCCGAGGCGTACATCAGTTCATCGCGATCCGGATCGAAACGAAAGCAAATCGCCGTGGCGTACACGTTGTGCGGCGCCAGCGTCAGGAAGACGTAGCGATTCAGCAGCCGCAGCACTTCGCCCGGCCCGATGAGCGGGTCCTCGGCGAACAGGCGATCGAGTTCACCGTGCAGGCGATTGACGGTCAGCGCCGCGGGGATGCCGTGGCCCGTGACATCGAGCAGCACGACCGAGAGCCCGTCGCCCTCGCCCTCGGCCGTCGGCGTGACCGCGGCGTGCAGGAAATCCCCGCCGATCTGACGCATCGGGTGGTAGCGGTACGCGAAGCGCCCCCGGCCGTCGGTCCGCGGCGAAGGGAACAGGGCTTCGTGGATGCGCCGGGCATCGACGAGTTCCCGGCGGACCTCGCCGTAGCGCTCATGCAAGAAGCGAAGCCGATAGCTCTCGAGCCGACGCGAATGCCGGAACCAGCAGACCAGCGTGCCCGGCACCGCAACGAGCGGGCTGAGGCCGATCGCGATGATGTCGGTGTTGAGCGCCCCGAGCAGCGAGCCTTCGTAGTTGAAGACCGTGGTTTCTTCGATGAACAAACGCGAGAAAGCGCTGATCGCCAGCAGCGGCAACACCGGCTTGATGGCCTGTTTGGGCGTCCATGGAAGGAAGCAGGACGCGATGAGCTGCGAGAGCCCGAAGCTCAGCAGCCCGCCCGTCAGTTCCGAACCGGCCGCGCGGATGGACACGTTCAAGAGCCCATCGAGAAAGACCACCCACATCGTCAGCAGCAGCACCGAGGTGTCCGACCGCCGCCCAAGCGTGACCCAGAGCAACGCGCCGATGTAGATCACGTACCAGGCAAAGAGCAGGATGATCTCGACCCAGCCGAGCGAGAACACCGGGCTGCCGGTCAGCGCCGACCACCAGTCCTCGCCCCGGTTCATCGCGAAGGCCACCGGGACTAAACCGAGCAGCAGCGCGAACACGCCGATGCCGATCATCGTCCCAGCGAACCAGACGAACCGACCGCGCAGCATCCGCAGCGTCGCCTTCGCGAAGCTCTGGCTGAAGTCCGTGGTGAAGAGGGCGTTGATGGAAAACACCAGGGACGACATCGGCGCCTTCCGACGGTGCCTCTCCTGCAAGGAGAAGAACATCAGCATCAACAAGAACTTCTCCATCATCAACAAGATCATCTTCATCCACCCACCCCGCCGCAGGCCGGCACATACATGGAGCCCTGGCACATCCCGGTGCCGACGTCGAACTTCATCCCCGCCGCGCAGTCCATTTCGGTGGCGAATCTGAACGAATAGATATATTTTATTGATAGATTTTGATGATCGATT